>Ga0315285_10003147_pt1 | contig 17277 bp, 17 predicted proteins | sample YL17G09_36_MG_FD_203698 | JGI IMG/M metagenome (GOLD analysis project Ga0315285, IMG submission 203698) | Sediment microbial communities from Yellowstone Lake, YNP, Wyoming, USA - YL17G09_36 | ecosystem: Environmental > Aquatic > Freshwater > Lake > Sediment | place: USA: Wyoming | collected... | reverse complement strand
TCACCACCTCGTACACGACGCCGAGCATCGGCTTTGACAACATAACCGGCCTGGGTCCCAACGATGGCCTGTGCCTGGTCCTTCAGTACGGCAGTGGCGGCGGGACCGTCCTGAGGACCCGGTACGAGGATTTGGGTGGAAGCGGGCGCGAGCTCACGAGCGACCAGGGCGTGAGTTGGTCCTACGCCACTGACGGGGCGCTCTACTACGCTGTGCTGGGCAAGGTCTGTACACCGGGGCCGGCGCAGTCGGTCACGCGGCAGTACGTCACCGCGGTCCGCCTGTCGCTGCAGGGCAGCGCGGACCAGAGTACCCGCGTGGACTTGGCGGCCCGCACCGTCAATGCTCCGGAAGTGCTGTCCGCGGTGTGGGAAGCCGATTTCAGCACCAACCCCACGGCGCTGGACATGAATGCGGACGGGGCCGGCGACTGGGTCACGCACGACGCCAGCGCGTTCAACCCCGCCACGCTCGTCGGGGGCGTCTGGCGGGCCGACAGGACCCTGGACAGCAACCCCGGCAACGACTTCACGGCCGTGACCACCCTCGACGCCGTGTTCCGCGATACGGTGACCGCCGGCGGCGGCGCGGCGATCTGGCTGCCGGTGGATCGCAGCGGCACGACGTACGGGGCGATTTGGGTCCGCCTGAATCTCCTGGGAAACAACACGCAGACCATGACCGTCGACACCAAGCTGGATGCAGCCACCGACCGGCGGCTGGCGACGGTGCCCAACCTGCCGTCCGGGTGGGTCAAGCTGCGGTTGCTGATCGACCCCAGCCTCGACAGCGTCAACGTGCGGGTCAATGACGAGGATCGCGGCACTTACCCGTACTTGCGCTTCAGCGGCGACACGCTGCGCAGCGTCCAGCTCTACCCGCTAAGCGGCGACACCGGGGTCGAGTTCGACTGCGTCCGCGTCCGCGTGGGAGGAAGCTAGTGACACCGCAGCGCGCCAGAATCTCAGAACCGGTCCCGGGCCGGGCCTTCACGCTCGTGGAGACGGTTGTCGCGCTCTTCGTTGCGAGTGTCATGCTCGTCGCCGCGCTCAACTCGGTGGGGGCGGCGCGAGCCACCGACTACAAGATTGCCGAGCGGAACCGGGCCCTTGGGCTGGCGCAGGCCCTGATGGGGGAAATCCTGCAACAGGCCTACGCGGACCCGGCGTATGGACCGGGCTCGCTGGGTGTCGGCGCGGATGAGGTGACTGGTAATCGCAGCCTTTTTGACGACGTGGATGACTACGACGGCTGGCAGGCCAGCCCGCCGCAACGCAAAGATGGCTCGATCGTCGCCTCGGCGGCCGGCTACGAAGAAGTCGTGCGCGTCACCTGGGTGAATTCCGGCGCGCTGTTCGCGCCTTCCGCGAGCGAGACCGGCGTCAAACAGATTGAGGTCAGCATTAACCGTCAGAAGCGGATGATCGTCACGCTGGTGGCCTACCGGACGTCGGCCTGGACCGATCCGACCAGCGCATCCGGAGCCAACCCGTGAAACTCTGGCGGCGCCAGCCCGACCCGCGCAGGCACACGCGACGGGGTGTCGCGTACATCCTGGTCCTGAGCATCGCGCTGATCGTGACGACCATCGGGGTCTCGACGCTGCTGCTGGCGCGCACGCAGCAACGGGCGGTTCGGATGGCCGAGCAGGCTGCGAAGGCGGACTGCAGCGCACAGTCCCTGGCCGACCTCACCGTCTTCCGGCTGAACAACAACCCCAACTGGCGCACGACCTATTCCAACAACGTCTGGACGACGAACGAGATCGTGGGCGAAGCCACGTTTCGACTCAAGCTGGTCGACGAGACCGACGGCGACCTGGCCGATGACGCCAACGACCCCGTGCGGCTGTACGCCAAGGCGACGGTGGGTGAGGCGGTGCGGATCTACAGTGCGCGCCTCGCCCCGGTCACGCCGACGAATCTGCTCTCCAACCCGGGGATGGAAGACGGCACGGTCAACTGGACCGCGTGGTACTGCAACCTGGAAACCCGCTCGGACCAGCCGCACGGCGGCACCCGCTGCCTGCGTGTCTACAGCCGCGACGGTTACTGGGGCTGCCCCTACCAGACGCTGGCCAGCAGCCCGCAGAACGGCGCTGCGTATCAATTCCGCGCCTGGGTCCGGATGGAATCGGGCACGAGCGGCGTGATACTCGAGATCGAGACCGGCGCTTCCGGTAGCGGAACCTTGCAGGTCTACGGCGCCGCGGTTTCCGTGGGTACGACGTGGACGCAACTGACTGCGAACCTAACCCCCTCCTGGTCCGGAAGTCTCCAGTACACGTACGCGATCATCTACACTTCCAGCGGGAGCACTTCCTTCCGCGTCGATGACGCCTCGTTGGTCAAGGCCAGCACGATCGGGCAAATGGCGCCCGTGCCCGGCACCTGGCGCCGCGAAGTGCTCCCATAGTGCAAAGCTCTGCTTTGCCGGAGGGGCGCCGGAACCGTTGCAGCCGGGTCCGGCCCAGTTATTCAGGCCGTCTCCGCGTCAAAGCCGCGCGCCGCGTGGTACATGGCCTTATCGAAGAAGACCGCGGTGCGGCGATTGAGCTCGAGCAGACGGTACATGTCGATCGGCCGTTCCCACACGCGCAGCGCGCGGGCCGCATCCCAGACGTGTTTCTTGAGCAGCATGAGCGAGCTGAGGAGCTCGTCCAGCTTAAAGCCCTGGCTCTTGCGCTCGTAGGCCAGCGCGCGGTAGAACGCCTTCACTTCCGTCGACGCTTCGTCGCCCGTGAGCCAGCGGCCGAACTGCGAGAGGGCGAGCGTCGCCCGGCTCAAGAGCTGCTCGGGGGGCAGAGCGCGGTACGACAGCGTCGTCGGGTTGGACGTCACGTCCGCCAGCCAGGCCTGCGCGACTTCCGCCGCCTGGGCTTGCACCAGGGCCACCAGGTCGTCCGAGAGCAGCGCCTGGCCTTCTTCCCGCTGGAGCCGCTCGAAGGAGTCGTGCATCGCCCAGCCCTCCTGATGCGCGGCGACACAGGCCTGTAGCGCCTTCTCATTGGAGCTGAACGCGAGCGGCGGATGTTGGCCGATGGGGAAGTAGCGCACGTCGTCTGCGTCGTCGCCCGCCGTTTCCCGGCCGCCGGCTTTCTGAACCTCGAACGTGACGATCAGCAGGTCGCCGTAAGGGTCCGTCGCCAGCGAGTCGGCGTCGAGCAGCCGGAGAATGTGCCCGTCGATGCCCGCTTCTTCCTTCAGCTCGCGCAGGGCGGCGGCGGCGATCGTCTCGTTGAGCTCGGCAAACCCCATCGGCAGACACCACATGCCCTGGTGCGGCGGCCGGCGCCGCTTGACCAGCAGGGCCTCGCGGCGCGCATTCAGCACGATGGCGGCCGCCACCGGCAGCGGGTTCTGATAGAACACGGTCTCGCACGCCAGGCAGACCGTGCGCAGCCGGCCGTCAACGTCGCGGGTGGTGACGGGCTGGCCGCACCGCGCGCAGTAGTTTGGCGTCAGGGGCATCGCGGCCCTCGGCAACGAAAGGCGGCGTCGTTTTTCTCGAAGGCGATCGTCTCTTGACGCGCCAGGGTGGCGCGAATCGCGTTGGCCAGCGGGAGGGGGACTGCGCCGCCAGGCTCGGATTCCGCCAGCAGCAGTGGCAGCTTGAAGCGCAGGTACGTGAGGAACTCGTCGTACGCCGCGGGCGGGAACACGAGTTGGTTGCGATAGTCCACCCGCTCGATCTGCGTGAAACAGGGCGCCAGGCGGGCCTGGCCGTTTTCGGCACTGAAGTTGCGGATATGGCCCAGCAGGTGCACGTCCGAGATCGGCAGACCCGCGGCGCGCAGCAGGTCCCGGCACGAGTTCTCGGTATGCGTCACCGCGAAAAGCACGCCGCCCGGCGAGAGCACGCGGGCGACCTCCGGCAGAACCTCGGGGAAGAAGTACAGCGCATAGCTGGCGATGACCAGGTCGAACGCGTGGTTGGGCCAGTCGAGGTGTTTCCTGATGTGCTGCTCTGCGAAGCGGGCGGTGCGGCCCGTGGCGGCGATGCGCTCCAGGTACAGCGGGGCGTTGGCCGGGCAGGCATCGACGCCGATGATCTGCGCGTCCGGCGCCGCCCGCCGGGCGATGGCTTCGGCCGTGAACCCGAATCCGCAGCCGAGGTCCAGGATGTTCCGGGCGAACGCGAGGTCCAGGCCCGCGAGCAGGGCGTGGCGCACGTCGGTGGAGTTGGTTGATCGCCGCCGGATGATCTCCGATGCACCGAGGTGCCGGGCGGGATCCGCAAAAGGTGCTAAGGACGGATCGGCCATGGGCGGGCATTATCCCACGCCGCGGGGCAGATTTCAAAAGCATTCCGGCAGATCGGGCGGACCGCTGGTGCGGGAATCCGCTGGTGCGAGAATCCTTTCTCGCACCCCCCGCCGCGGGAATCCCTTCCCGCGTGCGGCGCGCATGGCAGCCCGTGGGCGATTGTGCGACGATAGGTGCGCTTCACGGAGGAAACGCGTGGACGAGCCCGAGACAGTGCAAGCCGCGGGCCCAGGGCCGGCGCCGTTGCCGGTCGGCATCGTCTGCCCCGACTGCGGCTACGACCTGCGCGGCTCGACCAGTGCGCGGTGCTCCGAATGCGGCTTTGCGCTCGACGTGCTGCGCGTCCGCGAGACGCTCATTCCCTGGTCGCATCGTCGCGAGCTGGGCTGGCTGCGGGCTTACTGGAAGACGGTCTGGCTTGTGCTTCGTTACCCGAAGCGGTTCTGTCTCGAGATGGCGCGGCCGGTCAGCTACGCGGACTCGCGGAGCTTCCGCTGGGTGACCACGGCGCACGCCTACCTGCCGATTCTGACGATGTCGACCCTCTGGTGCACTTTCGTTTACGTCAAAGGCCTGGGCGGCGGCGAATGGCTCTACTGGCTGCACGGCAGTTTGCAGGTATGGGCCCTGCTGTTCCTCGTTCTGCTGCCGGGCCTGGCGAGCTATTTCTTCCAGCCGCGCACGCTGACGGTCGAGCAGCAGAACCGGGCGATCGCGCTCAGTTACTATGCGTGGGCACCCCTGGCGTTCACTCCGCTGGCGCTGCTCGTGTATATCCCGCGCGTGCTTCTGTGGACCTCAAGGGGCAGCGTGCGCGAGGATGCGCTGCGCGTCGTGAGTGGCCTCATTCCCCTGGCGCTGGGGGCATTCGCCTATTTGAGCCTCGTGGGTCTGGCGAAGCGTACCCTGCGGCAGAAGGGTTGGACCGGCTTCGTCCGGCAGGCGATGCTGGAGCTGCTCAGCGTCGCCCTGGCTCTGCTACTCGTTCTCATCCCGCTCGGCGCGTTCTATCTGCTCGTCATTTACGACAGCCTGCGTTGAGGTCGGCTGCGACTCGGGCGGGGAAGCGCTCTCGTCACGTTCGGGCGGCAGCATCGGTCGATCGGCGTCGAGGAATAAGGGCTGATCGCCGGCGTCGAGGTCGATCCCCCTCTCCGGCTTGGACACGACCAGACCGCGCTCGTCCACGCCGTTGCTGCCCACGCTGTAGAGCAGCGGCGAAGGGGCGCCCGGGAGGTAGCGGATGGGTCCGTCGCCCGCATCGAAGGGGTCACGCGGAATGGCGGGCAGGTAGTCGGGCACCAGCTCGGCCAGAGCCGCCGCGCGGCGCCCGTGGTCCAGCTCATACAGCCGCAGCGCCAGCGCAACGGCGGTCATCCGTCGTTGGGCACGGTCGCGGAAGGGGATGAGCGTGGCTCGCTCTAGCGACGACATCAGGCTTGAGCTCAACAGGCGGCTCACCCACCGGCTACCCGATGACGCGGGCGCCGTGCCGGACGGCTCCGGCGGGAGTTGGCGCAGGGCAGCGGGCCAATTGCCCGCCAGGCCGGCCTGCCGGGCGACGTCGGTATGCTCGGCCATACGCAGCGCATCGAGCTTCCAGGCTGGGCCCAGCAACCAGGCCGCAATGCGATCCACGACCGGCATGGGTCGGGCCGGCCCAAGCCCGGCCAGAACGGAAACAGAGAAGGGGAGTTGTCCGTCACATAGGGCGCGCGCCGTATCCAATTCCATCGTCCGGTCGCCGATCATCGCCCGCCGCCAGCTCTCGTCCAGGTCCGTTTCGTCCAGCAGCTCGCCGATCAGGGCCCGGACCTGCTCCGGCGCAGCCGGCTGGCGGTCGGTTGCCTGTACGTCGCCGTCTGTGACATCCAGGTCGTAAGCGATCGCCTCCACTGTCGTTGTGCCCAGTGCATCAATCGCGACGCCCACCAGGCAAGGAATCAGGCCCAACTCCAGGTGTTCGACATGTCGGCCAATGGCGAATCCGTCGCGGATCGTCTCTATCGCTGCGCGATCATCCCCGAGGGCATGCTGATACAGCGCCGCACCGTTCGTCATCTTTGCGAGTGCACGCTGCGGTGCCAGAGTCGGCAGAACGAAACTGATAACCGGTGTGCTTAGACGCACTTGCCAGTCCGCCGCCGACTTGGACCGCGCCTCGCGGACAAGGCGGAGCGCCTCGGCATTATCGGCGAGGAACTGTCGGGCGGTGGCCGTGTCGCGCTTGCCGTTTCGCAGCTCCCAGATGACCTCGTTTACGTCGATTGCCCCGTCCAATTGCGCTGCGGCCTGTTGCAGACAATGAGCTGCGTTCTCCTCGTCCGGGATCGGCTCTCGCGCGTAGTCTTCCACGAGTACCCGCTCCCCGGCCGCATGATACTCCGCGATCTTCGCTAGCAGCCGGCTTTCGGCGTACTGGCCCCACCACACGCGGACGCCCACCATCGCGAGCACGAATAGGCTCGCCGCGAGGCCGATGCGTTTGAGCCACCAGTGGCGCGGCGGGATCGGCTGAGCATTCTGCCCGGCGTTGTCGTTTGCGAAGTCCGTCATGACGTCTCGCTGGTTCGCTGGTGCGAGAACCGCTGGTGCGATCCGCCGCGGCGTACTTTCTCGCACCCACCTTCGCGGGAATCCCTTCTCGCATTCAACGTCGGTCCCGGCGCGCCGGGAGGGCCGACGCTACACATGTGGGACCGGTTTCCAACCGGTCCGCTCGGCCGGGACGGAGCCCGGCCGCTACATCGGCCGACGCGGGGGTCGGCCGCTACATTGACATGCACCTCCTGCGTGTCAATGCGCCTCTTCGCGGGCCAGGTTGCGGTTCCAGGCCGGAATCTCGACGATGATGTCGCGGCTGCCATCGGGGACACACTGACAGCCCAGACGCGATTGGGGCGTCAGGCCGTACGCCTCGTCGAGCTGGTCCTCTTCCTCGCCACTCGGTTCGTTGCAGGTGCCCAGTCCCTCGCGAACAATGACGTGGCACGTGCTGCACGCGCAGACGCCGCCGCAGGCGTGGTCCAGCTCGACGCCGTGCGCCAGGGCAATGTCCAGAATCGAAGCCGTGCGGCCGACGCTGTTGGGCGGCAGTTTCGCCGGGTCGACCTGGATGACGTGCGCGTGCTTTTCGGCGTCGATGATTTTGAGCGTGTAGGGTCGAAGCGGGAGGTGGATGCCGGTGTCCTGGAGGTACGGGTTGCGGTCGCTCACGGCGTGAGTCCGGTTGCTTTCTACGTCAGCCACGGAGGGCTGACGCTACAGCGGCCGCGCGGGGGCGCGGGCCGCTACGGGGTCTTGTCGCGCTGGACCAGGGCCTCGCGGATGCCGACCTCCGCCAGGTGCAGCGTGCTGTGGCCGAAGGCGGTCAGGGCACGGTACAGCTCGTCGAGGTTGTCCGTTTCCTGCGCGAACTTGCGCAGGTTCGCGATATCGCTCTCGATCCGGGCGCGCTCCTGCGGGTCGAGCAAATGGCCCACTTTCGCCAGCATCTGCTCAGTCTTGTGCGTGTCGAACTCGACCTGGTTGCGCAGGTCGATCCGGCGGTGCGCGTCGATGTCGGTCTGGGCAAACTCGATGCTCGCGCGCGTGATCCGCTGGACCTCGTCGCGCGTCAGGCCGTGGTTGGGGATGATCTGAATGCCGGCCTGCTTGCCGCTGCGCAACTCCGTAGCCGAGACGTTCAGAATGCCGTTGGCGTCGATCAGGAACTCGACCTCGATCTTCGGCATCCCGGCCGGCATCGGCGGCAGGCCGTCCAGGATGAATTCGCCGAGCGACCGGCAATCGGCGGCCAGCTCGCGCTCGCCCTGCAGCACGTTGAACTTGATGGCGGTCTGGCCGTCGACGAAGGTCGTGAACTTCTCCGTCGCGCGGCAGGGGATGGTCGCGTTCCGCATGATGAGCTTACCCATCGCGCCGCCCATCGTCTCGATGCCCAGCGAGAGGGGGGTCACGTCGAGCAGCAGCATGTCGGGCTGCCGGCCGCTCAGGATCGAAGCCTGGATCGCGGCCCCGATGGCGACCACCTCGTCCGGATTCAAGGCCGTGTAGGGCGCGCGGCCGAAGATCTCGCCGACGCGCCGGCGGACCAGCGGGATGCGCGTCGAACCGCCGACCAGAATGGCCTGCGCGAGGTCGGCGGGCGTGAGCTTCGCATCGCGCAGCGCCTGCTCGCAAGAGCTGCGCGTGCGCTCGACCAGCGGCGCGATCAGCTTCTCAAATTCGTCGCGCGTGATCGTGCGGCGATAGGCGCGGCCGCGGCCGAGATCAAGCTCGATGTCGGCCTGCGTTTGCTCACTGAGGCGAATCTTGACGGCTTCGGCCAGCGACCGGAGGGCCTGCTTGGTCGAAGGCGCGGTGATCGAAACGCCAAACTGGTCGTGCACTTCCTGGGTGACGAGTTGGACGATTGCATAATCGAAGTCGTCGCCGCCCAGGTGCGTATCGCCGGCTGTGCTGAGCACCTGGAACACATCCGCTTCGAGCCGCAGGATGGAGATGTCGAAGGTGCCGCCGCCGAGGTCGTAGACGGCGACGGTCTCGCCCGGCGCGGCCTGAGTTTCGGGCCCAGCGCTGGTCGTTGCACAGGCCGGCGTCGGCAGGGAAACGCGGCCGGGCTCGGTCGTGACGGTCGTGTGCGAAGGGGGCTTTGTGCGCAGGCCGATGCCGTAGGCCAGCGCTGCCGCGGTCGGCTCATTGACGATACGCACAACTTCGAGCCCCGCCGCCGCACCCGCGGCACGCGTCGCTTGCCGTTGCGCATCATCGAAGTAGGCCGGCACCGTGATGACCGCCTTGCGCACCGGCCGGCCCAGGTGCTTTTCGGCGCGGTCGTGCAGCGCACGGAGGATGGTGGCCGAAATCTCTTCGGGGGTGTAGCGCCGGCCTTCGATTTCCACCTGTAGCGTGTCGCGCGGCCCGGAGGCGACCGCGTACGACAGAAACGGCAGGTCGCGGCGAATGTCTTCCCAGCCCTTGCCGATGAGGCGCTTGACCGAATACACGGTCGTGCGGGCGTTCTCGACGGCGTGCTCGCGCGCGGGCCACCCGATGGTCACCTGGGGCTTAGTCCCCTCAGCGCCAGGTGTGATGCCGATGACGGAGGGCAGCCGGCCGTCGCCATGCTCATCCCGGATGATGTGCGGACCGGCCTCGTCGACATAGGCGACGAGCGAGAAGGTGGTGCCCAGGTCGATGCCGACGATGATCTCGTCCGTCATGGCTGCCTACAGCTCTCCCAGGAGCTTCTGATAGTATTTGATGGAGTTCAGCGTCGCGCGGAGCTGCCGGCGGACTTCCGGATCGCCGGGCAACTGCCGGGCGAGCTCCCCGATCTGATGAAGCGTGGTCTCGTGAAGCTGCCGCACGCGTGTCGCGCATGCGGCGAGTGCCGCGCGATCCTGGGCCGCCTGGGCGTCGCCGATCTCCTCGCGGAGCGTCAGGGCGATGGCCAGCACGCCGTCCAGGACGCTCTTGTCACTGCTGGCGGCGGGGCCGCCGGACAGTTCGAGCAGGTATTCCGCCCGGAGCACCGGATCGGCCAGCACGCGGTGGGCTTCGTTGAGCTGGGCGCTGAGGCGCAGGCTGGTCGCCGAGTCCGCGCTGTCGCCATGATGGTCCGGGTGTACGCCGTGGGAAACCTGGAGGTACTTTTGCCGCAGAGCCGCCAAGTCGATGTCGAACGCCGGCGGAAAGCCCAGCAGCTCGAAGTGGTTCAGGCCTTCCGCGGGGTAAAGGCTGCGGCAGTGGTCGCAAAACAACGGCGAGTCCATGGGCCGGTTGCAGGAGCGACACTTGGAGGGGGCCGTTGATGACGAGTTGTTCATCCGCGTGGTCCGCCGCTGGCGGCTAGGCCGAGTAGCTGGCGCCGCAGCCGCAACTGTGCTTGGCGTTGGGGTTCTTGAAGGTGAACCCCTTGCCCGTCAGCCCCTCTTCGAAGTCGATCCTCGTCCCGCCGAGGTTGCCGACCATGTAGCTCTTGAGGTCGCAGACGATGACGATGTCGTGCGAGAGGAAGACCTCGTCGGTTTCCGCGGCAGGGGCCAGCCGCTCGTCGCGCAGGTCGAGCACGTAGGTCAGCCCGCTGCACCCGCCGCCCTTCACGCCGATGTAGAGGTACTGTGTGTCGGGGCTTTCCGTTTGGGCGATGTACTTGCGCACGTTCGTCGCGGCCAGCTCGGTCAGGTGGATGCCGTCGTTGTCCGTGGCGGCCTTGGCCCGTTCGCGCGCGTGCAGTGCGCCAGTCGAGGTCGCCGGGCGGTCGGCTTTTGTCTCAGGCCCAGTACTCATGTTGCTGTCGTCTCCACTGCGGACAGCGCGTGCGCCGGTCACTTGGCCTCCACGGTCGCGGGCTGTCCGTTCCGCTTGGCGTCCCGCTTGGCCTTCACATCGGCCACCGCGGCGCGAATGGCGTCTTCCGCCAGCACACTGCAGTGAATCTTTACCGGCGGCAGGGCCAGCTCGCGCACGATGTCCGTGTTCTTGATCTGTAACGCGTCGTCCAGCGTGCGGCCCTTCACCCATTCCGTCGCCAGCGAGCTGGACGCGATGGCCGAGCCGCAGCCGAACGTCTTGAACTTGGCATCGACGATGTTCTCGTTCTCGTCCACCAGAATCTGGAGCTTGAGCACGTCGCCGCACTCTGGCGCCCCAACAATGCCGGTGCCGACATTCTCGTTGTTGCGGTCGAGCGTGCCGACATTGCGTGGGTTCTGGTAGTGGTCGAGGATCTTGTCGCCATACGCCATATGGGCTGTCTCCTTCTACGTTTTAGTCGGTACCCCGCAGCGAGCGGTGTGCTAGCGCGGGCACCAAGAGGATTCTCAACGACTGGTCGGCTCCGAGACGTTCTTCAACCTCGGTAAGCACCTCGGCATAGTCGTGCGCCCGAATGCCGTCCCGGTCTGGAACGACGACAACGTACCACCAATCGCCGTCCTGTCGCGTGGCGCTCGGATCCACTTTCAAATGATAGCCGCCCGTCCTGGGCGGGTACTGATCTAGACACTTCTGTACGAGCTGGTCGATCTCTGCGGGAGTCATAACGCTCACCTGTTTCCGTCGCGGGCCAGGGTTCTCATGACGGACATCGCGTACCTCAGGCAGTCGCGCGCGTCGCGTCCGTCCACCGTGGCTCCGGGCACATAATCCGCAATGAGGCGGAGCTTGTACATGTACGTCAGCATACGCTTAACGTCCTGGCTGGGAACATCACCCAACTTTGCCTTCAGGTTTTCCTTCGCGATGCCGGGCAGGCGCTCGTGCGCCCAGGTGCCGAGGCCAGCGCGCGGCATCACTTTTTGATCGATGAGCAACCCGGTCACCGCCGCGAACATGGCATAGTACGCGCGGCTCACCGCACTGCGAAAATGTCCGCCGGCGGTGCATGCTTGAGCCGCTTTGCGTGCGTCGTGCGCCATATGCGCCCAATGCTCGGCCGTGCGGTTCATCAGCGCTTTGCCCATTCGACCTTGCCGGGATCAATCCCTTCCTGGGCCATCTCGTACAGCGGGCTCATCGCGCGCAGCTTGCGGACCGCGGCCACCACGCGGTCGATGGTATAGTCGATTTCCTGTTCCGTGTTAAAGCGCCCCACGGAGAAGCGGATGCTGCTGTGCGCCAGGTCGTCGCCGACGCCCAGGGCCTTGAGCACATAGCTGGGCTCGAGCGAGGCACTGGTACAGGCCGACCCGCTGGACACCGCGATCTCGCTGATGCCCATCATCAGGCTCTCGCCCTCCACGTAGGCGAAGGACGCGTTCAGATTGCTGGGCGTGCGCTCCGTCGGGTGGCCGTTCAGCGTAAGGTGATCGAGCTGGGAACTCAGGCCGCGCCACAGGCGGTCCCGCAGGCCCGCCAGCCGCACCGGCTCGGTGTCCATGTGCAGCCGGCACAGCTCGGCGGCCCGGCCCAGACCGACGATCCCCGGCACGTTGAGCGTGCCCGAGCGCATGCCGCGTTCGTGCCCGCCGCCGTGCAGGACCGGTTCGCACCGCACGCGGGGGCGTTTGCGCCGCACGTACAGCGCGCCGATGCCCTTCGGCCCGTGAATCTTGTGCGCGCTGCAGGTCAGCAGGTCGATCCCCATTTCCTGGACATTGATCGGCACCTTGCCGAACGTCTGGCAGCAGTCCGTGTGAAACAGCACGCCGCGCGCCTTGCACAGCTTGCCGATCTCGGCGATCGGCTGGAGCGTGCCAATCTCGTTGTTGCCGTGCATGACCGACACGAGGATGGTGTCATCCTTGATCGCGTCGGCCAGTTGTTGCAGGTCGATCCGGCCGTAGTGGTCCACAGGCAGGAAGGTCACCCGATAGCCGTGCTGTTCGAGGTACTTGCCGGGGTCGATGACCGCCTTGTGCTCGGTGGCCTGGGTGATGATGTGCCGGCCTTTGTCGGCGTACATCGCGGCCACGCCCTTGATGGCGATGTTGTTCCCTTCGGTGGCCCCGCTCGTGAAGACGATGTCGTCGAGCTCGGCGCCGATCAGCTCGGCCACCTGCTGCCGGCCTGTCTTGACCGCCTCCTCGGCCTCCCAGCCGAAGCTGTGGCTGCGCGAGGCCGCGTTGCCGAACTTCTCGCAGAAGTACGGCAACATGGCTTCCAGCACGAGCGGGTCCACGCGCGTAGTCGCGTTGTTGTCGAGATATACTTGCATCGTGCGGCTATCCTTGCAGCAGCGCCGGCGGCATGCGGTCACCCGACGCGAGATCGGCAATCGTCACAGCCCCCAGGAATTTCCGCAGCCCGTCATGCACCTTGACCACGGAACGGCGGATGGAGCATAGCCCGGTCCGTTCGCACTTGCGCCCTTTGCCGCTAGGATCCGTGCAACGCACCAGGTGCACCGGCCCCTCGACGGCGTCGATCACGTCCGCGAGCGTGAGCAGTTCGGGCGCCACCGCCAGCACGTAGCCGCCGTGGGCCCCGCGCACGGACGATACGTACCCGACGCGGTTCAGCCGCTTGAGGACGTTCATCAGCAGCGGCAACGGCACGGCGTGCTTGTCGGCAATGTCGTGCGCACTCACCACTTTCTGCCCCACCTGCGCCAAGTGGCAGATGGCAATCAGACCGTATTCCGTCTTGCGGGTCAGCGTCAGCATGCTTTACCTGGGCTCCTTCCGACTACCTAAATATAGCATCGGAGCGGTACGGTTTCAAATCCATAAATGAGAATGGCCCGATAATCGCGGCTTTCCGGTGCTGGGGAACGCGAGCGAGTCGCTCACCTGATGTGGTGCCTCATTGAAAACGGCACATAAGCTGGGTGGGGTGGGCGTCTCGCCCGTCACGCCGCCGGGCAAGATGCTCGCCCCACGGCGCGCAGCGCCAAGCCGGTCGTGGCCCGGTTGGGATAAACTACGGGTATGTGGGAATGGCCGGACGCGAGCAGGCCTGCGCCGCTCAGGTTTCACTTCGGCATCCTGGTGCGCTACCGCGCCAGGCAACTGTGGAACGCCGTCGATCAGCAGTTGCGGGAGGCGCCGCTGCGGGTGTTTGTGGTGCTGCTGCTCCTCATCCTGATCTGGGCGGGGCTCTACTGGGTGCTGCGCGAGGTGTTCCGCCAGGTCGGGCGTTTTGAGCTCATCGCGCTCGTCGCCAAGCAGCAGATCTTTATCCATTTCTTCCTCGTGCTGGCGGTCATGCTGGCTTTCTCGAATGCGATCCTGGCCTTCGGCAGCCTGTTTGGCCGGGAGGAACCTGGCCATCTCCTCGGTCTGCCCGCACGGGCGCGCCAGGTCGTCTTGCTCAAGTGGCTCGAGGGCCTGGTGCTGTCGAGCTGGTCGTTCCTGCTGTTGGGCGTCCCGCTCATGCTCGCCGTGGCCTGGAACACCGACGTCGCCTGGTTCTACTACCCGCTTTTCGTCGCGCATTTTCTGGGCTTCGTCGTGATCCCGGCCACGCTGGGATTCCTGGTCGCCTGGGCCGTGGCGATGTGGGCCCCACGCCGGCCGCTCACCGTGGCGCTGTGGTGCGGCGGACTGTTGCTCGGCGCGGTGGGCATCTGGCTATGGAGCGTGCTCCGCAACGCGGCCATATCCGAGGAATGGCTCCGCAGCTTCTACCGCCAACTGAGCCTGGTGCAGCAGCCGTTGCTGCCGAGCACGTGGACGGCCAAGGGGGTGTTCGCCGCGATTGAGCGACACGCCGATGTCAGCGTGCTCTACTTGGCCGCCGTGCTGGCGAACGGCGCCTTCCTCACGTGGCTGACGGTGAACCTGCTGGGCCGGACGTGGTCCGACGCGTTCAGCCGGGCGCAGCGCGGGCGCGCCCGCCGCCAGAACGGCACGGGGTGGCTTACGTCGGCCCTGTGCTCCGCGCTGTTTCCCTACCTGCCGGCGCGCCTCAAGGTAATGATGCTCAAGGACCTGCGGAGCTTTGCCCGCGATCCGACCCAGTGGACCCAGATGGTAATCATGATGGGTCTGCTGGTGATCTACGCGCTGAACCTCAAGCGGCTGCCCACCGACTTGGGCAGTCCGGGCATGCGGGCGCTGATCGCCTTCCTGAACCTGACCACCGTGGGCCTCATCCTCGCCACGTTCACCGGCCGCTTCGTATTCCCGCTTCTGTCCCTGGAGACCCAGCAACTCTGGCTGTGGGGGCTGCTGCCGACCCGTCGGCGGAACATCCTGTTCGTCAAGTTCGTGTTCTCCCTGACGATGACGGGGCTGTCGGCGCTGCTCGTCATGGGGCTGGCCATCCGCGCCCTGGAGCTGCCGCCCGAGTGGGCCCGGCTGCAGCTCGCGGTGTGCCTGGCGATTTGCGTGGGCCTGTCCGGTCTGTCGGTCGGGCTCGGGGCACGCTTTCCGGTCCGCGGGCAGCGCAATCCGGCCCGCATCGCTTCCGGTTTCGGCGGCACGCTGAACCTGATCGCCAGCATGTTGTTTGTCGCCATCGAGGTCCTGGGCGTTGCGTACGCGGGTCTGATCCGCTTCAGCGGGCATTGGCGCGAGCTCGAAGAGACCCACGTGTCAGCCTGGCTGCTGCCGGCGCTGCTGCTCTTCGGCCTCGCGGTCGGACTGGTCAGCCTTTGGATCGGGGCCCGCCATTTCGAACGCCTGGAGTACTGACACCCTCCATCAGGATCGCGCTGGCCAGGGCGGGGCGTGCGTGACCCCGACGGTGGTGCCAAGCGAAAGAGGGGCGACCTTTCGGCCGCCCCTCTTATCAGAGGGTGCCGTCCTGCCTGGGGCCGGACTTGCCTGGTGGCACTGGCGGCACGCCCCCTCGCTCCGGTGCGTGCCCACCACGCTCCGCCGTATGCTGCTCTTCCCAGCGGTACTGTCCGGCTCCCATTCATGCCGGGCCGGAGCCGCACACGGCGCTCACCTCATCAACTCCTAGCGGCAGGCCGGCGGTTCCTGACAGGATTTGCGTGGATTCTCTTGGGTGGGAGCGATCCGCAAGAAGCGCTGGCGGCGGCCGGCGTCGCAAGTCCGGTCTCCGCCGTCACTTACAATTGCCCCGGCTAGGACTCGAACCTAGGACCCGCTGGTTAAGAGCCAGCTGCTCTACCAAACTGAGCTACCGAGGCGCCGCCGAGCCTGTCGCCCGTGCGTCGAAGCATCTATCATAGCGGACCGCGCGGCGCGTTCAAGCCCTCTGCGGATCCGCCGCGCGAGGGAGACCGCTCGGCTCATGGCCAGCGTGCGCGTGCTGATCTTGCGTGCGGCGGGCACCAATTGTGACCTCGAGACGCAGCATGCCTGGGAGCTGGCCGGCGCGGAGGCGACACGCGTCCACGTTCGGCAGCTCATCGAGAGTCCCCGCAGCCTGGCTCTGTATCAGGTGCTCACGATCCCGGGCGGCTTCAGCTACGGCGACGACATCGCGGCGGGGCGCATCCTGGCTGCACAAGTGCGGCGACATCTCCTCGATGAGCTCCTGGCGTTCATTGATGCGGGCAAGTTAGTGCTGGGGATCTGCAATGGATTTCAGATGCTCGTGCAGGTTGGGATTCTGCCGTTTCGGCGGCCCGCCGACCCGCGGATGTGCTCAGTCACGGCGAATGAGCCGCCGGGATTCCAGGACCGGTGGGTCTACCTGCACGCGCGCTCGGGCCGGTGCGTGTTCCTTGAAGCCGGGCGAGTTTATGAGATGCCAATTGCCCACGGCGAGGGGCGTGTCGTCTTCGCCAGCGACGAGGGTCTCGCTGCGGCCGTTGCGGGCGGGCAAAACGCGCTGACGTATGGCCCTTCGCCGGCTGGGGCGGCCGACCTGCACGGCGCGCCCCACAATCCCAACGGGAGTCAGGGCGACATGGCCGGTTTGTGTGACGAATCGGGGCGTGTGTTGGGACTGATGCCGCACCCCGAGCGGTTCGTGACCTGGACGCAACACCCCTGCTGGACTTCGCAGCCTGCGCGTCCAGAGGGGGACGGGCTGGCGCTCTTCCGGCGTGCGGCGGGGTACTTTGGATAGCGGTAGGGCAGGTCATTGACCTGCCCTACTTGGCTCGTTGGGCGCGCGCTACGGGCCAAGCACCAGGTCGACGAACGGGTTGATGTCCCCGAAGTCTACACTTCCGTCCGCGTTGATGTCGCCGTTCATGATGTCGCAGTCCGGGTACGTAGTCGCATAAACTCCCGGATTCGTCAGGGCCAGCACAAACGGGTTGATGTCGCCGAAGTCGACCGACCCGTCGCAATTCAGGTCGCCGACCACGTTCGGGGCCGGCACCAACGCCCAGATCTGAATGTCGTCAATGTTCCAGCCCGGATAGGTCACCGACACGTCCGTCGGACCCAGCACCCAGCGGAGGTACACCGTCGGCTGATGATCCGCCGTCACTGCCAGGCTGTACGTCTGGTGCGACCACGCGCCTTCGCTGATCGTCGTCGTATTCGACCACACCGGCACCCAGGTCGTGCCATCCGCGGACACGTCAATGCCGGCATGATCGTTCACCTCCACGCCCAGCCAACGCCAGAACTGCAGCTCGACGTCAGTGAGGTCGCTGCAATCCAAGGCTGTGGTCGTCAGGTACTTCGGCGTCAGGTTA
>Ga0315285_10003146_pt1 | contig 17281 bp, 15 predicted proteins | sample YL17G09_36_MG_FD_203698 | JGI IMG/M metagenome (GOLD analysis project Ga0315285, IMG submission 203698) | Sediment microbial communities from Yellowstone Lake, YNP, Wyoming, USA - YL17G09_36 | ecosystem: Environmental > Aquatic > Freshwater > Lake > Sediment | place: USA: Wyoming | collected... | reverse complement strand
GGGGTTGTGTTGAATTTTTCGATTAAATAAGTATGGAAAACCCACAGGGCAAGAACCAAGTAATCTGAATCAAGTGGCATTTCCAGATAACTTTTAATAAAATCGTCGATTTCAGTAACAAGTTGTGTGGTATCTAAATTAAAAGATCTTTTTAGAATGCTTGGATTTAGCATTTTGATGGGAAGATTCTGTTTAGGAGAATATCTTTTATCTTCTTCAATAAAATAATCTTCTATTACAAATTGATTGTTTTTACAGAGTAGATATTTGGTTCTTCCTTGATCTCTAACTAAATGAATAAGGTTAGGAATGATAGTTTTTATCCTATCTTTCAGTTTTGGATTTATTGGTTTTCCAGTTCCTTTGTCACATTTTTTAAGGGTAAAATCAGGAGCCTGTTTTATCAGTTGTAAAAGCTTTTCTTTAGTACCATCCTTTTTGATCCAATCGCTGATATCTTCCTTTTCTTCTAATCCTGGCAGTTCTAACCATTTGATTTTCCCGGCGATTCCCTGGAGAGACTGTCCAATTTGCTGGCAGTGTTGATATCCTGGTTGGTCATGATCAGGCATGAGAATAACTTCTTTATCTTTTAGATATTTATTATAAGATACTTTCCATTTTCCTGTCCCCATAGGACTGGTTGTAGCAGTCAACCCCCATTTTACTAAATTATCGACATCTTTTTCTCCTTCAGCAATTAAGACCGGATTAGTTGACTGGATTAATTCGGGTAAGAGATACAATACCGGACTGATACCCCTTAAATTCCAGATCCAACCGTTATTCCCATCGGGCCTCCTTTGGCTGAAGTTCTTGGGATAGAAGCGGACTACTTGGTATAGTAAATTCCCTTGCTCATCTTTGTAATCATAAGTGGCAACAATCCTTTTATTGTATCTATCTCCTGATTTCCGGTAATTTGGGTTATAGAGAGAGCCCTTTTTATTACAGGTAAAACAGTGATAGGTTTCTTTTTCTTCGTCAATATATAAATTAGGCCGATTTTGATCAGGGTGAAAAGGACATAAGGCTATCCAGTTTTTACCTTCTTTTTTAGTGGCTTCAACAGATACTTTTTTTCTCTCTTGATTATCCCATAAGTTAAAAAGCTTATTCATAATATATTCTACTTACCCTCCCCATTTTTAGTTTTATCACAGAAACCCATTTAATTTTAAATAAAATCATTTTTCTTTTCCTTTTAATTTTTTATCGTTATTAATTAAGAAATTAAATAAAGCAGTTATGTTATCAGTTATTTCCCTCGCATCATTTAAAGTTAGAGGGGTAGGGTTATAAGGTTGCCATACTTTAATAGTTTTATCTAAAAATTCTTTGGAATATTTGGAAGATTGATTTTTCGCCATATTCATACCTCTATAAAGAATTAGCGAAATTTCACGCAGAAAGAAAATAAAAAATAAAACCCTTTTAAATAAAGGGTTCATAATGGAAAAATATTTTTTTTATCGTAGTGTGACGTCACAGAAGGTTTTTCATGTTGGATGGTTCAGGAAGTAAAAAGAATTTCGTTTTATATGTTCCAAACTTTATATAATCATAAAATGGAGCGTCATTAATGTTAAAGTATTCCTTTAAGGTGTTGGAAAGCCTTTGAATCTGTTTTCTTATTTTTGGGGTGGAAAGGGGGTGGGAGTCAACTTTTTTTCTATAAGTGGTTATTGTCCAGCTTAGATCTCCTCTATATCGTGAAAGATTATAAAATAATTCCCATTGCGTATTTGGTTTCCCATTCTTTTGGTTTTCAAAACCCATTTTCCGAAAATTTACTACTTTATTAAATTTGTTAGGTGCCTGAATTCTAACTTTATCATAATTCAAGAATTGTATAATGATATGTTCCCACTTTGTATCAGGTGGAAGTTTTAAGATACTTACTTTTTTTAGTAATGGCGTATCTAATTCTTTCGGGAGTTTAATATCCATATTTAATTTTTTACTGATTTCGATTAGTTTAATGAAATTTATTACTTGTTCGGAATATTTAGGTTTTATTAACAAGGATATTTTTAAATATTCTTTTTTATATGAATCTAAAACACCAGAAATGAATTCATTGTTTAATTCAATTCTTTTCTTTAATTTTAATTGATAATTTATAAATTCAGTCATTATTCCATCAACGCGATCACTTTCATAAGGATCTCTTGCAAATTGCATCCATTGATAAATCGAAATTATATCTTTTTGTTCATCAAATATTGATCCTCTTAGTATTAACCTCTGGGTGTTTTTTGTACTTGAAATTAATTTGAATTTCGTTTCTTGGTATACCCAGCGGAGAATTAACAATATACCATTTATATCATCGATCATTTTACATCCATAAATGCGGATTTTATTATATTTCTTATTAATATGTAAAAAATTATCAAGATCATCCTTCGAGATATTATCGAAGATAATTTTAACGCAATTTTTATACCAATTATCTATATCAGTTCTATCCGAAAAAAAATTATCATTGATTTCTTTAAGAATTATTGTTTTCAAATTACATATTTTTGGTCTTATTTCTTCTAAAAAACCAACTTCTTTTAATGATAGGGCATTTAAAAGGGGTGCATATTGGTAATCGCATTCTATTAAGTCTTTACAATCATCTAGATTGCTCTCTTTTGACCAAACAAAGGGTAAGCTACTATTAGATTCCCATTTATTGATATCTTCAATAATCTTTGGGATTTTAATTGGACAAGTAATGGCGAAGCTTAAAAGTAATCTGAAGCTCTTCTTATACATATATTTTGGCCAACCGGTTTCGAATAAAAAATTATTATTATTTTTCATAAATGAGGTAAAATCTATAAACAAATCAGATAATTCATTTATTGTATAAAAAGAATGAATTCCTATATTATCTAGTTTAAGGTCTTGTTCTGCGGCACAAAAATCATTAATTTCTTCTGAGGATGAATTTTCAAATATATATAAAGCCAAACTGGGCGGAAAATATATTAATGCATCATCAAAATCAGGAGAAAAATATATGTTAGAATCTGATTTGAATAGGAAATTAAAAGGGAAACCATAACTTTTAAATAAAATGTTTTTTCTCTCAGGTGTTATGAGTGTTCTATATAAGATATTTTTTACTTTAGTAAAATAATCTACATCATTCTTTTTAAAATATTTATCAAATGTATCAAAATGATATTTTTCGGTTATTTTCTTAGCTTTCTCTTTAATTAATTCTTCAATTTCTTTTTTCAATATTTAATACCTGAATTAAATTTACAAACATTATTTATTATAAGTCATTAGAATTAAAATTCAAAATAAATTAAGTTCATTGCTTATTTATTATCTCAATACTACCTGATATTCCCTGATTTATCAGGACATTTCTTGCGATATTCCGCGATTTATCGCAACCCGCTTTTTGCTATTTTCTGTTATTTCTAACAACCGGCACCCGATTTTCACCGATTTATCGATAAATATCAAGAACTACATACTGGAATGTTTGAAATATATTTTAAAAAAAGAAGGGTTTTATAAACATTTTGTCGTATTAAAAAATGGATATAGAAAAAGTAAAAAGGTTTTTTATTCCCTACTGGTGATATAGTAAAATAAATATAGATGTCTGGGGTATACCAAAAAACCATCCCTTGTCATATAAAAAATATTCTTGTAGGTTTGTGTCTTATGTAATAGAATAGGGCCAAACATTACGTTCCGGCAACTTCGGTTTTTCGAAGAACGTTAGGCGATATACATTTTTTTATTTTTAAAGGAAAAGCGGATACAATAAAACTACTTCATGGAAACAATAAAACTATGGTAAAAAAAGATTATACAAATTGGGATAGAAGTGAACTGATCAAAGAAATTAAACAGCTTCGCAAGCGTAAAAAATACGGGCTTGTTTGGGAAGACAAGTCGGAGGATGTTGTTGAGCGATGTAAAGCAGAGTTGCCGGTTTTGGAAGAAGTTAAAGAGAAGGAAATTATCACTGACTCAGAAAAACCGATGAATTTACTAATTGAAGGTGATAATTATCATGCTCTTTCTGTTTTGAATTACACGCATAAAGGTAAAATAGACGTCATATATATTGATCCTCCATACAACACAGGCGCAAAAGACTGGAAATACAATAATGATTATGTAGATATAAATGATCAATGGCGACATAGTAAATGGCTTTCCTTTATGAAAAAAAGATTACAACTTGCCAAACAATTATTGAAGCGAGACGGTGTTTTAATTTGTACAATTGATAAAAATGAACAAGCAAATCTAGGAGTCTTATTACAAGAAATATTTAACAAAAAAGAAATTGTATGCGTTACAATTATTCATAACCCGGGTGGAATCCAAGGGAAAAATTTTTCGCACACAAATGAGTTCGCGTATTTTATTCATCCACTTAATGGTACTTTTATTTCTACAATTGCGAGAGATGACGCTCCTTCCACTGCATTTAGAGATTGGGGCAAACAGAGTTCAAAAAGAGAAGCAGCAAAAACCTGTTTTTACCCTATTTTTATAAAAGATGACAGAATAATCGGTTTTGGTGATGTGTGTTCTGATGATTTCCACCCCATGAGCTCAAATATATTAAAAAAAGATGGAGTTGCAGAGGTATACCCTATTGATCAAAAAGGTATAGAGCGCAAGTGGCGCTTTGGGAGAGAGACAGTTGAGGACATCAAAGATGAATTAATTTGTAAAAAAATGAAAGATGGATTTTCTATTTTGAGAGAAAAAAAAGATTATAGATGGAAAACAGTTTGGACAGACACAAAATACAATGCCAATGTTTACGGAACAAAATTGCTCAACAATATAATTGAAGCAAAATTTCCATACCCTAAATCGTTATATGCAGTAATGGATTGTATAAAAGCAGTTATCCACGATAATAAAAATTCGATAATTTTGGATTTCTTCGCTGGATCAGGTACTACTGGTCATGCTGTTATGGAATTAAACAAGAACGATAAGGGAAATAGAAAATTTATTTTGTGTACTAATAATGAAGATAATAACGGTGAAGGAACAAAAATAGCTGATGATATGTGTTATCCAAGAATTGAAAAAGTTATTAAAGGCTATAAAGGAGTACTTGATGGAAAGAAATATCAGGGGTTAAAAGGTAATTTAAAGTATTTTCGAACCATTTTTGTCCCTGCCGACCCAACAGATAGAAACAAAACCAAGCTTACAAAAAAAGCTACGGAAATGCTTTGCGTAAAAGAAGATACTTTTAAAGAAGTAAAATTAACTGGAAAATATAAAATTTTTTGTAATAAAAACCGATATACCGGTATTATTTATGACTATCTGGCAATCGATGATTTCAAAAAAGAAATTGTTGGTATAGACGGAAAATTTAGCGTTTATGTTTTTTCACTTGGCGATGATACTTTTTATGAAGAGTTTGAAGATGTAAAAAATAAGGTAAAACTATCCCCGATACCAGAAGCAATATTGCGAGTGTATCGTCGGATATTTAAATAATGGGAGATGTTATGCAATTAAAAAATTACCAAAATACGGCTATAAAAAAACTTCTTACAAGAAGCAAAGAACTACTTGAACAAAACGGAGAGAAAAAAATCATTTTAAAAGCCCCTACTGGTTCTGGAAAAACCATAATGGCAGCGGAGTATTTGAAAAAACTTGTAGATGATAAAAAAATAACAACACCTCTTGCATTCATTTGGACTGCCCCAAGAAAGCTACATACACAAAGCAAGAAGAAGCTGGAAAAATATTATGAGGATTCCCGTGCTCTTGAGTGTTCTGATTTTGAAGATTTAATAGATAAACAAATTGATGAAAATGAAATCCTATTTTTAAACTGGGAGAGTATCAACAAAAAAGATAAGAACACAATTGTAAAAGAGAATGAAAAAGAATTTTATCTCGGTAAAATTATTGAAAACACCAAGGAAGAAGGACGAGAAATTGTATTAATAATTGATGAAAGTCATCATCACGCTACAAGTGATATTTCCCAAGATTTAATTCGTGATATTGCTCCCAAATTAACAATTGAAGTTTCAGCAACCCCCCCTACCATAAAAAGCCCTGATGAAATCGTTTCTGTACCACTTGAAAATGTAAAGCTGGAAGGAATGATAAAAAAATCCGTAATTTTAAATGCCAATTTTAAAAACATACTTTCCGGAGATAGTTTAAAAACTGCCTTAGCTGACGGAGCTAACACAATGGTACTTGAAGAAGCATTGAAAAAAAGAGCAGAAATTGCGGAAGCCTACAAAGAAGCAGAAATAAATATTAACCCTCTTTTGCTTATTCAACTACCAGACAGAAAAACACAACAAGAAGATCGAACAAAAGGGGAGGTTATACAATTTTTAAAAGATAAGCATGGGATAACTACAGAGAATGGGAAATTGGCAATTTACCTATCAGAAGAAAAAGAAAATTTGGAAAATATCGCCAAAAACGATCAAGAAACGGAAGTATTAATTTTTAAGCAAGCCATCGCGCTCGGTTGGGATTGTCCACGAGCCCAAATATTAGTCCTTTTCAGAGATTGGAAAAGCCTGACATTTTCTGTTCAGACGGTTGGTCGTATAATGCGAATGCCAGAACCAGATACCGGCCATTATCCAAAAGAGATTTTGAATCATGGTTATGTTTATACAAACCTGGCAAATATTAAAATAAATGAAGACATGGCCAGAAGCTATGTAACAATTTATACGAGCCAAAGGATTGAACAATATAAAGAAATTAAACTTGAATCCGCTTATCGTTTGCGACAAAGAGAAAAAACTCGTCTAGCTCCATTGTTTAGTACTATATTTTTGGAAGAGGCGAAAAGATATGATTTGGAAAAGAAATTGGAAACAAAAGAACAAAAAATTGAAACTTCTTTTATTTCCGATTATGAAGCCGGAAGTGTGGACATGCTAGTTAAAGAAGAAATAAAAAGTGAGTTAAAAATTGATACCCAAAACGAAACCGACTTACAAAAACTCTATGATTTTTTTGTTCGCGACAATCTTTCGCCTTTCTACCCCGAAGATAGATCAATAGGACGAGTGAAAGAGGCAATCTATTACTTTTTCGAAATACGTTTAGGTATGGAATATGCTAACTGTTTTTCTGAAATTATCAATATCGTTTTAAGTCCAAAAAATTTTCAACATTTTGTAAATGTTATTGATAGTACAAAAGAAAAATATATTGCCGAGACACAGAAACGAGATAATAAATTACAAAAATTACCAGATTGGGAATTACCTAAAATGCTAAATTTCGGTGGTAATTATACAGAATTAAAAGTTGAAAAATCAGTAATGATTCCGTTTTACTATGACAACAAATGGAATACAGAAAAAGCATTTATTGAATTTTTAGAAAAATCAGATCAATTAGCATGGTGGTTCAAAAATGGAGACCGAGATGCTACATTTTTTGCTATCCCTTATATTGAGAACGGTAAACACAAGCTATTTTATGTTGATTTCATCGTGCAGTTTAAAAATGGTTCTGTAGGGCTATTTGACACAAAAAGCGGAAACACAATTAAAGATGCACGAGAAAAAAGTGATGGATTACAAAAATATTTAGAAGAACAGAACAAAAAGGGAAAGAGTTTAATGGGTGGTATTGTCACTAATACTAATCCTAAAGATTTTTCAGGTCGCTGGATGTGTTATAAAAAGCAAGGTAGCGGATTAAACCCTGTTGATTTTTCTAATTGGGAATTATTGGAAATATAATTAGGAGTTTTGGGCTGCTAGCGTTAGAAATAAATAGACCCTAATTAAGATATATTTTGAGAAATTATAATTTATTAAATGTAAAGACAAAACCCCAAACAAATAATTTCACTAAAACTATTTTATATAAATATAAATTTATGAACTTGGGAAATTAATCTATGTATAAAAAATATCATTCGGGATACATCTCATCGGATTATACTCATTTTAATTCCCCACCATTTAATGGGAAAAACTTTATCTTAAGTTATGGACCACACATTGATTCGTACGGAGCTATAGAAGAAGGGGCAGAAATATTAGGAAGAGAAATTATAATTGAGGCAGCCAATGAAGAAAGAGCGATTAACGTATCAAAATTAATTTTATCTTCAATCATTTTGTTAGATTCTTACATTCTTATGGATCCAGACATTCCTGGGATAAAACCAGTTTATAAAAGTAATATCAATGAAGATAAGTTTATAGAAGATAGGGTAGGAGAATATCATCGTGATAATTTTCCACTAGCATGTTTGATTTCATGTAAAGCTTCTTACAGAAGAGGATATTATTATGCTTTGTTGAAGTATAAAATTGGCTGTGAGCTTTTCTCTATGCCAACTATCGATTTAGACCCCCAGCAATCACCTTATTATAAGACTCCTCCATTTATTGAAAATAGAATCAGAATGGCTCAAGCAATAATTTTATTTTACTCTGTAGTTGAGGAATTAGGTTTAGAAATTAGAGCTAACAGAGATAATCCAAGTTTTATAAATGGAAGATGGAATCCAGTTATAAAGAATGAATTGGAAAACCGCCTAAAAAGAGGGAGCATAGATATAGATAAGGAATTCTATTGGCATCTAAGAAGCACACCAACAAAAATAGAGAAATATTTGAAAAATCAAAGAAAAATGAATTTATTAGATAAGGCATTGTGGGCATATGGGTATACAAGAGATTCTAAGATAAAAATTGTAGATGCAATTTTATTAGTTAGTTGGATGAGAAGTTATATTGCTTCTCATAGAATAAGTAAATCAAGTGAGTTAATAAAATCACTTTCTATTTACGACGTAGATAATGCAAATTGCTTAGCTCGAAGACTATTACTTGAGAGATTAGGTTTTTGGAAAGACTTATTTTAATGAAAAAGATGCTAAAAAAGCAGAAAATAAAGATGTAATTAATAGGTACAGATGTGCCAAATCAATACTCCGGTAACTTTTGGCGCAAAACCAATAAGATCTGAGAAATTTATAAAACGGATAGTTGAAGTTTTAGGTACTATTATAGATAGACGTCCGAAGGAAGACCTCGTAAAATTAAAAGCTAAACCATAGAAATTTTATGCTGTGTTCATATTTAAATAACGTTTTCCACAACTATGATATTTAATAGCTTTTATTTTAATGTTTTTAACCTATTGATAATAAATATTATATATGAGGAGGAGAAAATAATGAATCATAGCATTGAGGAATTATTTAAATACTCTAATGATTTGATACAAGATGAAAGGGAAAAAATTGATAAAGACTTGACAACCGAAATAAAAAACATTGAAGATGATTTAGCGAGGAAAGGTATGGAAAATAGTGGATCATGGTACTCAAAACGAATTGAAGCTAACCTGAATGCTTTTGAAAAGTTTATACGATTTGTAGTTGACTCAGATTTAAAGAACTTTCCGTTACCTAAAGCTGAAACTGTGTACGAAAAAATATATGAAAGAGCAACTGGAGGAATGAAAGGAAACTTTCCTTTTGGGACTCGAAACATAATTGAACAGATGAAAAGGAATGAAGTAGAACAAAGTTTCTTAGATGGCACTGAAAAGATTATTCAAGAGAAAATGATTTATCTTGATAGCATTGTCAAAAGAGAGATAAGAAAGGATAAACAAAGAGAAAAAAATAATAAGTCATTTGAAAAAGATAATTATAGCTTACTAAAAAAAATTGCAAATGAATTAGATGAAATTAATATATTTTTTAATAAAAGATATGGTGGCAATAAAAGGTTATTTACTTATTGGGAATATAAATTCTGGTTTGAGCTTAATAAACCATGCGTTACTAAAAAAGATTTTAAGAATTCTATTGCTTACCTTTCAAATCTTATTAGTAGTATAGAGGAGAAGCAAATAGTAAGTATTATTGGAGAAATAAAAGATAAAGATAATCATGATCCAAGATCTATAGATTATTTGGAGAAATTACTAAAAGATAAATTTACAGATAAAGACTCAGAGAGCATAATCAGTTGTTTTAGAAGAATTTTAAGAATTCGAGCTAACCTTTTTCATAAAGAAACCAGTAATATTATTAAGGATCTCAATGGACTCAAACTAGATTATCCTATAAAAGATTATCAATTTGCTTTTAATATTATTATTAATAATTTTGTAAATCAAATCAGCAAATTGCATAATATATTTAGTTTGAAATAATTTATTTCTTATCTTACTTTTTCTCTCTTATTGGCCACTCTGATTACTCTAATTTACCTAGCTATTTTAATCTGCTCTGGATATCTCTAATTTTATAATTCCACGCGCGGGGCGGGTAACTTTCCTTCCCCCTTAAATCCCCCCTAAAACCCCTCTCTTATCCCCCTTCTTTTTATTTTTGCTCCTTGGCTCAAAAGCTACGCTCGCGGGGACGCTTCTAAGCATCAATGCGGGTGATAACGCTCTTTTACGGCCCCGCTGTTGCTTCGCTTTATTCGCCACCGCAAAAAAACAAGGTTAGGCTATGATTCATTAGGGGGGAAGCATAAGGGGGAAGGAAAAACTGCGGTCGATTCACCTTCACTCTACCAGCATAAATGTAAGATTATCGCTCTTTCCTCTCTCCCTTGCCCCGCCTCTATTTGCGAACCTTTTCGTGATTCTACTATCTCTCGTGGTTTAGCCTTCTCCCCATAAAAACAAGATAAAAAGTAAGTGAGAGAAGAAGAGTGAGAACTTTTTATCTTCTTTTTCGGTGACTATATCTTTTTAATTCTTTATGTTTGTGCGATAAGAAAAAAAATCTCCAACCAAAAAGAAAAAGCCTTTTTGTTTTGAGATTTTTTTACCTATCGCAGGGGAAAGAGAAGGGGAAGGAAGAGAAACCAGGAAAGAAAAAACAAAGAAAGAGCAATACACTCAACCGGTAAATAGTAATTTACCAGTGAGAGTATTGCTGAGAAAAGAAAAGGAGTATTACTTTTTATAAACAGGGGGAAATCACCCCTCTTTTACAAAAAGCAATACCAGAAATAGAAAAGCGAAAAGACAGGCATAACACTCAAAAAATAATTAAAATTTAGGAAAAAAATTTAAAATTATTTTTATCGTGTAATACTAAAGAGAAGACGAAGGCTTAAAAAATATATAAGAAGGGAAAATCGCCCCCTCTTATATATTTTTATTCTGGTATATAAGGTATAGCAGCTGAAAACGGTGGATTAGTCTTTCTCCCGTAAAAAAAAGATAAAAAGTAAATGAGGGTATATATGCGGGAGCTTTTTATCTTCTTTTTCGGTGACAATTTTTTCGGATTTTTTGCGGTTAAGCGATAAGTAAAAACGTCTATAAATAAAAAGCTAAAAGAAAGGAAACATTTTTATTTATATAGTTTTTGCCTATCGCCGGGGAAAATTCATCTTTTTTCTTATCTTGGTAATTTTTCTCCCGGCGTTTGTAGAAGCCAGTGCCGTAAAAAAATCCATTGCTTGATATTTTTGCTGTAATTTTTTGCGGTGCTGAGACTTCTATAAACGCCCACCGGTGTCGCACATGTAAACTCTTAGGATAGTTTTAGTTTTTTTATACTGCTACTGCTTAAAAAATATTAAAACGTAGAAGAACAATGATCAGGAAGAGAAAGTAGCCATGCGATGATCAGGAATAGAGGGTTAGCCCTACGATAAAAAGTATCTCATTTAGCCCGCATTTTATATTTTAAACCAGACTAAAAAAGCTTTTAGCTGGTTTAAAATATAATATTTTTTTTGCTATACATAACAAAGCTTTATCGGATAAGATATGCGCGAAATTATTTCTTGTAGAATGTCCGATAGAGTCTTGTTATGTATGGGTAGGCTTTCAATTACACTCCTTAGCAAAAAAAGCTCTTGGCGGGCGGTCGTGGGGATGAGATGATTAAAGAGAGAGTAGAAAAGACCATCTATAATTCGCATTTTATTCCACGCCTCTGCTTTTCCAACCTGTATAAAGAAACTCTGAAATTACTTTAGCAATATTTACAGCTAAAATAGCATGTCGATCAGTAGGTTTATAATGCTTTGTTTCCGGCTTTCCATGAGCATCGCTCATCACATTTCTTAGATTGGACAGCCCACTCACGATGGAAATAATTCCTGATAGTGTCTGTTTAAAACAATCCTCCTGATACATAGCGGGATCCATTTTTAATACCTTGTATACTTCTTTGTATAGTTTTGTTAAATTTCCATCAAACTTATATGGAATTTCACTTTTCTCCAAAATATAAAGACAAATGCTTTCAACTAAGGTTCGGGCGTTTGTAATTGCACCATCATAGTCATGCTTCATTATCTTTTCTTCACATTTTTCTATCTGTTCTTTGATATATTCAACCCCAAGTTCCTTAAGTCCTTTACACGAGATGATTTCATGTTCTGGTTCGAGGTCCACATCAACATAAAACTGTATATTAGTAATTTCTAGTGAATACGCTTTTGGAGGATATATTTTAAGTACTGCATCAAGAATTGCTTTCTGGTCATCCTTATTCAGGTTACTTAGTTGTTTGTGATTTTTAATTGGGGAGTATATTTCAAATGTGCTAAGTGTAGAAAATAAATAGCTTCCATAAGTAGAAGACTCGTCAATTCTTGATGTGGAATATTTTAAGAATTCAGCTAAATCAGCCCTTCCTTGATATTGAAGTATCTTTCTAATCTTTTCAACACTGCTATGCGCCATTTCCTTAAACCTCATCTATTAGAGATGTTATCCCGTATAACTTAAAATAATCAAACTACTTTGTTTATGCACGACTCTACCTGTTTGCGTGCATACACACAGGCAGAGGTGAAGTTTCAAAGTTAACCACTAATTTTTCTTGTTGTATATCTTTATAGATTCTTATACTTATCATAAACTAATTTTATTAATTCTACAAATAACAATTTTATATATAGGTAGGTCAAGGGGGTCCTTCTTATACCGGGAAGAGTCCCTTTTTAGTTTTATAAAATAATGAGTAATTCAAAGCTATACAAAGAATAATATATTTATATATGCCTAAATTAGCTAAAAACGCTCTAAACTTGACTAAATTAGTCAAAATTGATAAAATATAGTATATATCGCTTAGTTTACTTGATTTAAAATTTAAAAAAAAGGAGGTGATTTAAATGGCTGTAATAGTAGTTCCCAGAGACTCGTCTATGCAACTAAGACTGATATCCGGAACCAATCCGTTAACCGGGGCACCAATAATAGAGACCAAAACTTTCGGTGCGGTCAAAGCTACTGCCCTCGAGCAGGATATCTATGATGTCACTACTGCTTTAATAGGCTTACAAAAGTATCCTGTAGATGAGATCAGAGCCCAAAAAGAATCTCAACTAACCGAATAGTACCTATTATGTAATTAACTAAAAAGGAGGTGAAAAAATATGCCAACTACTTTAGGAGAATTAACTTCTTACAAGAGACTGTATATGCAGTTTAGAGATAGTGTCGGTAAATCAGTAAATTTAACCTTGAGTAACCCTAAGACGGTTGAAGATGAAGACTATGCCGACTTTGCGGCTCAGGATGCAGCCATTGAAGGAGTTATGGATACTATAATTAGTAAGAACATTTTCCATAATGATGGGAATGACTTAGTAGCTAAAGTCAATGCTCGGATACTTGACTATAGGTCTACTGATGTTATGGATGTAGGAGCTTAATATATTCTTGCCCTCGTGAAAACGGGGGATAAATAATCTTCCCCGGAAGGGACCGCCTATCTGCAGCCTGTCTGCTGCAGGCAGGTAGGCAGGCGGACCTTCCCTGGGAGGTAGAAAGGAGAAATAAATGTTAGAAGTATTTATCACTAAATATCTATTAGATTTCACTCTTGTTTTTCTGGTTGGTTTGTTCTCTAAATTTATGATCAATAAGTTTGGCCAAGACCGGGCAGACAAAATAAAAGAGGCTATTCTTGCAGCTATGCTATGGGCAGAGCAAGAGCTTGGGATAGGAAACGGTCCCGAAAAATGGAAAATTGCCTGGATAAAATTAATTGAAATATTAGGGAAACAAAATGTTGAATTAAAAGAGGGTGAAATTTCCTATGTAAAGGATCTTATGAAAGCTACAGTCCCGGAGGTTAATGAAATTATATATAAGGCTATGCCTGATTCTATAAGAAATGCCAGGCAACCATTAAAAAAATAACCTCAATGAATAAGATAAATTATATCAAGATAGCTAGGTATTTTTCATTATATGAGTTTGAGTGTTCCTGCTGTAATAGAGTTATGTTATCTCCAGACCTTTTGACCAGGCTAAAGCATTTGAGAAATATTATAAATAGGCCAATATATATCAATTCCGGTTACCGGTGCAAAGAAGAAAATCAAAGAGTCGGAGGAGTCCCCGGCTCTTATCATCTCCTGGGTATGGCGGTAGATATTCAGGTAAAAGATATTTTACTTTCCGATCTTCTTCTTTATGCTCAGGGAATAGGATTTAATGGGATTGGATTTTATGAAAAGAAAAATTTCTTACATCTCGATATTAGGCTTGAATTAAAACTTTTTTGGGAAGGATAAAAATTAATTGGATATTGAATATGTACTAAAATTAATTGCAAATAACGGCTTTCCTCTGGTGCTTTCGGTGTATTTAGTATGGAAATTAGAATTTTTTATTAATGAAATCATCAAAAATCAAAAGGAATTTTCTAAAGGTATTACCGCTGAAATCAAAGAAATCAAACAGGCAATCAATGAATTACGGGTTGATTTTGCAAAAAATCAATAAGCTTGTCCTCGTGAAAACGGGGACCTGCCTGCTGCAGGCAGGACCGTTGATATATAAGGGTTTTAGCGTTTTTCCTTAAGCCTTATAATACTGCGTATATGAAGCGTATTTTTTAAATACGATGAATCATACCAGCCAACTTAAAATAAGCACTTAAAACACGCTTAAATCGATGATAATTTTTTGTGAACCCTAAAATACCTCGCTTTTAGCCTTCTTTCCTCTAAAATACCATCTTTTATTACTATAATCTCCCATTCACTTGCATACTTACCATATTAACAAAGAAATCCCTAGGATCTAAGTGCTTATATTTAACTACACATTATTTATAACACTAACAGGAAGATTAATTAACCCTTTTAGTTTAAGAGCTTTTTTATTGGAATTTTTTAAAAAAGAAGGACTTTTGAAAGACTTGTTGTAATATCTAATTAGAAGTAGTTTGAGCTTATCATTTTACAATAATTGAAAAAGAGATTCCTTTATTTAATTAGTTATGTCCAATGTTGATACCTTACACCCATTGATTTTCCCTAATAAAGAAAAACTTCTTCAACATGAGTACTATCAAGTGAAAGATATTACTAAACAAGTACCTTGATTTTTAGGAGGTTTAGCTCAAATGAAATGGTCTATTCGGTTATATGGTGATTCGAAATTATTAAAAGAACTTGAGTATTGCCTTAAATCAGATGAAGTAATGGTTAAATATGAAGAAAAAAACTTCTATTTATATTCCAAATATTTTAATGAATTAAAAGATGATAAAGAAGTATTTAAGGTTGCCTCAAAATTAGTCATTTTAATTAATGGTGCTATAAAATTCTTTTTAAATTCTGATGAGATGATAAATTTTAATGCTATTAATTCGGTTGATGAGAATAATATATCTAAAAGTATTGTTTTTATTAGTGGATCAGCTCATATAAAAACTTTAACAAAAGGGACTTTACAAGGTGGTAAGATAAAAGGCATTAATAAAATAACACGTTGGATTCAGAAAGGATATATTGATAAGAGAATAAAAATATTATCGGAATTGCTTAATAGTACATCAAATAGGTGGTTTATTTTATATAATATATTAGAGTTGGTAATGAAAGATTTAAGTGGATATAAGGAACTTTATGAAAAAAATTGGGCAGAAAAAGAAAAGATAGAATCATTTTTTAAAACTGTTGAAAATTATGATGCTATTGGAGCAGAAGCAAGACATGTTAAGGGTGATAAAAAAATATATAATCCGATGGAATACAGAGAAGCACAGAAGTTGGTTAGAAGAGTAAATGTTAAATGGATTGATGAAATTCTAAAAGAATAAAAGTGAGATTATTTAATATTACATGAAAAAAAAATGTATTTATTGTCTGAAATATTTTGATTCTATAACTATGGACCATGTTTTTCCAAAATCTTGGTATTTAAGAAGTGCTCCAAAAAATATTGAAAAATGGCAAGTTCCTTCATGTGCCCAATGTAATAACATCTATAGTAAATTAGAGGAAGAATTACTTACACATTTAGGTCTATGTTTGAGTACAAAAAATAATGATGAAAAAAATATAAGAAGAAATATATTGCGGTCGATTACTCCGGAATATGGCAAAAATGCTAAAGATGTAAATAGTAGAACTAAAAAAAGAAAAAAATTACTTGCAGATATTTCATTGTTTACAGAAATACCATCATATGGAATTCTCCCAAATTTTGGCCCTACAACAAAAATAGTGTTACCTGAATATCGTACAATACGAATAAACGCGATTAATTTGGAAAAATTCGGAGAAAAGCTTACTAAAGGATTCACATATATCTTTTACACTTTATTTATCAAAAAAACAGATGAAATACAAGTAATAATAACTGAAAACAGAAATTTCACTTTCGTAAAAGAATTATTTCAAAAGTTTGCTTATAAGCATAATAATTTAGGAAATAGCATTATTATTGAGAGAATAAAAGCTGAAGATAATACAAAAATAGATATTCTTTATTATTTTAATATATGGCAAAAATTACAATTTTATTCCTATGTTAAAAAGATGAAATGAGTTATTTTGATTTTTAACTTTGTTTAATATAACAATAGTTTAAATTAAAGCGGATATATTTGAAACTTAATCTATATAATAGGAGAATTTAATAAAATGGATGAAAAAATAAAGGTAACTAACAAATGCCCAATATGCGGAAGACCAACTCACAAAGAATCAAAATATTGTATTTTCCATGCAAGTGCTCAGGAGAAGACTGAAAAAGAATTCAGGGAAGCCTTAAAAGATTATGTTGATAAAATTACACGAGAATCAAGAGTGTTTAATTTTGAAAAGTTTATTTTTATAGGGGAAATAGATTTTTCAAAAGACTTTAATTTGAGTAAAATACATAAATGTAATTTTAAAGGTACTGAATTTTATTATGGCAAGGTTAGGTTTGATAATATTGAATTTTCTAGAGAAACAAAATTTATTGATTGTAAATTTGTAAGTAAAGTATCTTTTATAGGTAGTGAATTTAGAGATAACTTATATATTGGAAATGTTCA
>Ga0315285_10003145_pt1 | contig 17281 bp, 6 predicted proteins | sample YL17G09_36_MG_FD_203698 | JGI IMG/M metagenome (GOLD analysis project Ga0315285, IMG submission 203698) | Sediment microbial communities from Yellowstone Lake, YNP, Wyoming, USA - YL17G09_36 | ecosystem: Environmental > Aquatic > Freshwater > Lake > Sediment | place: USA: Wyoming | collected... | reverse complement strand
CCTTCGTGCAGACGATAGGTGTCACGCCCTTATTGAGCATTTCCAGGTAGGTCATGGTGATTTCGGGGCGACATCCGGACCGGCCCTTGGCATGGACGTTGATCCGGCTGGCCATGGCGCCCCGGACGTGTTCGATGGGGGCTGGGTCGCCGATCCCTGCGGCATGATTGTAGATGAGGTATTTCTGAAAATCTTTCACCTGATCGTCGGAGAGGACGATCTCGGAGAATTCGCCGATGCCGGTGTTCGTTCCGTACATGATCTCGCGGGCCTTAAGCTTCTCCTCGAGCATGGCCCGGCACTGCTTGATCTTCTCCAGCGATTCCGGATGAAGCTCGACTTTTTCGCCGCGTCGAGCGATTTGGGTGAGTTTTTCGACCGTTAAGCTTTTGCCATCAAGTATGATTGCCACATGAACCTCCAATATTCATAGTATGATTTCGATCCAATATCATAGGCCAATTCCCCGCGTCCGTAAAGACTCGACTCGATGATCTCCTGGGGGCTGGTCTCATGCTCGACGAGCCAGCCGTTTCGTAGCCAATCGTCTAAGCTCATTTTCATCCCCGATCAGATATATTCTGGGCCCTTTAAGGATAGACGTCAGGAAGTGGTGGTTTGCTCTCAGCTTCGACCGGAATTCGTTAGGAGGATAAACCGTGGGGTTGACCTCACGACAGAGTATTTTCTGCGCCGCCTGGAGGTTCGCCACGACTTCCGAAAAAGCGACATCGCCGACAACCAGAAGATCTATGGAAGCGCCTTTCGCCTCCAGGAACCGTCAGCCAACCGATGGACTGTTGGCTGCTTTTGTCAAAATTTCCGAAGTAATTATCAGATAGGAAGAACCAAAGCTTGTCCCTGACGATCGGGCCACCGAGGTTCCCGAAATACAGTTGGAGCGAGGTCTCCGGGATGCTTACGACCGAGAGCTGTTCCTGCCTTTTGGCCCGGAGGCCCGAATCCTGGATGAGTCCTCCCAACTGCCCGTGAAAGGAGTTGCTCCCCGATTTTGTCACGATGTTGATGAAGCCGCCGAGGCCCTGCCCCAGTTCAGGAGCGAACCCGTCGGAGACGATCTGGACCTCTTCCCAGGCGTCATAGTTGAGGCGGACGCCCGGACCATTATAATTGACGCCCTTCGTCGAAAGGCCGTCCACAAGCCAGTTGTTCCCGGCATCGCCTTCACCCCGGAAGCTCGGTAGGCCCGTTTCCGTTGTTGGGAGTGTTCCCACCGTTACGTTCGCCCCGCCGGAGACTGTATTGGCCCTCACCCCCGTGACACCCGGCGTGAGGTCAACGATCTCCGCGATTGTCCTGGCCTGAGTCGGCACGAGCGCGAGGTCGTTGCTGTTTAGACGGTAGCTGTTGTCTGACTTGGTTTTGTCGATGAGAGGGGCCGGGGCGACGACCGTGACTTCCTCCCTGATCGCGGCGGGCTTTAGAACGACTGGCAAGCTCACCGTGAATCCCAGGCGGACGTCCTGGCCGGAGACCGTCATTTTTTCAAACCCAGGGAGCTCGAACGTCAGGGAGTAGGTGCCTACGGGAAGCAAGGCCAGCAAGAAACTCCCGCTTCTGTCGGACACAGTTGTGCGAAAGCCCTGGAGATTCGGGCTTCTGGCGGTGATAGAGACGCCGGGGAGGGCTTCTCCCTTCTCTTCGGTGACCTTACCCCGGATCTCGCCTGTCTGCTGGGCCGTCAAGGTCCCGGAGAGCAGAATGTGAATAAATGAGGTAGCCGCAGTTCTCAAGAGGATTTTCATTTCCATCTCCCTTTCATTGTCCTTCAACCCAGCCGGTTTCTTCCTAGCGTCTTCCATCTCGGGCAGGCCGGGGGCGCGGTCCTCGAAAAGACTAGAACTTTAGGGTGGCCTTGATTTGTGCCCATCGCGGAAGTTGCCGTCCCCAGACCTGCCCGAACAGCTCGTTGTCTTCTTTCATAAAAGAAACGGGCCTCTGGCTGTTCAGGAGATTGTAAACGTTCATGCCGAGTCCGACCGTCAATCCCTTTCTAAGTTGGAATTCCTTTTCAATGGTGAGGTCGACATACATATGGGCCGGGGTCGTCCTTCCGCCGCGGCCCTCGGGGAATGTAAAATATGAGCCGAAGCCGGGAAGCCAGCCTTTCTTTTCCCAGTGATATCCCGACAGATATTCGATCCCCGAAGAAACGACGATTCCGTAAGGCGCGAAATAGGACCCGAGAACCTTGACCACGTGGTCGACGCTGTAGGGCAGGAAGCCATACCAGCCCTCATCGCCGAAGCCTGGCCCTCCCAGCCCTCCCCAGAGGAAATCGAGAATCTCCTTGTTGGGGTCACCCGGCGGCACGTAAGGGTGGTCGCCGAAAACCCCGGCGTCATACCCGCTACCACCTAGCGTGGCGAAGGTTGGCGTCTCCACGGAGTTCCCCGGATCCGTCCCTTTGGCCTGTGACCACGTATAGGAAGCGTTCAGCATGAATTGATTCGCAATCCGTCCGTTCAATTCGATTTCAATGGCTTTGTAATTCCTTCGTTTCCGATCAAAATTCGTAAAGACGTACTTATACAGCATAGGGGATTCCGGATCGTAGATGGTGATATCTTCGGTAAGGTTCTTGGAATAAGAATAAATTCCCCTGATCTTTAGAGCCCAATTTCTTCCCAGTTGCCGGTCGAATTCCAGAAGGAACTTGTTCGTACCGCTGGGCTTTATTTTGGGATCGACCGCCTCCGGCGTAGCCGCCTGGCTATTTTCATACTCAAATTGCCAGTTGGCCGGATCCTTGAGTTGAGCGTTGGTGGGGTTTTCGCCGCCGATCCATGAGTAACCCCTCTCAGTCCAAAAATAGCTCTCGTTGAAAAACCCCAGCCATTGGATGTTAGCCGGGATGGCGTAACGCCCATATCCGAATTTCAGGACGTTGCGCCCGTCGCCTGACAGGTCTACGGCCAGCGAGGCCCGGGGCTGCAGAAAATCCCCGAATCCCCAGCTCCATAACTGCTCGCCGACGGCGTTGAATATCTTCTGAGTCTCAGACCGGAGTCCGACCATGAACGAAAAACGCCCGAGAGTCAAAGAATCCTGAAGATAAAGGCCAAAGCCGCGGGTCGCGTTGTTGCTCTGACCTATGCCGAATTCGCGGAGGAACGAGGGTTGGCCGGGAGCCGTCCATTCGAGCCGAGCGCCACCTTCGACGCCGTTTCCCTTCCAGAGGTCGAAATCCGAGCCCGTATACCGCAATCTGCCTTCCCAGGCATTTCGATAGTAGCTTAATCCGGCCCTGATCTCGTGGTTTCCCCAGCTTCCCAGGTCCAAATAATGGGTAAAGCTCAGCGTCAGGTCCGTTCTTTGCTCGATGTCCGTTTGATGAAGAAAGGCGTTGTTCGTAGTCTGGGCGATGTCCATCCAGTAATATTGCGGCGTTCCATAGTCCTCGGATACGGGGATCGTCTCGACCGACCGTCGATAGTGGCCTCCGTCTGCGGTCAAGAGAGTATCTTGCGATAAGATCCCCCGATAATTCAGGTGATAGTAATATTGGTTCGTGACGTTCTTTGCGTAGGTTTCCGGTACGCCGATCCCTCCACTTTGGCCGAGAAAAGCGTCCAGGGTTCCGCTCAATGATAGAGTGTGATTCAAAATGGGTGTGAAGGTCATCTTGCCGAAGGCATTGTTCGTCTGGGCCGACCTTTCTCCGGCCGGGATCGTCAGCCAGCCGATCGACTGCTCCGTCGTCCGATCGGTCGTCCCGTGATAGTCGTTAGAGAGAAAGAACCACAGCTTGTCCTTGATGATGGGGCCGCCCAAGTTCGCAAAATAATCGGACAGCGACGTTTCGGGGACACTGGCCGCCGAGAGTTGCTCCTGCCGTTCGGCTCGAAAATGCCGGTCGCGGATCAGGGCACCCAACTCGCCGTGAAATTCGTTGCTGCCGGATTTCGTAATAACGTTGACGAAACCTCCGAGCGCCTGGCCCAAGTTGGGAGCGAATCCGTCGGAGATGATCTGGACCTCCTCCCAGGCGTCATAATTGACCTGGATCCCAGGTGTATTGTAGAGAGCCCCCTTGATCGACAGTCCGTCGATGAACCAGTTGTTTCCGGCATTCCCTTCTCCCCGAAAGCTGGGCAGACCGGTGCCTTTGCCGGTTTGTGTATCCACTCTCACGCCGGTGACGCCCGGAGTAAAGCCGACGACCTCGGCGATCGTTCTCGCCTGGGTGGGAATTCGGGCGAGGTCATCGCCTTTGAGCCGGTAGCTGTCGTCCGCACTGACCTTATCGATCATTGGGTTCGGGGCGATGACGGTCACATTTTCTTTGAGGGCGGCGAGCTTAAGGATGACGGACAAACTCGCCGTGAAACCCAGATGGACGTCCTGGCCCTCGAGCGTCATTTTCTCGAACCCGGGAAGCTCGAAGGTCAGCGAGTAGGTGCCTATCGGAAGCAGGGGAAGCCGGAAGAACCCATTCTTATCCGAAACGGTCGTGCGCAAACCCTGGAGACTCGGACTCCGGGCCGTAATCGCGACGCCGGGGAGGACTTCTCCCTTCTCTTCGGTGATCTTGCCCCGGATCTCGCCGGTCTGCTGGGCCGTCAAGGTCCCGAAGAGCAGCATGAGAATAAATGAGGTAGCCGCAGTTCTCAAGAGGATTTTCATTTCCATCTCCCTTTCATTGTCCTTCAACCCAGCCGGTTTCTTCCTAGCGTCTTCCACCTCGGGCAGGCCGGGGGCGCGGTCCTCGAAAAAACTAGAACTTTAGGGTGGCCTTGATTTGTGCCCAGCGGGGGAGTTGGCGCGCCCAGACTTGGCCAAAGAGAGAATTATCCTCGTTGGCAAATGAAACGGGACGCTGGCTGTTCATGAGATTGTATACATTGATGCCGAGATTAAGCGTAAGGCCCGACCTGAGCCGGAAATCTTTATCGACCGCGAGATCCACGTACCAGTGAGGCGGTGTTGTCCTTCCGCCGCGCCCCTCGGGAAATAAACAATAAAGCCCGTTAGCTTCCGATAATCCCTTTTTCTCCCAATGATAGCCGGACAGAAAATCAATATTGGCTGAGACATTAATACCGAAAGGCGCGAAATATGTACCGGATAGCTTGACGATATGGTCTACGCTGTAAGGGAGAAACCCATAATAGCCTTCATCACCGAACCCTCTCCCGCCAAATCCGACGAAAATCTGATCGTATAATTCCTTATTTACCGAGCCCACCGGCATCAACGGATGGTCGCCGAAATTGCTAATATCATACCCTTGCCACCCATAAAAAAGGCCCCAGCTCATCATCTCAATAGAGTTACCTGAAGCCGTCCCTCTTGCCTGGGACCAAGTATAAGAGGCGTTGAGTATGAGCCGGTCCCGGATTCTTCCGTTCAGTTCGATTTCGAGGGCTCGGTAGTTCCTCTCCTTCAATTCAAAATTAGTTAAATAGTATTTTAATTCCGATTCCAAATTCGGATCATACATGGCGAGATCTTCGATGAGGTTATGAGAATACGAATAGATACCCCTGAGCTTAAGCGTCCAATTCGGCCCGAGCTGTCGGTCGAATTCAAGAAGAAATTTGGTTGATGCATTCGGCTTCAGATCGGGATCGACTTCTTCGGGCGTAGCCGCTGCGCTTTGTTCCCAGAAGAAAGCCCAATTGGCGGAGTTCTTTAACTCGGATTCTGTCGGATTTACCGGTCCGGCCCAATTGTAATAGCGCCTCGTTTCTGTAAGATTACTGTTTACAAAGCTTAAAGTTTGAGTGGAGATAGGCACAGAATAAATCCCAAATCCGAATTTAAACACATTTCGGCCGTCCCCTGTCATGTCAAAGGCCACCGAAGCCCGCGGCTGTAGGAAATCCCCAATTCCCCAGCTCCAGACTTTAGTCCCAACATCGTTGATGACCTGCTGAGTATCAGTTCTCAATCCCAGCATGAAGGAAAAACGCCCCAGAACGAAGTTGTCGCTGGCATAGAATCCGAATCCGCGGGTCCTGTCTTTGGTCTCACTGACTCCGGCTTCTAACAGGTTGTTGGGAATTCCCGGAGCCGTCCAGTTGATATAAACGCCATTATCAAACCCGTTGCCTGGCCAGGGGTCGGCATCGAGGCCCGTGTAATGAATTGAATCGTCGTAACTATTACTGTAGTAGCTCCAGCCGGCCTTGATCTCGTGATTTCCCCAGCGGTCGAGATTGATAAAGTGGGTCAACCCGACCGCGAAGTCCGCCCGCCGCTCGAGTATGTGATGGCCATTGAGAGTATTGTTGGTCGTTTGGCCGATGTCCTGCCAGAGATAAGAAGAGGGGCCATAGTCGCCGCTGAGAGGCTGAAGGTTAGTATCGTTCCGGTTCTGGCCCCAAGCTGCGGTCAGGAAAGTGTTTTGAGATAGGATTCCCCGGTAATTGAGCCGATAGGAATATCGAGTATAGCTCGTCTTGGTATAGGTCTCCGGCACGCCGATCCCGCCCGTCTGACGAAGAGACTTGTCCATCGTCCCGCTCAGGGACAGGGTTTGGTTTTTATAAGGTGCAAAGGTGATCTTCCCGAAGGAGTTGTTTGTGCCGACGCGCCGTTCCCCTCCCGGAACCGTCAGCCAGCCGATGGATTGTTCTGTTGAGGAGTCGTAGCTCCCGAAATAGTTATTCGATATGAAGAACCAGAGCTTATCCCTAACGATCGGGCCGCCGAGGTTCCCGAAATACTGCTGAAGCGAGGTATCCGGCAAGCTGACGACCGAGAGCTGCTCCTGCCTTTTGGCCCGAAGGCCCGAATCCTGGATGAGTCCTCCCAGCTGCCCGTGAAAGGAGTTGCTCCCCGATTTCGTCACGATGTTGATGAAGCCGCCTAAGCCTTGCCCGAATTCCGGAGCGAACCCGTCGGATATGATCTGCACCTCTTCCCAAGCGTCATAGTTGAGACGGACACCGGGATCATTAGAATTAACGCCTTTCGTCGAAAGGCCATCCACGAGCCAGTTGTTCCCGGCGTCGCCCTCACCCCGGATGCTGGGTAGACCGGTTTCTGATCCCACCGTAGCCGAAATTGCACCGCCGGAAGCGGTATTCGTCCTCACTCCTGTGACTCCCGGCGTGAGGTCGACGATCTCCGCGATCGTCCTGGCTAGGGTTGGGACGAGCGCGAGATCTTCGCTATTCAGCCGATAGCTCGTGTCGGCTTTCGTCTTATCGATCGGCGGGTTTGTGGCCACGACCGTGACTTCCTCCCTGACTGTCGCGGGTTTTAGGACGACGGATAGGCTCGATGTAAATCCCAGCCGGACTTTAGTTTCGGTCATCGTCAGCTTGTTAAATCCGGGAAGCTCGAACGTCAAGGAGTAGGTGCCGACGGGAAGCAGGGCTAGCCAGAAATTTCCGTTTTTATCGGACACCGCGGTCCTAAGGCCCTGGAGACTCGGGCTCCGGGCCGTGATCGCGACGCCGGGGAGGACTTCTCCCTTCTCTTCGGTAACCTTCCCCCGTATCTCGCCTGTCTGCTGGGCCGCCAAGGTGCCGAAGAGAAGAATGAGAATAAAAAAGGGAGCCGCGGTTCTCAGGAAGATCTTCATTTCCATGCCCCCTTTATCGGATCTGGCCAAGGAACCGGTCGAACCACTAGGAGTCGCATCAAAGACTTCCCTGCTCTTCAGTTTTAATACGGCTTTTCACCGGTCCCAGGTATTTATCAAGCCACCTGAGGGTTTCTTTGATGAATTCCGAGTCCGGAGTCGTATGATCGGTATCATAGACCTTGAGTTCCTTCTGTTCCCGCGGAGTGCCCAGGAGGTCGAACATCGGCCTTCCACACGTTTCAAAGTTGAAGTAAAAATCATACCTGCCGTTGAGCATGAGGGTGGGAATCTTCACCCGACCGACATAATTGAATTGATCGATCTCGGGACGCAGGGGGGGGACATAGAACCCCCCTGCCCTGAGCACGCTGGCCTTGAGCCTGTCTTCGACGGCCGTCATGATAGGCCCTAATGCCGCCCCCCAGCTGTGCCCCACGTAGGCCAGTTTCCCGCCATCGATGTCCGATCGAGTCTCCAGGTAATCGACGCTTCTCCTGAGGTCCTTGCCCATCTTGACGACAAGCTCGGTCATTTGACGAGAGCCTTGGATTATAGCGTTTAGAGTGGCGTCATTTCCGCGCTCGTAAGACCCTTTGTATATTGGGAAAAGGAGAGCGCGTCGATTCTTTAAAATGAACGGCATGAATTCGTCGGTCTTATCGATATCTTTGCTGGATCGCACCCCGGCAGCCCACCCCGTGGGGAAATAGATAACCGTCTGAAACGGGGGGGCGCCGTTCTTGGGAAGGAACAGGTAGGCGAAGACCCTCTCGTTATCATAAGCCGCGTCAAAGGAGACCTTCTCTTGGATCCATTCACTCGAGGTCTCGTTGCGCCATTCCATTCGGGCGTTGAGATCGCTCTTGTCGTAAGAGAACTGCTCTCGATAGATCCTAAACACTTCGTCCATCACGGGGCTCCGTTTAGAGAAATCCGGAGCTTCCGGCGCTTTGACGGGGGCGAACGACGATTGAGGGATCCGCTCCGGATCGATGTAGATCGCGCAGCGAAAACCGTTCTTGGCGGAGCGGTCAAAGGGAGGGACTTGACTCGAATCCTCGAACATATAGGGCACGTCGTTCCAGGCACCCCCTCGGACGAGCCGTCCCTGTTGCGTTTCGTTCCAGCACCATTCCCGGACATTCCCGCCCATGTCGTACAGGCCATAAGCGCTGATCGCGGGATTGCTGCCTACGCGCTCGGGACTCTTCCCTTTGAAGTTACTCTGAGGACTGAAATATTCCATGAACCCGACGACCTTGAAGAGCGGCGTCCCCTGTCCCTGGGCCATTCCCCAATGAACTCCTGTCGGAAGACTTTTGTGCGCGAATTCGGCGTAGGCGGCCGCCTCGTACCAGCTCACGCCCGACACGGGATAATCGTCCTGTCCTTCCGGGTAGCCGCCACCCTGCCATGTCGACGGCCCGGGCCTTCCCGTCCCGTCGACGAACTCGGCCACGGCCTGCTCCCAGGTCAAGGGTCTGCCGTTCTTAACGAAGGCATTTTTCCAGAATTTCCTGTTCTCGTATCCGCCCCCGTCGACGAATTTTCTATACTGTTTGTTCGTGACTTCGAACCGGTCCATGAAAAAATCGCCGATCTTACCGACAGCTTGATCCTCAACGCCCGCGACTCTCACCATCCCTGAAGGGACATCCCCTACTTTGTCCAACTTCCACGAGATCTTATTGGGGGGCAACGCGTAATCCTTGAAGCCATCCCAAGACGAGCTCGCAGCGACCGCGGTTTCATAACCTTCTTTTTCGATCTTGAGGCGCAAGTACTCCAGGGGAAGCCTTTTGTTCCCCAAGGGCGACACTCCGAGATACTCCCATGGCTCGTCCGGAGCCTGGTACGGCTGGATAGAGACCCTCGCGCCCGGCGGGTCCGTGGTGACAGACAGAGTTGTCGAAAATCTCTTAAAAATCTCGACCAACTTCGGATCGTTGGGGAGGGACTTTTCGACTTCGACCGCGGCCTGATAGACCTTTTGAGAACCTGTATAATCGAGCGTCGTTATCTCCTGGGCAAGCTGGACGACCTTGGGCAAAAGCTCATATCTCGCCAGGCGGATCTTAGCTTGTCGGCGAAAAAACCAGCTACCGAAGACGACCAAGGCGATGACAGCGAGGGCCGAAGGGACGGCGATGGCGGGGCGCCTCAGGCGTCTCAGGAGCGAACGGAGGTTGAAGAGGCCCGCGGCTTCGGCTCTCAGACCTTCCCGATACCGGGCGAGGTCTTTCTTCATCTCCGCGGCCGTCTGGTAGCGGGAGCGCACGTCCTTGTCCAGGGCCCGTTCGATCACCCGCTGGAGTTCCGCGGGGACGGGGGGTTTTTTGTCCTGGAGAGACCGCGGGGATTCATGGACGATCGAATAGAGGAGAGAAACGTCGCGTTCGCCCCGGAAAGGAAGCTCACCGGTGAGCATCTCGTAGAGCACAACACCCAGGGACCAGATATCCGTCCGTCCATCGACCTTATCTCCCCGGGCTTGTTCGGGCGACATATACGCTACTGTCCCTATCGTGGCCCCTTCTCCGGTCAGCGAGGATCCTCCCCGAAGCTTAGCCAAGCCGAAATCCATGATCTTGGCCTGGCCGCTCTCGGTGACCATGACGTTGGCGCTCTTGATGTCCCGGTGAACGATCCCCTTCTGATGGGCTTTTTCCAAGCCCTCCGCGACTTGGATCATGATATCGAGAGCTTCTTCAAGAGGAAGAGGGCCTCTCCTGACCTTTTGCCTGAGGTCCTCCCCCTCGACATATTCCATGACGATGAACGGCTTGCCCTCTCTTTCATCGACTTCATGGATCGTGCAGATGTTCGGATGGGACAAGGCTGCGGCCGCGCGCGCCTCCTGAACAAATCGCTCCCTGGCTTCAGCGTTTGAGCTCGATTCCTGGGGAAGGAACTTGAGCGCGACCATCCGCTTCAGCTTAATATCCTCGGCTTTATAGACAATCCCCATGCCGCCGTGACCGAGCTCTTCAAGAATGCGGTATTTCCCGGCAAGTATCGTACCCTTGGCCGGAACATTCAGGGGAGTTTGGAGGGTCTTGGTTTGAGAAATAGGAAATTCTTTAGAAGAGGCAAGCGGAGTCGCACATTTTCCGCAAAAAAAGGTATCGTCGGGATTCTCAAAGCGGCATTTCGGACAAGTCGTGGCCATAGCTGACCCTTTCTATTCAGGATGGCCAAAGATTAACAAGGAATGGAAGCAGAGTCAACTGAGTTCGGGGTCAAACCTACTCATTACGCAAAATTATCTCGGGGAAGATGCGTAACGAGTAGGTTTGACCCTCTTTGTCTCCTCTTCTCATCTCCCTTTTACTGGAGAATGAGATTTTTAACGCGGCGGTATCGTCCTTTCCATATCTGCTGTTGGATTGCCTTGACCAGAGGAGAGTGAGATGATCTACTGAAGCTAATTTGAAAGCAGGGAAGGATCGCGGTCAGACCCGCTGTGCCACCCTTCATTTCTTTAGTGGTCCGTATATTCCTCCGATTTTATTTATTAAAAGTTTTTCAAAAATACGGTTCCGTTCATCCGCTCATATAGTTGTTGTTGCAGGGAAGACTCAATGTCACCCCCTCAATATTCGTTTATATGAAAAGCTAATCTTTCAGCCCGGCCAGCCGCTTCATGGCATCTTCGACTTCGGGCAGGCCGGGGGCGCGGTCCTCGAAAAAACTAGAACTTTAGGGTGGCCTTGATTTGTGCCCAGCGGGGGAGTTGGCGCGCCCAGACTTGGCCAAAGAGAGAATTATCCTCGTTGGCAAATGAAACGGGACGCTGGCTGTTCATGAGATTGTATACATTGATGCCGAGATTAAGCGTAAGGCCCGACCTGAGCCGGAAATCTTTATCGACCGCGAGATCCACGTACCAGTGAGGCGGTGTTGTCCTTCCGCCGCGCCCCTCGGGAAATAAACAATAAAGCCCGTTAGCTTCCGATAATCCCTTTTTCTCCCAATGATAGCCGGACAGAAAATCAATATTGGCTGAGACATTAATACCGAAAGGCGCGAAATATGTACCGGATAGCTTGACGATATGGTCTACGCTGTAAGGGAGAAACCCATAATAGCCTTCATCACCGAACCCTCTCCCGCCAAATCCGACGAAAATCTGATCGTATAATTCCTTATTTACCGAGCCCACCGGCATCAACGGATGGTCGCCGAAATTGCTAATATCATACCCTTGCCACCCATAAAAAAGGCCCCAGCTCATCATCTCAATAGAGTTACCTGAAGCCGTCCCTCTTGCCTGGGACCAAGTATAAGAGGCGTTGAGTATGAGCCGGTCCCGGATTCTTCCGTTCAGTTCGATTTCGAGGGCTCGGTAGTTCCTCTCCTTCAATTCAAAATTAGTTAAATAGTATTTTAATTCCGATTCCAAATTCGGATCATACATGGCGAGATCTTCGATGAGGTTATGAGAATACGAATAGATACCCCTGAGCTTAAGCGTCCAATTCGGCCCGAGCTGTCGGTCGAATTCAAGAAGAAATTTGGTTGATGCATTCGGCTTCAGATCGGGATCGACTTCTTCGGGCGTAGCCGCTGCGCTTTGTTCCCAGAAGAAAGCCCAATTGGCGGAGTTCTTTAACTCGGATTCTGTCGGATTTACCGGTCCGGCCCAATTGTAATAGCGCCTCGTTTCTGTAAGATTACTGTTTACAAAGCTTAAAGTTTGAGTGGAGATAGGCACAGAATAAATCCCAAATCCGAATTTAAACACATTTCGGCCGTCCCCTGTCATGTCAAAGGCCACCGAAGCCCGCGGCTGTAGGAAATCCCCAATTCCCCAGCTCCAGACTTTAGTCCCAACATCGTTGATGACCTGCTGAGTATCAGTTCTCAATCCCAGCATGAAGGAAAAACGCCCCAGAACGAAGTTGTCGCTGGCATAGAATCCGAATCCGCGGGTCCTGTCTTTGGTCTCACTGACTCCGGCTTCTAACAGGTTGTTGGGAATTCCCGGAGCCGTCCAGTTGATATAAACGCCATTATCAAACCCGTTGCCTGGCCAGGGGTCGGCATCGAGGCCCGTGTAATGAATTGAATCGTCGTAACTATTACTGTAGTAGCTCCAGCCGGCCTTGATCTCGTGATTTCCCCAGCGGTCGAGATTGATAAAGTGGGTCAACCCGACCGCGAAGTCCGCCCGCCGCTCGAGTATGTGATGGCCATTGAGAGTATTGTTGGTCGTTTGGCCGATGTCCTGCCAGAGATAAGAAGAGGGGCCATAGTCGCCGCTGAGAGGCTGAAGGTTAGTATCGTTCCGGTTCTGGCCCCAAGCTGCGGTCAGGAAAGTGTTTTGAGATAGGATTCCCCGGTAATTGAGCCGATAGGAATATCGAGTATAGCTCGTCTTGGTATAGGTCTCCGGCACGCCGATCCCGCCCGTCTGACGAAGAGACTTGTCCATCGTCCCGCTCAGGGACAGGGTTTGGTTTTTATAAGGTGCAAAGGTGATCTTCCCGAAGGAGTTGTTTGTGCCGACGCGCCGTTCCCCTCCCGGAACCGTCAGCCAGCCGATGGATTGTTCTGTTGAGGAGTCGTAGCTCCCGAAATAGTTATTCGATATGAAGAACCAGAGCTTATCCCTAACGATCGGGCCGCCGAGGTTCCCGAAATACTGCTGAAGCGAGGTATCCGGCAAGCTGACGACCGAGAGCTGCTCCTGCCTTTTGGCCCGAAGGCCCGAATCCTGGATGAGTCCTCCCAGCTGCCCGTGAAAGGAGTTGCTCCCCGATTTCGTCACGATGTTGATGAAGCCGCCTAAGCCTTGCCCGAATTCCGGAGCGAACCCGTCGGATATGATCTGCACCTCTTCCCAAGCGTCATAGTTGAGACGGACACCGGGATCATTAGAATTAACGCCTTTCGTCGAAAGGCCATCCACGAGCCAGTTGTTCCCGGCGTCGCCCTCACCCCGGATGCTGGGTAGACCGGTTTCTGATCCCACCGTAGCCGAAATTGCACCGCCGGAAGCGGTATTCGTCCTCACTCCTGTGACTCCCGGCGTGAGGTCGACGATCTCCGCGATCGTCCTGGCTAGGGTTGGGACGAGCGCGAGATCTTCGCTATTCAGCCGATAGCTCGTGTCGGCTTTCGTCTTATCGATCGGCGGGTTTGTGGCCACGACCGTGACTTCCTCCCTGACTGTCGCGGGTTTTAGGACGACGGATAGGCTCGATGTAAATCCCAGCCGGACTTTAGTTTCGGTCATCGTCAGCTTGTTAAATCCGGGAAGCTCGAACGTCAAGGAGTAGGTGCCGACGGGAAGCAGGGCTAGCCAGAAATTTCCGTTTTTATCGGACACCGCGGTCCTAAGGCCCTGGAGACTCGGGCTCCGGGCCGTGATCGCGACGCCGGGGAGGACTTCTCCCTTCTCTTCGGTGATCTTGCCCCGGATCTCGCCGGTCTGCTGGGCCGATAAAATTCCGCAGAGTAGAATGAAAATAAGAAAGCCAATCATGACTCTCAGGAAGATTTTCATTTCCAGGTCTCCCTATCGGACGGGACCGAGGAACCGGTCGAACCACTCCAGATTCACCTTCATAAAGTCCTTTTCGAAGCCGGCCAGTGTATGGTCACCGTCGAATTGGACGCGGCGCTTCCGGTCGGGTGGCGTCGCCATAGAGCTCAACAGAACGTCCTGGCCCCAGTTGTCGGAAATGCCGTTGACCAACTGGACCGGAACCGAAATATGGCGGGCAAGGCCCAATCTCTCTCGATCGGTCGACGGGTCTCCGTCCAGGCTGCCAAATAGACCTCCGCCCTGGAGCACGACCGCTTTGAGCCGTTGCTCTACGGCGCTGGCCACAATGCCCCCATCCGCACCTCCGCTGAACGCGAGAAGACCGAGGCGGTCCGCCCGGATGTCTTTTCGGGTCTCCAAGTAATCGATCGTCCGAAAGATGTCCTTGGCCACCATGCTCCAGCTGGACCAGGACCAGTCCCCCGCGTTATCGGGGCCCCCGCCTCTCTCGAAGATGCCCTTGAAGATGGGGTAGACCACAACGCGCCCGTCCTTGACCAGGTAATCCCAGTAATTGAGATCCATCGTGTTGTGTCCGTCCTGGCTGCTACTCACCATCAATCCGAAGCCGGGGTGAATGTAGATCACCGCTTGCCAGGGGGGCGGCACGTTCCTGGGGATATAGAGATAGGCGATGACCCGCTCATCGGGGTAAGCGGCAGTGAACGTGACCTTTTCTATCCGCCAGCTGGGCAGGGCATCGTCGATCCATTCGGTCTTCTCATCGAGGGGCTTTTTAGCGTATGACAACTGATTCTGCCAGGTCTTCCAGGCATCCTCCGAGAATCCCTCCACCTTCGACCAGTCGACAGGCGGATTCGGTGCCACCGGACGATCGAGTTGCGCGTCCACGGGGTCGGGTCCCGTGGGTTTGATGCAGCGGAATCCCGTCGTCGCGTTACGGCCAAAGGGGGATCTCGCATTCTGGTCCACGTTCCAGTACATGTAGCCGGGGCCGTCGGCCGCCCCGCCGAGCGCGTACCGTTTTCCTCCCACGGCGTTCCAGCACCACTCCCGGGCGTTGCCGGCCGTGTCATACAGCCCCCAGTAATTGAGGCTGCCGCGATAGCTCCCAACAGGAGCCAGCTTGCCGCTGAAGTTAGACGACGGCAGGAAGTCGCCGCCCACCGCTGTGGCGCTGGCAATAGCGAAGTGGTAGATCGACGGCAACCGTTTCCCCACGAACCTGGCATAGGCTGCCGCTTCGTACCAGCTCACACCTGTTACGGGGATTTCATCCGCGCCCTGCTCGTACGTGCCCACCTGCCAGCCGGCCGGCCCCGGTCGCCCCGTGGTGTCGAGGAAGCTCGGCATCGCTTCATCCCAGGTCAGGTCCTTCCCGTCCCGTTCGAAGGGCTCGGTCCAGTATTCCCGCCTCTGGTAGCCGCCGGCATCCACGAAGCGCTTATACTCGCGGTTGGTGACCTCGAACTCATCCGCATAGAAACTGCCGACCTTGCCCGGCCATTTAAGAAGGAAGAGCGGGTTGTTCGATGGGTTCTCGATCCGCGCCATCCCCTCCGGAGCCTCGCCCTGCCGCTCCAGCACCATGACCCCGCCCATGCTGAAAAGGTCCCGGTCAAACGCGGAGATCGACTGGCCAAACTCGCGTGTTTCGTACCCTGGCGCCTGTACTTTAAAGACCGAGTACCCGAACGGCGTGGGAATGGGATTTCCAGCCTCACCGAGTCCGACCCAGTCTGCGTCCCCGCCCGTCGCGGGCCGGGCCAGCACCTCAACCCCCGCCGGCCGGATCTCCCTCGCGAGATGACCCGCAAAGCGCGGACGGAGCTTCTCCACGATCGGGTCGCCGGGCACGACGGCTTCGATCTTCCGCGCCAGCAGGAACGCCGGCCAGTTGTCTCCGGCGTCCGCCAGCCGCACGAGTTCCGGCACCCACTTGTTACGGACCGTGCGCTGGCGGGCGCCACGGATCCCGAACCATGTGGCGCCTGCAACGGCCGCCATCAGCACAAAGACCGCCGGAACCGCGATGCGGGGGTTTCGGAGAAGGGCCCGCAGAGAGATACGGTGATGTATAAGCGTGTCCAGGCAAGCCGCTAGGTCTTTGGATAATTCGTCCGCCGAAGGATACCGGCGCTTCGGATCCTTCTCGAGGCACCTCTTCAGGATGCGGTCCAGCTCCGGCGGCACATCCGTGAGAAGGGTGCTTGCAGCCGGGGAGGTCTTCGTCAGGATCGCGGACAAGATCGAGACCGGAGTGTCCCCATCGAAGGCCCGACGTCCGGTGACCATCTCGTAAAGCACCGCTCCGAATGAAAAAATGTCGGTCTGCGTATCGACCGGATTGCCTTGGGCCTGCTCCGGCGACATGTATGGCACAGTGCCGATGATCGCTCCTGCCTCCGTGACCATCGGCTCTGTCGCCGCCTCACCCGAAACCACTTGGGCTGACTTAAGCTTCGCCAACCCAAAGTCGAGGATCTTGACCAATCCGCGCCTGGTGATGAACAGGTTCTCCGGCTTAAGGTCCCGGTGGACAATCCCCTTCTCGTGCGCCATAGCCAGGCCCCGGGTGATCTGCACCCCGTAGTCGATCGCCTTGCGCATCGGCAGCGCCCCGCCCGAAAGACACTGCTTCAGTGACTCCCCCTCCAGAAGCTCCGTGACCAGATAGGGCGCGCCGTCCTGGCTGCCCACGTCATGCACCACCAGAATATTGGGATGGTTCAGTCGCCCGGCCGCTTTGGCTTCCTGCTCGAACCGCCTCAGCCTCTCAGGGTTGGACGCGAACTCGGCCGGAAGCACCTTGATCGCCACGTCGCGGGCCAGTGAATCGTCGTGGGCGCAATAGACGACTCCCATGCCGCCCCGGCCGATCTCCTCGACGATCCGGTATTTTCCGGCGACGAGGGTTCCTTTCGTCAGGACGTGGACGGGAGTCTCGAGGGTCTTTGTCAGAGAATCGGGAAGCTGACCACCCTGCGTGAGCCGAGTGGCGCAGTTGCTGCAGAACCGGGACGTGTCGGAATTATCCGCGTGACACTTCGGGCACTTGATGGTCACTGCTGATCCTTTCTATTCAGGATGGCCAAAGATTAACAAGGAACGGAAGCAGAGTCAACTGAGTTCGGGGTCAAACCTACTCATTACGCAAAATTATCTCGGGGAAGATGCGTAACGAGTAGGTTTGACCCTCTTTGTCTCCTCTT
>Ga0315285_10003141_pt1 | contig 17289 bp, 26 predicted proteins | sample YL17G09_36_MG_FD_203698 | JGI IMG/M metagenome (GOLD analysis project Ga0315285, IMG submission 203698) | Sediment microbial communities from Yellowstone Lake, YNP, Wyoming, USA - YL17G09_36 | ecosystem: Environmental > Aquatic > Freshwater > Lake > Sediment | place: USA: Wyoming | collected... | reverse complement strand
GAACAGCGCGGCCTCCTCGGGCCGGGCCCCGGTCTGCCGGATGCCGTCCCGCACGGCAGCGAGCTCCTGCGAGACCAGGCGCGACACCAGCGGCCTGCTCAGCACGGGGCACCACCGCGCGATGCGGGGGTCCTCGAGAATCTTCTCCACCTGGGGAATGCCCCTGTACGGGTCGTTGTCCATGTCCGAGCGCTCCCTCTCCCACCGGCGACACTGGGGTGCGCCGCGTGATACCTTACTCGAAACGGCGGCCTGCCGCCACGGGTCGGAGAGAGCATAGGTGTTCAAGGGATACCAGGGCAAGATACTGCGCGTGAACCTCGAGCGCAGGAGCTTCCGCGAGGAGGCCCTCGACGAGGAGGACCTCGCGCGGTTCCTCGGCGGCCGGGGGCTGGCCGCGCTGTACTATCACCGCGAGATCGGTCCGGAGACGGACGCGCTGGGCGGAGCGAACGAGCTCATCTTCATGACCGGCCCGCTCACCGCGACCGTGCTGCCGGCCGCCTCCAAGTTCGAGCTTGCCACCCATTCGCCCGAGACGAGGATGTACCTGTGCTCCAACTGCGGAGGCGAGTTCGGTCCCCGGCTCAAGCTGGCGGGGTACGACGGCCTGATCATCGAGGGGGCGGCCGCAGACTGGACGTGGCTCACGATCGGCGGCGACGTGGGCTTCCACGACGCCCGGCCGTGGAGGGGGTACAGCTCCGCCCATACGCTCGAGGCGATGCGCGAGAGCTTCGGCGCCCCCGACACGGGCGCCATGGCCATCGGGCCGGCGGGCGAGCGCCTCGTAAGGATCTCGTGCATCAATGTCGACGGCCGCGCGTTCGGCCGGGGCGGTCCGGGCGCCGTGATGGGATCGAAGCTCCTGAAGGGCCTCATCGTCAGGGGCAGCGGCAGCGTCCCGATCGCGGACCCCGTCCGGGTCGAGCAGATCAGGAAGGCCGTTCTGGAAGGCCTCGCCGGATCACGCGGCGCGCACGAGAGGCGCGGCACGACGCAGTACGTGGAGCCCCTCAACGAGCTGGGGTGCATGCCGACGCGGAACTTCCAGACCGGCTCCTTTGAGAGCATCGACGCGGTCGACCCCTCCATCGCTCGGGAGCGTTCGCGGGTGAAGAATGTCGGCTGCGCGCGCTGCCCCGTGGCCTGCGGCAAGGTCTTCGAGATGAAGGAAGGGCCGTTCGCCGGCGCCCGCGCGCGCACGGAGTTCGAGAGCATCGCCCTCCTTGGCCCCAACTGCGGGATCTCGGATTTCGGGGCGATCGTGCGGGCGAACCAGCTCTGCGACGAGCTCGGCGTGGACACCATGTCGGCGGGGAACGCCGTCGCGCTCGCCATGGAGCTCGCCGAGCGCGGGCTCATCTCGCGGGAGGACACCGGCGGCATCGATGCCCGGTTCGGGAACCCCGACGCGCTGATCGGCATCATCGGTCTGATCGGGGAGCGCAGGGCCATCGGAAACCTGCTGGCGGAGGGCATGTACCACGTGAAGCGCGCGCGGCCCGAGTGGAAGCCCTACATCCTTGAGGTGAAGGGCATGCCGTTCGCCGGCTACGACCCGCGCGGCTTCCATGGCAGCGGACTCACCTACGGTACGTCCAGCAGGGGGGCCTGCCACAACACGGGGGGGTGGACCATACGCGCCGAGCTGCAGGAGCCCGAGTGCGACCGCTTCGCCCTCGAGGGGAAGGGAGCTCTCGTGAAGGCCGTGCAGGACGGCCGCGCGTACCTCGACAGCGTGGGGATGTGCAGCGTGGTCCGCGGCGCCTTCGGATTCACCGACAACCCTTCGGGGGACGTCCTGGAGGCGGTGACGGGTCACCCGTTCACCCCGAAGCTGCTCGAGATCGCCGAGCGGATCTACAGCCTGGAGAGGGTCATTCTCAACCGCGAGGGCATCCGCCGGGCCGACGACATGCTGCCCGAGAGGATCACGCGCGAGAGGATCCCCAGCGGCCCGACAAAGGGCCGGATCCTGACGGCGGAGATGTACGCCGTGATGCTGGACGAGTACTACGCGCGCAGGGGCTGGGACAGCGACGGTGTGGTGACTGAAGAGACAAAGCGCCGGCTCGGGCTCGACCGTCTGGACGCCTCGGCGTAGCGAGTGATAGCCCGTATTATAGGCCTGCGAGGCCGTCAGGTTCGGGGATGGGCCGCGCTGGAGGCAGCGGCATTTGCCGTCACGCCTTACGCGGGGTGAACAAGGGGTAGGCGGGCCTGCAGGCAGTTCAGATGCTATCTGACACTCTCTATCTGGTTCCTATATTACGCTGTCCGTCGGATGATATCCAATCATCTTTTCCTTCGAAATATGGAGTGCTTCAAAGAAGGTCTGCATGGGCGTCTTGCCGTAGCCGTACTTCCCCTTTGTGGAGCCGGTCTTTTCCGATCCGGCCTCACCAAGTAACTCGCTCAGTCTGTCAATCAATTCCTCTCTTGTCCGATTGGTTGACGAGCTCCCCTCATTGTCGAAGAGGAGCCTGCGAGCGCATGGTCATCACGCTTTCTCCTCCTGGTATTTCTGCTCCGCTTGCTCCCGCACGCCTGCAGGCGGCAGCACGTTCTCCCCACGAGCGAGCGAGTCATAGCCGTCCGCCTCCTCCCGGCGCCGACGGCCATCATAACAACAACCTATCACTTATTTACATTTCTATATCACTGGAATAATTTTCTATGAGGTGCAGCCCTCAAACGCCAGTGGTATTCTTGAAATCACTGAAGAATTTTACTGTTCCAATTATATAGCGCTCCCGGTTTCCGTGTGGGTCTGATTTCGGAGATTTGAGGGCTGCACCTCTGTGGATGAGAGTTGTCCCCATGCTCGGCGAGGAGCGGATCGCCAAGAATCCGCGGGCGCGCGGGCCTGTGGGCAACTCACGTCACAGCTTTTCGCAACAGCTGTGATCTGGTTATCCCCGGATGCCGCTTACTATTACGTTGGATAGATGCAAGACATAGAACTCTACAAGAAGGTATTGGGCATCAAGGATCCGTGGATCGTCACCAACGTGCAGCTTGATCTGAAGCAACGGATGGTCACAATCGCGGTCAATTACGACAACTCCGTTCCCGTTGCCTGTCCGGTCTGCGGGGGTCAGGCATCGATGTACGACCATCAAAAGCGCCGATGGCGCCACCTTGATACCTGCCAGTTGAAGACAATCATCGAGTGCGAGGTGCCGCTCGCCTCCTGCGAGGATCATGAGGTGAAGCAGCTGCCGGTGGCCTGGGCGGAAGCCAACGGGCGTTTCACCGCCTTGTTCGAGGCCTTGGTCATCAGCTGGCTCAAGGAGGCCTCTATTTCGGGGGTTGCCCACAAGCAGCAGCCGTTCGGGCCTGGAATGCCCGGCGGCTGCTTGTGGGCAACCTCTTCCACTGGCGACGGGCCAAAAGAAAGGAGGTCCCAGCAGTTGACGAGCACCGCTTGATGCGTGAATATTGAGAAACCTGCTGAGGGGGGGTCGCCAACGGTGCCGACCCTGGGGTCAGTATCACTGCCGATTCAGACAAAGGACATTATCCTTAGTTGAATAACCCTAAACTTGGATGAAAGAGATCGACTAGAGGAGTAAAAGAATGAATGCATTTAATGGAATAGGAACGGGTATGTCAAATCTTTGGCAGCTCTCAGATGCAAAAACACGTTCTATCTGCCCCGAAAACCCCAACGGCGGAAAGGGTGCCGGAGGAATGTGCGAAGTAGAAGACGGCAGTGCTAAGGAAGCCGCCCATAAACTAGGTAAGGGATGGAAGGTAAACCCATATTATATATTGAAACCTGGACAAACCTGTATAATAGCAGAGATTGAGGGACCAGGATGCATACAGCATATATGGCTTACTCCTCAGTTTAAAACTGACATCAGGAATCAGATACTGCGCGTCTACTGGGACGAATGTGAACTCCCATCGGTGGAATGCCCCGTAGGTGACTTTTTTGCTTGCGGATATGGTGAGTATTCTCAGATCTCGACACTTCCGATATGCGTAAATCCGGCTAGAGCATTCAATTCATACTGGCCCATGCCTTTCCTCAGGCGTTGCAGAATGACCTATCAGAATAACTGTGAATATAATGTTGTTTTGTTCTACCAGATTGATTACTGCCTGACTGAGGTGCCCAATGATGCGGCTTACTTTCATGCACAGTTCCGCCGGAAGAACCCACTACCCTACAAAGAGAATTACACAATTGTCGACAACATTCGCGGCAAGGGGCACTTTGTAGGAACCTATATGTGTTGGGGCACAAACAACAATTGCTGGTGGGGCGAAGGTGAGATTAAGTTCTACATGGACGGCGACACCGAATATCCAACCATATGCGGAACTGGCACAGAGGATTATTTCTGTGGTTCATATGATTTTGTGGATCACTTTGCGGGCAAATATGTCGAGTTCACCACTCCGTATTCAGGAATCCAGCTTATCAGAACAGATGACTTATTCCGTTCACAGAAGAGATTCGGGTTGTACCGTTTTCATGTTGCCGATCCGATACGGTTTGAGAGTGACCTTAGGGTTACAATACAGGCCTTGGGCTGGCGTGCTGATGGGCGTTATCAGCCTCTCAAAGACGATCTTTCCTCGGTTGCTTACTGGTATCAGACGCTACCCTTCACGATGTTCCCTCAGTTGCCAGATGCGGAGGATATCGAGATAGTCTAGCCTCGATTTTCACGGTACTGAATTGAGCTAACAGCAGCGAGCCCCACGGACAATTTCAGGCGAAAGTGATCACCAATTAAGGCTGTCCCACAGCCACCGTTCGTCGTGATCCCGCGGCCTGGGCCGCAGCCATTGCCCTCCGTCATTGTTGTGTGGTATGGGTAGGGAAGCTGGGAGGGGGCATGGACAACTTCCGTGCGTACGATCAATCACAGGGCGCGTTTCGAGCGATCATCCCGAACGATCTGCTGGAGCCGGAGCACCCGGCGCGGATCGTGGACAGGGTGGTGGAGCTGCTGGATCTGAGCAGCATCTACGGGTGGTACCAGGATGAAGGAAATCAGCCCTACCACCCCAAGATGATGCTGAAGGTTCTGTTCTATAGTTATCTGATCGGGACGATGAGCAGTCGGAAGATGTGGGATGGGCTGAAGAATCGGGCGGACTACATCTTTCTGTCCGGGGATCAGATTCCGGACTTTCGGACGCTGAGCAGGTTTCGCAGCCGGCATCTGGAGCAGTTGCCGGGGCTGTTCGCGCAGATCGTGCACTTGTGCACGAAACTTGGGATGATCGATTTCCGGTACCTGGCGATCGACGGACAGAAGATTCAGGGGGATGCGAGCTGGAGGCGGAGCAAGACGAAGAAGAGGCTGGAGCGGTCGATGCAGAGAGTGACCGAAAGGATGAGGAAGCTCCTGGAGAAGGACGTTTCGGAGGACTTTTCGCAGGAGGCAAAGCAGAGGCGGCTGGCGGAGCTGGCTCGGCAGGAGAAGCAGCTTCTGGCTCTGAAGAGGGTATTTGATCAGATCGGGGACGAGCAGGCGAACATCAACATGACGGACCCGGAAGCGAAGGTGATGAAGCACAAAGATGGTCGGAGTCTTCCGAGCTGCAACCATCAGAGCGCGGTTGACGGCAGGTGCGGGGTCACCTGCGCGGTGAAGACCGAGGACAGGTGCGATGGGGAGCTGGACCTGTTGGAGTTGGTGGATCAGGCGAAAGAGAACAGCGGGAAGGAACACGAGAATGTGATGGCCGACTCGGCGTTCGGCGGATACACGAGGTGTTCCAGAAGGTGGAGCAGGAGCGGTCGGAGCAGTTTTTCGTTCCCGACACGCGATTCGCGGGCGCCGAGAAGGGTGAGGGGGACAAGGGGAAGTTCGACGGCAGCCGGTTTGAGAAGCGAGAGGATGGGGCGGTGATCTGCCCGGCCGGCCACCCGATGGTGTTGAAGGCAGAGAGGCAGGAAGAAAGCCACACCCTGCGGATCTACGCAGGGACCGCCTGCGAAGGGTGCCCGCTTCGGGAGAACTGCACGACAGCCAAGCAGCGGACGGATCGGGGCAGGGAGATCTACATGAAGAGGCAGGGGATCGTCGAAGCCGGGCATGGGGACGATCAGCACAACAAGGGCTGGCGGCAGCACCTGCTTCGAGGGAAGGCGAAGGCGGCCTTGGAGTTCATGCTGGTGCGGATTGGCTCGAACCTGGGCAAGATCGCGACGCACAAGCCGAGGGAGCTGCTCGCTCTCATCTAGAGGAGAAGTGCGGGAGAACGTTATCGGGTACTTGGGTCAGAGGGAACGCGGAGACAGCGGACCGAGTGGGGGTGAGTACCCGAGAGTACGGGGCACGCGAGAGCGACGGAAACAGCAGGCATCGATAAAGCCGCGACGCCCGGCCCTGCCCGACCCTTGCGCAGGTAACGGAACACCTCGGCGCCGCGCCGTGAGACAATCTCAATTGACTGTCGATCGTTCCCGCCTGTGCCTGTTGTTCCGAGGAGACCCGCGCGTACAGCGCTGCTCGCACCGTGCCCGAGCTCATGCTAACCTCCCCACCGCTACGGTGAAAGTGGAGGCTTTCTGCCGACGTTCCATCTCGCCATCGGCCCCTGCCCCGAGCCCCTTCCTGACTACCGGCACAGCGATCGCGTACGCCTGCGCCGCCCACTCCATCTCATGCCGAGATCTCGTGAACTCCCGGCGAATGACCAGTGGGCCTCTTTGTTGATACCTATCCTCCCTCTCCATCGTGAATCCCCTCCCGTGTTCACGAAGATTCGTTGGAGCCAGCTTCAGTGACGGTGGTACCCGATCGCTCCTGGGCCCAGGGCAGTCCGCGGTGGGGCTGAGGAGGTGATGAGGGTGGGGTAACTGCAAGTGCTCATGGGAGATGCAGATACATGGCATCGTCTGTGTTTGCGCCCGCCGTGCATGGCGTCTCTCTTGCTGGGCCCACCACCGTCACTAGGCTTCGGAGACCACCGGCAATGAGGTGAAGCGGGGCAGGATGGCGCTGGATAGCCTTTCTGCCCCCTCTGTATGTATCTCGAATCTTTCGGTCGTCTACTCGAGGTTGGCGTACCGCGCATGATCCATGAGGACAACGGCCGCGGGGAGCGGCTCCTCTCGGCGGCAAGGGGCGTGGATCAAAAGCATTCCCTCACGCGTATGTTTTTGGTATATATTAGGAGAACGTGGACAAACGCAAGCTCTTGACCAAAGCTATCAACAACCCTCGGGCCGTACGCTTCCCGGAAGCCGTCTCGCTCGTGGAAGCGTTCGGCTTCATTCTGTCTCGTGTGCGGGGGAGTCACCACATATTCGTGCATCCGAAGATCCCTGAGCTCGTAAACCTGCAGGAAGTCCACGGCGAGGCGAAAGCGTATCAAGTCCGGCAGTTCCTCAAGATCGTGGAACGACACAACCTGCAGCTGGGAGGAGATTCGTGAAGGACTACCATATCAACATCTTCTACAGTGAGGAAGACGGCGGTTACATCGCCGACATCCCGGATCTTGACGCCTGCTCGGCCTTCGGCGCCACACCGGAGGAGGCGCTTCGCGAGGTGGGTCAGGCGCGCAAGGCGTGGACCGAGGCGGCCAACGCAGAGGGCAAGCCGATCCCTGAACCCAGCTACCGGCCAGTGATCTACCAGGTGTCCCCGTAGCCTGTACGACCCGGTTGGAATGACGCGGACGCTTGGGATGAGCGTACCTTCGACATCGAGGTCTGCAGAACGACGTCATCGGCATCTTCGACAGCAATGGGGATTCGCTGAAGCTGCTGGAGCTCAGTGGCTGTGTGGTGACCATAGATGCGATGGGCTGCCTGAAGGAGAACATGGAAAGGGAAGGGTCTGCCCGTCTACTGCGAGGGGAAGAACGTCCGCGACTGGCTCTACGTCGAGGACCACGCCTCCGCCAGCTGGCCATCATGACGTGCGCGGGCGCGGGGGAGACCTACAACGTCGGTATGGAGACCGAGTGGCGGAACATCGACCTGGTGCATCGGCTCTGCGAGATCGTCGCCGAGGAGATCGGCAAGCCCGCTTCGGCCTACACCGCCCTCATCTGCTTCGTCGCCGACCGCCCGGGCCACGACCAACGCTACGCGATCGACTGCTCGAAGCTCAAGGGCGATCTCGGCTGGTCGAAAGCGCACGGTTTCGACTAGGGCCTGCGGCACACCGTACGCTGGTACCTCGAGCACCACGACTGGGTCGAGAGCGTTCGAAGCGGCGAATACCGCAAATGGATCGAGGCAAACTAAACCGAGCTTGAGCGGACGTAGGCTGAATTGCTCGTCCATGCGAGCACGTGCCGAGTCCCCCAGAGTCCCAGCAGGAAATTTCGTAACACAGGCCACAGGCAATCCGCTTGGGACCTTTTTTTTCACGCATCTGGCAGGTAGACAAGTACCTTATCCGGGCAAGATCGTGCCGCTGGACCTGGGGGCCCTCGGCGGCGAGGGACTCTTTCTTGCCGAGCGTAAGGGCACAGGCACGGTTTGGGTGCAGAGCCTGCCATTCTCGCGCCTGGCGCGCCGGGTGCTGCGGCAGGTCCCAAGACCAGGCAAGGGGCTGCACGAGCGATCGATTCTGGGCGGCCTGGAGCGCAGGCGGGCGACGCCGCGCGCTGCGGAGACCCGCGATTCGCCGATGCCGCGCCCGCAGGGGGCGGGCTTTGACATCGGGGCATTCTAGATCGAGGCTTAGCGCGCCTCGCCCTGATCAGAAGAGCTCCAGGCCATTCATGGAAGGCGGTCATGGGAGCGGATTTCAAGTGAGGAAATTTCAAAATGCTGGACGATGGATGATCATGAAAGACGAGAACGTGGCATCGACAAGCCAATACACCCCACAACGCAGGATTTTATAGAGGAAACCGGTGATAAATCAGCTCAGTAGCAGGTCGCGGACAGACTGCCCCTGTAGACACGGAGAAGAACTTACCCTCCGGCATCTATGCTGCGTCCGCGTCCTGCTGCGGAACGACCAGATACTGGAGAATCTTCACAGCCGCAAGGCAGACAACTCCGCTCATCAGGTGAAAGCTTACCTTGCGGATACCCCGGACATAGACCCTGCCCCCGATCAACCAGTCCTTCAGGTGAGAATTGGCCCGTTCAACGGTTGAACGGATCTTGAATCTCTCTTTCTCCGCAGCATCGAACGAACGAGCCCCCTCGCTCCTGCGCTTGTTCCCGTCGATGATCGCGACCCTTCCTTTTCCCTCGATGTAGTTGCGGATGTCCTGGGCATCGTAGGCGGTGTCCATCAGGGAATACAGATGGTGAATCTTACGTTCCGTCAGTTTCTCCATGCGAATGGCAATGTCTGTCACGTCCAGGTGCAGCTTGTAGCCCTTCCAGAAGGAGACGTTCCCTTGGCTGTTCTTCTTGCAGGATGGCGTGCCCCTTATCCATTGAAAAAATCAAGCACCGATGGATTTTTGAAAGAGCCTCGAGTAGTTGGGTAAGGCAGGGGAGTGCTCCGTCAGGGGAGCCGCGTCATCCTGATCCGGTCCTGCTCTACGACACTGAAGTATCCTGTCCAGTCAGTCTGGGCTTTCAGAGAAGCGAGGATGGCTCTCATGGTATCTTCAGGGGATGGCGTGGAAATGCGAAAGAGAATAATGCCACAGGAAGCGGGAAGGTGTGCATGAAAAGCGAGCTCACCGAAATCCTTGTCGAAAGTGATAAGAATCCTCTCCTCCCTTTGGGCCAACTCAAGAACAGACCGATCACTTTCCCCGGGTGAGCGGGCCCGCATCCAAACGACATCATGACCTTCACTCCGCAAAGCCTCTACAACCGCACCGGCAATATTTTCATTTGCGAGGATACGCATGACTCACACGGTAAGGGGATATACTCTCTCGGATCTCAGGATATCACTCGCGTATCCCAGGCATGCCTGAATGTGTTTGCTCTCCAATCCCGGGTAATTCTTGAGGATTTCTTCCTCGGACCATCCCTGGGCCAACAGGTCTATAATGAACTCGACGGAAAGCCTTGTCCCTTTGATGATCGGTTTCCCCACCAAGATGTTGGGATCGAGAGTTATTAGTCTTTTCCAGTTCATTCATAGCCTCCCATCTCGTCTTCCGCCGAACAACGCACTCTTCATGAATAATAGCGTCGGTTCTCGAAACCTGCAAGAGTGCTTGCCGTGCCCTCGCCTGGCTATAAGTCTCGCCATGTAAATTGCGGGCATGCCTATCCGGTTGGTTGCAAAATGAGGTGTGGCGGCACGCCGCAGCGCCGGTGTTCGCTCGTCGCCGAATCATCGATGCGCGGCTTGCCCTGACACTCCGTGCAGCGGGAGTGACGAATCTTGCCACCCGCAATGTGAAGGACTTCACCGACTTCGGTTTCGATCGTGTGAAGAATGATGCCGTACGCACCCCGTCCTGGCAGGCGATGGCCCCGCCTCAGGGGCGTCACTTCGAGCGGCAATAGGCTGAGGTCGTCACCTCTCGAGGTCGGCCATGGGCTTCTCCTTCGCACAAGTCCGCTGCTCCTCGCTCGATCTCCTGCCGCGCGAGTTCGTGAACACGAACGTCATGGGGACCTTCCCGGGCATGTGGTTCACATTCACGCAGCTGTTGAATGTTCCCCGCGCGGACGGTGCACTCTTTCAAGAAGGAGACAACTGTGGCAACCAAGACCGGGAAGAAGGGGCCCGCATCTTCCCCTTCCCCGAAGAAGTCCACTTCGCTCAGGCCCCGCTTTATCGTCAACGAGCAGGAGGAACGGGTAGAGGTCGTGCTCCCTATCAAGCTTTACGAGCAGCTCATCGAAGAGCTTGAGGACCGTGAGGACATTCGGGACGCGCACATCGCCCATCAGAAACAACAGTAGGAGACGCTCGCCGAGCACGGAAAGCACTCCAACGACTCGACCGACAGACCGCGAAACGCATCGCCGAAGTGGCCGAAGCGATTACCGATCGACCTCGGCCACCCGGTGCACGCCAACTGAAGGGAAGCTTTGAGTGGCGGATCCGCGTCGGCGACTATCGCGTGATCTATGAGATCCACGATGATCGCCTGTTCGTCCTTGTGGTCAAAGTGGGCCACCGGCGCGAGATGTACCGAAAAACGTAGCCCCGAGCGCCGTGTCTGGGATCCGGTGAGAAACAAGATTCCGGCGCCAGAGCCAGCCCAGCCTTGCCGCCCCGCTATGTGCGTTGCCTAGAAGAACAGCGGGAGCGGCACAAAGCTTTGCCGCCAGAGAACGCTCTCTTCTTCTGAGCTTGCAGGAAACGAGCGCGGGAATCCGCTGCGCATCCAGAGCTAGTGAAGCGAGCTCGCTCCGACGTCGAGAATCCGAAGTCATCCACGTTGATAAAATCCAATTCTCACCGCGAGCGATTCCGGCCCCCAACGGACCAGAGATGGAGAGGCGCTTCCCAGGAGAAGAGATCGCTTGGTCGGTGTGGAGTCGACGATTGTACGTAGAAGCGGGCTCAATGCTTTTGCGTTGCAGCTGCGGGACTGGAGCCGTGCAAACCCGTCAGGAAAGAGGTACGTTCGTGAACACCAAAAACGCTGCGAGAACTGTTTGGTACGCGTAAAGCTAACGAGTCAAATATGACGTTGACGTCAATCAGATGGCGCTGTAGAATTGTTGGCATGAAAAGAACGCAGGTTCAGATACCTGATCCCCTCTATCGAGAGGTCAAACGCGTGGCGACCCTCCAGGATTGGAGTGTATCGGAGGTCTTTAGACGCGCCGTGGAACAGATGGTCGCTCACTATCCGCCCAACAAGCATCAGGGCGCTTGGACGCTCCCGGAACCTCGGGAAATGGGCGTACCCTTGATTCCCCCTGACGGTTGGCGCGACCTGGCGGCCGAGGATGAAGCGGGGAGGGCGTAAGGAGCCTGGATGGTCTCACTCGAACACAAGTCTGTGAGGGGTATCGCTCGAATCCCCGGTGGAGGTTGGTCGAGTGCATGCCCGTCATGGGTGAGGTGTGGCGGCACGCCGCAGCGCCGGTGTTCGCTCGTCGCCGAATCATCGATGCGCGGCTTGCCCTGACACTCCGTGCAGCGGGAGTGACGAATCTTGCCACCCGCAATGTGAAGGACTTCACCGACTTCGGTTTCGATCGTGTCTGGGATCCATTCCATTAGGCGGGCGGTGTTTGTCAACGTAGTCGGAGCGCCAAGCGGAACAGCAGGAGCACATTCCGAAAATGCGTTCTCGACCTCTCTACAACGCACGTCTTTCCGTTGCTTGTTGCGAGTTCAACCCCCATTCTTTTGTTCCAGCCCCCCTTGAAGTCAAAGCCATATCAGCGACGGCATCCCGATTCTCCATCACTCAGCCTTACGCTCTCTGCTCCGAAGGCTCCCCATCCACGAATCGCTTGCTCTCCAGCACCAAGGGGATGTCCTTGTACGCTTCCAGCCTCCTTTCGTAGGCCCGGTGGAGGAGTACGGTGGAAACAAGCCCTCCCGATGGCTGTAATGCTCGCAGGCTCCGGGCTCCTCACAAGCCAGTCGATGATGCGGCGCTAGTCATGCAGTGTACACGGGACCGGATCATTCAGGCTGTCGAAAAACCTCCGTTTCCGGCGCGGGGCATTGTTTGGCCCGACAGTCTGATGTAAGATGAACAACGGAATCCGCCATCGCTGAAGCACGGGAGGGACTTCATGCCGGGGTTCATCATTCCGAATCGATCTCAGATGCTGTTGCTCACCCAGGTGGATTTGTCGAGCATCGCTTCTGAGGGGAGCGCTGTGCGTCTCATCAATGATCTGGTGGATTGCCTGGACACCAGCGTGACCGAAGGCTGCTATGAAGTGGAATCCGAGGACGGGCGGCCACCTTTTCATCCCAAGACCCTTGTGAAGGTGGCTTTGTTGGCTCTGCACAACTGCCTGTTTTCCTTGCGCAAGATGGAAGAAGACACGATCAACAACTTGGCGTACAAGTGGCTGACGGGGGACATGAGCGTTGATCACTCGACCATGGGGCTGTTCTTGGCACGGTTCGCCACGGAGATTGTGGAGTTGTTCAGCCAAGTGGTGGAGATCTGCAAGGAGAAGAACCTGATCGAGTTCGACCTTCTGGCCATCGACAGCGTGAAATTGCGGGCGAGTGCCAACTACAAACAGAGTAAGACCCTTGGGGGGATGGAGAAGGAAGAGGCCAAGATCAAAGAACGACTGCAAGAGATCCTCGACACGGCTGCGGATTCACAGGCAGCGGAGGCAGAGGAAGTTCTGGCGTTGAGGCGGCGTTCGGAGAGGGTGCGGGAGGCCAAGAAGGTGCTGGTGCAACGGCTTGAGGAGAAGAGCCGAGAGGCCAGTGCGAAAGAGAAGCAGGATCTTGTTTCGAAGGAGAAGGTCAACATCACCGATCCTGACGCCCTGATCATGCAGCAGGCGAATGGGGAGAAGAACCCGGGGTTTTCGATTACCACCACGACGGATGTGGCTCACGATATCGTCACTCACTTCCAAGTGAACGCAGGCGACAATGATGCGGCGGCGTTACCGGAGGCCATCGAGGGCAGCCGACGCACCGCGGGGGAGCAGCACGGGGAGGTGGAGGCGGACGCAGGGTTTGCCAGCATGGAGAACTACGAGGAGCTGGAAGCCGAGGGGCAAGAGGCCCTGATTCCCGACCGTCGAATGAATGTGGAGGAAAACGGCACCACAGCGAAAGGGGACTATGATCGTAGCAAGTTCAGCTTTCGAGCCGCCCGCGACACATACCGCTGTCCGTGCGGGCAGACCTTGAGGAATACAGGCTCGGTGGAGATCAACGTGCGTCCCTACGATCGCTACGAGAATGCGAGGGCTTGTGCGGGGTGCGCGTCTCGCAGCAGATGCACGAAGGGGGCGCACCTCAGAGTGTTTCGGGATCGCAATGAAGAGGTGCGCGAGCGTATGCGTGCGAAGCTTGAGAGCAAGAGGTCGCGGCGGAGGTATAACAAGCGAGCGCACGCTGCGGAGTCGCCGTACGGGAACCTGAAGTGCAATCTGAAGTTCCGCGGGGTGATGCGCAGGGGCATGGAGAAGGTGCGGATGGAGGTGGCGTTGCTGTTCATGCTGCACAACATAATGAAGACGGCGGCGGCGTGGACCTGACGGCGATTCGTCGGTAGGCGGGAGGATTTCCTGATGGATCACGGCAAACCGCCCACCTGTGCAAGATACGGGTCGGAAGGGGCGCTGGAATGATCAACGCTATGGGGGAACGGCCCATCGCCGTCGGATATCTGCTATCTGGTCCCATCAGAATGCACCCGCAGGCCGCCGTCGCAGGAGGTTTTTCGACAGCCTGATTGGCATATTTGATCATATCCGGAGGGAGGCTCACATGGCAGGCGCGCGTGTTGTATCGAATCCTGAAGTCATGATGGGAAAACCCGTGGTGGAAGGGACTCGCGTCACTGTCGACCTGATACTCGAAAAGATTGCCCTTGGGGAGTCGATGGAGCAGATTGTAGCCGCACACCCCAGCCTTACTCGCGACGGTGTGCTCGCAGCAGTCAAGTATGCGGCAGACATCCTACGCTCTGACGTCATTCATCCAGTAGGCGTGTGACTTGACCATTCTTGCGGACGAGAGCGTGGACCGCTAGATCGTCAGCGCCCTTCGTGCCGGGGGATACTCGATCTCCTACGTGCCCGAGACCGCTCCCGGGTTATCGGACTCAGATGTGCTGGATCGCGCGAATCGAATGAAGGCTATCCTCATTACTGGCGATAAGGACTTCGGCGAAATGGTCTTTCGACGAAGGGCAACGAACCATGGCGTTGTGCTATTTCGGTTGTCGGGACTGACGCAAGAGCGTAAAGCTGCCGTTGCTGTTGAAACCTTTCTGAATCATACCGCGAGCTTTGCAGGCGCTTCCTGCGTAGTCACCGACAGAAGGGTGAGGTCGGAGAGTTGATATCAACCTCGCCCAGGTGAAGTCGGCAGCTCCCACCAATCGACAAGCCCCATCACCGTCACGCGTTATCGGGAACCCCCGAAGCGCCCCTTGGGCGGCAGCTTGGGATGATATTTCTGAGCCAGATCCCGCATTGAAGGACGCGAAAGAGATCATCGGGTTCCAGAACACCGCATCACGTACTCTGGGCAGCATGAAGATCGAGCCAATACTCAGCGGATGCAACCCCGTTCAGCGCGCGGATTCGTCGGTTTGCATGATTCAGAAGGAGTTTCCTTCCCTGGCGCGGTGGAGCCCCGAGAGTTTTCGTTGAAATCTGACCAGCCTCGAAGTGACATCGCCGTGGCACAAATGGTCGCTCAATGGTGGGGCGAGCGATGCAGCGACGACGGCCGGGGAGGTGAATTCCGCTCTGCTATCCTTGCTCGAGAGCGACCTCTCAAAGAACACGAAGCCCGTCGTGTTCGTCGTTAGACACGAACCCGCCTTTCCCCAGCCCGATGCCGCACCGCCGCACCGGCTCCGCCACGAAGAGGATTCGCTGGATGCCTTCCCGGCCAATCGCGATGCGTTCTGGGACACGCTGGTCGCGTACGGGGTCATCGCACACTTCTGCGGCCACACTCACAACTACAACATCGTCAGGATGGATGGGGTGTGGCAGATCGACGCCGGCCATGCACGAGGCATGGCCGATACGGGAGCCCCGAGCACGTTCATACGGATTTCGGTCTGGAAGGCTGGCGGGGTGACCTATGAAACCTACCGTCAGAACCTGTCGACGCAGGCCTACCGGATTGCCGACCTGGGGAACCTGTAAAGGAGCTGGAGAGCAGAAGTTCCCCATCAGCGGCGTCCGGGCCAAGAGGTTCTGCGCAACGACACAGTTTCGTTCATCTTGCATTGAGCGAACGAACCTTCAGCGCGAGCCGTCAAGACCGGCGACAAGTGTAAGAGGCCTACGGCAAGCTGCGCATGCGTATCTTTCGGGTGGTCACGGTAACGAAGTGACCCTCGAGACTCTTCGGAGGATCTGTTCTCGTTCTGACTGGGAATACCTCAGAAAGATGACACCGGCTGCTTGTGCGCCGTGCGCGAAAACCCACTCCCCGAAATCACTATCTCGACAATCACATTTTTCGAACGTAGAAATCGTATGAGGCGAAAATCGACGCTCTCGTCGGCAATCACCTTATACAGGTATCATCTCCCCGCCTGCAAGAACATCGGCGCTGTACTCAAGCGCGGCAAAGACGTCGTCCTTCGATAGCCCCGGGTACGAATCGATCAATTCATCGACAGTAATGCCGCCCGCGAGTTTTCGAACGATGAGCTCGACGGTGATCCGGGTTCCAGCAACCACAGGTTTCCCGAGCATGATATCCGGGGCGGCCACGATTCGACCAGCGTGTTTCATCATGTCATCTTTCTCCTTTCAAAAGAATACGCGAAAGCCTCCCGTTTTTGCAGGGACGTCAGCTCCCCACACGACATGAGCCCTTGGCGTGTCGATCTTCACCGAAGCTGAGAGTATGACCGACCTCGTGCGCCGCCTGATTTAAGCGGCCGCCTTGTCAGCCTCGACAAGCTCATTTTTACGCCGTTGAGCAGGAAAACATGCTTCTGAAACTGATGCAGACCTACATGCGGAAGCCCGACTGGCGGATGAGATCGGCTATGCGGTTTGACAAGGCTGCGGTTTCATCGTGCAACCTGCGGACCTCATCAGCGGCAAACGTGTATGACGGGTTGTAATCCGCCTCCTCCCGATATTTCATCAGCCTGGAGAACAGGTGTGAAGCCTCCGGTTCCAGTCGTCCCGTCTTTACGAAGTGCAGGGAGAGCAGGCGAAGCGCTCCTTCGTGGCTCTTGGGTTCCAGCCCCGCGGTGAGAAGCAAGGCCCTTACTCGGAAAAGGAGAGAGTAATACAGCCGTGAGACGGCATCGAGCGGAAACCCGCTGTCGGCGAGGAGCATTGATGCAGCGAGCGCGCTTTCGGCACAGCTCAGTTCCTCGCGAATGCCCGTTTCACGGTTCGCGTCAGTCACAGCTCGACTCCTTCATGCTCTATGTCAAGCGCGATACGTCGTTCCCTTTCGAGAAGCCGCCGGTACTCTTCCTCAGAGAGAATCAGGGTTGAGAGAGGCACGAGGTGCTCAAGCTCAATGCCCGTCACGGTCGACAGGATGCGATCCTTCGTTTCCACGTCCAGTCCTCGCACCACAATGGCGACATCCACGTCTGAATCAGGATCCGCGTCGCTGTGGGCACGGGACCCGAACAGGACAAGCTTCAGGAGGGCATTCCCAAGGAAACCTGTGACGCGCTCCTTGAGAGTGGATAGAGCGGCTCGCACCTCTTCATTCGTCAGCACCGCAGCGGCATCCATGTCTCCAATGGTACAGGTTTTCTGGG
>Ga0315285_10003140_pt1 | contig 17293 bp, 10 predicted proteins | sample YL17G09_36_MG_FD_203698 | JGI IMG/M metagenome (GOLD analysis project Ga0315285, IMG submission 203698) | Sediment microbial communities from Yellowstone Lake, YNP, Wyoming, USA - YL17G09_36 | ecosystem: Environmental > Aquatic > Freshwater > Lake > Sediment | place: USA: Wyoming | collected... | reverse complement strand
CCGTCTACAGCGGAAGCAAACACGCCATCGTGGCAATTTCCAACGCAGCAGCCACCGAGTACGGCAGGGACAACATTCGGGTAGTCACCATCTGCCCGGGCTGGATCAAAACCCGCATGACTGAAGAACTGCGTGCCCAAAAGGACGCCGATGCCATTATTCAGAGCAGCGTGCCTTTGAAGAGAATGGGCGAACCTGAAGAAGTGGCTGAAATGGTAATCTGGCTGGCCTCGGACGCTGCCTCTTACGTCAGCGGCGGCGCCTTCATCGTCAGCGGAGGGATGGGGATCTAGCGCGCGACAAGGCTATCCTGTAAGTCCCAAGAGTTTAGCGGCGTTGCCGCCCATTATTCCTGTGATTTCTTCGTCTGTAAACTCGATGGCCTGCTCCTTGACGGAGTCGGGAATCTCGGTGAAGGCTTTGACCCACCTTTCTTGATTAATCAGCAGCTTCAAAAAAGGGTAATCACTGCCGAACAGCACTCTCTGCCATGAGACCGAGTCCAACAACGTCCTCAAAGCTCTGTAGAATGCCAGAGGGCGTAGGAGCCGTGACTGCCAGACAGATAAATCGAGGTAGACATTTGTTGTGTTGCTACAGATTGCCACTGCTTCCGAGTACCAGCACCCGCCGGCATGTGCCAGAATGATGGGCAAGTCAGGAAAGTCCATGGCTACCTCTTGCGCATGAATGGGCTGGCAATACTTAAAATAAAGCGGCTTCAGCACCTCCCCTGTGTGAAGCAGGACAGGGACGCCATATTCCAGTGCCTTTTCATAAATGGGATAACATGCCTTATCGTTGGGATAGAAACCGGCAGCCGAATGGAATTTAATCCCCTTCATACCCCATTCCTTGAGAAATCTTCCAATCATTTCGGCAGCTTTATTTCTCCTGGGGTCTATTCCGGCAAAAGCAATTAGTCTCTGGGGATATTTCTCCACCGCATCAGCATAAACCTTGTTTATCTTCTCAATACTTAGCTTGGGTTCACCAAGGTGGCGAGCCAGACCCCAATCAATCGCCAACAGCACACTCTTATCAATCCCGGCAGCATCCATATCCTTGACTATCATGTCACCCGAAATATCCCAAAGCTCCGGCAATCGTCTTTGCACCCTCTCTAGTGGTCTATTAACCCTCAGCGCTGAAACCTCTGCCCAACCATCCCAGAAAGGTTGGGCCACACCATCACGATCAGAAAGGTGAGTATGCATGTCAATTATCATGTCGTCCTCCCAAAGGTGTCTTATATTCTCGTGATTATACCATCACGCACAAGGTCATCTTAATGAAAAAAATCCCGTCACCCCAGCGCTGCCCTAACTCCCCTCCGCGCCGGTTTCTCGGTATTCATCCAGGGCTTTCATCATGGCCAGGTAATCCTGCTGTCCTGAGCTTTTCTTTCCGCCCAGCCATTGCTCCAGCGCCTCGATAATGATTTCTCGAATTGGTTTGTTCTGCTCGACAGAGGCGAATTTTACCGCCTTGAGAAGTTCCTCACTGCCCAAATCCACAGTTATCCTCGTTCCTTTAGCCATGCTCACCTCCTCCATCTGATTTTATAGCATAAAATCACAAAAACATAGAACCTTCCCAACATGGTTGATTTCGGGTATGACAAGAGCTATACTCATGACGCCGATTTTAAGAAGTCAGGGATGTGGGGTCGCCAATTGTTGGCAGATACATATGCGAGTATTGCTACTGAGCACACCACACCCACTGGAGGAGAGCCCACTCCCTCCCCTCTCTTTAAGTTATCTAGCCGGTGTCCTCGCCCAAGAAGGTATTGAGGTCAAGATTCTGGACTTCCTGGTGACCCACTACGATCCCAGGAAGCTAAGGCGAGAGGTCGAGGATTACCGACCACAACTCGTGGGCGCCACCTGCGTTACTCTGAACTATCCCATCTCCCGGAGGATGCTCAAAGTATGCAAGGCTTTCGACCCCCGCATCTTCACCGTTATCGGCGGTCCCCACGTTACCTTTGCTTTGGAGGAGACCCTGCTCCAGTCACCATGGATTGACGCCATAGTCATCGGTGAAGGCGAGACAACTCTAGTGGAACTGGCCAGAGCAGTGGAAGAAGCCAAAGATATCCACCAGGTGCCCGGCATTGCCTTTGCCGATGGAGGAATGGTGGTCAAGACACCTCCCCGAGCTGCCATTGAGAACCTCGACCAGCTACCTTTGCCGGCTCGCGAGTTGCTGCCCATGGCGAGGTACCGCGCCCTGGGCACCCCATGCACAGTGATAACCAGCCGTGGCTGCCCGTTCAGCTGCATCTTCTGTTCAGGACGCCGGATGTTTGGTCCCAAAGTCCGTTTTCGCAATCCCGGGCTTGTGGTGGATGAGATTGAGAAACTCCAGCACGATTTCGGCCTTGCCAAAATCAACATCGTCGATGACACATTTACTCTCAACCACAACCACACCCGAGCCGTGTGCGAGGAGATGCTCAGGCGTAACCTGAAGCTAAGATGGAGCGTTTTTGCCCGGGTGGACAGGATCAGCGAGGACCTGGCTCAGCTAATGAACCGGGCCGGTTGCGAGTGGGTGCTATTCGGCGTCGAGTCGGCAGATGAAGGAATACTCAAGACCATAAGGAAGGGAATCACTCCTGAACAGGTAAGGCGCGGTGTGAAGATAGCCGCTGAGGCCGGCATCAACGTCTTCAATTCCTTTATCCTCGGGCTTCCCGGCGAAAGCCAGGAGACGGCCCATAAGTCCCTGGCCTTTGGCGACGAGCTTTATCACAAATATGGCGCTAAGTATGGCTTCCACATGCTGTCTCCTCTTCCTGGAACCGAGATATACGAAAGAGCTAAGGACTATGGCATTCGCATCCTCAGCCGGAACTGGACCCGCTACAACGCTAATGAGCCCATCACCGAGACGGCGACCATGAGCAGAGAAATGGTAAACGAAGCCATGTCTTTCTATAACAGGGGGATTGAAGCTGCCTGGGATGACATAAAGCAGCGCGCCAAGGACGGAGATGCCGGGTGCGCTGAGATAATCGAAGGGACGGAAAGAAATGAATTCGTGTGGGCTCTGCTCCAGGGAGATATCATCGAGAAACTTGGGAAGATGCCACCAGTCGCCGCACTGAATCCCGGTAACGCCGAGTCCGAATTAGCCCGCCGAGTTGCCGAGAAGCTAGGCATCGACATCGCACTAGGCCAGCGGCGAATAGGCGAATTGATAGCCAAGGGAGTTTTGCGGCTGGAGTCGAAGGGAAATGGCCTGCGGTGGCAGTGGACCGATACTCAGAATCTCAAGCCGGCTAACGAGGTTATCCCTGCTACATCGTGCCAAGCTTGACTCTCAATTGCAGCAAATTCCCGAGAGTTCCCCCTCTATCCATGATGAGCCGTCCATGACAAAACATAGGACTTTTCCCAGGACCTTCAGTCTTTCCCTTCCCTGATCAGAAAACCAGACAGCAAGGACTCACATGTGAACTGCTTGACATATCTGCCTGGCGGTCATAGACTGAGACCTGTGGGGAGGGGCGTTTATCATGAAGTGTCCGAAATGTGGAATAGAGAATCCTGAGGGTTCGCAGTTCTGCGGGAAATGTGGTCAATCATTCCAGCCAGAGCTGGCGTGTCCACACTGTGGGCATGAGAACCCAAAAGACAACGAATTCTGCAATAGGTGTGGGCACCGTCTACTCAAAGAAACTCCGCCAGTGACTCCACCGTCTGCCATGCCTACCTCCTTTGCCGCTGGGCGCTACCAAGTGAAGAAATTCCTCGGTGAGGGGGGCAAGAAGAAGGTCTATCTCGCTCATGATACGCTCCTGGACCGTGATGTGGCCTTTGCCCTGATAAAGACCGAGAAGCTGGATGACGCCAGTCGAACGCGCGTCTCCCGCGAAGCCCGGGCAATGGGGCGGCTCGGCGACCACCCCAACATCGTTACCATCCACGATCTGGGGGACCATGAAGGACAGCCCTACATCGTTATCCCGGTCATGCCTGGTGGTGATGTCGAAGGCTTGATTGAAAAAGCCCCGGAGCGCCGCCTGCCCGTCGAGCAGGCAGTCGGTATTGCCAAGGCCATATGCCGTGGCTTAGAGTTGGCCCACTCCAAAGGAATCATCCACCGCGACATCAAACCGGGCAATGTCTGGCTCAGTGCCGATGGCACCCCCAAGATAGGTGACTTCGGGCTGGCTCTGGCAGTGGACCTCTCCCGGTTAACGCAGTCTGGCATGATGGTGGGTACGGTGACCTATATGCCGCCGGAACAGGCCATGGGCGGTAAGGTAACGAATAAAGCCGACCTCTATTCCCTGGGAGCAATGCTCTATGAGATGGTGACCGGGCGTCCGCCCTTTGTGGGGGATGACTCCGTCGCCATCATCGGTCAACATATCAACACGCCGCCGGTATCACCCGCCTGGCACCGGGCCGACCTACCCCCAGCTCTGGAGACGCTCATTCTGCAACTACTGGAGAAAGACCCTGAGAAACGTCCGGAATCGGCCACGGTTGTCCTCCAGGCCCTGGAAGCAATCGAGGCAGGTAAGATAAAAGAGCCATCGCGGGAAGCCCCCACTGAAAATCCGCTGTACCGGAGGGTATTTGTCGGCCGCGAGCCAGAGTTAAAACAGCTTAAGTCGGCCTTCGACGGGGCTATATCGGGGCAGGGTGCCCTGATGATGGTGACGGGCGAGCCGGGCATCGGCAAGACCGCCCTGTGTGAGCAATTATCGACCTATGTCACCCTGCGCGGTGGCCGGACTTTGGTTGGCCACTGCTACGAGGCAGGCTCGCTGTCATTGCCCTACCTGGCCTTTGTCGAGGCGCTGCGCTCCTATGTGCTAACCCGCGAGGTCAAAGACCTCAGGAAAGAGCTGGGCAGCGGGGCTACCGATGTAGCCCGCATCATCTCGGAGATAAGGGAACGGCTCAAGATAAAACTCCGACCCCAGAAAGACCCCGAAGAGGAACGTTACCGGCTGCTGCAAGCGGTTACCGGCTTCTTATCCAATGCCGCTGCTGTCCAGCCCATGATGGTTGTCCTGGAAGACCTGCACGATGCTGATAAGGGTACCCTGGATATGCTGACCCATGTCTCTCGTAATCTTGCTGGTGCCAGACTATTGATAGTAGGTACATACCGGGATGTGGAGTTAGACCGCAGTCATCCGTTATCAGCGGCACTGGCCGAATTGAGACGTGTCTCCACCTATGGCCGCGTCCTCCTGCGCGGCCTGAATGCCGATGAGGTCCGGCGCATGCTGGAGAGCATTAGCCGGGAAAGCGTCCCCTGGGGACTGGCCGAGGCGGTGCACCGCCAGACGGAAGGAAATCCCCTCTTTGTGCAAGAGGTGGTGCGCTATCTCGCCGAGGAAGGACTGATTACCCGGAAAGAGGGACGCTGGCGGCCGACCAAGGATACCCCACTGGAGATGAGCATCCCCGAAGGGCTGCGGGATGTCATCGGCAAGCGCCTGTCCCTGCTCAGTCCGGAGTGTAATAAGGTCCTTGCCGTGGCCTCCGTTATCGGCCGGGAGTTCGCCCTGGAAACTCTGAAGGCCATCACTGGTATAAATGAAGATGTCTTTGTCAATGCCCTCAAAGAGGCCGTCCGCTTGTCGGTACTGGAAGAGCGTTCCCAGAGAGGCCTGGTACGCTACCGCTTCACACACGCCTTCTTCCGCCAGACGCTCTATGAGGAGATGATTGCCCCGCAGCGACTGAAGTTGCACCAGCAGGTAGCACGCTCTCTCGAAACCTTGTACGCCAAGCGCCTTGAGGGACACGCCACCGAACTCGCTGAGCACTTCTCCCATTCCACCGACCCCGCCGACCTGAAAAAAGCGGTTGAATACGGGGAGATGGCGGCCAAAAGGGCTACGGATGTTTATGCTTACGGCGAGGCGGTAAGGCTGCTGGCACAGGCACTCGAGGTACAGGAGGTGCTTGACTTTGAGGACAAGGCCAAGCGGTGTGACCTGCTCCTGGCACTGGGCGACGCCTTACTCCTCGCTGGGGGGCATCGACACGTTATCGACACCGAGGCGCCCCAGGCACTGTCGCTGGCTGAGGCTATCGCTGACAACATACGGGCGTCCCAGGCTTGCATGCTGGCGATGAATGGGCTAGTAGTCTATGGAACGAATTTGATGACTTCTCGCGAGGCGGCACAGTGGGCCGCCCGAGCCGACCGCTATGCCGAACCAGAAACGGTGGGGCGTGCCTGGGCGGATGCCATGCTGGGCTTTGTGAAGCATTCTGGAGAAAACTCCTCACCAGAAGGGGTTGTTCTCCTCAGTCGAGCCCTGGACCTGGCCCGTCGTCTGGGAGACCCCGACACGTACTGGTTGATGGCCGCGTTATGGCTCCTCAGCGTAGGAGCGCCACAGCATGACGAGGAGCGGCTGCGCCTGGCGGAGCAAATGGCCGAGCAGTCCCGGCATGGCGTGAACTTATATATACTTACCTGGGTACTGGCTTGTATGGTGAACACACTCCTGGAATTTGGCCGCCGCCGCCGCGCCGAAGACACCATAGCTGAGTTGCGAGCCTTGGCCGAGCGCAGTGGACAGCCGAACCTGCTTATCACGTCAATGTGGAATGGCGCCATCCTGGCTATCTGGGACGGACGTCTGGAGGAGGCGGTGGCAATCCGCCGCCGCACGTTGGCCCGCGGCGAGGAGCTGGGCATCCTTGAATACGCAGCGGTGTGGGCAAGTTGGGTCCTGCCTGCCCGGGTGTACCTCGGGAACGCTGGTCGGGGTCTGGAGGCCGTGCTTCAGGGCTCGAGAACCATCTCCCGGAACGTGGCCACTGACAATCTGATTTTGTATTGCCTGGCACACCTGGGCCGATATGCCGAAGTGGCGGAGATGTTGGAACGGCTGGTCGTGGCACGCCCCGGCATTGGCTCAGCCAAGGACGAGACCATGGTATGGTTCGATATCACAGCGCTTGAAGCTGCGGTGCTGGCGGGACATCGCCCGGCAGCTGAGCTGCTCCTTCGCCGGCTGGCTGACAGCAGCAGCATCACGAGTGGACTAGTACTCACCACATGCACAGCCCGCCACCTGGGCGGGGCAGCGGCTTTCTTGGGGAGACACGAGGAGGCCCGCAAATACTATCAGGAAGCCATCAAAGTAGCTACCGAGATGAGTTTCCGCCCGGAGTTGGCTCTCACCCGCCTCCAGCTTGCCGAGCTACTTCTGGAGCACTATCCGACTGAGAAGAAAGAGGCTCTCGAGCACCTGGACTTTGCCATCAAAGAGTTCCAGGACATGAAGATGCAGCCCTCACTGGAGCGCGCGCTAAGACATAAAGAGATACTCAAGGCGTAGAGCCCTAGATAGCTATTATCGAGACGCTAGAATAATATCTCCTATCCAAGAATGACTCGCGCGTGAGGTACTTGACATTCCTGGCCAGCGGTCATAGACTGTAGCTCGGTGGGAGGGCAGTGCCGATGAAGTGCCCAAAGTGTGGATACGAGAATCCTCAGGGAGTCAAGTTCTGCAATGGATGCGGGGCAGAACTCGCGCCGGGGCCAGTGTGCCCGCAGTGCAGTCAGAAGAATCCCCAGGGGTCTAGATTCTGCAATGCATGTGGTCATTCTCTAATTGAGCCAGCACCTGAAACACGCCCACCATCACCTGAGCCTACCTCCTTTGCCAATGGCCGTTACCAGGTAAGAAAGTTCCTCGGGGAGGGGGGCAAGAAGAAGGTCTACCTCGTCCATGACACCCTCCTTGACCGTGATGTGGCCTTTGCCCTCATCAAGATCGAGAAACTGGATGACGCCAGTCGAACCCGCGTCTCCCGCGAAGCCCGGGCAATGGGGCGGCTCGGCGACCACCCCAACATCGTTACCATCCACGATCTGGGGGACTATGAAGGACAGCCCTACATCGTTATCCCTGTCATGCCTGGTGGTGATGTCGAAGGCGTGATTGAGAAAGCCCCGGAGCACCGCCTGCCCATCGAGCAGGCAGTCGGTATTGCCAAGGCCATCTGTCGGGGCCTGGAGTATGCTCACGGCAAGGGGATTATCCACCGCGATATAAAACCGAGCAATATATGGCTCAGTGCCGACGGCACCGCCAAGATCGGCGACTTCGGTCTGGCTCTGGCAGTCGACCTCTCCCGGTTAACGCAGTCCGGCATGATGGTCGGCACGGTGACCTATATGCCTCCGGAGCAGGCCATGGGCGGTAAGGTGACCGCCAAAGCCGACCTGTATTCCCTGGGGGCAATGCTCTATGAGATGGTGACCGGGCGTCCGCCCTTTGTGGGGGATGACTCCGTCGCCATCATCGGGCAACATATCAATACGCCGCCGGTATCGCCCACGTGGCACCGGGCCGACCTGCCCCCGGCGCTGGAGACGCTCATTCTGCAACTACTGGAGAAAGACCCTGAGAAACGGCCGGAATCGGCCGCCGTTGTCCTCCAGGCCCTGGAGACGATCGAGGCAGGCAAGGTAAAGGCGGAACCATCGAACGAAACCCCCGCTGAGAACCCGCTCTACCGGCGGGTATTTGTCGGCCGCGAGCCAGAGTTAAAACAGCTTAAGTCGGCCTTTGATGGCGCTATGTCAGGGCAGGGAGCCCTGATGATGGTGATGGGCGAGCCGGGCATCGGCAAGACCGCTTTGTGTGAGCAGCTAGCGACCTATGTCACCCTGCGCGGCGGGCGGACGCTGGTTGGCCACTGCTACGAGGCAGGCTCGCTATCGCTGCCCTACCTGGCCTTCGTCGAGGCATTGCGCTCTTATGTACTCAGCCGCGAAGTCAAAGACCTCAGGAAAGAGCTGGGCAGCGGCGCCGCCGATGTGGCCCGCATCGTCTCCGAGATAAGGGAGCGGCTCAAGATAAAACTCCGACCCCAGAAAGACCCGGAGGAGGAAAGATACCGGCTGTTGCAGGCGGTCACCGCCTTCCTAAGTAACGCCGCCAATGTCCAGCCCATGATGGTTGTCCTGGAAGACCTGCACGACGCCGACAAAGGCACCCTGGAAATGCTGACTCATGTCTCTCGTAATCTTGCTGGTGCCAGGCTACTGATAGTAGGTACGTACCGGGACATGGAGGTGGACCGCAGCCATCCGTTATCGGCGGCGCTGGCCGAGTTGAGGCGTGTATCTACTTACGGCCGCGTCCTCCTGCGCGGCCTGAATGCGGATGAGGTCCGGCGCATGCTGGAGAGTATTACCCGGGAAAGTGTCCCCTGGGGACTCGCCGAGGCGGTGCACCGCCAGACGGAAGGAAATCCCCTCTTTGTGCAGGAGGTGGTGCGTTACCTCGCCGAGGAGGGACTCATTACCCGGAAAGAGGGAGGCTGGCGGCCGACCAGGGACACCCCGCTGGAGATGAGCATCCCCGAAGGGCTACGGGATGTCATCGGCAAGCGCCTGTCCCTGCTCAGTCCGGAGTGTAACCAGCTTCTTTCCGTGGCCTCCGTTATCGGCCGGGAGTTTGCCCTGGAAACTCTTAAAGCCATGGCTGGCATAAATGAAGATGTCTTTGTCAACGCCCTCAAGGAGGCTGTGCGACTGTCGATACTGGAAGAGCACTCCCAGAGGGGCCTGGTACGCTACCGCTTCACGCACGCCTTCTTCCGCCAGACGCTGTATGAGGAGATGATTGCCCCGCAGCGTCTGAAGTTGCACCAGCAGGTAGCACGCTCCCTCGAAGCCTTGTACGCCAAGCGCCTCGAGGAACACGCCACCGAACTGGCCGAGCATTTCTCCCATTCCACCGACCCGGCCGACCTTATGAAGGCGGTGGAATACAGCAAGATGGCGGCAAAAAGGGCTACGGACGTTTACGCCTATGGGGAGGCGGTAAGGCTGCTGGAGCAGGCGCTCAAGGTCCAGGAGGTGCTGGACCCGGAGGACAAGGCCAAGCGATGTGACCTGCTGCTAATTCTAGGTGTTGCCTTAATCCTCGCCGGCGAGCATCAACGCATTATCGCCACCGAGGCGCCCCAGGCGTTGTCCCTGGCTGAGGCTATCGCCGACAACAAGCGAGCTTCCCGGGCTTGCTTGCTGGCGGCGAGGGGGCTAGGAGCCTATGGATTGAATGCGACGGCTTCTCCCGAGGCGGCACAATGGGCCGAGCGAGCTGACCGCTACGCTGAGCCAGAGACGGTGGAGCGTGCCTGGGCGGATGCCATGCTGGGTTGGGTGAAGTTGTCTGGAGTTAGCTCTTCACCAGAAGGGGTTGTTCTCATCAGCCGAGCCCTGGACCTGGCCCGTCGTCTGGGAGACCCTGACACGTACTGCTGGACAGCTATGTTATGGCTTTCCATGGTGTCAGCGCCACAGCATGATGAGGAGCGGCTGCGCCTAGCAGAAGAGCTGATGGAACAGTCCCGGGCTGGCGTGGACTTATATATATCAACCTGGGTACTGTGGATTATGGTGCAGACGTTCCTGGAGTTTGGCCAGCGCCACCGTGCTGAAGACATCATGGCTGAGATGCGGACACTGGCTGAACACAGCGGACAGCCGAACCTGCTTATCCTGTCCATGGTGAATGACGCCATTATGGCCATCTGGGATGGGCGTCTGGAGGAGGCGGTAACAATCCGCCGGCGCATTTTGGCCCGCGCCGAAGAGCTGGGCATCCTTGAATTCGCAGCGATATGGGCAAGTTGGATATTACCTGCCCGGGTGTATCTCGGGGACGCCGGCCGGGCCCTTGAGTCTGTGCTTCAGGGCTCGAGAAGCGCCCACCAGAACGTAGGTAATGAGATGGTGATTCTGTTCTGCCTGGCATACCTGGGCCGCTATGCCGAGGTGGCGGAGATGTTGGAACGGCAAGTCGTGGCACGCTCAGGCATTGGCTCAGCCAAGGACGAGACCATGGGATGGGTAGATATCACATTACTGGAAGTCGCAGTGCTGGCGGGACATCGCCCGGCGGCTGAACTGCTCCTTCACCGACTGTCTGGCAGCAGCAGCAAAACGAGTGGCCTATGGCGCACCACATGTACAGGCCGCCACCTGGGCGGGGCAGCGGCTTTCTTGGGGAGACATGAAGAAGCCCGCAAATACTATCAGGATGCCATCAAGGTCTGCACGGAGATGAGGTTCAGACCGGAGTTAGCCCTCACCCGCCTCCAACTTGCCGAGCTACTTCTGGAGCACTATCCGAAGGAGCGAGCCGAGGCGCTGGAGCACCTTGACTTTGCCATCGCCGAGTTCCGCGACATGAAAATGCAGCCCTCACTGGAGCGCGCGCTGAGGCACAAGGAGATACTTAAGGCGTAGATCCCTAGATAGCTATTATGGAGACGCTAGAATAATATCTCCTATCCAAGAATGACTCGCGTGCGAGGTACTTGACATTCGTGTCCGGCGGTCATAGACTGTAGCTCGGTGGGAGGGCAGTGCTGATGAAGTGCCCGAAGTGTCAAACCGAGAATGCGGACAGTGCCAAGTTCTGCCCAGCGTGTTATAACTCTCTCTAAGTGAAGACGATTCATAAAGGAGGTTCAATATGGTTAAAGCAACAACCGAAGCGGTAATGCAGCATCACGGACAAGCACTAACGTCGGGCAACCTTGACGAACTCCTGAAGGACTACACCAAGGATTCGGTCCTCTTTACCCCCACCGAGACGTACAAGGGGCCGGAAAGCATCAAGGCGGCTTTTGCGACGATGATGAAGATGCTCCCGCCCGAAGCGTTAGCTAACTTCAAGACCACTAAGCAAGAGACTCAGGGCGAATATGTTTATCAGCTCTGGACGGCGCCTCCGACATTCCCATTTGCCGGGGACACGTTTCATATCCATAATGGCAAAATCATGATGCAGTCGGTTATTTTCTCGGCAGGCCGCTAAGCTGCATTTAGGAACTACATGCAATATCGCTGGACAAAACCGGGCATGTCTAGAACCTGGTAGGTTAAACGATACTCTTTTTTAATACGAGGAACTATTACTGGAACACCACCCGGACGAGAAAAAGGAAGCCCTTAAGCATTTGGACTTCGCCATCAGAGAGTTGCAAGACATGAAGATGCAGCCCTCACTGGAACGAGCCCTAAGACACAAAGACATACTGAAGGCGTAACTGAAGCTAAATTTTATTGAAGGAGGTGTGAATGGCTACAGCAAAGGTTGGCGACATCAATATCTATTATGAGATCCATGGTAGGGGAGAACCTTTAGTTCTCATCTACGGTTATGCGGGTCACTCAGGGTTGTGGTTCCGGCAGATTCCAGTTCTTTCAAAGAACTACCAGGTCATTGCCTTTGATAACAGAGGAATGGGGCGGAGTGATAAACCTGATATTCCATATACCATGGCGATGATGGCGAGGGACACCTCGGGATTGCTTGATGCCATACGTATCGACACCGCCCACATTTTTGGGATTTCCATGGGTGGGATGATTGCACAACATTTTGCTCTTGATTATCCACAGAGGGTGACCAGTCTCGTACTGGGTTGTACTTACTGCGGTGGCGTCCGCAGTGTCCCCCCTAAACCTGAAGCATTGGCGGCTTTCGCTGACTTTGGGCGCATCAAAGAGATGACCCCCGAACAGTTTGTAAGGCAGTTAATGCCGTTTCTCTTTAGCCGCGAGTTCATGGACAGGAATCCCGACATTGTTGACCTAACAGTAGCTAAACAATGTGAATACCCAATACCTCTTCATGGGCTCGTGAGGCAGGCAGAGGCTATCATGGGCCACGATACGTACGACCTCCTACCGAGCATGAAATTGCCTACTCTTGTAATTGCTGGGGATAATGATGGACTGATTCCTTTCGAAAATTCTCGAATACTCGCCTCTAGGATATCAAAGTCTGAATCTGTGACAGTGAATGGCGCAGGCCACTTATTTTTCGTAGAGAACGCACAGGAGAGCAATAAGGCAGTTCTCGGTTTCTTGGAACGACACAAGAAAAGCGGAAGGTCATAATCTACTTGGACTTCGCCATCAAGGAGTTCCAGGGCATGAAGATGTAGCCCTCGCTCGAGCGAGCCCTTCGGCACAAGGAGATTCTGAAGGCATGGACCCTTATCCGAGAGTCGCAGGGCGAGAGGGAACCAGCTAGTAGTGCAGTCCTTTCCGAGAGAAACGCGGAGAATTGCCAAAAAAGACTCGAGGGATTGCCCTAGCTCTTCTGGCTCCTGGCCGGTTCTCTTATCACCAACGCCAGCATGAAGGATATGCCCAACAGTCCGGCGATGAATGCCAGCGGCAAGATGTACTGCCCCGTGATGCCATGCATAGATTCCATTATGGGAACGATGGCTACGGCAGCAGCGTTGCCCAGGAGCTGCAAATAACCAACGGAAATACCGGCGAACCTGCCGCCGGTAATCTCAGCAGACATCGTCAGCATTATGGGCAATGCGGAAATCAGGAAGAAGCCCAGGAATATTCCATTGACCATGTTCGCTGCGTAACCTTTGGCTACCATCAGTGCGATGATGCACACAGCCCCAACCGCCGATGCCAGCAGTAGAAATGGCTTCCTCCTCATTATTCTGTCGGAAACCAACGGGATGACGATGCAGCCGACTATGCCGCTGAGAACCAGTATCGCAGATATAATGCCGGCATCGGTCATGGGAATTTCATGGAGTTCATTTAGTATTTTTTCCAGCCATGTAGCCAGCCCGTTGAAGACTCCGATACCTATCAGGGCTATAAAGCCGAGAATTACAAAATTCCTCATCTTTAGAATGTGTTTAATGCCTTGCCAGCCCGTGATTTCCTGTTGGACTTCTACTTCTTTGGGAGGGATCGCCGGGCGAGGTTTCACCAGCAAGAAGAATAACAAGATACCTAAAACGCCCAGGACGCCGTATATCAGCAGCATGGTCTCGAATCCCAGGTACTGCACCAGCGCCGGCGTCGCTCCTAACCCCACCATCATGCCGACCAGCAGCGCCAGGGAGCCCAGCCCCACCGCAGTTGCCTCTTCTTTCTGCGGGAACCAGGTCACCACAAGCTTGGTAACGCCGTTCAGTACAAAAGGCTGTCCTACTGCGATTCCTATCTGGGATATCAGAAGAACGGTGAATGAGTCAGTATTCGCCAGGCGGAGCATGGCAAATACACCCGTAAAGAGCGCACCTATGCCAACACCGTACTTAAATCCTTTCTTATCGATGACCATGCCGGCAGGCAGGGACAACAGAACCTGTACTAAAGGAAAAACGAGTGTGAACCACATAACGCTGCTTGCCGTTATGCTGAAACGTTCTTCGATGAATGTTTCGATGGCTGCGAAGTTCAGCCAGTATAGCTGAGTAAGAGCGGATATATACATATAGACAGCCAGAACGACCCATCTATATCTATAGCTTTTATATTCGCCGATTGCCTGCTCCATCCCTAACCAAACAAATTCATCCTCTGCAACTTCCCGTCCTTATCGATATGCTCGATTACAATAGGAAAACCTTTACCGCCGGCAGTCTTTACCTTAGTCTTGGCGAGCTCAAGCAAATCCATAGGATTGACACAGGCCTCGGGCGGGAGAACACCTTTTTCCTTAATCTTCCCGGTAGCCATAATTATGGCGCCTATCGCCGCCGGGATACCGGTGCCTTCACCCATCCCCTGTCCCCTCGAAGACATCGAGAAGATATAGGTGTTCTTGTCACCATTCTTATGTCCCTTCACCACAATCTTCAGGCAACCCATGGGCTCGGTAATGCCTGCTTCTTTCATCAGCCTTTTTCTCTGAGCCAGTATGAAAGCAACGGCGAACTCAAGGGGAATAACCTTCTGCCCCTGGACTTCCACCGGTTCTTCACCGGTGACTCCCAGCCTCACCATTCCCTTAATCAAGTCTGCATAAGCCGGCGGGAGCACCAGCCCCAGATTAGTCACCCGTTTCACACCCTTCAGATAGTGAGGAAGAGTTATGGTCTCAGGATGAGGATAAGCATAGACTCTGTAGGTGCCGACATTCTGAAATTCGGTCTCCTCTTCCAGTGCCCTGCCACTTTCTTCAAAGAGTTTGACAGCGGTAAACTTGCCATCGAGGAACACCGGTATGTCCATTTTCATGGAATGAATTCTGTGCTTCACCACCGCTGCCCCTTCTATCTTCTCGCCCCCATGGGCATGATATATATCCACCGACTCTACCTGATCCAGCAGGGAGTCAGTACAGAACCTGACCAGCACGTTCGCCACACCGGGAGAGCTGCCCATTCCGATAAGCGCCGAAACGCCAGCCCTCTTCGCCTTTTCATCCATGGCCAGAAGCGCCTCGGTAGCGTCAAAATCATCGCAGACATCAACATAATTTATGCCGGCCCCTATCACTGTCTTTAGTATGATGGGGCCATATTTATAGAAAGGCCCAACGCAGTTGAGGACAACCGTCGAGCCAGCAATCGCCTTTTTGATGCTCTCCGGGCTTTCGGCATCGAGCTCAACAGTAGTGAGTTTAGCTCCTTTGGCTTCCTTGACCACCTTCCTGACCGCGGCCATATTGATGTCGGCGACCGCTATATCGGAGAATACGCCGCTTGATGCCAGCGTATTCGTGGCTATGCTGCCCACCGCACCCCCACCACCTAAAACTGTTACCTTGAACATTCTCCTCCTTTCTAGAATCTAAAACGTTATGCCCTTGCTGAACGGGTCTGCCCATTCCTTAAGCGAAATCGCCAGCTCCTCGTGGTGTTTGGCATACTCTGACAAAGGTATGCCTTTCATGGTAGCGTCTATTGCCTGACGGAATGCTTTGCCGCCTGCGACTGGCCCCTTGGGATGTGCATGGATACCGCCGCCAGAGCCGATGACGATGTCGTTGCCCAGGGCTGCCATCACCGTCGGTACCATCGACGGCGTGATGCCTCCAGAGGCCATGGGAAAAGTCGGTTTGAGGTGATACAGGGGAAATGTCAGGTTTCTAGCCACATTTCGGAATTTGTAATCTATCACCGGCGCCTTGCCGTAAGGGGCAGGAATGACGACGATGTCAGCACCAGCGAGGCGCGGCAGCTTGCCCAGGACAAGATGAGAGCTTAAGCCATGCCATGGTGACATATACAGGGCACCGGCGACATCCATGTGGGCAAGGATGGGAACGTTGATACTGGGGTCCTCAGCCAGCGCCTGCATCACGGGAAAGCCAACGGCCAGATAGTTTATCATCAGCGCATTACATCCCAGCTCCACAGCACGCCTGGCATTCTCGAAAACATTGGGGATCTTGTCGGTTACGTTCACGGTGTAGAGGGTATGTTCACCCTTCTCTTCATACACCTGTTTCTCAATCTGCATATAGCGCTTGACTCGCCCCAGTACCGAATTGAAGGAAGCATCGGCTATCAACTCATCATCCTTGATGATGTCGCAGCCACCGAGCGCCGCCTTTTTGAACAATTCTGCCCCAATCTTCAGGCGATAGCCAGTGCAGGGCTTAATCATGTTGTTGAGCAGAGGGCGCTTCTTTACTCCCAGGATTTTTCTTATCCCTTCGATGCCGAATTTAGGTCCTTTGAAGCCGGCTACAAACTTCTTCGGGAAGCGTATGTCCACCAGCTTGATGTCGCCGCCCATGGAGATATTGCCCACCACCGTGGTCAGCAGCATCGGTATCTGCTCGCCGATGTTGACTTCCGGGTAGGCTATTTGCACAAACCACTGCCTGGTCTGCAGGTTAGGAGGCACGGCAAACTCATAGTCCGGCACCTCATAGACCCCGATTACCTTGGCAATGTGCTGGCAGCGAACCTCGAGGGTCTCACCGGGCACCGGCACCCAGGTGCCTGTGCTCTGCTCCACCGCCAGCATAGGGGCTATAATGGGGATGGGAAGCGCTGCCGAATAAGACACTAAATATGTGCCGATGACATAGTCGTCATAGTCCACACCATCCGGCAAAGCTATGGGAAGTCCAAGAATTTCCTGCATTTCCATCTCAACACCTCCTTATTGATGTATCAGACTGTTTAATTTTGCCGCAGCTTTCGATCCAGATTTGTCCAGTCTCTCCCAGAAATTCCTCACCTGCAAATTTTATAGTGCGACCCTTCAGGGTCGTGCCGCCCGAGGCTAAAGCCTCGCACTACATTCTAAAACACCATCGGGTTGACATATTTCACCGGTCGCACCTGTCAAATCTTTCCTTGTTCAGCTTTCTATAGAAACTCCGCAGGTTGCGATAGACCTCCTGGTAGCGGCGAAACAGCGAATCGTACATCTCAGAATTTCCTGCCTGTGGCTCGTAGACGCTATCAACCTTGACCACTTTCCTCAGCGATTCAAAATCCGGATATATGCCCATTCCCACGGCTGCCACAAGCGCCGCCCCAAC
>Ga0315285_10003139_pt1 | contig 17298 bp, 13 predicted proteins | sample YL17G09_36_MG_FD_203698 | JGI IMG/M metagenome (GOLD analysis project Ga0315285, IMG submission 203698) | Sediment microbial communities from Yellowstone Lake, YNP, Wyoming, USA - YL17G09_36 | ecosystem: Environmental > Aquatic > Freshwater > Lake > Sediment | place: USA: Wyoming | collected... | reverse complement strand
CATAATCCGGCGAAGCGTCGGGCTATCGAAAAATACCCTGCCTGTATATATATTTTGTTGATGCCCATTGGCCCCGGCCATTGCGGCAGGACCTGGTTTCGCAGCCCAAGCTTCCTCGCCAAGGCCTGAACCCGTGAGCAGCGAAGAGTTTTCAAAAAGTTTCTTGCTTATTTCCCTGAATATTGGTATAAAGTAACCTGTCGAAAAACATCCCCAGGAGGTGCTGGATGGTTGCATTCATGCCAAATGACGATCAAAAGATGATCCGGGACATGGCGCGGGATTTCGCGGTGAACGAGCTCCGCCCCAAAGCGCGCGACTGCGATGAGAGCGACGCCATTCCCGAGTCCGTGCTCCAGGCCGGCTGGGATTTGGGAATGGTCAATGCCGTGATCCCGGCCCCGTACGGCGGCTCGGGAATGGAGCGCAGCGCGGTCACCGGAACGCTCATATTATAATTTGGGCCGGGGTCTGAAATATGTCCGGCCAGGAAAAAATCGTCAAGGAGGCCTTTGAGCAGGACGCGCAGGATTACCTGGACGCGTACCGGAAAGGCGCGGCTGCGAGGAGTCTGCCGTTCCGGCAGCGTGAAAAAGCGGTCAAGGAAATGTTTCGCTGGGAAAATGGGAGGACGCTTGATGTGGGAAGCGGCCCCGGCATTTTCACCGGCTGGCTTTTGGACCGGGGCTGCCAGGTTTACACCCTGGACCTTGCGAAGGAAATGGTTCGCCTCGCCGAGCTTGAGGTGCGCGGTCATCCGGGCCGGGAGCAAAGCTTTTTCGTGATCGGCTCGGTCGAAAACCTGCCTTTCGCGAACGCCGGCTTTGATTCCATCTTGTGCATCGGTTTGATCGAGTATGTCGCGGACCTGGAACAAGCCTTAAAAGAAATAACCCGCGTGATTGCGGAGGGCGGCGGAGTTGTCATCGCGGGTCCCAACCAAAACAGCTTGATTTCAAAGCTCGACCATTTAACGGCCGGCTTGGTCAATTTTTTGTTCGGCAAAATTCTGACCCGGGCGCGAGGCAAAAAATATTTCGAATATCCTTTTCGGCATCTCCTGTTTGATCCGAAGGAATTGGAAGCAAAAATGGAACGGATGGGCTTTTATCTTTCCGAGAGAAGATATACCAATTTCCGCTCCCGGATTTTCCGGGGGCCTTTCCAAAATCTCGGCGACCGCCTGGGGCAATGGCTTGAGGCTAAGCTGAAACGCACCCGGCTGGAAAATCTGGGGACTAATTATATCGGCCGGTTCCATCGGAAATAATGCGCGAAAAAATAATCAATAGCCTCGATACCGCCTTCTACCCCTGGGCGCTCCTTTCGGGAAAAGAATGCGGCGTCCGAATACTTATGTATCATTTAATTACCCGTTCCCCTAAGCCGGAGGAAAAGGCGCAGGTCACGATCAGTCTTGACGGGTTCCGCGAACAATTAACGCTGATTAAAAATGCCGGGTTGCAGGTGATCACTTTGCGTCAGGCGCTGGGAATCCTGGAGAAAGCCCCCCGGAGCGGCAGATACCTGGCTCTCACCTTTGATGATTTTTTCAGGGATACCGTTGAATACGCGGCGCCGCTCTTGGAAGAGTTCGGATTCCCGGCCTGCTTCTTCATCGTCACTGATTACCTTGACTCAAATAAACCTATGCCCTGGCTTGAGAATCCGGAGCTTTATCCTTTGGCCGGCACCAGGAAAATGGCGAAAGAATTATCCGAGCGGGGATTTGAAATCGGTTCCCATACCTGCACCCATCCCCGCCTGAACCGGCTTGGTCGGGAGGAGGTCAGGCGGGAATTATCGGACTCCCGGAAAATCCTCGAAGACCTTATTGGAAAAAAGATGGAATTTTTCGCGTATCCTTTTGGAGACGATTCCACCACCGACCCCGAAATACAAAAATTGATTGCCGAAAGCGGTTATAAGATCGGCTTGATGAATATTACCGGCATCAACCGGGATTTGAAAAATCCCTATTATATGTTTCGAACCCACATCTCGGAATATGACCGCGGAAAACAACTATTACGCAAGCTGAAAGGAGCGAATGACTGGTACCTCTTCTGGCAGAAATTCCGCACCCCCAAACAATGAAAATAAATTCATGATAACCGGTCTTTTAGCGGTCTTCCTGGGGACAGGCTTTTTCGAGGCGTTTGCTTCCAATAGCAACCATCTAAAAGGTCGCGAGCTTTTGCAATCAGGCGGGACTGATGAGACAATCGCCCGATTTACCATCTCAGCCCAAAAGGGCAATTCCTTCAAAAATGGCCTCAAAGCGAGTTCGCGGGGCAGGCCTTCCTGATGCCGGCTCAAGAAAAAATTTGCCGGACCCGGGCCGGCTACCCCGATTGCGGGCTCCTGGAGGCGGCAGCATACAACGAGTTGCTGAAGAAGTTTCCAGGCGCCTCGATGCGCGAAGAGATCGAGCTCAGGCGCGCCGCGGTTTATTATGAAATGGCAAGGCTCTGGCTCAAGGGTGGGGGCGCTGATAGACCTGTGCCGGGCCCAGAGCCTGGAAGCCGCGCTCAAACTCAAGTCATCCTCCAACCCGGCCACCAGCGACGCGGCAACCCGGCTGGAACAAAAGTTGACCCGCGAGTTCGACCGGCCCATGGCGCCGGTGCCGGCGCAAATTCCGGACCCCGGCTATAACTGAACCCCCGGCCTCTCCAATGCGCAGCGAAGAGTTTCTAAAAAGTTTCTTGCTTATTTCCCTGAATATTGGTATTAGATAGACTGTTAAAAATCAGCTCCAGGAGGTGTTAGATGGTCGCATTTATGCCCAGTGACGATCAAAAGATGATCCAGGACATGGCGCGGGATTTCGCGGTGAACGAAATCCGGCCGAAAGCGCACGACTGCGATGAAAACGACGCCATTCCCGAGTCCGTGCTCCAGGCCGGCTGGGATTTGGGAATGGTCAATGCCGTGATCCCGGCCCCGTACGGCGGCTCGGGAATGGAGCGCAGCGCGGTCACCGGCGCGCTCATGTGCGAGGAACTGGCCTGGGGCGACTTGAGCATTGCCAAGGCGCTGCTCGCGCCCGCGCTCTTCGCCTATCCGGTGATGGAGTTCGGAACCGAAAAGCAGAAGCAGAAATACCTCCCGCGTTTCTGCGAGCAGAAATTCCTCCGGGCAACCGGCGCCGTGGTCGAGCCGGCGTTCGATTTTGACCTTTCCGCGCTCAAGACCAGAGCGGAAAAGAAAGGCGCCGGCTACGTGCTCAACGGCCATAAGTGCCTGGTGCCGCTCGGGCTGAGTTCGGAGCTTTACATGGTCTGGGCCGCGCTCGACGGCAAGCCCGGTTATGAAAACGTCGCGGGCTTCATCGTTGAGAAAGGCGCCGCGGGCCTGAAGCTGCTGGAGCGCGAGAAAAACATGGGACTCAAGGCCCTGGAGACCGCGGAGCTCAAGCTTGAGAATCTGGAGGTTCCGGCGGAGAACCGGCTGGGCGGAGACCAGGGCTGCGACTTCGGCAGGATCGCAAGCTTTTCCCGGGTCGCGCTGGCGGCCATGGCGGCCGGGGTGGGCAGGGCCAGCATGGAATACGCCCGGCAATACGCCAAGGACCGGGTGGCGTTCGGGGAGCCGATCGCGCACCGCCAGGCCATAGCCTTCATGCTCGCGGAAATGGCCTGGGAAATTGACGCCTCTCGGCTTATGGCCTGGGAAGCGGCCTGGGAGCTGGACGTCAAAAAGCCGGAGGCTTTCAAGGAAGCCTTCCTGGCCAAGTTGTATGCCGACCAGGCGGTGGTGTTTGTCACGGACTGCGGGGTGCAGATTCTGGGAGGGCACGGTTACATCCGCGAGCACCCGGTGGAGTTGTGGCTCCGGAACGGCCGGGGCTTCGCGACTTTCGAAGGCACGGTAATTGTTTAAGCGCGGGCAAGGGAGGAAATAAAATGATAGAGTTTGAACTTAGCGACGGGCAAAAGAACATGCAGAAAATGATCCACGGTCTGGCCGCGGGGCTGATGCGCAAATGGGCCCGCTGGGCGGACGACAACGAGCACAAGAAGGTTGACGAGTGGGTCAACTTCATGTGGGGCGCGCTCAAGGGCATGGGCGGGGGCATGGGCGGGATGAGCAAGCCCAAACCCGCGGCCGAGGGCGAGAAGAAGGAAAAGAAACCCGGGTCCCAGAACATGCAGCTCGCGGTTATGGTCGAGGAGCTTAGCTGGGGCGACGGCGGACTTTACCTGGCCATGCCTTTCCCGGGACTGGGCGGGGCAGCGGTCATGGCCGCAGGCACCCCCGAACAAAAAGAAAGATTCCTCAAACGGTTCACCGAAGGCAAGCCCAAGTGGGCGGGAATGGCGATCACCGAGCCGGGCGCAGGTTCGGACTCCGCGGCCATTTCCACCACCGCGGTCCGCGACAAGGACTCCTGGGTCTTGAACGGCGAGAAAATTTTCGTCACCGCGGGCAAGAGCGCCCTGGACGATTCCGAGGGATTTATCGTGGTCTGGGCCACGGTGGACAAAAGCGCGGGCCGGGCCGGGATCAAGTCCTTCATCGTCGAGCACGGCACCCCCGGAATGAAAGTGACCAAGGTCGAGCACAAGCTGGGCATCCGCGCCTCCGACACCGCGGCCGTGGTCTTTGAAGACTGCAGGATACCGCTCAGCAACATCCTGGGCGACCCCGAGGTCAAGAAGGGCTTCCGCGACGTCATGGCCACTTTTGACGCCACCCGGCCCATGGTCGCGGCATCCGCCATCGGGGTGGCAAGGGCCGCGCTCGAAGAGGTGCAGAGCCAGTTCAAGGCCGCGGGCGTCCCGGTCCGCTACGGCGTGGCGGCCAACAACCTGAGCGCGCGCGAAAAAGACCTGATGATGATGGAAGCGCAGCTCAAGGCGAGCCGGCTCCTCACCTGGCGCGCCTCCTGGATGGCCGACGCCGGCATCCACAACAACATGGAGGCCAGCATAGCCAAGGCCAAGACCGGAAGGGCCGTGACCTGGCTCACCCAGAAGGCGGTGGAACTGCTCGGACCGGTCGGATACTCCAAGAAAATTTTGGTGGAAAAATGGCTGCGGGACGCTAAAATCAATGATATCTTCGAAGGCACCGGCCAGATCAACACCTTGATTGTGGCGCGCAGGCTCTTGGATTATACTAGGACCGAGTTGAAATAGCGCGAATTTTGCCGGGAATAATCAACCGCCGGGAGCGCCAACGAAATCCGCTTCCGGCGGTTTTTTGTCAAGGGGAATTTGGACCGGGCTCGGGAAGTAACTAAATTCAGTATGGGAGTCGTTGATGGAAGCAAAGAACATAAGCCTTGATGATGAACTGGGGCTGATCAGCGAGGACCTGGCGCGGGTGGAGGAAGTTTTGAGTTCGGAGGCCAGGAGCGAGGCGCAACTCATCCTGCGGGTTTCCGACCACATCCTGAAGAGCGGGGGCAAGCGGTTCCGGCCCGCGCTGCTTTTGCTTTCGAGCCGGCTCTGCGGGTGCAAGGGCGGCGAAAATGTTTTCTACGCCGCGGCCATCGAGTTCGCGCACACCGCGACCCTGCTCCATGACGACGTGGTTGACCAAGCCGAGGTGCGGCGGGGCAAAACCTCGGCCAACGTTCTTTTCGGCAACCAGGCCAGCGTGCTGGTGGGCGATTACCTTTTGTTCAAGGCCTTCAACGTCATCCACCAACTCGGCAATTACCGGGTGCTCGGGCTGCTCAACGAGATCGCATTGCAGATGGCCGAAGGCGAGGCTTTCCAGCTTGAGAACAAGGACAAGATCGACGCCAACGAATCGGAATATTTTTCCACCATCATCGACAAGACCGCGAGCCTGATCAGCGCGTCCTGCCAGATCGGCGCCATCCTGGGAGAGGCCAACCTCAAGCAGGAAGAGGCCCTGGCCGATTACGGGCTCAACGTCGGGATTGCCTTCCAATTGGTGGACGACGCTCTCGATTACACCAACGGCATGCGCCACTGGGGCAAGCAGCCGGGCAAGGACTTCATGGAAGGCAAGGCCACTCTGCCGCTGATCCGGGCTTACAAGGCCGCGGGCGACAAGGAGCGCGCGCAGCTCAAGGAACTATTCAGTCCGTCCCGGCGCAAGCACCAGGACTACCTCAAGGCGCTCAAAATAATCCACCAGCACCGCGGGGTGGAATACACCGGTGAAAAGGCCCGCCAGCATACAGCCGCAGCCAGGAAAAACCTGTCCATATTCCCGGACTCGCCGTATAAAAAAGCGCTTGACGCAATGGCCGACTTTGTCGTGAACAGAAAATACTGAGGATTTGGGGTCAGATCTTGAAATAAGACTTAACGGGCGCGTCGAGAGCGCAATGTTTAATTTAGGGCGTGTTGCCCAAATTCTTTCCATCTCTTTGTGTCTGTTGACGTGCGGCTCCCTCTCCCTGGGAGTGGAGAGGGTCGGGTCGGAGACACTCCGAAGTCCCGTGTTTCGCGGACGAAGGAGTGGTGAGGGTCGCTTGCGCTCCGGGCCTTTATTGGCAGGGGTTTGCAGACGGGAGGAAAAATCAGCGCACGAGCCGCCCGGGCTTTAGCCGGCATCTGTCAAACCGAGTGCGCTTGGAAAAATTTTCCTCACCCGCACCCTCTCCCGTCCGTTCTCCGTAGCCCCGCGTAGCGCGGGGCGAAGGATGAACGCAGGGGAGAGGGTCTAATGGCAATTGCTTTTTGATTTTGGCAACAGTCCCGTCAAGGCCTGAGCCCCGGCGCTTGACGCCATGTCCGATTTCGTCGTAAATAGAAGCTATTGAACTATTCCGGGAGGGCGATCATGGCGCGAAATTTTTGGCAAGCGGTATTGGCATGCCTTGCGGGTCTTGCTCTAACCAACAGCATTCAGGCCGGCGAGAAGCTGGACTGGTTCAAGAGCCTGAAACCAGCGGTCTTTGTTCCCGCCCAAAACGGCAAGCGCTCCCTGGCCGCGGTCGGCGATTTCAAGCCTGCGGGAGCAACTGCCACCCCGGCGGGACGCGCGCAATTGTTTGAGGCCGCGGTTCTGAACAGCCCCGGTGTCTCGGTGCGCGCCGCGGAACTCGATGACTATCCGGCGATCGTGGTTTTCCTCAAGTTCGAGCGCGGGCTGGAGCACGCTCAGGCCGGAGGCGCTTATGCGGTGGGCACCGGGCTTGAGCTGGACAAGCCCGCCAAGTTCAAGAGGGTGCTCGCTTTCGGCATGACCTCGTTCGCGCCGCCTCAAAACAAAATCGTGCCGAGCGCGGGTCCGGTCCTCTTCTATAACGACAAGTTCGATACGGTGATGGTGTCGCCCCTGGACCATTTCCTGGTGTCGATGATGGGCGGCTCCGGGGGCCGTTTACAGGTCGGCCTGGAAGGCGATCTGAAGACCATCCCGGCCGGGTTTGAGCATCCGGTGGTTTTCTATTTCGGCAAGGGCATCCGCTCAAGCTTTGACGACTGGGGCGCGCTGCTCCGGAAGTGGCACGGGAAAGAGCGCTCCAGCCCCGATGCCGACGTAGGCATAGCCTATCTCGGTTACTGGACCGACAACGGCGCGTATTATTATTACAAGACCGAGGGCGATCTCACCTATGCCCAGACCCTGCTTGCGGTGAAAGCGGACGCGGACAAGCTGGGCGTGCCGTTCAAGTATTTCCAGCTTGATTCCTGGTGGTACCCCAAGACCACGGACACGAAGGGCGGCAAGGGAATCGGCCCGCTGGACTTCATCAAGCATTTCATTTCCGGCGGGGCCTACAAGTGGGAGGCGCGTCCGGAGCTTTTCCCGGGCGGCCTGGAAAAATTCAGAAACGAGCTGGGCCTGCCCCTGATCGCGCACGCCCGGTGGTTTGACCGGCAGAATGAATACCGCGGCGAGTATCAGTTCGTGGACGGCGAAGGCGGGCGCAATCCGGCGTTTCCGGTTGAGGACCGTTTCTGGGACATGATCATGTCGAACGCGAAGAAGTGGGGCATAGCGGTCTATGAGCAGGACTGGCTGGACGTTCAATGGCGGACGATCCCTTATCTCCGGGAATCGGTTGAGGCCGGGGACAAGTGGCTCTTGGCCATGAGCTCGGCCGCGCAGAAGCAGGGGCTCACCATCCAGTATTGCATGGCCAACCCCGGAATGTTCATGCAGGCGGTGAAATATCCCAACATCACCCAGGTCAGGACTTCCAACGACTACATGGCCGGGATGCCCAAGCAGATCCACTGGATACCGTTCACCAAGACCAACATGCTGGCCTGGGCCGCAGGGCTTTATCCCTGGAAAGACACCCATCAGTCTTCCAGCGGGGAGCGGGTGGCGCGGAACGAGCGCCGGGCCGAGGAAGAGACTTTGATGGCCGTTTTGAGCGCGGGAATGGTCGGCCCGGGCGACAAGATCGGGTTCATCAACAAGGACCTCCTGCTCCGCACCTGCCGGGCCGACGGGCTCCTGCTCAAGCCCGACCGGCCAGCCATGCCCATTGACAAGATGTTCGCGCCCAACGCCACGCTCTACACCACCATCACCGAAACCCGAACCGGCGCCGGCATCTATTATTTTGTCGCCGGTTACAACATTTATCCCGAGCGCTATTGGGAGCGCGAACTCTCTTTTCAGGAACTGGGAGTGGCGCCGGGAGACTATCTGGTCTATTGCTGGAAGGGCAGGAAAATCCTGCCGGCCAAAGGCAAAATTGTTTTCCCGCCGGCGCTGCCGATTTACAGGAGCGCCTACTACGTCCTGGTCCCGGACAACCGGAGCGGCCTGTCTCTGATCGGGGAATGGGATAAGTTCGTGCCGGTGAGCAACGCCCGGTTTAAAAAGATCGAGGCGCAGGGAAATAAAATCAGTCTCCAGCTTGCGGGAGTTCCCGGCGAGGAAATCAGCCTGGCGTTCCGAGCGGACAAAAAGCCGGAGGCCAAAATTGTTTCCGGCGCCAAGGAAACCGGCTCCAATTATGACGGCGCTTCGCGCATATTCTCTCTTCAAGTGAAAATGTCCGCGGAAAAGGCCGGACTCGAAGTCAGCATATGATCCGGCATGGGGTCAAGAAATCTCGTGGGGTCAGGCCTTAACCACCAAGCCCGTAAAATGTTAAATGTTAAGGTTTGACCCCTCTGGTGAGCAGGGTGATGGTTTCGATGTGGAAGGTTTGAGGGAACATATCGATGGGGATGATTTTTTCCGCCCGGTATCCGGCGCCGAGCATTGTTTTGAGGTCCCGGGCCAGGGTTGAGGGTTCGCAGGAAACGTAGATTATCGCGCGGGGATTAAGGCCGGCAATTTTTACCGCTTCCTTTTTGGCGCCGGTCCGGGGAGGGTCAAGCACGACCAGGTCAAACCTGAGTCCGGCCCGGAGCGCGTAGTCGAGATAGTTCTCCGAAGCCTGCGCGACGAATTCGACATTGCCGACCTTGCGCTCCATTTTCAACTGGTTGGCGAGCCTGACCGCGCTGCGGTTGATTTCCACGGACACGAGCTTGTCGACTTTTCCGGCCAGTTCAAAGCTCAAGTTTCCCGCCCCCGCGAAAAGCTCCAGGCAGGTTTTGGCCCGGGCGGATCCGGCAAGTCCGGCCACAAGCTCCACCAGCTTTTGGTTTTGTTCGGGGTTGACTTGCACAAACGAAAGCAGCCGGTCAAGCCCTTTTTCGTCCGGCCCGGCTTTTATGAAACGGCCGCGTTCAAGCAGCCAGGCGCTCCGCTTCCTTGCCGACACCAGCGCGAAGACCTTGGCTGAGGCCGGGTCAAAGTCCAGTTCGATCTCGAAATTCTTTTCCGCGCGAAGCTCCCGGAGCAACCCCTTGAGCGCGGGGATGGCCTGGCGCAACTCTTTACAGGCGAGCAGGCAGTCCGCGACTTTCACGAATTTATCGGTCTGGAAGGCCTTGAACCCGGTCTCGCCGGAGAGCACGTGGAGCCTGAGGCGCGTGCGGTATTGGAGCGGGGCAGGGGAGGGGACGATTGGCTCAAGAACGGTGGCGGGGTCGAACCCGGCGCCTCGGCGGAGAGTCTCGGCCAGAACTTCGCTCTTGATCTGGAGTTGATGCTGGTAGTCAATGTGCGCGAGTTGGCACCCGCCGCATTCCTGGAAATAGGCGCACTCCGGAATCACGCGGTGGGGCGAAGGCTTGAGGATTTTTTTGACGCGACCGAAGGCGAAGGACTTCTTTTCCCGTTCGATTGTGCAGAGCACGGTTTCGCCGGGGATGACCGCGGGGACGAATATGGTTTTTCCCTCGGCCCTGGCGAGTCCCAGCCCTCGGTGGACCAGGCGCTCGATCTCGATTTCCAAGCCGGCGTTAGAAGGAGAAGTTGGTCTGGGTGAAGAACCCGCCGGGGAAATCCTCGCTCCAGATGTAATCGAAGGTCATATAGAGTCCGGGCGGGATGTGGGCCCGCCAACTGATGCCGTAACCCACGCGCCAGGGGTCTTCCCAGGATTCATATTCGAGCATGTCGTACATAACGCGTCCATAGTCGACGAACAGGCCGATGTCGAAGAACCGCCAGTACTGCCAGCGGTATTCGGCGCTGGCCATGAACATGTCGTTGTCGCGGAAGCGGTCGCCATAGAACCCGCGGTTGCCCGAGCCGCCGCCCATGCCGGTCAATTCGTAGAAGGGCACGTCAAGCATGTTCTCGCCGTAGTATTCAAATTCCTCGGAGAAGATGTGCGCGCCGGTCACGCGCAAGCCTATGCTCCGGTGTTTGGCCTGGCCGAAGAACTTGCCGTAGGCCGTGCGTTTGTCGCTGAACCAGCGGTCCATGGGCAGGTCCTGGAGCCAGGACGGCTCGAAGTATTTCCGGAAATCGAACGAGACCCGGGTGTAGTCGTAATCCGAGGCCATTTCCGGGCCGACCCGGCTGACCCCGATTGATTCGAAGTCTCCGCGGTGGGGCACGTCCGGGTCATTGCGCATGTCGCGGTAGAAACTGAGGTTGACGCCGTTGGTATGCCCTCCCTGCCTTCCCCAGAGCGGAGTGCCCCATCTTTCGCCATTATCAAGCTCGTCGTCAAACCCGAAATGCTCCTCAAAAGTGGGCTTGCCCTTCTGGGTGCCTTCCACCGGCTGCTGCCCGCCCTGGATCTTGGTGTCGCGGTAGAATAACTGGGTGTCCATTCCGTAGTGATCGGCGAAATGCTTGTTAAAGCTTATGGTCCCCTCGTTCCTGGTCCACCAATAGATGGCCTGGTGATCCAGTTCGCTGTCGTTTCCGTTTCCGTAGAACGACTGAGCGGGGAACTGTTTGATCCCCGCTGAAAACCGGAAATCCTCGACAAAGGTTATAAACCTGAGTTTGTAAACGTTGAACGACAAATTATAGTAGTTCCTGGTCGTGAACAGGGTGAAGATGTCCCAGCCGATGCCGGAATGCATGAAGTCCTGGTCGGTGTAGGACATGCCGAAGCCGTAGCCGGTGTTGTAGGGGTCGATCATGAAATTGGGCAGGAAGAACTTGGTGTTTTGCGGTTTTTCGATTTGGGGGGCATTGGTGGCGATGGGCATGTCTCCCGGGGAACGGTCTTCCTCGCGCGAGGGCAGGCTCCGCATCACCGCGTAGCCCAGGCCGTTGCTTTCAACCTTGAGCGGCCTGGTGTACATTTCCACGTATTCTTTTTCGGCGCCGGCCTGATGGCTCTCGGGCGTGAAGAAATACATGGTGCGGAAGACGCAGGGTTTGCGCGAGGTTTTTTCCAGGTTCCGGATCATGAACCCGAACTTGCCGAATTGCCCGAAATAATTGTCAGGGGGGTCAGCTTTCTTGTCCATGTCCGCGTAATAGATGTCGCGGTATAAATTTTTGGCCTGGATCGGGAGCGCCAGGTGGTTGTAAACCGTTCCCCATTTGGTGTTCAGCCCAACCCACTCCTGGGGACCGTAATTCATCTTTAACTCTTCCTCGTCGGTGATCCCGTCAACGGTCACTCCCCGGGGGTTTTTCTCGCTCAGGAACCGGGCGCCTTTGGCGGTCGGGTTCAAGTCAAGGGTGAGGGAATAGTTGTAATTATGGATGGGTCCCCAGTTGATGGGCCCCCTGGTCTCCATTTCCCATTCGATGTGATAAGGGTAATAGAACACGTGGTGGAGCATGCGGTTTTGCACGTGGGCCCAGGGCTCGGTGACGGAGACCACCTCTTTCACGATCCTCACCGGGCCGACCTTCATGCCGCGCAAGTAGCCGTTGATGTCGGCGTCGGTGATTATGTAATTGAAGAATCCCAGGGCCGCGTGGACTTCGTAGTTGATCTTCATGACGTCCAGGAAATTGGGGCTCAAGTTATCCCTGGAGCCCAGCTGCAACTGGTTGAAGAACAGGGTATGCTGCTTGGGGTAGGTGAGCCGGTAACTCTTGCCCGTAAACTGGTTGTTGTCCCCGCCCAGATCAACATAGCTCCCGGCCCGCGCCGGCGGCGGATTGTCGAACTTGCAGGCATAGGCGTAAGCGGCGCCGCCGGTGTCGGGGTTGATCACTTTGATTTCCTGACAGGCCTTGGCGTTTTCCGGGCCTGCCCCTCCGGGCGCTTTTTGACCGGCGTCCGAAAACATGAACACCAGTTCGTCGTCGCGGTCAAAAGCGGGGTTGGGGTCGGGCTTGGCTTTGGGCCCCATGCTCAGGGCGTAAACCAATTCTCTCTTGCGACGGGTCCATTGCCAGTAAAGCATTTCCTCGTAACGCTCATCGACCTGGTAGATGACCGGCTGGAAATCCTTGCCGTCATAGGCGAAAACCGCCATGTCCGCGGGCTTGGCGCCCAGGACCGCGGGCAAGCGCGCGCCGTCCAGCACCACCGGATCGTATTTATGGCTTGACTGCGCTCCCGCGGCGAACGCCACCAGAAACGACACAACTCCCACCCATACCCCGATTCTTTTCATCGACCTCTCCTTAACAAGGCATTGCACACCAACTACCTTTTTACTAAATTGGCGGGAAAAAATCAAGCGCCCGCTACTTTTTCGAGGACGGCGGCATGATAAAGCCGTCTTTGAGCCTTGGCGCTGATTCCAGCGGGCCCTTGACCGCTTCCCAGCTTGAGTTCAGGCTGTAAGTCTGGCCTGGTTTCAGGGTGATGCGCGGGCCCAGTATTTCCATCTCAATGAACCTGCCGTCAGGGTTGTCCGGGTTGTCGGCCTCGGTGTAAAACTTGTGCTTGTGAATGAATTCGCCCTTTCCCGCCACCCAGACGTAGAAGGTTGAATTGTCCGGGTAGGCTGCGCCGGGAAAAGTCTCCCAGCGCTGGAGGTAGGTGAAGCCGCCGGCCTCGTCCACCATTGCGGCCCAGCCGTCATAAGTGTCCAGGCCGATCTTTCCCACCATGTTCTTGTATTTGACGATCATCCGATTTCTCTTATAGTCGGGCTGCCAGTTCCAGGACTCGGCCAGGCCGAACATGGGATGAAACTTTTCCGGCCAGATGCTCTTGGGGTTGAGCGGGATCACCAGATAGGCTTTTTCATTGATGTTGCCCGGGCCCGGACCTGAAAAGTCCATCTGCGTGACTCTCCAGACGCCCCAGCTCTGGTCGCGTTGGGAAACGTTCTTGGCCGTGGTCTTGAAATACAGCCGGTTGGAATTGTCCAATAGCGTGAGCTCGGTGATGAACTGGAGTCCCGAGTATCCGCCCCCGCCGGGGCTGGTCATGCGCACCACCACGCGCTCCCCGCTCTTCTTCAATATTTCGGCCTTGAAGGGAGCGTCCAGGATTTCGTCCCCCGGACCCGGCCATTGCGAGGGGCCGTCCCAGCCTTGCGGCGCCGGCCAAACCTTGTCCCCGCCGTAGCTCTTCCAGTTCTCCAGCTTGTTGTTCTCGCTGATCGGGAAGACCTTGCCTTCAAACGCCTTGTTCACCCACAGGAAAGCATGCCCCTGATAGAGGTACTGGATGATCCGGCCGCCGATCTCCGGCGCCAGGTAAACTTCGGTGTCCTGGTTGGACATCTTCAGGCATTTCCAGCCCTTGTAAGTGACATCCTCAACCTGCGCCGCGAGCGTCATGCCCGCGCAGAAAAAGAGCGATAAAGCCGCAAGCATCATCAGGTTCTTCATTGCTTTCCCCCTTTAGCTCAACCAACCATTTCTACCCGAATCCGGGGCAAAGAGCAAGTGGAAACAAGCGGCTCCGGGGGTTCAAGGTTCAAAGTTCAACGAATTCCCTGGGCCGGGCCCAGTGGGGTCAGGCCGAAATCCCCTGGGGTCAGCCGGTCAGGTGGGGTCAGGCCCGAATTCATGGGGTCAGGCCTTTTCGCAGACGTTCAAGCCGCGATGATAAGGCCAGACCCCTCCGGGCCGGACCCCAGGAAATAAATCCGTATATAATGATTGACAAATTAAAAATCGAAGCTAATATTTTATCCATGACCAAAAAGTTGGATTTTGACAAGATCAGTGAGATCCTCAAGGCTTTTGCCCATCCCGTGAGAATCCAGATCGTGGCCGGACTGTTGAAAGACGAGTGCAACGTGAGCGAAATCCAGAATAGACTCGGGCTTCCCCAGTCAACCATCTCCCAGCACCTGGCCATTTTGCGCCGCTACGGGATCGTCAAGGCGAGGAGGGAAGGGGTCAAGGTCTGCTACAACGTCTCGGATCCCACGGTCAAGGAATTGATCCAGATTCTCACCCGGGAATAACCCCCGCTGCCAACCGATTGGCGAGCCTGCGTCTATCTCGCCGAATTGAGAAAATGGGTGTCGTTGAGCCGCATGATTACCGGGCCGTATAGGGGTCTGGCCTCAGCATCGCAGCCCGCGCTTCCGCGAAGAGGCCTGACCCTGTGGCCTGACTCATTTTGAGTTTAGAAAGTGCGTGTCGTTCATCCGCATGATCACCGGGCCGTATAGGGGTCTGGCCTCAGCATCGCAGCCCGCGCTTCCGCGAAGAGGCCTGACCCTGTGGCCTGACTCATTTTGAGTTTAGAAAGTGCGTGTCGTTCATCCGCATGATTACCGGGCCGTATGGGGGTCTGGCCTCAGCATCGCAGCCCGCGCTTCCGCGAAGAGGCCTGACCCCATAGCCCAACTTATTTGGAGTTCAAAAAGTGGGTGTCGTTCATCCGCATGATTACGGGGCCGTATAGGGGTCTGGCCTCAGCATCGCAGCCCGCGCTTCCGCGAAGAGGCCTGACCCCATAGCCCAACTTATTTGGAGTTCAAAAAGTGCGTGTCGTTCATCCGCATGATTACCGGGCCGTATAGGGGTCTGGCCTCAGCATCGCAGCCCGCGCTTCCGCGAAGAGGCCTGACCCCATAGCCCAAAAAGTGGGTGTCGTTCATCCGCATGATTACCGGGCCGTATGGGGGTCTGGCCTCAGCATCGCAGCCCGCGCTTCCGCGAAGAGGCCTGACCCTGTGGCCTGACTCATTTTGAGTTTAGAAAGTGCGTGTCGTTCATCCGCATGATTACGGGGCCGTATGGGTAATATTCAATCTCGTTAAGCGCGGCGCTGGACTGCTTGATCCGGCGGAAGAAATTCAAATGCAGGTCCAGAATTTTGCAGAGGATGGCGGTTATGCAGAGGTTGTGGCCGACCATGGCGATTGCTTGTTCCGGGTGGCGCTCAACCATTTCGCTGTAAGCCTGCCAGGCTCTTATTTGCAATTGGGCCAGCGATTCCCCCCCGGGCATGACCAGTTCCGCGGGCCGCTCCAGCCATTGCGCGAGAAAATCCGGCCGAAGCGACATCATTTCCTTCAGGTTCCTGCCTTCCATCTCGCCCTGGTTGAGCTCCCGCAGCCGCGGGTCAAGGGCGACCTTCAAGCCTTGCTTGGCCGCGATCGCTTCCGCGGTCCGGCTCGCGCGTTTCAAGTCCGAGGAATAGATTGCGGAAAGCCGGGAAATGCTCTTGAGATATTCCGCGGCTCTCTCGGCCTGTTCCAGCCCCAAATCGGAAAGCTCCACGTCCGTGAAACCCTGGCACCGCTGCTCCCGGTTCCAGACCGTCTCGCCGTGGCGAATTAAGAAAATTCTGGTTTTCATTCGCGCTTTGCTCTAGCTGAAATTAAGGATTAGCGGGTTTTCTGAGGTGGTTTTGATCTTGGTGTGCGCGCATGCGAATATAGTAATAATAGAGATGATTAGCAAAATGATATTCGCCACTTTTTTCTCCATGAGCAATCATGCCTAAAGCCAGCATTTTTTGCAGAAAATTATCGAAAACCTTTTTTTCCGCCGCATCGAGCAAGGAAACAATGGCCTTTTTCTGGAAAACCATGCCTAAATCGTCCCCAGCAAGCTTATTCAGAATGGTTCTATACTTCTCGCTGCGTATAGCGGCATAGACTTTGGGCTGCAGATATTTTTCGCCCACTATCTCAGCCGCCTTCCTGATGCCCTGGATGGCGTCATTCGTATCTATCAAATAATCTTGATCCACGTAGAAAGTTGCATCTCCGATTTCCTGCATCAGCGCCGGAAAGCCTCCTGAGATAATCGCCATCCCGATCAAGGCATCATCATCCCATTTATGATTTGCTGACTGAAAAATTCTTTTATAAAAACTAATAACCTCTTCATTACTCATTCGTTCCAGACTGATCGGATAGAAAATGCGGGCTACAGATTCTTGAGCCGATACGATTTCTTCTTTTCGCTCAGGGAGAGAACAGAGGATTAATGATAACGGAAGAGGATTGTGGCCGATAGCATTTTCATCGACCAGGCTTTTGAGGTAATTCGCAAACCGTTTATTTTTGGCCACCCCATTTATCTCATCCAGCACGATCAGGATTCCGCGCTTGTCACCGACTTCCGAAAGAACTTTCCGTAGCAGCGGCAAGAAATTTTTCACCATTTCCTGACGGTCCTGGTCGCTGAAGTCGAGCTGTATTGACAAGTTTCCAATACCCACTTCCTTCACATGATCCTTGAACATCTGTTTCAATTTTCCGAAAAATCCTTGATCCTGATTATCTTGGACTAGGCAGGAAAATATCCGGTCAGCCACTTCTTCAAGCTTGCTGGCGCCTCCGAGTGACGTGTACGCCGTGATAAAATTTTCTTTTTCTTCCGCATAACTCTTGATTAGCTTCGCAAAGGAGCTTTTCCCTATGCCTCGTTCGCCGGTAATATACAAGTTGTCCGAGTTTCCAGCCGCGGTTTTTTTGATGATTTGCACGGCGCGGTTGAACTCTTCCAGGCGGCCTTCAAAGAACTCCTTGGGGACCGGTCTGCCCGGCGTGAAAGGGCTGCTTTCTTTGATTACAGGCTGGTTCATTATTTCCGATTCTAGGCAATAGCGCGGGTGATGTCAATCACATGATTTTCTCCACCCGCACCAGTTCCCCGGCGTTGAGATGGCCTTCCTTGATGGTCTCCACCGGAAGCATGATCACCCCTTGCTCGGCCTTG
>Ga0315285_10003138_pt1 | contig 17299 bp, 14 predicted proteins | sample YL17G09_36_MG_FD_203698 | JGI IMG/M metagenome (GOLD analysis project Ga0315285, IMG submission 203698) | Sediment microbial communities from Yellowstone Lake, YNP, Wyoming, USA - YL17G09_36 | ecosystem: Environmental > Aquatic > Freshwater > Lake > Sediment | place: USA: Wyoming | collected... | reverse complement strand
CTTGCGATGTTTTTTGTGCCGTAAGCGATCTTTTTAATTATAAGGTTGGCTGCGGGCTCGAAGTCCACAGCAACACCCATATCCACGACCATGACCTTTGCACCGACATGTCGCGCCAGCACGTTTATACCTGCACCGCCGGCAATAAAGTTATTTACCATCTGCTGCGTGACCTCAGATGGGAAGGCGCTCACGCCTTCGGCTGCAACCCCATGGTCTCCAGCCATGGTAAAAATTACCTTGTGCTCGGTTCTGGGAGTAATGGACTCCGTAATCGCAACCATCCTTCTTGCAAACTCCTCAAGTCTTCCGAGACTTCCCTGAGGTTTAGTAAGGTTATCAAGTCTAACCTGAGCTTTATTAAGGAGCACTCTATCAACCTTTTTGATTTTTGTAACAGTACTTTGGATTTTATCCATCAGCTGTTTTTTTACTTAAAAATTTCTGGATGAATTGCCCTTGCAAGATTCATTAGTCCTATGACTACACGCGGTCCAGGTCTTATGACCAGATCGTCCTCTACTATGAATACTTTTTTCTCGATTACTGCATTTATTCCCGAGAGCCGGTCATCTTCTGTTATCGTCTCAGGAGTCGGGGCGAGCGTTTTTGGGGCTATTATTATATCTGGATTGATCTCTATTAAGCGCTCCATGCTGTACTCAGGCCAACCGGTTAGATTGTCAATTGAAGCTATATTGACCCCACCCGCGATTGTGATCATGTCGTGGATGAAAGTATCCACGCCTGCAGTCATAAGCGGTTCATTCCATACTTCGTAGAAGACCTTGGGTCTGTTCTCCTCAGTGATGCCAGCAACTTTAGATGAAACTGCCTCTATATCTGCTTGCATATCTTTAATTAGCTCTTCAGCTTCCTCCGTCCTTCCAGTGAGCATGCCTATTATTCTGATGTTATCAAGTGTCATATCCAGGGTAGTCGGGTTGGAAATATACACCTTTATCCCGTTTTTCTCAATTTGATCAAGTTTGTCTTTTGACAGATCTATGCCAAAAGCGATATCAGGATCAAGCGAAATGATCTTTTCCACATTAAGGTCAATCACGCCGCCAACCTGCTCTTTTTCCAAGACCTCTGGTGGATAGTTGTCATATGAAGATACTCCAACAATTCTCTCATCGAGTCCGAGTGCAAACAGTATCTCGGTGGTGCTTGGAGCAAATGAGACTATCCTCTGCGGCTCAGATTCTAGAGTAATTTCCCTTCCGTAATCGTCCTTAGCAGATACTGCTGACTGTCCTGCCTTCTGTACGGCAGCGGATTCAGTCCTGGCACAGGCAACTATTGATATCAAAAAAATCGCAAAAGTAATGATCAGTATTGTTCTCATTGTTTTCATTCTATCTCCTTCCCTGTCAGCTTTTCGAATATTTCATTTCTGATTGTCCTAATAAATTTTTAGTCCCACCTCCTTCCCTGGAGAACGGGGCTTTTTTGCAAATAAAAAATAGCTCCTTTCTCCTTCGGAAAGTGCTTTTTAAGCAAGATTTGGCAGGTCTCCTGACTCGCGGTTTCACGCCGCTTCCCCTTCCCGGAAACTTCCAGTGGACTGGAGCGGCAACCCGCATACAGTGGCGGGACCGTGCTGGCATCTCACCAGCTTCCCTATTATGCGTTTCGCACCAAATCTTCAGTTTTAAATTTGTAATCAGTATATATCAACGTAGAAATCTTTGACAAGTTCTAAGAAACAGACTTTTGTTTAGATTTTTAATTTCGGGCAACAAATAGGGAAGCTGGTTTTACCCCAATTCCTTATTGACATTGGGAAAATCAAAACTAAAATTTAGTGAGTAAAGTTTATTTACTAATTAGATAGTTTGAAATTGAAGTAATATGAATTTAAATGAAATCAATAGCTTGATTCTGTTTGATGTCTATGACTTAATAGATACCTTAAATCAAAGAATGGTTTAAAGGTATCATAATAAGGTAGTTTAGTTGAGAATCACTGGGAAACCAAACTTATTAAAAGAAATAAACAAAAAAATAGTATTAAACGCAACAATAAGTCAGGGGCCTATTTATAAGGCGAAACTGGCTGAACTAACGAAAATAAGTAAGCCAACGATTGCTAAACTTGTTGACTCACTTGTTAAGGATAGTTTATTAAAAGAGGTAGGATATGGTAAACCATCTCAACTGGGCGGAACAAAACCCCTACTTTATGAATTTAATGCAGATGCCGCTTATGTAATAGGATCACAAATTCGCATTGAAGAAATCATTACCGCCGTGACTGACTGCAAGGCAAGAATTCTTTTCAAAGTTATTAAACCTATAAAAATTGATTATACAGTGGAACAAGTTGTTCGTATTATTTCTGATTCTTTTAATGAAGTGATCCGTAATTTGCATATGGAGGGAAAAAGACTTTTGGGAGTAGGCATAGCCATGCATGGGATAGTTGATCATGAAAGAGGCATTCTTAAATTTGCTCCGCATTTTAAAAGGTGGCCAAGGGATGTAGAATTTGCAGCTATGATTAAGAATATTACGGCATCTCCCGTTTTAATAGATAACGATTCCCGCATGCAAGCATGCGGGGAAAAATGGTTTGGAGCTGGAGGGAAGGCAAGAAATCTAATCGCGATAGAAACTGGACCAGGGATTTCAATAGGTGTGATGATAGATAATAAACTGTATCGCGGAAAAAATTCTGTTGCTGGAGAAATAGGGCATACTACTCTTAACCCGTATGGCCCTAAATGTTTTTGCGGAAATACTGGATGTTTTGAAGTGATGGCTTCAACGGATCGGCTTTTGAAAATGGCTAAGGAACAGCTAAGATATAACAAATCCTCCTTTGTTTATGAATACTCAAAAGGGAATCCAGATAGCGTGAATTTAGATTTAATTTTTGATGCTCTAAATAAGGAAGATCGTTTTGCTCAAAAATTGATATCAGATATAGGATATTGGCTTGGTTTAGGTATTGCTAATATTATCGCTAATTATGATCCTGATTTGATAGTCATTCATGGCGAATATATAAAAGGTGGAAAGTTTCTCCTGGATAAAATATTCGAAGTTATCAAGGTACATATGCTCCCCGAGATACCCAAAAAAACAGACATTATATATTCGGAACTTGGTAAAGATGTAGGGGTGATAGGAGCAGTCAGTATGGTTCTTAAGGATTTATTCTTGTTGTCGCTACCACAGGTTGTATAAGTAAAAAATCAAATTATTCTGCTCCACATAGCAGTTGTCGCTCTTCCTATATGGTCTTGACCTGGTGAACGTGATATTTTGGTCCGTACAAAACCTGAGCAGCTGATCGTTTATGAACTCGCTTCCATTGTCGGAGTCAAGCCCAAGAACCCTAAATGGCACTCATCTCATATGATGTAACGATACCATTTCAAGTACTTTTTAATGATTCAATTGATGTATTGACATGCAGGCAATTTAATATAATAATTTAGTGAGTAAAGTTTACTTACTAATTTACCATTGTTTCTGAATCGGCTTTGTTCTTGGAACTAGATGTGTGATACCCGTTGACACGCCAGTTGACAATGTAAAGAAAATGGCAGAGATAGTTAGAAAATTAGGAAAGTGTAGTAAAAATTATTAACGATAAATGAAGCATCATAAGGGGAGGTGAAATAAGCAAATAAGTTTTTAACCAATTGCTTTCAATACCAAATATCTAAAAAAGGAGTACGAAGAGTGAAGAAAACAATATTACGGCTATTAGTTTTATCAGTAATCATGGCAATAGTTTCTGTATTTTCACTGACAGGGTGTAAAACTACTACAACTGAAACAACAGCCACTGAAACTGAAACAACAGTAGCAGAGACAACAGCAGAGATAGCTGCTGGTAGTGTTGGTATCGTTCTTCCGACTAAGGACGAGCCGAGATGGATACAGGATGAGACCCGCTTCAAAGATGCGCTCGCAGCGGCCGGCTACGAAGTTGAGATTCTCTTCAGCGAGGCCTCTTCCGCCAAAGAAAAAGAGAATGTTGAAGCTCTTATCACCAAGGGCATCCAAGTTCTCATCATCTGCCCGCAGGACAGCACCGCTGCTGCTGCTGCTGCAGAAGCAGCCAGAGATGCAGGCGTAAAGGTCGTTTCCTATGACCGCCTGATTACTGATACCGATGCTGTTGATTACTATGTGACCTTCGACAGTATTGCTGTTGGCGCGGCTCAGGGCCAGTACCTGGTTGACAAGGCCACCGGCACCGGCAACCCGCTTTATCTGTATGCTGGCGCTGCCACCGACAACAACGCCTTCCTCTTCTTCGAGGGCGGCTGGAATGTCCTGCAGCCCAAGATTGCCGACGGCACCTTCGTCATCAAGAACTCAAGCGAAGCTGTTGCTCTCCAGGACAAGGCCACGCTGACCCGTGACGAGATGGGCACTATCATCGGCCAAATCACCACCAACTGGGACTTCGACGACGCCAAGAGTCTGGCTGAAGCCAATCTGACTGTCGCTAAGGCTGCCGATAAGGGTGATGTATTCATCCTCGCCCCGAACGACGGCACCGCCCGTGCCATTGCCGACGCATTTGCGGCTGACAGTGATGTCACTAGCTACGTGGTTACCGGCCAGGACGCCGAGATAGCCTCCGTACAGTACATCATTGATGGTAAGCAGTCGATGACCGTCTTAAAGGACGTTCGCACGCTCGTAAGTGATGCGATCAGCGCTGCTATCGCTTATCTCGAGGGCAAAACCCCCGAACAAACTAACACCTACAACAACGGTGTTATCGACGTACCTGCCAAGCCGTCTGCAGTTATTGCTGTCGACAAGAGCAATGTCAAGGCTGCTATAATCGACTCTGGTTACTGGGAAGCCAGCGAATTTACCGGATTGGAGTAAGAAATAACAGTTAGTTAATAGTTAATACACAGAAATAGTGATGGACTAGTCCATCACTATTTTTATATAATACCTGAGTCTACTGCAAAAAAGTAGTGTCAACCTGAGCGAAGCGAAGTGTCTCATAATTATCGTGGGGATGCTTCGTTTTACTCAGCATCTCAAAATTTAGTTTTTTTCAGTACAGTCATAACTGTATATATTTTTTAGAGAAAGGGAGGAAACCTATGACAGAAGCCACACCTGTTGTGGAAATGCGGAACATCAAGAAGAACTTTGGGGCTGTCCAGGCGTTGCGCGGGGTAGACCTGATACTACATCACAATGAAGTGTTGGGGTTGGTGGGCGACAACGCCGCCGGCAAATCTACCCTGATGAAGATTCTCAGCGGGGCATACATCCCTGATGGAGGAGAGATCTTCATCGAAGGTAAGAAGGCACATATTATGAATCCTTGGGATGCGCGCCGGCTGGGCATCGAGATGGTGTATCAGGACTTGGCCCTTGCCAACAACCTCGACGTGGCCGCCAACGTTTTCATGGGACGTGAAGCGGTGAGTGTACGACTAGGCCCGATCAGTGTGATGGACAAGCATCATATGGAGCAAGAGACGCAACGCCTGATAGATCGTCTCAAGATTGACATCTCCTCCGTGCGCTTGAAAGTGGAAAGTCTGTCCGGTGGCCAGCGCCAGGCGGTGGCCATTGCTCGCGCGACAGCTTTCAACACCAATGTCACCATCATGGACGAGCCCACGGCGGCCCTGAGCGTGGCGGCAATTGACAAGGTACTCGATTTAGTGCGGGAGCTCAAGGCGCAGGGCTGTTCAATCATCATCATCAGTCACCGCTTGGAAGATATCTACCAGGTGAGCGACCGAATGATGGTGCTGCGCCAGGGGCGCAAGGTCCTCGAATGTCCCGTCATCGGTGACATTGACGAGTTCCGCGAGCGGATGGTGGCCTACATAATTGGCGCCCGTGATGATTTTGCCGAGAAAAAAGTTAACTGATGCGCACAAGGAGTCTCAAGATGTCATTCATCAAGGATGCAAAGAAAATATTCCAACAGAATATCCGTGAATTCGGCATGTATATCGCCTTGTTCGTTATCATGGCGACCTTTACCATCATGACGAAAGGCGTTTTCATTTCGTCGAGAAACATAAGCAACCTGATAAATCAGACGGGCTATATAGTGGTATTGGCGGTCGGTATGACGCTGGTCATTATCATTCGGCATATAGATCTGTCGGTTGGTTATCTCTCAGGCTTCCTTGGCGCGGTAGCGGCAATCGCTATGGTATCCTGGCACCTGCCTGTATATGCGGCCATACCGCTTGTATTGGCGGTCGGAGTTCTGGCAGGGCTTGTCACCGGTTTCCTAGTGGCGCAGATGAAAATCCCAGCCTTTGTGGCAACGCTTGCCGGATGGTTGGGCTACAGGGGAGCATTGCAACTTGCAACTATGAGTACGGGCACGATAATTATTCCAAATGCCGCTTTTAACGCCATATGCAACGGCTTTATTCCCGACATTCCCGACATTGGAATTTTACCCGGAGTACATAAATTAACTCTTATCCTCGGGGTTCTGGTCATTCTACTTTTCATCATAAAAGAGATCAACAACCGCAGAAAGACGCAGGCCTACAAATATAATGTATTGCCAATGAATTTTTTCATCCTTAAATTAGTATTCGTGTCGGTTTTAATCTGCGGTATCGCCTGGGTGTTCGCAGGATACAGAGGCCTCTCATGGACTGCGGTAGTCTTATTGATTGTGCTTTTATTCTATAATTTTATTACGTCACAGACGGTGCTCGGTAGACATATTTATGCTGTCGGCGGAAATCCAGAGGCGGCTCAGTTGAGCGGCATCAGTGTAAAGAAAATAACCTATGTGGTTTTCTGTTCGATGGGCATGCTTTCCGCTTTGTCGGGCATCATGTTCGCGTCCCGCTTGCAGTCTGCCACAACGACGGCGGGAACTCTGTTTGAATTGGATGCAATCGCGGCGGCTTTTGTCGGCGGTGTATCGATGTCCGGTGGCGTCGGCAAGGTCGTAGGATCGTTCATCGGTGCGTTTGTTATGATGTCACTGACGAGCGGCATGAACCTTATGGGCATAGATATATCCTTCCAGTACATCGTCAGAGCCAGTGTGCTTGCGGCTGCTGTTGTATTTGATGTTGCAACCCGTAGTAGAGGAAAATAATATTTCAATTTTATCTGCAGCCACTTCTTGCGTGGATTACCGGCAGGCTCACTTAAAGGCTAATCAACTGAGGCCTGGTTTCTTGAGAAGCCAGGCCTTTTAACAGTAGCTCTGGCAAATCTAGCCGGTAGCCAATATGTCGAATGGAATGTTCAAATGGCGGGAGCTTTGATTATTACCATACCGCCGCTGTTGGTTTATATAATTTTAGGGAGATATTTTATTAGAGGATTACTTGCTGGTTCAGTAAAAGGTTAAAGTAGATTGATTATCCAAGTGTATATATTTATGTTTTCGGTGTATAAATTGATGATTACGAAATTCCATTACAGGACATGTTAGTTTTATAGCAATTTTTATTGAAAGATTAAGTATTTGGCTGACTGGTTGGATCAAATAGAATATATTCTTGGTGTTGATGGAGGAGGGACGAAGACTGTAGTTCAAATCGCAGATCTCTCTGGGAGGAAAATAACACATGCCGTTTCAGGTGCGAGCAATTGTAATAGTGCAGGGGTGGCAAAAGCTGTCGAGAATCTTAGTGCCGGAATACTTACTGCAATAAAAAATCTTAACTTACAAAATCAAATTTATTTTAGAAGTTCATGCCTTGGTTTTGCGGGCAACAATACCGAAAAGGACGAAAAGATTTATAAACAAATTGTATTTAACAAACAAATTAAGAAATATCTTAATCCTGATAAAACAATTATTTGCAATGATACAAGGATAGGCCTTGCGGTAGGAAGCGACAGCAAGAATAAGATAATACTTATTTGTGGTACAGGTTCGAATTGTTATGGGGTAAATGAAGCTGGCGAAGAGGTAATTGCAAATGGATGGGATTATATACTTGCAGATGAGGGGAGTGGATATGAGATTGGCATAAAAGCCCTGAGGGCTTTTATGAGAGCCTATGATGGTAGGGGTATTAAGACATTTCTCTCCAAAGCAATTATGCAGGATTTAAATTTAAAGAATGAACTAGATTTAACAAAGTGGGCTTATGATGCCCCGCTTTCAAAGGATAAAATTGGCTCTTTGGCTAAAACAGTATGCAAAACGGCTGAGATGGGGGATAAAGTTAGCATAAAGATATTGAGCGAAGAAGCACATGAGGCAGCAATTTCAGTAACTGCTGTTGCAAAAAAACTTGGCTTTAAAAACAAGCAGTTCGATTTAGTTCTAGTCGGGAGCGTTTTTAAGTGTGAGAAATATTTTAAGAAAGTGTTAACGGAAGAACTAAAAATCGAATTCGCAAAGATTAATTTCATTACTTTTACCAGGAGTCCTGTCGAAGGAGCAATTAGATTAGCTATCGATAATTTATAGATATAAGTCTATATGTTGAGATTAGCTAGATGAGATCACAAATCCTTTTCTCTAATTTTTCGATGACTTCGATTAGGTTTTTACCCTGTTTTTCTCAATCTTCAAGTATTGTTGTCCTTCATCAAGCAGCTTAAATTTTAGGCAAAAAAGATGATAATGCATTAAAATTATCTTTCATTGGATGGGTAATGGATTATATGGAAGAAATAAACAGGTTACGGAAAAAACAAGAAGCAGTTATCCTGGCTCACAACTATCAGGTTGGAGAGGTACAGGATATTGCTGATTTCGTTGGGGATTCGCTTGAGTTGAGTATAATCGCATCGAAGGTCGAAGCAAGGCGAATTATATTTTGTGGTGTGCATTTTATGGCCGAGACAGCCTCAATACTAGCTAGCGATAAGGAGGTTTACCTTCCTGTACTAACAGCAGGGTGCCCTATGGCAAATATGATTACCCCCCAGGCCCTGGGAGAAAAGAAAAAAGAGCTTCCTGATGCAGCGGTGGTGTGCTATGTGAACAGTTCAGCTGAGGTGAAATCGCTCAGCGACATATGCTGCACGTCTTCAAATGCTGTTAATGTTGTTAACTCTATTGACAGGGATAAAGAGATATTGTTTATTCCTGATATGTATCTTGGTGATTACATCAGAAAGAAGAGCGGCAGGGACATGTTGTTATGGAACGGTTACTGCCCGACGCATGCAAGGATTCTACCCGAAGATATAATAAAACAGAAAGAAATACACGTGGGGGCGAAAGTTGTGGTGCACCCAGAATGCAGGCCTTCTGTCATTGAGCTTGCTGATGCAGCAAGAAGCACAAGCGGGATACTTGAATATTGTCGTGAAACTGACAGTAGGGAATTCATAATTGGGACCGAGGTGGGAATTTTACACAGGCTGAAGAAAGAAAATCCCCAGAAGGAGTTTTACCCTGCATCTATACATGCGGTTTGTCCCAACATGAAAAAAACAACCCTGGCAGATGTTTACAACATCCTTGTTAGCTTAAATAACAGGATTACGGTGCCGGATGAGATAGCCGTTAAGGCTCGAAACGCAGTAGAATTGATGGTTAATATAATACCTACAAAAGATTGAGCGAAAGTTGAATAGCACTTATCTTAATTCTGACAGATTTTTAATGAATCCCAAAGATTTTAATGATGTCGGTGAGGTGTCGCCTCTGATAATAATTGGTAGCGGCATTGCAGGATTGTGGGTTTCATATAAGGTTTCAAGTAAATTCCCGGTTACGATCATCACAAAAGGGAAAGTCTCAGATTCAACCACCTGGCATGCTCAGGGGGGGATTGCCGCTGCGATACAGAAACCGGACGATCCGGAAAAGCACTTCAAGGACACTTTAAGCGTCGGCCAGGGCTTATGTGACGAAAAAGCTGTGCGGATGCTGGTGGAAATGGCACCGCAAATCATATCAGAGCTTCAGAACGTTGGTGTTAATTTTGACAAAAAGGACGGTGTTATTAACCTGACTACGGAGGGGGGGCATTCTTATCCACGCGTGGTGCATGCAAAGGGGGATTCAACGGGTGCGGAGATTGAGAACAGCCTGGTTGCGCTGACCAGAAGTGTTACTGGTATAAATATACTGCAGGATCATTTTGCGGTTGATATTGTTCTTGATGCTGGTGGTGCAGTACATGGAGTGACCATTCTTGATGAAGTCAGCAGCGGATTAAAGTATTTAAGGGCGAAATCGATACTGATTGCGACGGGTGGGATAGGACAGTTATATGAGTTCAATACCAACCCTGCTGTTTCGACTGGAGATGGCATGGCAATTGCATACCGGGCTGGCGCTGAGGTTTCTGATATGGAGTTTGAACAATTTCACCCCACGGTTTTCATCACTAAAAAGGGTGAGCCGTTTCTAATAACGGAAGCGCTGCGAGGTGAGGGAGCTTATCTGCTCGACCCAGATGGCAGGAGGTTCATGAAGAGTGTCCATCCGCTAAATGAGCTTGCTCCCAGGGATGTCGTCGTCAAAAAGATGGTAAGCGTCATGCGTGAAAAGGATTGCGATAAATTATATCTTGATGCGCGGCATATTCCAGAGAGCAAACTTCTTGAACGATTTCCGACGATTGTCTCAATGCTTAAGGAGAACGGAATTGATATTCGCAGTGACCTTATTCCAGTATCGCCGGCCATGCACTATATGATTGGAGGGATTAAGACGGTTGTCAGCGGAGCAACTTCGGTAAGAGGGTTATTTTCGTGCGGTGAGTCTGCCGACACCTGGGTTCATGGGGCTAACAGGCTGGCCAGCAATTCTTTACTGGAGGGAATGGTGTTTGGTAATATCGTCTCGGAGTCCATCATTAAATATATCTCGGCATCATCTAATGCTGCTAAAAAGCCTGACCTCAGTGGCTCTGTTTCACAGCGGGATTCGGTTGGTGATGGTGCTAATATGTCTGAATTCAAGAGTATGATGTCAAAGCATGCAGGGATCGTCCGCAACAGGGTAGGTCTGGATATACTGCTTAAGTACATACTGAACTCGGGAATTGAGAGAAGGTCTGGAATCTCGCGGCAAGTGTTGGAAGCGCACAACATGGCACTGTTCGGGCGTCTGATAGCCTATAGCGCGATTTTAAGGGAAGAGAGCAGGGGAGTTCATCTAAGAGAAGATTTTCCGGATAAAAATAACCTGAAATGGAAGAGACATATTTCTTTTAAAGGCGGAGAGGTTAAGCTTTCAGAATTCGTATAGGGTTTTTGCAGAATGTTGAATAAGGAAGAAGTCATAAAACTTAAAGAGCTTGTCGTGGTTGCGCTCAAGGAGGACCTAGGGCAGGGCTTTGACTTTACAACCTGGCTTACCGTACCGGCAAATTTGACTGGCGAGGGTGACTTCCTGGCAAAGAGCGATCTGGTACTATGTGGGACCCAGGCTGCAAAAGAGGTATTTCACGATATTGATGATGGTATTTTATTCAAGGAATATTTCAGCGATGGAGATTTCATCAAGGCTGGGCATGTAATAGCAAAGGTTAGCGGTTTGGCTTCTTCAATATTAACTGGTGAACGAACTGCGCTCAATTTTTTGAATCATCTGTCAGGCATATCGACCCTCACAAGAAGGTTTGTGGATGCCGTTGAGGGCACAGGTGCGAAGATCGTCGATACCCGTAAGACCTTACCAGGATTGCGCTGGCTTGAGAAATATGCAGTCAGGTGCGGAGGCGGGTGTAATCACAGGTTTGGACTATTTGACGGTATTTTGATTAAGGATAATCACATAGTTGCCGCAGGAGGAATAGCTAGAGCGTTACAGGGCGCCATAAAAGGGGCACCGCATTTACTGAAAATAGAGGTGGAGGTTTCCAGTCTTGATGAGTTGAAGCAGGCCCTTGCCGCTGGCGCTGATGTGATAATGCTGGATAACATGACCCTGGAGGAAATGAAAGAGGCAGTTAAAATGTCCGCTGGCAGGTGCATCATTGAGGCATCAGGCAATGTCACGCTGGAGCGAGTCAGGGATATTGCATTATGTGGAGTTGATGTCATTTCAACCAGCCAGATTACGATGTCTGCCAGGTCAAGCGATATATCCCTGGAGTTGAAACTGGACAGGTCGCGAACTTAAGCCATCACTGATTTCATGTTCGGAGTAGGGTGTTTGAGATCATGAAGAATGAGAGATCATCAGGGTTCATAGTGTTCAGACAGGAGGATGAAAAGAGGTTATATCTTCTCCTGCATTACGAAGCTGGTCACTGGGATTTCGCAAAGGGCAATATAGAGGATGGCGAGGATGAGGTTGAAGCTGCAACCCGTGAGCTCGGGGAGGAGACTGGAATAACCGATATCAAGATAGTTGACAAGTTCAGGGAAAAGATCGGCTATTTTTACAAAAGAGACGGCGTCTTGATTCGTAAGGAGGTCATATTTTTTGCCGGCATCACTAATGAAAGCGAAGTGAAGCTTTCGTTTGAGCATATCGGATATATGTGGGCTGACTATGACGAGGCAATGAAAGTTCTGACATACAAATCGGCAAAAAATGTCCTTGCGCTGGCAGAGGAATACATAAAAAAAATAGCTTGAAATATCAGGGTGTAGTGTACTGCTGTGAATCCTGTGCCCTGGAAGATTCGTGCGAGTGCGGCTGCCAGTAGCTATTTCCAGGTTTCATTTTCTACTGGTAAAGCGATGATTCCGATAAGGCCTGGCCCTACGTAAGCACCAATGACGGGAGTGACTTCTGTGACCATGCTCTCGAAACAGTTTATGCTTTTTTCAAGCCTTTTTTTGATGTCAAGGGCGATATCTTCACACAGCGCGTGGATGATTGCAATTCGAACAGGAACTTGATTCTTGAACAGGTCAATTACCTGTTTGCAGAGATAGTTAATTGAAGCCGCTCTCGATACTATTTTGGCCAGAAGCTTGACCTCACCATTTTGTATCGTCAGAACCGGTTTAATCTTAAGAGTTGAACCCAACAGGGCTTTTAAGGCAGGGACGCGTCCGCTCCTGTATAAATACTTGAGTACATCTACAGTTGCAAAAATTTTAATTTTTTCTTTTATTCTTTCAAGAAGCACCACTATTTCATCAATTTTTAAGCCCTTTTTTATCGCCTTCGCTACCTCCATGATGAGGAAACCCTCCGCTATTGAGGCTAAGCCGCTATCAAAAACTCTTATATCTTTTTTAGGGAAGAGTGTCCTGGCAATGCACGCGTTTTGGAAAACGGCAGTAAGTTTTGAGCTAATCGTAATGGTTAATATCGTCTCGAATTTATCGGCAATTTTTTGAAAAACCTGCTGAAAATCTCCTGGCGATGGGCTTGAAGTTGATGCAACCAGACCATTATCTTTGAGTTTATGATAGACATCATTTGGAGTAATATCTATTCCATCTCTATATACAACATCGCCGAATTTTATATAAATCGGTACTATGTGAATATCAAATTTCGCGATGATTTCTTTTGGTAGATCACAAACACTATCGGCTACTAAACCAATTTTTTTCAATCTCACTCCTTTTAGGCATTAATTTGCCATCTTTTGTTTATCTATAAATCTTTTAAGGTCTCCCCTGAATCGGTATGTGCCCATCAAGGCAACTGCGATGTAAAAAATTAGCATTATTATTGAAAATTTATACGCTATGGATGTAATGGGCATCAGCCAGAACCCGATGACCGTACCAACCTGGCCGTCCTTTAAAATAAGAAGACCAGCGACAACCCCGATTAAGAACGGGATTATCAGGACTGGTTCTATTATAGACATGACTCCAAGTGTAGTTCCAACCCCTTTGCCACCCTTGAATTTGATGAATATGGACCAGTTGTGTCCAACTAAAGCAAGAAACGAGGCCGACAAAGTTATATAGATATTGTGAAAAAGAACCTGTGATGCCCATGCTACCAGTATTCCCTTTAATACATCCAGGATTCCGCCAATGGAGCCTGCTATTTTACTTGCATTTCGAAATGCGTTCATGCCGCCGACGTTTTTGCTGCCGATCGTGGATATATCTTTTTTAGTGATTATCTTAACCCAGATGTAAACGTTTGGGATTGCCCCGATGAAGTAGGATGCTATCAAAAATGAAATAATTTTTACGTAAAACATGCTAAAAATATAACACTTCGAAATTTGCTACTGCAATACTTATTTGCCCAGTCTCCGAGATTTTACCAAGAATTTACCTGCATTTAACATCCCTGAAACAATTTGGTGCTTAAGTATATACACCTTTAGGGAGGGAGTTATATGATGGGCGATCGCGAATACGTCCTGGCTTATGCCAAGGAAAACAATGTTAAGTTTATCAGGCTCTGGTTCACTGACATACTCGGCTTTCTGAAAAGTTTTGCAATTACAGTTGAGGAGCTGGAGCAAGCTCTTTATGAGGGCATGGGGTTTGACGGCTCTTCGCTTTCGGGATATGCAGGTATTGAAGAGACCGATATGGTCGCGATGCCCGATCCTTCCACCCTTAAAATATTACCCTGGCGGCCCAAGGAGGGCGGCACCGTCGCAAGGATGTTCTGTGATGTGCAGGATCATGTTGGTATAAATTTCAAAGGTGACCCACGTTGGATATTGAAGAGCAATCTGGCAAAGGCCAAGGATAAGGGATACACCTACTATGTTGGGCCAGAACTGGAATTCTTCTACTTCAAAAGCCCCGAGGGTACTCCGCAGACACTGGACCGGGGAGGCTACCTCGATCTAACTCCGCTTGATGTGGCAAGCGATCTTCGTCGTGATACCGTTTTTTACCTTGAGGAGATGGGCATTGGAGTGGAATATTCGCATCATGAGATATCGGCAAGCCAGCACGAGATAGGCCTTCGTTACACCGATGCGCTTACGATGGCGGATAATGCGATGACGTATAAGCTTGTGGTCAAGGAGGTTGCGCAGAAGTACGGGGTTTATGCTACTTTCATGCCGAAGCCGTTAACGGATTATAACGGAAGCGGGATGCATGTTCATCAGTCGCTTTTTAAGGGTGATAAAAATATCTTCTTTAACCTCAGGGGTAGCTATTATCTTTCCGATGAGGCTAAATTTTTTGTAGGTGGGCTGCTAAAATATGCTCCTGATTTCACGCTAATAACGAACCAGTGGGTGAATTCCTACAAGCGGCTTGTGCCTGATTTTGGCGCGCCCATATTCATAACCTGGGCGCAGCGAAATCGATCTAATCTTGTGAGAATTCCGATCAGCAAACCCAACAAACCCTCTTCTGCCAGGATTGAGTTCCGCTCCCCTGATCCTGCATGCAACCCGTATCTCGTCTTCTCAGTGATGCTTGCTGCTGGGTTGAAGGGAATGGAAGAAAAGATCGAGCCGGGTGATCCATTTGAAGGGAACATACTTGACATGAATGAGATGGAGAAGCAGAGGATTACGATCAGGCGTTTGCCCGAAACATTGCTCGGTGCCATAAAACTTGCAGAGGAGAGCGAATTTTTAAGCGGGGTGCTTGGGGAATATGCTTTGGGGCAGATACTGGAGAACAAGAAGCGCGAATGGGCGAGGTACAGGAAATATGTGTCCGGTTATGAGATTGATAACTATCTGCCCGTTCTTTAAATAAATGGAGAGCATAATCAGGAAGATAAAAGATGGTTTCAAGACTGAATGTTTTAAAAGATGATAAGGATTATGGAGCATGTGGACTCGCCGCGATAATCAACGAAAATGGCGAACCTTTCAGCGGACGGATGATCGCTGATGCCATGTCGATCATGGATGAACGCACCAACGGGCTTGGTGGAGGTTTCGGCGTTTATGGCGTATTTCCCGAGCTTAAGGACTATTATGCCCTACACCTCTTCTTCGATGATGACACATGCAGACGGGAGGCCATGCAACTGTTTGAGGGGTTGTTTGAGATCGAACACACTGAACCTGTACCCATCAAACCAAATCGTCTGAAACAGACTGCTCCAGTCGTCTGGCGATATTTCGTCAAGCCAAACCTCAAGGAGATAAACGAGCGCGGCATATCTGAGGATGATTACATTGTGAACACCGTGATGAAGATCAACTCGGATGTCGCTGGAGCGTATGTGGTTTCAAGCGGTAAGAACTTAGCTGTGTTCAAGGGAAACGGATATCCATCTGAAGTGGCTGAATATTTCAGGATAGATGAGTACAGAGGATATTCCTGGTTGGGCCATGGAAGGTTTCCTACCAATACCCCTGGATGGTGGGGTGGAGCACATCCGTTTGCGCTGCTCAACTGGTCTGTGATTCACAACGGTGAAATTTCTTCCTACGGGATTAATAAAAGGTATCTGGAGATGTTCGGCTACAAATGTACCTTGCAGACCGACACAGAAGTGATGACATATCTATTTGACCTGCTCATCAGGCGTCATGGACTGAGCCTTGAGGATGTCTGTCTTGCTATCGCCCCGCCGTTCTGGAGTGATATAGACAGGATGGGGGAAGAAGAAAGTGAATTTCATCGCTCGATTCGCATCGTCTATGCGAGCGCACTTGCTAATGGGCCATTTGCAATCGTTTTAGGCGGAGAAGGATTCATCATGGGGCTGTCTGACAGAATCAAATTAAGGCCGCTTGTTGCAGCCAGGAAAGGTGATTTCTTCTACCTTGCCAGTGAGGAATCTGCCGTTCGTTATATCTCGCCTTATCTGGATGAGGTATGGATGCCGGATGCAGGGCAGCCCGTTTTTGGAAGGTTAAGGACAAAGGTCGGGATTTAGTTGGCAACAAATTTGAAAAGTTTTCAATTATCTAAATACAAGGTTGATCGGGATAGAGAAAAGTGCATAGACTGCAAGGTCTGTGTAAATCAGTGTGGCTTTGGCGTGCACAGCTTTGATGAGGATTTTGAACATGTTGTTTCAAACGATGAAAAATGTGCTGGCTGCAGCAGATGCGTTAGCTTTTGTCCTACGGGTGCGCTTGAAGTAAGGCGCAGGCAGGTGCTTGATGTTGGTAATGCAAACTGGACACCAGATGTCCTCCTGGATATATATAAACAGTCGGAGACCGGTGGGGTTCTGCTATCCAGCATGGGTTGTGATCTGGACTATCCCATCTATTGGGATAAGATTTTGCTTAACGCAAGCCAGGTCACGAATCCATCTATTGATCCGCTTCGTGAACCCATGGAGCTGCGGACATACCTCGGAAATAAGCCGGATTCGCTTGACATCGACTATTCAGGAGGAGACAAAAAGCTCAAGACTAAGCTTTCCGTCCAACTTGAATTAAAGCTGCCCGTGCTCTTTTCTGCAATGTCTTTTGGGGCAATTAGTTTTAACGCCTGCTATTCGCTGGCAAGGGCAGCATGGGAATATGGCACTTTCTATAACACTGGTGAGGGTGGTCTGCATAAAAGTTTGTACAAGCAC
>Ga0315285_10003135_pt1 | contig 17309 bp, 17 predicted proteins | sample YL17G09_36_MG_FD_203698 | JGI IMG/M metagenome (GOLD analysis project Ga0315285, IMG submission 203698) | Sediment microbial communities from Yellowstone Lake, YNP, Wyoming, USA - YL17G09_36 | ecosystem: Environmental > Aquatic > Freshwater > Lake > Sediment | place: USA: Wyoming | collected... | reverse complement strand
GATCCCCGCCGACTACGAGCCGGCCTGGTGCTCGTGGGGCTACGAATTCGACGTTCGCCCCGAGGAGATGACAGGCGTCCTTCCCAAGCTCCGCGAGCTGGGCATCCGCTGGCTGACCTTGGACGACCGCTGGTTCGATGCCTACGGCGACTGGAACCCCCGCGGCGACACCTTCCCTCACGCTGCCGACGACATGCGGCAGATGAACGCGGTCATTCACGCGGCCGGGTGCTTCAGCACGTTGTGGTGGTACCCGCTGTGCGTCGAGGATGGTCATGGCCGCTGGGACAGCCATGCCTACGCCTCGGCCCGCCTCTTTCGGGACCATCCGGACTGGCTCGTCCTCAATCCGGATGGCTCGGTCGCCCGCAACAATCGGCACCTGGCGATGCTCTGCCCGGCGCTCCCGGCTGTGCAGGAACACGTCGCCGCGCTCACCCGACGGTTCATCGCCGACTGGGGCTTCGACGGCCACAAGCTCGACAACATCTACACCCTGCCTGCCTGCCACAACCCCCGGCATCACCACCAGCGCCCCGAGGAGTCGACCGAGGCGATGGCCGAGGCCTACCGGATCATCTTTCGCCTGACGCGGGAGCTGAAGCCCGACTCGGTAACGCAGATCTGCCCGTGTGGGACGCCGATCACCTCTCAGCTGCTTCCTCTTACCGATCAGACGGTGACCGCCGATCCGACCTCCAGCGCGCAGATCCGTCAGCGGATCAAGTTCTACAAGGCGCTCGTTGGGCCGCGGGCGGCGGTGTTCGCCGATCATGTCGAGCTGTCCGATGGCGGCATCGACTTCGCCAGTGAGATCGGCCCCGGCGGCGTGCCCGGGACAAAGTTCGTGTGGCCCGAAGCCCCGGACGTCAAGGCGCGGCTGCGGGAATGTTGGGGCCTGACGCCGAAGAAGGAAGCGCGGTTCCAGAAGTGGTTCCGGCTCTACCACGACCACCGGCCGGCAGACGGAGAGTACCTAAACCTGTACGACCTGGCCTTCGACCGGCCGGAGGCGCACGCCATTGCCAGGGGCGATGTCCTGTACTACGCCTTCTTTGCCGAGGCGGCCGAGGCGCGGTACCGCGGCCCGATCAGGCTGCGCGGGCTCCAGGCACGCGCCTACCGCATTACCGACTACACCAACAGCCGCGACCTCGGCTCGGTCCACGGGCCGGGCGAGGTCGCGCTCAACGTGTCGTTTGTGGGGGCGCTCCTGCTGGCAGCCCGTCCTGGGTAGCCGGCGGGGAGAGGATGGCTGGATGGACGAACGCGGCAGGCACACTCGCCAGGAGATCCTCACCCAACCGGCCGCCTGGGCGGCCGCCCTCGACCTGCTCAAGGCGAAGAAGGGCGAGCTGGCCTCCTTGCGCAAGGGCGCGTATGACCAGGTCCTGTTCACCGGCTGCGGCTCGACCTACTACCTTTCCTTGGCTGCGGCGGCGCGGTTTCAACAGCTATCGGGCAGACCCGCCCGCGCCCTGCCGGCCTCCGAGCTGTGGCTCGATCCGCGGGCCTGCTACTCCTCCGGTAAGACCTTGCTTGTGGCCGTCAGCCGTTCGGGGGAGACGACCGAAACGCTGGCCGCCTGCGACGCTTTCCGGACCGAGGCGCGCGGCGATCTGCTGACCTTCTCCTGCTACCCGGATCGCAGGCTGGCCAGCCTGGGCAGGGTCAACATCGTGCTCGAGTCCGGCCAGGAACGATCCATCGCACAAACCCGGGCGTTTACCACGCTGTTCCTCGGCACGCTGGCGCTGGCGGCGATGTGGGCGCAGGACGAGGCGCGGTTCTCGGCGCTCGACCGCCTAGCCCCGTCCGGGGCGAGGCTCCTCGAGCGCTGCGCCCCGCTGGCGGCGGAGCTGGGGCAGGACCCGGCGCTCGACCGCTTCTACTGGCTCGGGTCCGGCCCGCGCTACGGCCTGGCCGCCGAGGCCAGCCTCAAGATGAAGGAGATGTCGCTCTCCCACAGCGAGCCGTTCCACTTCCTCGAGTTCCGCCATGGGCCGAAATCGATGATCACCCCCTCGACGCTCGTCATCGGGTTTCGCTCTTCGGCGAACGCCAGTCCCGAGCAGGCCGTTCTCAAGGAGGCGCAGGCCTTGGGCGCCCGGCTTCTGACCGTGGCGGAAGACCGCGCCGACGTGGCGCTCGAGTCCGGCGTGGATGAGGCCATCCGCGATGTGCTCTACCTGCCCGTTGCACAACTCCTGGCTTTCGAGAGCTCCCTGCGCAAGGGGCTTGATCCCGATCGGCCCAACAACCTTGATGCCGTCGTCAGGCTATCCTGAAAGGAGATGGAAGATGAAGAAGCTGCTGTTCCCGTTCCTGCTGATTGCCGCCATGGTGCTGTCATCGTGCGGCGGCCAGGCCACACCCGCGGGTGAGCCCGCCGCCGGCGGCGCCCCCGTGGAGCTGACCTTCATGATGTGGGGCGCACCGGAGGAGCTAGCCGTCTGGAACAAGATCGTTGAGGAGTTCCAGGCTCAGGCCCCGAACATCAAGGTCAACGTCGAGGTGTCGGACTGGACGGCCTACTGGGAGAAGCTGAAGACCATGCTGGCCGCCGGCACGCCGCCCGACCTGTTTGCGATGGACGCCCCGTACTACCTCGACTACCAGACGCGAGGCGTGCTCAAGAACCTGCAGCCCTACGTTGACAAGAACCCCGATCTGCTGACCGGCGTGTATCCTCAGACCCTGGAGGCGTACAAGACCGCCGAGGGCTACTTTGGATTGCCGCGCGACTTCCAGACGATCGTCCTGTTCTACAACAAGGACATGTTTGACAAAGCCGGCGTAGCCTACCCGACCGCCGACTGGACCTACGATGACCTGCGCCAGGCCTCGAAGGACCTGACGCTGGACACCAACGGCGACGGGACCACCGACCAGTATGGCTTCACCGCCGATCTGTGGGACATGGAGTTGGCCTGGAGCTCGGCCATCTGGGCCTACGGCGGGGACATCTTCTCGGCCGATCGCACCCAGACCCTGATCGGCGAACCCGCGGCCCGCCAGGCGTGGCAGGTCTTCCACGACATGATGTTCCAGGACAAGTCCATGCCGGACGTCAACACGGCGGCGCAGTATGGGCTGGACCTGTACCAGGCAGGGATCGCCGCCATGACCCCCATCGGCCACTGGGCCGTGCCGGGATACAACACGGTAGCCTTCAAGTGGGACGTGGCGCCCATGCCCAAGGGCCCGGCGGGTCAGGCTACTAGCGTGAACAGCGCCGGGTTTGTGGTGGCCGAAGGCTCGAAGCATCCGGACGAGGCCTTTGAGTTCATCAAGTTTGTGCTCAGCCCGGGCGGGCAGACGCGTTTGACCGAGCTCGGCTTCGCCATACCCGTGCTCCAGTCGGTCGCCGAGAGCCCGGTCTTCCTGCAGCAGGCGGGCTACAGCATCGATCAGAAGGTCTTCCTCGACTCGCTCGCATTCGCCCACATGAAGCCGGTCTTCAAAGGCTATGATGAGTGGGCTTCGGCGGTCGGTGACGGCATGCTCCCGATCTGGACCGGCGAGGCGGAGCTGAATCCGACCCTCGACGAGGTGGTCCAGGCGGCCGACGAAGTCCTGGCCAAGAACAAGTAGGCTGTTTGCCGGGCCTTCCTCTCCCCTTCCCCCGTTGGCGGGGGAAGGGGAGAGATCCCGGATCGGCGAGAGAGGCAGGACCGATGCAGGCTGGGGTAATACCCAAGGGGCGCGAGCGCCTCACGCTCTGGCTCATGCTCACGCCGACGCTGATCGGACTGGCCTTCGGCGTGCTCGGATCGATCCTGGCCACACTGGCGCTCAGCCTGACGAAATGGGACTTGCTGACGCCGCCGCGCTGGACCGGCCTGAGCAACTACGTTGCCCTGTTCACCGACGAGAAGTTCACCCGCGCCCTGCTCAACACCTTCAAGTTCAGCGCCTTCTACGTCCCCAGCGTCGTCGCTATCTCTCTGGCGGTCGCCATGCTCCTGAGTCGCAAGATCCAGGGCGTGAGCATCTTTCGAACGATGTACTTCCTGCCGGCGGTGACGTCCGCCGTGGCGGCGGCGCTGGTCTGGAACATGATCTTCGGGAAGGACACGGGGATCCTCAACGCCATCATCGAGTTCTTCGGGGGAAATGGACTCTGCTGGATCTGCTCGGAACACATCCTGACGGCCGTGCTCATCGTGAATGTGTGGGGCGCCATCGGTGAGGGCATGATCATCTTCCTCGCCGGCCTGGCGGCCATTCCCCGCGAGTACTACGAGGCGGCCGCCATCGATGGCGCCAGCGAGTCGCGCAAGTTCTTCCGCATCACGCTTCCCCTGGTCACACCAAGCATCTTCTTTCTATCGATCATCACCACCATCAATGCCTTCCAGGCGTACGACTACATCTACATGCTCACCCGGCGCGGGCAGGGGGACAGCAGCTTTCCGGTGATCGTCTATTCGATCTACCGCAATGCCTGGAACTTCTTCAACTATGGCGGGGCCAGCGCTCAGGCGGTCGAACTGGCGGTGCTCATCATCCTGCTCATGGCGTTCTACTTCTGGCTGGAACGGCGGTACGTCTTCTATGAATAGCAAGCCCATGAGCCGGCAGAATGAGAAGCTGGTCCTGGACATCGCGACCTACGCCTTCCTGGCGTTGGGGGCAGTCCTCATGGTCGGGCCATTCCTGTGGATGGTCTCGACCTCCTTTAAGCTGCCGGCTGACCAGTTCGGCCGCACGCTCATCCCGCCGACCCTCACGCTGCAGAACTTCCAGGCGCTCTTTTCCGTCGACATCGGCTACCCCGGGCTGTTCTTCAACAGCACCTACATCAGCCTGCTCGTCACCGTTGGCCAGCTCCTCACGTGTGCGATGGCCGCTTTCTGTTTTGCCGTGGTCAAGTTCCGGGGGCGGGAGCTCCTGTTCACGCTGTTGTTGGTGACGCTCATGATCCCGGCGCAGGTCACGCTCATCCCCAACTTCATCATCTTCAAGTGGCTGCACCTGATCGGGACGAGCGTCCCCCTGTGGCTGCCCGCCTTCTGGGGCGGCGCCTTCGGGACCTTTCTGCTGCGCCAGTACTTCCTGACCGTCCCGCGCGAGCTCGTGGACGCCTCCCGGATGGACGGGGCCTCCCTGTTCCAGATCTTCTGGCGCGTGTACATGCCGCTGGCCAAACCCGCCCTCGCCGCGCTGGCCATCTTCACCTTCCAGGGCGCGTGGAATGACCTGCTCCATCCCCTGATCTACCTGCCGGCGGTTCCCAACACGACGCTGACCGTCGGATTGGCCTTCTTCCAGCAGCAGCTTATCCTGGGAGGCAAGTACACCGTCCTGATGGCCGGAGCGCTGACCAGCATCCTGCCGCTGCTCCTGGTCTTCCTGGTAGCGCAGAAGCAGTTCATCGAGGGCATTGCCCTCAGCGGCGTAAAGCGCTAGACCGGCGTCGCCGGCGCGGCGGAACGAGAGGTCGCGGGTGGGGTCTGTCCTCGATCGGTTCTTCGAACTCTCGGCGGACGACCCGGCGGATCCGGAGATCGCCCGGCACTTCCGGCGCAACTTCGTCGTCAACACCGCCGACGGCATCGCCTGGCTCTTCGGCGCCAGCTTCGTGTCGGTGACCACCATCCTGCCCGTGTATGCCAGCCGCCTGACCCACTCCCCCGTCCTGATCGGCATGATCCCGGCCCTCATGGATGCGGGCTGGTTCCTGCCCCAGCTCTTCATGGCGCAGCACGTCGAACAGCTGCCGCGCACGCTGCCCACGGTGGCCTTCCTGGGCGCCCTGGAACGGGTTCCCTACCTGGCGCTCCCGCTGGTGGTGCTGTGGATCGATCACCTTCCCCATCGCCTCGCCATCGGCGTCTTCCTCGCGCTGATCGCCTGGATGGCGCTCGCCAGCGGGCTGGTGGCGACGCCCTGGCAGGAGTTCATCGCCCGGATCATCCCCTCGTCTCACCGCGGCCGCTTCTTCGGCATCTCCCACCTGGGCGGGCAGCTGCTCGGGGTCGGAGGCGCCGCCCTGGCGGCGGTGGTGCTGTCGCGCTTCACCTATCCGGCCAACTATGCCTGGTGTTTCTTCCTCGGCTTCCTGGGCATATTCTTCTCCTACGGTTTCCTCCTGCTCTCGAAGGAACCGCCTATGACCCATCCGATCGCCCCGCGCCAGAGCCTGCGCGACTACGGGCGGCGGCTGGCGGCGATCCTGCGCACCGTTCACAACTTCCGGACGTACCTGATCAGCCGGGCCCTCGGATACATGGGGAACATGGCCAATGCGTTCCTGGCCGTGTACGCCATCCAGCGTTTCGCCATGGCCGACGCCCAGGCCGCCGTGTTCACGGCCATCCTGTTCGGCAGCGGCGTTCTGGGCTACGCGGTCTGGGGATCGCTCGGCGACCGGTTCGGCCACAAGCGCGTGCTCGAGATGGGCAGCCTGTTCGGGATGGCGGCGCTGGCGCTGGCCCTGACGGCCCGCTCGCCTCAGATTCTCAACGTCGTCTTCGCGCTGCTGGGCTTCGGCGGCGCCGGGGTCATCCTGGGCGACCTGTCCATCGCCCTGGAGTTCGGCCCGGTGCCCGAGCGTCCGACGTACATCGGCCTGGCGCGCACGGTGACCGCCCCGGCGATCTTCCTGGCCCCCATCGTCGGTGGGGCGATCATCGCCGTGGCGGGGTATCATGCCTTGTTCGTGGTCGCCCTGGCGTTTTCGATGGCCGGACTTGCCCTTCTGTGGTTGCGCGTGGTCGAACCGCGGCATCTGCCCACCGCACCGCTGCCGGCCGCCTCGGAGCCGCTCTTCTGACGCCGAGAGCCATCAGGTATCAGGGAGCACCTGGGATGAGGTCGGATCCGAATGACACCCTGTGACATCCTGGTCGCCGGCGAGATCAATCCCGACCTGATCCTGTCGGGGGACGTGCGGCTGGCCTTCGGGCAAGTGGAGCAGCTGGCGGACTCGGCGGTGATGACCGTCGGCTCATCGTCGGCGATCTTCGCCTGCGGCGCGGCCCGGCTCGGCCTGCGGGTGGCGTTCGTCGGCGTGTGCGGCGACGACGTCTTCGGCCGCTTCATGCTCGAGGCGATGCAGGCACGCGGTGTGGACACGTCTGCGATCCTCGTGGATCCGGGCCTGCGGACCGGGATCAGCGTGATCCTCAGTCTCGGCGCCGACCGGGCGATCCTCACCTACCCCGGCTGCATGGGCGCGCTGCGCGCCGAGCAGGTGGACGAGGCCAGGCTGCGAGACGCCCGCCACCTGCACGTCTCCAGCTACTTCCTCCAGCCCGCCCTCCGGCCCGGGCTGCCCGGCCTCTTCCGCCGCGCCCGGGAGCTCGGCCTCTCGACCTCGCTGGACACGAATTGGGATCCGGCCGAGAAATGGGATGGCGTGTCCGAGATCCTGCCCCAGACCAGCATCTTCCTGCCGAACGCCGCCGAGGCGTGCGCCATTGCAGGCGTCCCCGACGCCAGTGTTGCGGCCGCATGCCTGGCCCTGCAGGCCGACACCGTGGCGGTCAAGCTGGGGGCACATGGCGCCCTGGGCGCGCAGCGCGGCACGATGAAGGAGGTTTCAGCGGTCCCGATGGGCGTCGTCGACACGGTGGGTGCTGGCGATTCCTTCGACGCCGGCTTCGTGTACGCCTTCCTGAACGACTGGCCATTGGAGAGAGCGCTGCGATTCGGGGCGATCTGCGGCTCGCTGTCGACCCAGGCGGCGGGCGGCGTCGATGGGCAGCCCACCCTGGACCAGGCCATGCGCTTCATGGAATCCTCGTAGCGGCGCGCACCGTCGGCATCCGCTGAGACCTGCCATGGGATCGGACTACCTCAACGAGGTCCTTCAGGCCCAGAAGCGCGGCCAAGCGCTCGGCGTGGCCTCGATCTGTTCAGCGCATCCGCACGTGCTGCGTGCGGCCGTCCGCCAGGCCGTCCGCAGCGGCGGGAGCGTCCTGGTCGAATCGACCAGCAACCAGGTCAACCAGCACGGGGGCTATACCGGCATGACCCCCGATGCCTTCCGTCGTTACGTCGATGACATCGGCAATCAGGCAGCCCTGGCGAAGGAGAAGGTGATCCTAGGAGGCGATCATCTCGGCCCGCTGGTCTGGAAGGGCCTGCCTGCCGCCCAGGCGATGCAGGAGGCGGCCACGCTGGTGCGCGCATGCGTCCGCGCGGGCTACACGAAGATCCATCTGGATGCCAGCATGCATCTCGGGGATGACCCTGCTGCCCGTGCTCTCGAGCCCGAGATCATGGCCCGCCGGGCAGCGGTGCTGGCCCGCGCCGCCGAAGAGGCGCACGCCGATGCCGGAGGGTTGTCCGTTCTCCGCTACGTCATCGGGACAGAGGTGCCGCCGCCGGGCGGCGCCAAGGTGCACGAAGACCGGGTCCAGATCACGTCCGTCGAGGACGTGAGGCAGACGATCGAGATGACCCGGCGGGCGTTTGCCAAGGAGGGCATCGAAGGAGCCTGGGAGCGTGTGATGGCCGTGGTGGTGCAGCCAGGGGTCGAGTTCGGCGACGACTTCGTCCTCGCCTACGACCCTCAGGCGGCCGAAGGGCTGTCTCGCTTCATCGAAGGGGTGCCGGGGCTCGTCTTTGAAGCTCACTCGACGGACTATCAGCCGCGGGCGTCGCTGCGGGCCATGGTCCGGGACCACTTCGCCGTGCTCAAGGTCGGCCCGGCCTTGACCTTCGCTTTTCGCGAGATCGTCTTTGCCTTGGCAGGGGTGGAGCGTGAGCTGTTCGGGGAGGCAAAGCGCGCGGAGCTTTCGAACATCCTAGAGGTGCTTGAGGCGGCGATGCTCGAGCATCCGGCGTACTGGCAGGAGCACCACCGGGGCACGCCCGAGGAACAGGCCCATGCTCGCAAGTACAGCCTAAGCGACCGGATCCGCTACTACTGGGCCGACCCCAGGGTCCAGTCGGCGTTTGACCGGCTGACGCGCAACCTGGGTGGTGGACCAATTCCCCTCACGCTGCTCTCGCAGCACGCCCCGGGCCAGGCTGCCCGGGTTCGCGAAGGGATCGTGGAGAACTCGCCCGAGGCCCTCATCCTCGACCGGATCGACCAGGTGCTGCAGGACTACAAGTTCGCCTGCCAGGGCTGAGGTTCACTTGTCCGCGGCCTGGATTCCCTCACGGACTCCCCAGGGCTTCGTCGTGGCGGCCGACATTGCGAAGAATGATCGATTTGCCTGCCGTTTCAAAGGTGATCCGCAGCGCCCAGAGACGACCTGGAATGCCTCGTGGGAGTGGGCCTACGCCAGGGAGTTCAGCAGATCTTCGGTCAAGGCGGCAATGGACGCCGCGAGGGTGTCGGCATCCTCAAATGGTTCGGCTGCTCGGACGGCCATCTGCGTACCCGGTGCGTTGACGCGTCCGAAGAGTTGGGCGAGCTGGGCGCGCGCAGCCTCGACAGCGCGTCTCGACAGCGGGTCGGCCAGCAGCGTTCCAAACCGCTGCGCGAGCGTCTCCGTCGCAACCGCGCGGAGAAGGCGATACACGTCGAGGGCATCCTTGTCGCTGCGCCGGTCGGCGTCCCCCTTCCTCTCCGTGATCTTGTGCACCTTCGCCACGATCAGCGCAGCCGGGCCGGCGACGGTCAGCTCGAACTGCCTCTTGTCCGCCGGGTCCAGAGCCCCAAGCGGATGCAGCTCGCAATCGACCAGGGCGCCTTCCAGCCCTGCGACCTTGCGCGCAACCCGGCTGCCGTGTGGCGGGATGCGGGCCGCCCGGCGCCCCGCGCCACCGAGCGACTCCGGAACCAGCAGATCGACTCCGATCTCCCGCCTCACGCCCTCGACGTCGACCGACGCCTGCCAGATGCCGACGGCCTCGCCCAGTAAGGTGAAACCGGCGCGGCGGAGCGACACCTCGAGGAGCGGCTTGGGCTCCAGCCGGCGCGGGTCAATGGCCAGATCTCCGTCGGTTGTGTACGGCGCGACGGCCAGGTCTGCCTCCCCCGCGTGGATGTAGACGGCCTGCGCGCCGACCAGCACCAGGGCCTTGAGGTGCGGCTCGAGTGCCCCCAGGGCATCGAGGAGCACCCGACGCGCGGCCACGTACAGGGGATCAGGATCGCCAGGCATCTTCGTTCGCGGCCATCCACTCCAGGAGGGCGTCGGCTTCCGCCGGGCCGCGCCCTGCCCCCGTGAGCAGATCGACGGCGCATTGGCTGTGAGCTACCTTCACGAGGCCGTCTTCTGTGTGCGCTCGGTCATAGACCACGCGGTCAAACGGCTCGAGCAGGAGAAGGTTCGCCCCGGTCTCCTCCGGCCGCGCCCCAAGGAAGTCGGCGGCCTGCTCGGGGTCGTCGGCATAGCAGGTAACCAGGCGTCCTGCGGCTACGGATGCTTCCTTCGGCACGGCCAGCGACCCTGTAAGGGCATATGGCTTCTCGTACAGGCGAAGCTTCTCGGTGACTGCAGCCAGGCCGCGCGGGGCCAGGCAAGGAACGGCACGGTTCGTCCGGGTGAGGCCATAGTCCTGCCCCCACCGCCGGATCAGGTCCTGCCAGTCGGTCCGAACGATCTCGCCCGTCCGGCCCCGCTGGACCAGGTCCTCCGAGACCAGGAAATCGATCATCCGGCTGACGTAGCCAGCGTTCGCCCCGGAGAAGCGGGCGAGCGCCCGGATTCCGATAGGAGGACGAACGTCGCACAGCGCCCGCACGATTCGGGCTGCCTTGATGCCCTTTAAGGACCGAGTCCCCCGGCGAGGCGGCGAAGGGTCCTTGTCGGAGCCATGCGTCTGAATGAAGAGGCCGGGTCGTTGAAGGGTGATCCAGGCGTTGCCCGTCAGGTCGAGGTAGCCAACGGCGGCGGCACGGAGTCGCTTGCGAGACAGCTCGCTCAGGTAGTCCGAGACCAGGAGCGCACCGTCAGCCTGTGCCCGGCTCGCGGCCTCGGCCAGCTGTATGGCCGCTTCCGCCGCCTGGCGGGGCGACACCCGCCGCTTGACCTGCACGAGCAGAACGGCTTTGGCGCCATCGGGCGCCTTGACCACGAGCTGAGGGTCGCGCTGGGTCTCACGCCCTCGCCCCCGTTCCCCGGGGGTAAGTCGCCAGCCGTTGGGCAGGCGGGAGCGGAGTCTCCCGACGGCGTCGTCCAGCATTCTGTTGCCTAGAGCAGCTATGTTGCGCATCACGCGCAACGGTACACCTTTGTGCAACACATGTCAAGCCCCAACGCGTCCCGGGTTCACACGGCGACGACGACCAGGCCGCTCCGTGTCTGCCCGGCCTACTCCAGAAACCCATTCACCGGGTGGGCCAGGGGCTGGCGCAGGAGAAGGTCGACATCCTGGGTCAGCCGCGGCTGCAGCCGGCATTCAAGCTCCCGACGGAAGACGCGTCCGCGGGTGTAGTTCATCCACTGGATCTCGGAGAGGATGGGGTCGACGACCCGGGCGACGCGGCGGGCCATGGTCCGGGGCCACTTCGCCGTGCTCAAGGTCGGCCCGGCCTTGACCTTCGCTTTTCGCGAGATCGTCTTTGCCCTGGCAGCGGTGGAGCGTGAGCTGTTCAGGGAGGCAAGGCCGGCGGAGCTTTCGAACATCCTAGAGGTGCTTGAGGCGGCGATGCTCGAGCACCCGGCGCACTGGCAGGAGCACCACCGGGGCACGCCCGAGGAACAGGCCCATGCTCGCAGGTACAGCCTGAGCGACCGGATCCGCCACTACCGGGCCGACCCCAGGGTCCGATCGGCGCTTGACCGGCTGATGCGCAACCTGGGTGGTGGACCGATGCCCCTCGCGCTGCTCGGTCGGTTAGCCCCAGGTCAGGCTGAGCGCGTTCGCGACGGGATCGTGGAGAACTCGCCCGGGGCCCTGATCCTGATCGACCAGGTGCTGCAGGACTACGCGTTTGCCTGCCGAGGCTGAGGTTCACTGGTCCGCGGCGCGGATTCCCTCACGGACTCCCCAGGGCTTCGTCGTGGCGGCCGACATTGCGAAGGATGATCGATTCGCCTGCCGTTTCAAAGGTCATCCGCAGCGCGCGGCTGGCGCGGGCCTCCCACATGCCCTTCGTTCCACGGATGCGCTTCACGCCGAGGCCGGGGTGCCGCAGGTCCTCACTCATCCTGCGCAGTGCCTTCTGAACCTGCCTCCGGTCCTCGAGGGAGAGAGATGTGTAGGCCCGCTGGAAGCGAGCCGTCACAAGGAGCTGCATCAGGTCTTGCCAGCCTCAAGCGCAGCGATGAGGGCCTCAACGTCGCTGAAAGGGCGAACGCGGCCCTGAGCGATATCGTCGCTCGCCTCCCGCTCCGCCTGCTGCCAGGCTTCGCTCCAGAAGTAGGCCTGGCTCTTGTCGACGAGCCTCTTCGGCACCAGGGTGATTGTGTCACCCTCGAGGGTCACGGCGACCAGATCTCCCTCCTCGATCCCCGCCGCCCGGCGAACGGCGGCGGGCAGGGTGATCTGGCCGTTCCGGGTGACCTTGGTCAGCGTCATTTCCTCGCCCATATTCCCACCAGTCTAGCTAGATTAGTACTATGCTAGTATAGTAGACTCCGGAAGTCAAGCAACCTCCCTCCACTCGAACAGGATCCCCAAGAACTGGGAAGCGCTACCGGGCGCACCTACCCCTTCCGCCACAGCCTCGCCACCCCCTATCCACAATCCCCCCACAATCTCCTGCGAGACTAATGGCTGTACGGCATAGTCCGTGAGGAGGTCAAGATGAAGGATCGAAGTGGTTTCCGTATCGTCCTGGGGGTGGTGCTCGTCGTGGCGCTGATCGCCGCCGCGGCGGCGATCGGCTGGATGGCGTACAACGCCGGGGTGACGCAGGGTGCGGCGCAAGGCGCAGGCGCACCTGCCGGCGTGGCGCCCTACGCCATGTACGGCCCGCACTTCATGGCCCCGTTCGGCTTCGGGTTCCTCGGCTGCCTGGTTCCGCTCGGGTTCCTGTTCCTGGTCTTCGGCCTGCTCCGCCTCGTCGTCTGGGGCGGCATGGGCCGGCACATGCACGCGGGCTGGGGGCCGCGCGGCTGGGGCGGGCCACAGGGCGACGGGATGCGCACGCGCTGGCGCCAGCGGATGGAAGAGCTCCACCGGGAGATGCACGCCGCCGGGAGCGGTGAACCGCCCACCGAGAACCGCTCCGCCTGATCCGCGGTCCACGATGCGGCCCGGCCCTCGTCCGAACGATCACCCGGACGGGGGCTGAGCCGGCCTTTTGCCACGCCGGCGCGTTTGGGGTTGAATCGGCTCCGATGGCAACGATCCTGCTGGTAGATGACGAACCCAAGATCGTGCAGCTCGGGCGCGACTACCTCGAGCGCGCCGGCTTCGCAGTCGTGAGCGCGGCCAGCGGCGAGGCAGCCCTCGCCGAATTCCGCTCGCGGACGCCTGACCTGATCGTGCTTGACCTCGGACTGCCCGGCACGGACGGGCTCGACGTCACGCGCCAGGTCCGCCGGGCGTCGGATGTCCCCATCATCATGCTCACCGCCCGCGGCGAGGAGAGCGACAAGCTCATCGGCCTCGAGCTGGGCGCCGACGACTACATGGTCAAGCCCTTCAGCCCCAAGGAACTGGTCGCCCGCGTGCGGGCGGTGCTGCGCCGGGCCGAAGGCCGGGCCGGGCCGGCGGCCGACGTCCTGCGCGTGATGGATCTGACGCTGGACCTGCCCCGCCAGCGCCTGACGGTCGGCGATCGCCCGGTCGAGCTGACGGCAACCGAGTTCCAGCTCCTGGCGGCGCTCGCCCGCCAGCCCGGCCGCATCTTCACCCGCGCCCAGCTGCTCGACGCTGTGCACGGCGTGGCCTTCGAGTCATACGAGCGGGCGATCGACACGCACATCAAGAACCTCCGAAGGAAGATCGAGCCCGACCCCCACCAGCCGCGCTATATCCAGACGGTGTATGGCGTCGGCTACCGGCTGGCCGACGCATGAACCCGATGCCTGGTCCACATCGCTGGCGATCGCATCCGCCCAACCGTCCGTCGTGGTGGCCAGAAGGCGAGCCCTGGCCGCCAACGCCCAGGGGCTATCGGCCCGACTGGCGCCGGCGCCGCGGCGGCTGCCTGCTGCGCGCCATCGTGGCGCTGCTCGTCGTCTGGCTCCTGGGTTCGGCGGGGTGCGCCGGGACGGTGTGGCTGGTTGGTGTGCTCACGGGTCAGGACCCCGGCAGCCCGACTTGGATCGTCCTGGCGCTGGCGGCGATGCTGGCCTTCATCGTCCTGGTGTCCGGCGTAAGGATGCTGGCGCTGCCATTGGGCGACCTGGTTGACGCTGCCCAGCGCGTCGAGGCAGGCGACCTCGAGCCGCGAGTGCGCCCGCGCGGGCCACGTGAGCTGCGCGGCCTGGCGCGGGCGTTCAACGCCATGCTGGACCGGCTGGCAGAACGAGCTTCAGCGCCGGCAGCTGCTGGCCGATGTGACCCACGAGCTGCGCACACCCGTTGCCGTGCTGCAGGGCAACCTGGAGGCGATGGTCGACGGCGTGTACCCGGCCGACGCCGAGCATCTGGGCCCGCTGGTTGAGGAGACGCGGCTGCTGTCGCGCCTGATCGACGACCTGCGCACGCTGTCGCTGGCCGAGAGCGGCGTGCTCGACCTGCACCGCGAGCCAACCGACCTGGGGGTGCTGGTCGGCGAGGTGATCGCCGCCTTCCGCACCCAGGCCGAGGGCGGCGGGGTGGCCCTGCGCGCCGACGTACCCGACGACGTGCCGCTGGCCGAGATCGATCCGCTGCGGGTGCGCGAGGTCCTGACCAACCTGACCGCCAACGCGCTGCGCCACACGCCGCGCGGCGGCGAGGTACGCATCGCCGTGACGGCGGCCATGGAGAGCCTGCGCTTCTCGGTTTCCGACACCGGGACGGGGATCGCCGCCGAGGACCTGCCGCACGTCTTCGAGCGTTTCTACAAGACCGCCGACTCGACCGGCAGCGGGCTGGGGTTGGCCATCGCCCGCAACCTGGTCCTGGCGCATGGGGGCGAGATCGAGGCCGAGAGCGCCGCCGGACATGGGACGACGATCCGCTTCACGCTCCCTCTCGGGCCGCCAGTGTGATCCCGGTAAGGACATCCGGGACGAATCCCGCTAAGAACGCGGGACCTTCGGCGGCCCGCAGCTGAGGCACAACCAGCTCGCCGCCCGAAGTTGGGGCGGCGAGTTGCTGAGTACAGGATCCTTGTCCTCCTGGCCTTGTGGGCCTGAGGAGGGAAGAGGCGCCGAGGCGGCGGGGCTACGTCCGCACGATGGCTTCGGCCTCGCGGCGCAGCGGGATGGCGATCGGGCACAGATAGTCGCCGATGATCCGCAGCGGCAGGCCGGCGGCGGTCAGGACCCCGGTGCCGAAGGTCGCCGTGAGGATGGCGATCTCCTCGACCGAAAAGGACGACCACGTCTCCCACAAGACGGAGATCCGCATCGTTTCAGGAACGCCCTTGGGCCATGGCGTCTTGAACAGCCCCTTGTGGACGACTTCGGCCAGGTTGGCCCGCTCCTGGCGGTCGAGGATGATCCGCATGGCTTCTCGCTCCTGAGGCTTCGTCGTGAGAACGAGGATACACCGGATCGAGCTGCCTGCACCTAGGAACCTTTCGCCACAGGGCGGGGCCGTTCACGCTCAAGCGGGCATGGCGCCCCGCCCGCCCCGGCACGGACAGTGCCAAGACCGGACATTGCCAACCTGTGGGCGAAGCCCGCTTCCCCTTGGTACCACCCGCCTATGGCCTCCCCTTCCACCCGGCCGCCACAATAGTGCATGACCCGCCGCCGCAGCGGTTTCCCGTGTGGGACGATCGTGCTCGGCCTGGCTCTGATGCCGGTCGTTTGCGCCGTTACCTTCTTCGGCCTCGTCCTGGCGGCCGAGGCGATGGGCGTCGGCAGCCTGTCCCAGTTGGAAACGGTGGTGATGGATCTCGCGGCGTCCACCGGCCTGGTGCCCGGGCCGACTGCGCTTGAGCCGACCTTCGACCCGGTGCCGTCCCTGACGCCGCTGCAACTCCTGTCGACCGAGCCGGTCACATCAACCGAAACGCCCTCGCCCACCGCTTCGCTGACGGCCTCCCCGTCGGCGACCTCAACGCCCTCCGCGACCCCGACCGAGACGCCCACTTCGACCGGGACGACCACGCTGACGCCGTCGGCAACATCCACCGCGTCGCCGTCCCCCAGCGCCACGGCTCCGGCGACACGCACGCGCACACCGACGCTGTTGCCCACACGCACCCCGACGCGTACCCTGACGCGCACCGCAACCCAGCCGCCCCCGCCCACAGCCTCCATGACGTCCGAGATTCCGCCGACCGTGGGAGTACCCACGGCCACATCCGAAGTGCCTCCGACCGTCGGAGCACCTACGGCTACTTCCGAAGTGCCTCCGACCGTCGGAGCACCTACGGCCACTTCCGAAGTGCCGCCGACCGTGGTGGTACCCACGGCCTCGCCCACGATTGCGCCGACCGTCTCGACGTGTGACGCGGCCGCCAACGCCAGCGTGGAAGCGCAGGTGATCGATCTGGTCAACACCGAACGCGTGGCGCAGGGATTGGCCGCCTACTCTGTGGACGGCCGGCTAACGGCCGCGGCGCGGGTGCATGCGACCGACATGGCCTGCAACCACTTCACCTCACACACCGGGTCGGACGGCTCGTCCGTTCGCGATCGCGTCGTGCGGCAGGAGTACACCTGGTCATGGATCGGGGAGAATTTCTACGTCGGCGGCAGCGGGGCCCAGACGGCGTTCGACTGGTGGATGAACAGCACGGCCCACCGCAACAACCTGCTCAGTCCGAACTACACGCAGTTTGGGGTCGGGTACGTGTACGACGCCGACAGCGACTACGGCGGCTACTTCGTCGTCGTGTTTGCCAAGCCGGGGTAAGGCAGCGACTCCCGCAGGACCCACCCCTGCCCGCCACTCCCCACATCCACTCGGCGAGACCCTAGCCGCCGCGCACCTGCTCCACCATTTCACGAATGGCATCGATCACCACGTCCGGCTGATCCACCGGAATGATGTGCCCGCTTTCGGCGGCAATGATCAGCTTCCCCTGGGTGGAGAGGCCCGCCAGCTTCTCCTGGAACTCATCATGGATCTGGGCAATCTGGGCGACAACCTCGGGCCCTCCCATCGCTGCAACCTCCGCTTCCGATGCCCGATCGTAGGCAGCACCGGCCGAAAGCACAGTCAGGGGTAAGTCGCCCAGGCTTCGGGGAATGTCCGGCTGGCTGAGGAAGGTGGACACGGCTTCCATTTCATTCACCATCGCCGGGCAGAATGCATTGCGGTACACAGTGGAGAGATAGGCCTCCCTGACCTCCGCCGGCACGGCCACACCAGAGAAATCCGACAGTCTCAACGCGCGCACAAAT
>Ga0315285_10003134_pt1 | contig 17310 bp, 17 predicted proteins | sample YL17G09_36_MG_FD_203698 | JGI IMG/M metagenome (GOLD analysis project Ga0315285, IMG submission 203698) | Sediment microbial communities from Yellowstone Lake, YNP, Wyoming, USA - YL17G09_36 | ecosystem: Environmental > Aquatic > Freshwater > Lake > Sediment | place: USA: Wyoming | collected... | reverse complement strand
GTTGTTTTAACCTATCTAGCCGGGCCGTCTAATTTTCGTCTTTTAGTTGTTCAGTCTGGTTCCATGGAGCCAGGAATAAAAATCGGTTCAATAATTCTGGTTTCTCCCTTAGATCTTTTTCCTGCGGTGGTTTCTCCGGTTGCTGAACCTAAATATAAAGAGGGAGAAATCATATCCTATCTTTCCGGCAAAGAAACATTTACTCATCGTGTTGTCTCTGTAGAAAAATCTAATGACCAGTTTCTCTATTTGACCAAAGGAGATGCCAATCGCGCTTCGGATAGAGAACAAGTCGAGGAAAAACAAATAATGGGTAAGCTTATTTTTTCCCTCCCATTTTTAGGTTATCTGGTTGCTTTTACGAAAACCCAAATGGGATTTATTGCCCTGATCATTATTCCGGCGACGATTATTGTTTACAGCGAGATTTTGAATATTAAAGAAGAAATCAGAAAAATGTTTTTAAAAAGAAAAATCGCAGAAATTTGATGAAGAAACTTGTTTTAATTTTAATATTTGCTCTTTTTTTAGCAAGCTTATTTAGTATTCGGGTAACCAAATCATTTTTTAGTGATACGGAAAAAGCAACCAGCAATATTCTTTCCGTGGCGACTGAATTTTCAAGTACTCCAACTCCCAGTCCGACCCCAATCCCAACTCCAACTCCAAGTCCAACGCCATTGATCAATCATGTCGTGATCAATGAGGTTTTCTATTTTGTAGATGATGATCATAAAATTGGAAATAGTGAAAGTGGCTCTGAGTGGGTAGAACTATATAATCCTACCGCAGGCCCCGTTCCTCTAACTAATTGGTCAATCGAAGACAATACAACTTGTGATAATTTCCCAGGTAGTCCGTCCCTACAGACAGGTGGTTTTGCAATTCTCTCTACCCATACGGAGGCAGAATTCAGAGCAGTTTGGACCAGTATTCCATCTGGTGTTGTTTTTATCCAGTCCCCAACCGCAATTGGAAATGGATTAGCCAACAATGACGAATTGATTCTTAGAGATGTTCCGTGTGGTGGTGGAAGTATCGTTGATCACATAAGCTGGGGGTCAAATATTAGCGGGCTAAATCCTTCAATATCAATGACCGCTAGAGGTCATTCATCCGAAAGAGACCCAGACGGCAAAGACACTAATACCGCTACCGATTTTGTTGACCGGTCACCGCCGACGCCAGGGAATTAAAAATGATTAAAATCTTTAACTACAAATTCTTAACAATTTTAGCTTCGGCTTTTGTTCTTGTTTTTGCTTTTACCCAAACAAACATTTTGAGTAATTTTATGAGAAATAATTCTACTGCCAGAGCCGTGGGAGACTTGAACGTTGATTGGGGTGTACCGGATGGCCAGCCGATTTTTGTGGTTCCGAATTTTCTCCCGGGAGATTCCGAAACGAGGATAGTCCAAATCATAAACGGAGCAAGCATAATTAAATCTGTTGGAGTGAGGGGGAAGAAAATAAATGAATTAAAAGACCTGGCAGATGTTTTGGATTTTAGGATATCCGAAGGTGGAGCCGATCTTTATGGAGGAACTGCCGGAGAAAAGACTCTAACTGATTTTTTTGCCGAGAGTAGTGGGTTAGATGGGATTGAACTCTTTTCCGTTGGTCCAGGTGAGACAAAAACAATTGACTTTACTGTAAGTTTTCCCGAATCGGCTGGAAATGAATTTCAAAATGCCAGTATTGTTTTTGACATCATTATTGGTATTGCCATTGAAGTACCCGAGGAGTGCCGGAATATTCGCTTTTCCGGTAATCCGATTTTTGGGACGGAGAGACGGGATGTTCTTAATGGGACTAATGGGAATGATTTAATTTTTGCCTTTGAAGGGAACGATGTTGTTAATAGTTCAAATGGCGACGATTGTCTGGTTGGCGGTTTGGGAAATGATATTTTGCACGGCAGCAACGGCCGGGATGTTATTTTTGGGGATGAAGGAGACGATCGGATAGACGGCAGTAACGGTGATGATTTGCTTTTTGGCGGTAGCGGCAACGATACGATTGATGCTTCAAACGGTAATGACCGGGTGGAAGGCGGCGATGGCAACGACAAGATTGATGGGAACAACGGTGACGATACAATTTACGGAGGCGCGGGCAATGACGTTATTGACGGCGGCAATGGTAATGATTTTGTGAGTGCAGAGTCTGGTGATGACAAGTTGACAGGCAAGAACGGTAGCGATACTTTAATTGGCGGAGATGGTCATGATTGGATAGACGGCGGTTTGGGAGTTGACACCTGCGAGGCGGAGATTAAAAAGAATTGTGAGAAGTAAACCAATCGTGCTGCAATTTTTGGCGGGTCGGCGCTCCGATATAAAATCGGGGCTTGACAAACAAAAAAAAATACTATAACTTGTTTTCTATAACTAAAAATCCTGACTGATGGTGTTTTAGTTATAGGGTTACTAAGCGTAATAGGACTGCTGACTGCAAACAGAGGCGCCCTGAGTTTATCGAAGGGGTGCCTTTCTTAGTTTTTAGGGCGGGCATATGAATCCAGAAATCAATTTCTGCCAGATTAATTCCTCATCCAAGATTTTTTCATTTATTCGCTCATTCGCTTCTATTGGCGATAAAAAAAACAACTTTACCTTTATATTCGCTCAAATTAGCGTTCTTTAAAGAAAGGAGGTGAAAAAAATATGATGAAAAAAGCTTTAGCTTTAGCCGGTGCAGGTGCTATGCTTTTGGCAGTGGTCGGACCAACCTTTGGTTTCTGGTGGGGAGGCAATGAAGTAGAGATTGACAACCATGCCAAAGTCTACACCAAGGTTTACACCACAGCTGACTCTGGAGACAATGAGATTGGTGGGAAGATGGTTTTTGGTGGCAAGATTGTCACTGGTGCCGCAACCGCAGGATCCGAGGTGTATAACGACGTTAATAGTAGCGTGCTCGGATGCAAGGATTGTAGTGGTTCGGTAGAGATTGATAACCATGCTCGTGTCTACACCAAGGTTTATACCAAAGCCGACTCTGGAGACAATGAGATAGGCGGGAAGATTGTTGGCGGCGGGAAGATTATCACCGGTGCTGCAGGCGCAGGTTCGCTTGTAACCAATATTGTTAACTTTACTATGGTTGGCGTGCCGACGGAAGAAGATTAGCGCCTGTTTTCTGTCTAAGGGAGGGGGCTTTGCCCCCTCCCAGACAGAAGTTAAAATGAAAAAATTAAAGAAAAATTTAGCTTTTGTTTTAATATTTTTTATGGTCTTGAATTGCCTCAGGCCTGGATTCGTCTTGGCTGAAGACGGTTCGACGGATTCGACAAGCGAGGCAACTATTCTTCAAGACCCAGGGTCGGCCCCTCCCAGTGAGCCGACTGAAGTGGAGATTGAAAATCAGGCGGAAGTGGATAACGAGGTTGATTCGACCGCTATCACCGGCGAGAATACGATTGAAGAACCGACTCCCACGCCAACGGTTGACCCGGCTTCACTAGAAGGGAATCTGGAGACAGAAGTGACTCCGACTCCAACCCCACTTCCAGCTGAGATAGAAACTGGCGATGCGATTTCTGTGGTTGAAGTCGAAAATTCGGTCAATACCACTGAAGTTAATTCCCAAACCATTTACCACACCCTTAATATCTTTGTTCCTCAAGGGAGTGATATTGATTTAAGTACTACCCCTTTGGTGGTGGCGGACACGATTTTTAACCAAAATAACAATCTTGAACCAGTCGTTAATGTCGCTGTTTTTAATAATCAAAATTTTGCCTATCTGTCCAATGAAATCGTTTCTCTGGCGATGACTGGCAATAATTCAATTGAGGGTGCTGACGAAGCCATCATTGATACTGGCGATGCTTACTCAGTGGTCACTTTATTAAACAAGGTTAACACCACCATTGTTGACTCGACCATTCACGTTGTTACCATTAATATTTTCGGCGGGGTTGACGGCAACATTCTCTTACCTGAATTTTCTTCTGAGTCTGGAGAAGGTTGCTGCGGGGAAGTCATCCAGATTAATAATCAAGTTAGTTTAACCAATGAGGTTGATTCAACCGCCATCAGTGGCCAGAATACAATTACCGGTCAAGGCGAGGCGAGTATCGAGACCGGTGAGGCCGTCAGTGCTGTCAATCTGGTGAATATTGTCAATACGAATTTAATCGGGGTTACCTTCTATAACCTCTATATTAATACTTTTGGTTCTTGGACAGGTGATTTCTTGGGCTGGGATGATTTCGGCGCCTTAGAAGGAGGCGGCAGTCTTTCTCTCAATTCAATCAACGCCAACGGTAACAGTAGTTGTTCTGGTTGCTATGGTGATATTTCGATTGGCAACCAAGCTTTGGTGACGAACAAGGTTTCCTCCACCGCCAACACCGGTGGCAACTCGATTCAGGGTGAGGGAGCGACGATTAAGACCGGTAATGCCTACAGCGCCGTTTCGATTGTTAATTTCATTAATTCCTCGATTATTAAATCTCTTGGCTTCTTTGGTTTTATTAATATTTTCGGTTCTCTTAACGGCGATATCGGCGGAGCCAGTCTCTTCGCTACTTCTGAGCCTGAAGATGAAGCCATCGCCGAGGAGAGTTCAGCACAAGGAGAACCCGGACCTTTTATCCGTGAAGAAGGCGGCTTAATCGAAGTTGAATTGGACGACAACATTGGCACTCACGTTCTTCCGGGCGACACGATTACCTTCTTTGTCAAAGTGAAAAATCCAGGCACCGCTCGACTTTATGATGTTCATCTCTGGCTTGGTTTAGCCAAGGATGGCGTTAATATGGGCGGCGGCACTTTCAATTTAGGAGATATTGAAGCAAAAAAGGGAGTTAAGGTAACCACAGGACTAGTTCTTTCAAAAGAAGCCGAGCCAGGGGAATACTTGGCTTTTGCTGAAGCCAGGGGATTAGTTGGTCCTGGAGACACGGAAATCTCCGCCACCGACGAGAAACCTTTCTTAATTGGCGGTTTTGGTCCCTGGTCAGAATTGCCCGCAATTGTTGAAGAGGCTCAAGCCGTTGAAGAGGAAGAAGTTTTAGGCGCGGCCGCCCCCACGGGGCCTAATCAGGAAGAGATTTTTAAATGGCTGGCTCTTTTCTTGCCCATGACTTACATTACCTCGGTGGGCATCAGAAAAAGAAAGGAATTGACGATCCTTCTATCTTCCTTCATCGCCTAAATTTGGTCTCCTATTTACATCATCAGGTAGTCAGTGCTATCATGAAAACATATAAGAGCCTCCGACATTCGTCGGAGAACCTTGTTTTTCGCTGATGCTCAAAATGAACCTGCTCAATCGCTGGGGCCATTTTCTAATTCCCCGAGAATCGAATAATTTTCGGGCGAAGTTCCTTCATAATCATTCGCTGGGATTTATTATTTGCTTCTTCCTAATTTTTCAATTAGTTCTTTCTTCGGTTTTATTGGTTAATCCTCGGGTTTTGGGTTTTGCCGCCCAAATTCCTCCGGAAAAAATCGTCGAGTTGACCAACCTGGAAAGGGCCAAAGTCGGAGCCCCGCCTCTAACCCTAAATTCGACCCTATCTGAAGCCGCTTTAAGGAAAGCCGGAGATATGTTTGCCTTTAATTATTGGGCTCATAATTCTCCTTCGGGTCGGGATCCTTGGTCATTTTTTATTGAAGTGGGTTATCGCTATCTCTACGCCGGTGAAAACTTAGCGCGCGACTTTGCCAACCCTGAAGGAGTAGTGGCAGCCTGGATGGCCTCATCAACCCATCGGGAGAACCTCCTTAATCCTAAATATCAGGAGATAGGGGTGGCCGTCATCGATGGCACTTTGGGTGGAGTGGAGACGACTTTGGTTGTCCAACACTTTGCCACGCCGGTAACGGCAGTCGCCCAAGCGCCTCAAAAACAGATTATTCCCCAAGTTGAAGCGAAGACACCAGTGGTAGAGGAAACAAAGGAACCTGTTCCTACAATAGTAGAAGAGGAACCGCCCACCACCACAGTAAAAATTCCCTTAGTGGTGCCCGCTTATGCTCAAGCCAGTGGTCAAGGAAAGAAAATGGTGAGTCCTTTTTCTTTAACTCAAATAACGAGTTTATTGATTTTTGTTGGCTTGTTCGGTCTAACCTTAGTTGATGGTTTAATTGTCTTTAAAAGAAAAATTATTCGTCTTTCCGGCCGACCATTAGCCCATACCATTTTCTTAATCGCGATGATTTTACTTATCTTGTTATCAAAACAAGGAGCGATACTTTAAAAATGGATAATGGATAATGGATAATAAAAATGTTTAAGAAATTACAAAATTTAGACCAGGAGATGAGGACGAATCTTCTTCACTACTCGGTTTTAGTGGTGATGATGAATATTGCTGTCGGCGCTTTCCTCTTTTTTAGCTTTAATCACACCTATCAGCTGATTATTCTTTTAGTCACCGGAATCTCCTATATTCTTTGGGGAATCATTCATCATCATCTTCAGGATGATTTGCACTTAAAAGTGGCGGCCGAATATTTCTTAGTGGCTTTGCTGGCAGAAATCATCATTCTTTCCCTTATCCTCCGCGCCTAATCTCCTTTAACGACCGCCAAGGGGATGAGTTTGGCCACTTTTTTGGTAATTCCTGCCTCAACTAGGGTCTCAACCACATCTTCGATGTTTTTATAAGCTCCTGGGGCTTCATCAGCAATTTTTTGAAAGGGAAGATTATAAACTACTTCACCCATGGTTTTTTTGAACTCATCCTCAGAGATGGTTTTTTTCGCCTCTGTTCGGCTCATGGCTCTCCCAGCACCATGATTAACGGAAAACCAGGTCTCTTGAGCCTTAGGCAAGCCCACCAGCACATATGAAGGCGTCCCCATGCTTCCGGGAACAATCGCCGGGTGACCGGTCTGAGCATACTGGGGAGGATTTTTTTCATGGCCAGCCGGAAGGGCTCGGGTAGCACCCTTTCTGTGCACAAGAACATTTTCCATTTTCCATTTTCCATTTTCCATTACCCTGTGGGGTTCCCATTTTGCAATATTATGGGCGAGATCATAAACCAGCTTAAATTCGATTTTGATTCCCTTAGTTTTAAAGAAATCAGTCAAAACTCTTTCCAGTTCGGACATAATTAGCTGGCGGTTGGCAAAAGCAAAATTGACTGAGCCAGCCATGGCGGCAAAATAGTTTTTACCTTCAGGAGAATCGATGGGCACCGCCGCCAGACCCTTCCTGGGGATGACGAGATGATATTTATCTTCTGCCCGCCAAAAAATCTCGGTGTAATCAACACAGGTTTGATGACCTAAGGCCCGAGAGCCGCAGTGGATCATCAAACAGATTTGGTTTGGTTTTAAGCCCCAGATTTGAGCCGTTGTTGGTTCGTAAATCTTTTCAACCTTTTGAATTTCCAAAAAGTGATTGCCGGAACCCAGGGTACCGATTTGTTTTTCCGCCCTTTTGAGAGCTCGAGAAGTCAAGGCTTCATATTTGGCGCCCGCCAATTTACCGTTTTCTTCAATTGATTCTAAATCTTCTTGGCGGCCATAGCCTTGTTGGATAAGAAATTCCGCTCCGCCCAGAACCACTCCCTCGAGGTTAATTTTGGGAGGCAAAGAACGTCTCTCTCCGCCCAAACCAATAGGAATGGTTCTTTCAATAATATGAATAAGAGTTCTTAAGACTTCTGGAGAGAAGATTTTCGGGTCATAATCTAAGTTGGTGGCGATTAGCCTGACCCCACAGTTAATATCCATGCCTACGGCGCCGGCGGAGATAATCTCGTCGCTGACCATGATGCCGCCAATGGGTAGACCAAAGCCCTGATGAATATCAGGCATACCAACCACAGGGGAAATCACTCCTGGGAGCATCGCCGCTTCGGCTAACTGTGGCAGAGAAAGATCTTGACTAAGCGACTCAACCATTTTTGGCTTAAGATAAACAATCGCCTCCGCCTTCATTCCCGGAATTTTTTCCAGCTGATATTTATTAATCCCGATTTTTTTAAGCTTGATTTCCATGATTTTATTATAACAGAGCAAATGAGGTTTCTTACTTAATGAATTTGAAGGTTGAGAGGATTTGAAAGATTATCTGTTCATCTTTTCGATATTCTTCTAATGCTTTTTCAGGATAGTTTTGTTTAAAAACTCTTACATCATAGAGTGGATAATCATTGCCAAACATAAAAACGAAAGGAAGTTCTTTTTCTTCACCCGAAACTCTATCAGTATAGGGGGCTACCATATCTTTAGCTTCTAAAAGCACGTAGACCGAGGAATATGGAGCTCTTTCATCTCCGGTATAAATCGACTCCTCTGCATTATAAATCTCATTTCCAATTTTTACTTTGATATCTCTTTTTTTACGCTTGATAGGATCTTCTTCAATCCCAAAAGGAAAATCATATTTTAAGCCAATTAATAGCTCAGTATCGTTTGAGGGGGACGTTAGTGAAATTGCTTCAGCAAAACCAGTATCGGTCGGGATAGCACCTTTAAAAGTCCAATTTTCAGGAAAAGCTATTGAATAGTAACTACCCGTAAAAACCTTCCATCCGGTTTTCTCCCTTGAACAAAAGACTTTATTTGAAAGGTCAGGGAGTGGTGGGCGTGTCGGGGTACTAGAAGTTGGTACTTGTTCAAGTTCTTGTTCAGACTGCAATAAGGCAAGCTCACCCTTTAGATGTCTGTTTTCGTATTTCAGTTTTACTGAGTAGAGCGTGATTCCAAATAAGGCTATTAATGTTATCAGCATTACGATTAGTAGCCAGTTAGTTCTCCTAAATTCTGTTAAGAGCCACCTTTTAGCTTTAATTTGGAACTCCATCATTCTTAAATTATAGCAGTCTATAGAAAAAATTGATATAATATAGCTCTGGTTTATGGAAAACACTCAATTTATCAGCCCGAGCAAGGGCAAACTGACCACTGAAGAGACGATTGCGGAAATCGTCAATTTTTTTGGTGAAGACCCGACGGTTTCCTACACTTTAGTCATTGGCACTGATTCCCAGGTCAGAAGAGAAAATGGTCTTCAGAAAGTTGATTTTGTGACCGCGGTGGTGGTTCATCGAAAAGGAAAGGGAGGACGCTATTTTTGGCAGAAAAATAGAAAGGAAAAAATCTATTCTCTAAGGGATAAAATCTATCTGGAAACTTTTCTCTCTCTGGAATTAGCCCAAAAATTAGTCCCTGTTCTTAAAGACAGATTAGCCGGTTTTGCTCCTTATGATTTTGAAATTCATATTGATGTTGGCGAGGCCGGTCCGACTCGGGAAATGATTAAAGAGGTGGTGGGGATGGTTACCGGCAATGGTTTTACCGCCAAAACTAAACCTGAAAGTTACGGAGCCTTTGTCGTCGCTGATAAACACACGTAAAAAAAACTTAAAACTTAAAACTTAAAACTAAAAACTAATATGAAGGGCGTTGTTTTAGCTGGAGGATTAGGGTCAAGACTTTATCCTCTCACTTTTGCGACCAATAAACATCTTCTTCCCATTTACAATCAACCGATGATTTTTTACCCAATCCAGACCCTGGTTCAAGCAGGGATAAGAGAAATTTTAGTGGTTACCGGTGGACCTCACGCTGGTCATTTTATCAGAGTTTTAAAAAATGGGAAGGAACTGGGGTTAAAACATCTAGAGTTTGCGTATCAAGAAAATGAGGGAGGAATAGCTGGAGCACTTTCTTTGGCCGAGGATTTTGCTGATGGTGAGGCAATAACCGTAATTTTAGGTGACAATACTACCGATGCTCGAATTGATCCGGTGGTTAGAAAGTTTAAAGAAGGGGCCATAATCTTTCTTAAAAAAGTTCCTGACCCAGAACGTTTTGGAGTAGCCGTTTTTGACAAGGAAAATAAAAAAAGGATAGTTGCCATTGAGGAAAAGCCGAAAAGGCCAAAATCCTCTTATGCAGTGACTGGTCTTTATATCTATGACAATAAAGTTTTTGAATATATTAGGAAAATCAAGCCTTCGGGGCGGAAAGAGCTAGAAATTACAGATGTCAATAATTTTTATATAGAGAATGGGACGATGCGTTGGGAGGAGTTGAAAGGCTTTTGGTCAGATGCAGGAACTTTCGAGAGCCTCTATAGAACTAACAAATATTGGGCGAGGAAGGCGGGGATAGTTTAATTAATTAAAGTGAAAATTTTAGTTACCGGCGGCGCGGGTTTCATCGGTTCGAATTTTATTCATTATTGGCTGAAAAAACATCCTCAAGATGAACTGGTTAATCTTGATAAACTTACTTATGCCGGCAATCTCGAGAATCTCAGAGAAATAGAAAAGAATCCTCGCTATACCTTTATAAAAGGTGATGTCTGCGAGCCCAAGATAGTGAAGAGGGCGATGAAGGGAGTTGAGGTTGTTGTTCACTTTGCCGCTGAATCTCATGTTGATCGTTCCATCTTGGGCCCAGCCGTTTTTGTCAAATCCAATGTCCTCGGCACTCAAGTCCTGCTTGATTTTGCCCTGAAGGAGAAAGTCAAAAGATTTCATCACGTTTCCACTGATGAAGTTTTTGGCGCCCTGCCGCTTAAATCTAAGAGTAAGTTTAACGAAAATACCCCTTATGATCCTCATAACCCTTATTCAGCCTCCAAAGCGGCGGCCGACCACCTGGTTTGGGCTTATTTCAAGACCTATGGTCTACCGATAACGATTACCAATACTTCCAATAATTTTGGTCCTTATCAATTTCCGGAAAAACTTATCCCTCTAGCGGTGACTAATCTGGTTGAAGGCAAAAAAGTGCCCATTTATGGCGATGGCCTCTATGTCCGTGATTGGCTCTATGTTGAAGACCATTGCCGCGCCATTGATTTGGTTCTTAAAAAGGGCAAAGTCGGGGAGACTTATTGCGTTGGCGGCATGACCAAGGACGTTCCTAACATCGAAGTCGTCAGGAAAATCTGCCAAATTATGGGCAAGGATTTTAAAGAGTTAACCGAATTTGTCAAAGACCGGCCTGGTCATGACCGGAGATACGCGGTTGATTGGCGCAAGATTAAAAAAGAACTTAATTATCAACCGCAATATGATTTTGACCAGTGGTTAAAAGAGACAGTCAAATGGTATCTTGATAACGAACTCTGGTGGCGGAAAGTCAAATCAGGTGAATATCAGAAGTATTATCTGAAACAGTATGGTAAAAGATAACCAGATCTGGTAAAATAATCTGACTGCCTCACATGGGGCATTTTTAGTTAAGAACAATGAAAGACCAAGAAACAGCAAGATTTGCGCCAGAATATCAAGAACATATTAAAAAAGAGGAATATGGTGGGAGAGAGGAGATTGAGGGAGTAAGAATTGTCGAGATTGAGAAGAATTTTGTGGCCGAAGACGGAAGGTTTGTGGAAATCTGTCGACTTAATGAAGAAGGAGAGCTGATTGATTCACCTGGTTTGAAATTGAGACAACTTAATTATGTTGAAGTTCTTCCTGGAGCGAAGAAAGCCTGGCATATCCACGAAAGACAAGACGAAGCTCTATTTATTCACCCTGATAGCCGTATGATTATTGGTCTGATGGACATTAGAGAGGGTTCAGCCACTAAGGGAAACAAAATTCGCCTAATTTTAGGCGGCGGAAAAACTCATTTACTTTTTATCCCAAAAGGGGTGGCTCACGGCATGGCTAATCCCTACCAAGAGCTGGCAACATTAACCTACTTGGTTGATCAATACTTTGATGGTTCAGATGCAGATGAATATCGTTTGCCTTTTGATTTTGAGGTTGGAGAGGATTTTTGGAAAATTAGAGCTGGTTAAAAATGACAGCAGAAAACCTAGTTTCTAAAGAAAGACTCCAAAACTCGGAAGTTTTATTGATTGGTAGTGAGGGTTATATTGGCACGGCCATCAAAGAGTTCTTATCCTCAAAAGGGATTAGTTTTTATTCTCCTTTAATTTCAGAACTTGATATTACCGATCCAGACCAGGCGACGGAGGTATTTGAAAATTTTAGGGGTAAGGCCGTCATTTATGCTGCCGGGATTACCAATGTCTCTGAAATTGAAAAAGACGACGCGGTTTTTGACAAAGCTCTTGAGGTCAATGTCGAAGGGGCAAAGACAACGGCTTTGGCTTGTCGCGAAAGGGGATTAAGATTTCTAATGATTAGTTCAGGCTATCAAAGGGCGGGGACTGATGAAAATCCTGGACCATACACAGAAGAGGCTCCTTTTGCTGACGAAGTGGGCGAAATGGAATTGCTTGGCCGATACGCTCAGACCAAGCTTTTAGGTGATAGAGCCGTCAGGGAGGTTTTTAAAGATGATCCTTCTAAGCTGGCTATTCTTTATATTGATTATCCTTGTGGTTTTATCGAGGGTGTGGGAGAGAAATATCAACGGGATTGGTATCTTCAGACCCTCTTAAGAAATTATTCGAAAGGCATTAATCCTTTTGAAGACCAAGAGTTAACCTTCAGTCCGGTGAGACTTGTTGCCGAGGTGGCTTGGATCATTATTGAGAAGGAATTGTCCGGTTCTTTTAATGTGGCGGCTAAAGGCGTCACCAACCCCCACGAGCTGGTATCTTATCTAATGGAACAGTTTGGGGAAGACCCAAGCCAAGTTAAGGCGGGTTCAATTCGGGCCTATCAAGAAAAACTTAGGCGTGAGGGAAAAAGATCAGTTTACCCGGTCAGGGGCGGGTTTGATTGTCGGGTTTCAGAAAGAAGATTGGCTCAGGCAGAGCCTGGATTTCAGTACTCGTTTTGGCAGGAAGCAGCTGATGAAATGATTAAAGGATTAAAGGACTTTTGGGACACACTCAAAGTAGGTCCGGTCGTCGCTTCTTAGTTCTTTCTAAAGATTTCTTCTTTCGCCACTCTTCGATTTTCTGATGATCGCCGGAAAGAAGAATTTCAGGCACTTTCCAGTTTTTATATTTTTCCGGTCGGGTGTATTGGGGAAACTCTAAAAGAGCTGAAGACTGAAGACCGGAGACTGAAGACTGAAAGCTTTCGCTTCTCGTCGCCTCAGGCTTTTCTAAAACACCAGGGATCAGGCGAACAATGGAATCGACGACTACCATTGCCGGAATTTCACCGCCGGTTAAAACATAATCGCCAATCGAGATTTCCTCATCGACTAAATGATCTGAGACTCGTTGATCAATTCCCTCGTAGTGTCCACAAATAAGAATTAAATGTTTTTCCTTCGCCAGTTCTTGAGCCTTTTTTTGGTTAAAGGTTTGGCCTTGAGGAGTAAGGAGGATAGTTTTATGTTTTCTGTTTTCAGTTTTCAGTTTATTGAGAGCGCGATCGATTACATCGACCCTCATCACCATCCCTACTCCGCCTCCATAAGACCGATCGTCAACCGTCCCTCTTTTATCTTCAGCCCAATCTCTTAAATTGTGGATTTCAATTTCCACCAAACCCTTTTCTTGAGCCCTTTTAATAATGCTCTCTTCAAACGGCCCCTTAAACATTTCCGGGAATAAAGTTAAAATATCGATTTTCACTATCTTGAATTTTACCAGGAAATCGTGTTAAATTAAAGGTAATGCGTGTCGTCAATCTTCTCTCTACCTACAACGAAAAAGAAAATATCGGTCCGATGATCGAGTATCTCGATGATTTGGACAAAAAACTTTCCAAGCATGAATTCATCAATTTAGTAGTTGACAGTCATTCCCCAGACGGTACTGGTGATGTAGTCAGAGAGATGATGAAAACGAGAAAAAATCTTCATCTTTTAGAAACACCTCGAGGGTTGGGTATTTCTCTAATTCAGGGCTTCAAATACGCGCTGGAGAAATTAAAAGCAGATATTGTCATCTCTAATGACGCTGATTTTCAGTGGCACCCCAAGTATATTCCCGAAATGCTTGAGAAAATTGAAGAAGGTTATGATGTTGTTGTGCCTTCTCGTCATGTTCCTGGTGGAAAAGATAATTTTACCGGTTTCAGAAAACTAACTCACTTCATTTCAAACACTTTAATTAACTATTACTGGGGTGGAATTCGGGAGGTAAAAGATTTGGCGGGCAATTTCAAGGCGATTCGGGTCAAAGGAATCTTGGAAAAGATTAATTTCGAAAAGTTAAATGTTAAAGGCTTTGTTATTCAGTCCACCATGATTTATGAGCTTTCCAAGACGGGTGCCAAATTCTGTGAGATTCCCGCTATCTATGGTGAACGCCGCGCCGGAGAGACAAAAGTCGGCTTCAGTCTTCAATTTATTAAAGATGTGATTGAGACAATCATCAATGCCACTAAAATTAGGATCGAGCGTTCCCAGCAATTTTTTAAGTTCGCTATTGTCGGCTTTATTGGTTTTATTATTAATGCTCTGGGGTTGGAGATTTTTTATCGTTTTGGTCTTCCACCTGGACTGGCCGCGGCCATAGGAGCGGAACTGGCGATTATTTCTAATTTTATCCTCAATAATTTATGGACTTTTGCCCAAAAGAAAATCACTGAACCGGGAAGAATGATTTTTAAATTCTTTCAATTTAATTTAACCTCTCTTGGAGCAGTTCTTATTCAGGGAGTAGTCGTTGGTCTTTTGGCTTTCCTCTTCGGCGACCAATGGCGACAGATTTATCTGATGATTGCGGTTGGCTTCTTCGTTATTCCTTATAACTACTTCATGTACACCGCTTTTATCTGGAAAACCAGGAAATTGCCTTTCCTCTCTAAACTTCAGAAGAAAGCTTAAAGATACGGACTCCAGTCGGCAATCGGGGCGGTGTTGTGAAGAATAAAATTGATGGCGTAGAGATAAATTGGAATAAGGATGATTAAGAAAACGATTTTAAATTCTTTTTTCTCCAAAAAAGGGGCGAAGGCGATTAAAGCAAAAGGCATTAAGGGCAAAGAATAGCGGGATAAATCCCGGTGAGCGACAAAGAGGGTGGCGGTGAAGAAAATCAGCGCAAAAGTCGCCAGGTCGTAGAGTTTTTGTTTGAATAATAAAACTACGATTAAAGCCCCGAAAAGATAAACATAAACCATGTCTTCGAGCCAGAAATCACCGAGCCAGTTTCTGCCGGTGGCAAAAGCCTGGAAAGGCGGAAAAACTAAGTGGAAATTATCGCCCGAGTGAAAATAAGCCAGGAAATCTCCGGTTTGAAAATAGTAAAAAACAAAAACTCCTAATACTGAAAGAGGCATCAGGAGAAGCGGCCAAGATTGGTAGATAAATCTTTTCTTTTTAAAACCATCAATCGTTAACCATAGACCATAAGCCATAAACAAAAGAATTCCTGGAGTCTTGGTAATTTGGGCTAAGGCGCCAAAAATACCCGCTAAAAGAAAATCAATGGTGATGATTTTCTTGTTAGAAATTAGATTTTCGGAAACCGGGCTGAGGGCACTTTTGAAAAAATAAAATGAAGCCAGAAGAGCAAAAATAAATAAAGGTTCTGGACTGCCAATTGAGCGGACAACTAGCCAGCGGGCCGGAAGGAATAAAAATAAGAGAGAAAGAAAGAAGGGCGAAGTGGAAAGCTTAAACTTTTTTATAAATAGATAAAAAATAAGAACTGCCGCAATCGTGGTAATTAACGTGCTAATTAGCATTGACCAAGTTCCAGGAAAGAGAAAATCGAAAAATTTAATTAAGAAAGGATAGCCAGGAAGGTGAGCGGGATAATACTCTAAGGGAATGGGCAAGGAAAACGATGCCCTGATAAGCTCCTTATTATAAAGTGTTTTGGCGATAACGATAAAATTGGGGCCGTCGTAATTGGCAAAAACCGTCAGCATGCCTTGACTCAATCCAATAATAAAGGGCAGCCAGATTAATAAGGTTGAAGCGAGAGTAGCCAGTATTAAAATGATTAAATCTCGGCCGATTTTCTTCACTACCTATATCATAGCACAGCCTCATTATTTTATGCTATACTTAGCCTACAAATGAAGGTTAAAGAGCTTTCCGTTTTCTTCCCTGCCTACAACGAAGAAGTGGCTCTAAAAGGGACGGTTGAGAAGGCCAATAAAATCCTCAAAAAAATCGCTGAAGCCTACGAAATTATTATCGTTGATGATGGTTCCAAGGATAAAACCGGTGAAATCGCTGAGCAACTAGCTAAAAAGAATAAAAGAGTCCGGGTGATTCATCACCCAAAGAATCGAGGGTATGGCGCCGCCCTCAAATCAGGTCTTCACAATGCTCAATACCCCTGGATTGTTTTTACCGATGCCGACGGCCAGTTTGATTTTAAAGAGGTCTATAAATTCTTCGAAGTTCAAGAGGAGACGGGAGCTGACTTAGTGATTGGTTATTACCTTAAACGAAGAGTTTCTCTTTTTCGTGTTCTTGGATCGAAGATATTTTGGGAGTTGCCCGTTTTTACCATTTTCGGTCTCAAAGTGAGAGACATTGATTGTGGTTTTAAATTAATTAAAAAAGAAGTAATTGAGAAAATTCCTAAGTTGGAGGCGGAAAGAGGTCCATTTATTACCACCGAGCTTTTAGTTAAAGCCAAGCAGTCTGGTTTTAAAATCGCTGAGGTTGGGGTTCATCATTATCCTCGTCAAGTTGGTCAAGCGACCGGAGCAAGCCTAAAAGTGATTATTAGTGGTTTTTCTGATTTAATAAGATTACGAAGAAAATTGAAATGAAGAATCTTCAACAAAAACTAAAAAAGTTTAAAGAGTGGATTAAAGAGAACAAGTTTGAACTTATTCTTTTATTGCTTATTTTGGCTTTGGGAACCTTCTTGCGTTTTTATCAAATCCGAGGCCACGCCACTTTCTTGGGCGATGAGGGTAGAGATGCGATCATTGTCGAAAGAATGATTGTTGATCACAAATTTACTCTTTTGGGTCCAACTGTCAGTTTCGGTAATTTGTATTTGGGCCCGATTTATTATTATTTTATGATCATTCCTTTGTGGTTAACTCGCCTTGATCCGGTTGGGCCGGCAATGATGGTCGCCAGTTTCGGAGTGATGAGCATCTTTCTCGTTTATCTCTTGGGGAGAGAATTTTTCGATAAAGTCGCTGGATTGACGGCGGCCTGTCTCTACGCTGTTTCTTACCCCATTATTGTTCATACTCGTTCTTCTTGGAATCCTAATCCCGTGCCTCTTTTTGCCCTTTTGACGATTTATGGAATTTGGCGAATCGCTAAAAATAAAGATGGTCGCTGGCTAGCTTTGGTTGGGGCCTGTCTGGGAATCATTTTTCAACTTCATTATATTGCTTTTGCTTTCATTGGCTCAGTTTTTCTGATTTTCTTGATTCTTAAAATTCGGCTCAAGTGGCGTTGGTATCTACTGGGGATTTTTTCCTTTTTAGCCTTAATTTCGCCCCAAATTTTGTTCGAATTGAGACATCACTTCATCAATTTTAAGGCGATGATTGATTTTTTTCTTAAACGAGGAAATTTTA
>Ga0315285_10003133_pt1 | contig 17310 bp, 17 predicted proteins | sample YL17G09_36_MG_FD_203698 | JGI IMG/M metagenome (GOLD analysis project Ga0315285, IMG submission 203698) | Sediment microbial communities from Yellowstone Lake, YNP, Wyoming, USA - YL17G09_36 | ecosystem: Environmental > Aquatic > Freshwater > Lake > Sediment | place: USA: Wyoming | collected... | reverse complement strand
ACTGCTGATGCAAATGTAGCGCTGGATTCGTCCGCGAAATGTCTGCGCGACGGTCTGAACGTCCTGCGCGTCACCTGCGATCATGTCCACGACCGCATCCGCCTTCACCGCCGCCATCCGCTCTTGGGATTCAGCATTGTTCCGCCTGTCACCGTGAATGTGCTCGGCGTGATCCGAAAAGGCAACGTTGCTTTGCCCACGATGAAAGCAGACAACCGAGTGCCCCGCGCTCAACAATTCTTCGACAAGATACGGTCCACAGCGGCGCGTGCCGCCGATGATGAGTACTCGCATGTGTTCTCCTGTCTGGTTTTTGACCAATGAGAAGCAACCAAAATCTGACTAGTGAGCAAGGGCGGATGAGATATTGAGTCAGTTGCCAGAGCGAATGATTAAGAGAGGTTGACTGCAGATATTTCTATTCTCGTCTTCGGCGCCAACCGTTAGCTTTAGCTTCAGCCTCGGTGCAAAACCAGCGTTCACCGCATCTTGTGTTTGTTGTTGTTGCATTATGGAAATTGCCTCCTGGAACGTGGTAGGTTTTTCTCCGGAGTCAAAACTGACGTTGCCTTTAATGACGCAACCTGGCGACGCAGCTAGACACCCGTTCGGACAAACTCCCTGGGTCGAGGCAGGGGCGAGATGCTGTGTCGGAATTGCAGCTGGGGGAACATAAAATGGTCGCGAAGGTGCGGGTGATGCGGGAGACCTTGTCGCCAGAAACCATATAACAACTAGCCCAATTATTGCAGCCCCAATCCAGCCTTGCTTGTTGTCTTGGTTCCCTTTCGAATCATAACACTCTTTAGTACGGCGTATCTTTTCTAGAGGTTTGACTATTGACCTGATTTCAGATTGTCTTTCTCTTGGCAAGGACGCGCGCGACTTAAGATAAGGACTCGGGCGTATCGAAGAAATTGATTCTTCGGGCATAATTGATAGCGCGGACTCTGGCTTGCGTGGTTCGGCTGGTGTGACGGGCGTTGTTTTCTTGGCGGAGACGAACTGCATCATCTTTGTGCCGCACGATGCACAGATGCCTCGTATCGCATATCTGCCATTTTTCAAAGTAACTTCTTCCAGGTCCTTCATTGGCTTAAGCTCTCTTTCCTTACAGCAGTAACCCAAGATCATCTTGTCTGCCATTCAAGTTGACTCCTTTGTGGACAAAAATAAACACGGCGAATTATGGATTGAAAGTGTCTTGGTGCGGCGTGATCGCTATCAAGGTGTCTGGCTGTCCTCTGAGCGTTTTTCCGTTCGTCCACACATTCTGCCCAACACAAGTCACAGACCACCAGCAAAGCTGGTGGCTTGAAATATGCGAACCGCTCAAAGCGGTTTCTGTGAGCCGCCTTCGGTGGCATCACCCAATCACAGTGGTCGGGCCAGTGCAGCACTCTTTCTCACGCGCTTTTGTACGGTGACACCTACTGGACATCCGGTTGTGATCTCCAAACCCATACCGAACCGCACGGCATATCGACACCAATTTTGCAGGAGCACTGCTACCTCCAGGGCATTCACACTCCGACAGACGAAGAGCACACAGGTTGCGGTAAAGTGTAAAACGAAGCTTTGCTCCCGCAAATGTCAAACTCTGGGAGTCTCCCCGCCAGAGGCGGGGGCTTACCCTTTTAGTTATCTACAAGGTAGGGCGTTGAACAATACGCTCTTGCAGTACTGCCGAGACGGGCTAAGTGACTGAGCAGACAGGGGGCAACCCGGGATGGATACTGCTTCTCAGCTACGAAGCATCTTGGGCTTTGGGGAATTGGGAAAAGGCACTCTCGCTTGTACAGTCAGCTATAGAGGTGACACGCGACAGCGACCCACAAGTCTATGCTAAGGCTTTACTAGCTCTGGGTCGTTTGCAACTAAACCGTCGAGATTATCACGTAGCACTCCAGACCATATCCAAGGCCGAAGATGCATTGGTTGAAGTGTCGGACTATGATTTGTCTGCATAGTGGGGCAAACGTATCAGCAGTGATGCCTAAACCTGGATCAAGTGGGGGATGCAAAGATCCTTCACCAAATTCCGAACGGTCACAGGAAAACGGACGACTTGCGCCACGGACGCGATGTGATAGAATCGGGATACGTTACAACGCGTGGTCAGTACCGCAATTTGAATGATGCGAATTGATTCGATATAATACTGCCGACGATAGGTCACAGGTGAAGGTCTTGTGAATGGAATGGACTTGTTTGCCGATGCACTCACGCAATTCCACGAAACAGGCAAAGCGCGATTACGCATCGAACGCGACGATGGTTGCAGCGACACGGAAGACCTTGGATGGTATCTAACGGCTTTTCCGCAATTTCCCTCTTTTGAAAAGCAAGCGTTGAAATTCGCGCGGGGGCGCGTGCTCGACGTTGGTTGCGGCGCAGGGCGGCACACGCTGTACTTGCAGCGGCGCGGGCTGCGCGTCACCGCGCTTGACGTGTCGCCGCGCATCGTCGAATTGGCGCGCGCACGCGGCGCGCAAGACGCGCGCGTCGCGAACGCTTGCGCCAAGTTGCCTTTCCACGACGGCGAGTTCGACACGGTGATTTTGTTCGGCAACAATCTGGGGATGAGTGGCACGCTTCCGAAGTTTTGCAAGATGCTGCGCGAGTTGCACCGCGTCACCTCGCCGCGCGGACGCATCCTCGCGACGACGCGGCAACCCACCACGACGAATCCCGCGCACCGTGCGTACTTGCAAAGAAACCTCGCGCGCGGACGCGCCATCGGTCAGGTACGGCTTCGTTTGGTGTTCGGCGGCAAGCGCGGCGCGTGGTTTGAACTATTGTTGCTAGCGCCAACCGATTTGATGCAGATCGCGGCAAAAGAGAATTGGGAACTGACGAGCGTGTTCCCACCGGGAAATTTCGAGCAAGGTTACTCGGTCGTAATGGAGAAGCGAAAATGACTAGCGTACTCAATCCCGCGCAAGCCGAACTGCTGAAAGATGAAAAGGCGTACCTTGCCGATCTGCTCGCAACGCTCACCACGTTCAAGCATCCGCCGGAAGAGTTGGCTGATCTGCGCCAGGCACTTGTACAGTTGGATGAATTGTTCTTGATCGTCGTCGCGGGTGAGTTCAACTCCGGCAAATCGGCGCTCATCAACGCGCTCCTGGGTCAACGCGTCCTCCCCGAAGGTGCGACGCCGACGACCACGCGGATCATGCTCGTCAAGTACGGCGACAAGGTGGAAGAATCGTTTGGTGCGGGCGGCATTGTCGCGCTGACCTTTCCGCTCGACTTGCTGCGCGAATTGAATTTCGTGGACACCCCCGGCACGAACGCGGTCATGCGTCAGCACGAAGAACTGACGCGCGATTTTGTTCCGCGCAGCGATCTCGTCATCTTCGTCACCTCGGCGGATCGCCCGTTTACCGAAAGCGAGCGCCAATTTCTCGAACACATCCGCGCGTGGGGCAAGAAGATCGTTTTCGTCATCAACAAGCGCGACATTCTGGCGGGCGAAAACGAATTGCGTGAGGTGACGACTTTCGTCGCGGACAACGCCACCCGTTTGCTCGGCGCGCCGCCGGAGGTTTTTGCGGTGTCGGCGAAACAGGGAAACGGGATGGATGAACTGCGCGCATACATGCAGTCGTGGCTTGACGAGACCGCGCGCCTGCGCGTCAAGTTCGCGAATCCGCTTGGCGTCGCGGAACAAATTTTGAAACGCGAAAACACGCGGCTGACACACGAACGCGCGCAGTTGCAATCCGACGTAGAGATGGTGGATACCGTCGGGCGCGAGATGACGACGTACGAATCGGAAGTAAAGAGCGAACTGGGTGCGCGCCTCGCCGAAGTGGACAATGTAATGCTCCGCCTGCAAGCGCGCGGCGTGGACTTTTTCGATCAGAAATTCCGACTCACCAATTTGCCCAACCTCGCACGTGGGGATCGTTTTCGCGCGCTATTCGAGAGCCAAGTATTGACCGGCATGTCCGATGAAATTGACCATGACGTCCAATCGGCAGTGAATTGGCTGGTCGAAAAGGATTTGCGGCATTGGCAACAGGTTGCCACTTTTCTCACCAAGCGCCGCCTGGCGGTTGCGGATGGAGTCGTCGGTCAAGTCTCGACCGAGTTTGATCTGCGGCGGCAGGCATTGCTTGACAGCGTGACGCAATCCGCGCAAACCGTCGTCAGCGGTTACGATGTCGAAGCCGAGTCGCGCGAATTGGGATATGCCGTCGAAAGTTCCGTCGCACAGATGGCGTTGGTCGAAGCCGGCGCAGTCGGACTGGGTACGGCGATCACGCTGCTCGTGAGTTCCAGTGCGCTCGACGTGACCGGCGTGCTGTTTGCCGGCGTGATCGCGATCGTCGGTTTCTTCATCATTCCGTACAAACGCCAGCAAGCCAAAACGCGATTCAAGGAAAAAATCGAAACGGTGCGCCAGAACTTGGGGCGCGTGTTGACCACGCAATTCAATTCCGAAGCGGAGCGCACAATCAGTCGCTTGCGCGAAGGGGTCGCGCCGTATTTTCGTTTTGTGCGCGGGGAAAAAGAGCGGCTCGCTTCGGTCGAGCAATCGCTAAACGATGCGTCTGACAAACTCAAGCATTTGCGGTTGCGCGTGGAGACGGTGTTGGGAAAATAATCAGACTTGCCTCCGCAACACCCTGCCCGCCCGCGCCTCCGTGTGCTTGCCGTGATCAATTGTGATCGTGCCGTTGACGAGAACGTAATCAATCCCAACGGGAAACTGATGCGGCTCCGTGAACGTCGCCGTGTCCGCAATCGTCGTGGGATCGAAGACGACGATATCGGCGAAATATCCCGCGCGCAGTTCGCCGCGCCGATCCAGCCCCAGCATTTGCGCGGGACCTGAGGTCATTTTCGCAATCGCGAGTTCCCACGTTAAAACTTTTTCGTCGCGCACGTACCTGGCAAGCACGCGCGGGAACGTGCCGTAGGTGCGGGGATGACACTGCGCTTCGGCGAGCGGTCCCATCGGCGCGCGCGCCGACGAATCGGAGCCGACGGAGACCCAGGGGACGCGCATCACCGTCTTCACGTCGTCTTCCGACATACTGAAGATGACGACTTGCAGCGCGCCCTCGTTCGCGATCAGCAAATCGCACGACGTTTCGACCGGATCTTTCCCCCACATCTCCGCGATCTGCCACACCGTTTTGCCTTGCAATGAACGATCGCTCTTGCAACCGACAATCAAAATGTTGTGCCAGCCCGAATCTACCGCGGGGTTTTCCCACCCCGGTCGCGCGACGCGCATTTCACTCGCGATGCGTTTGCGCTCTTCCGGATCGCGCAACCGTTCGACCATTTTACCCCAGCCGCCTTCGTGCGCCCAATCCGGAATGACAGTGCTGAGTCCAGTACTCGACGCGACGTACGGGTATTGATCGGCGCACACGTGCACGCCCCTTGTGCGCGCCTGTTCGATCTTTGCAAGACTCGCATTGACCTTGCCCCAATTCCGTTTGCCCGCCGCCTTGTGATGCGACAACTGCACGCGAATCTGCGCGCGTTCGCCAATCGTCAGCGCTTCGTCCACCGCTTCAAGCAAACGATCTCCTTCGTTGCGAATGTGACTCGTATACAGTCCACCGCGCTCGGCGGCGACGCGACTCAGTGCGACCAGTTCGTCAACGTCCGCGTATGCCGATGGCGGATAGATCAGCCCGGTCGAAACGCCCCACGCGCCCTCCTCCATCGAACGCGCGAGCAGGTTTTGCATCTGCTTTAGTTCGTCAGGTGTCGGCGCGCGCATCGCGTGCCCCATTACACACGCGCGCAGTGTGCCCTGGCCGACGAACGTCACGTAGTTGGACGAAAGATGCGTGCGTTCGACGCGCGCCAAGTATTCGCCCATCGTTTGCCAATCGAGCGCAAGGTCTTTGAACTGCGCGATATCGTGCAACAGATCGTCACGCGCCGCGCCGTACAGCGGCGCCGCCGACCCGCCGCAATTGCCGGTCACTTCGGTTGTCACGCCTTGATGAATCTTGCTCTCCATCTTTGGATTGATCAAGACCGTTTCGTCGCTGTGCGTGTGAACGTCAATGAAACCCGGCGTAATGTACCGGTTCGCCGCGTCGAGCACGCGCGCGGCAGAAGCGTTCGCGAGATCGCCCATCGCCGCGATTTTGTCGCCGACGATGCCGAGCTCGGCGCGGCGCAGGGGTGAGCCCGTTCCATCAAGAATCATTCCGCCGCGCAGGATGAAATCGAAATAGGGTTGTGGTTGCATAGTCAATCCTTGAGATCAAAGATTGGAGAATGGAGATTGGAGTGGCAATCGAATCTCAAAGCTCCAAACCCCAATCTCCTCTTCAGTACGCGCCCAACTCCTCCAGCCGCTCATCGTCAATGCCAAAGTAATGCGCGATTTCGTGACGCAGCGTCTCGCCAATCATCGCGCGGATTTCCTCGGCATTCCGACACGCGGCTAGGATCGGCTGGCGATAAATCGAAATTTTGTCCGGTGGCACCAAGCCGTACGCGCTGGTGCGTTCGGTGAGCGGAACGCCTTCGTAAAAACCAAACAGATCGTACGGATCGTCTACGCCCGCCAATTCCAATGTTTCGTCGTCCGCCGATTCTTCGACGACGATGGCAACATTCATAATTTTCTGGCGCAAGTCAGAGGGCAATTCACTCAAGACTTGCTGGACGACACTCTCAAAGTCTTTCTGATTCATGCGGTCTCGCTTATGCCGGTTCGCAGCCGATCAGGATTGTTGCGCCTGCGCGCCGCCACGGCTCAGGATGCCACCCACCGTCATCCTGCGCACGTCGAGAATCTCGTCGAGTTCCTCCGGCGTGAGATACCCTTTTTCGAGAACGACCTGGCGAATCGGCACATTGCGCGCCATCGCCTCCTTCGCGACCTCGGCGGCTCTGAGATACCCGATCACCGGATTGAGCGCGGTCACCAGCACCGTAGATTTCGCGAGCCATCCTTCGGCTTTTTCGCGATGGACGGTAATGCCGACGACGCACTTGGTCGTGAACGCGCCCATCGCGCTAATCAAAATGTCCATCATCTGGAACAGGTTGTAGCCGATGATCGGCATCATCACATTCAGTTCGAGTTGACCCGCGCTTGCCGCGAGCGAGACGGTGAGATGATCGCCCATCACTTGATAGCACGCCATGTTGAGCATTTCGGCGAGCACCGGATTCACCTTGCCGGGCATAATCGAAGAGCCGGGCTGCACGGCGGGCAATCGAATCTCGTCCAGCCCGGTCGTAGGACCCGAGGCGAGCAAACGGAAATCGTTGGCGATGCGCGTGAGGGTGAGCGTCAGCGTGTTCATCGCTGCAGAGAAATCCTCCTGATCTGCCATAGATTGCATAGATTCAAACAAATTTCCACTGGACCGGACATTCAATCCCGTCAATTCGTTTATTCGCTCAATCATTCGTTGATGATATTCCGGGTGCGCGTTCAAGCCGGTGCCGGTCGCCGTGCCGCCGATGCCGAGCCGCCGCAGCCGGTCACCGGCCGTCGCGATGCGCTCGCGATCGTTCCGGAGCGATTGCGCGTACGCGCCGAATTCCTGTCCCAGCCGCACCGGCACCGCGTCCTGTAAGTGCGTGCGACCCGATTTCACCACATCGTCAAACTCGCGCGCCTTGGCGTCGAGCGCGTGCGCGAGCGCGTCGATCTTGCCGAGCAATTCGTCCAAGCGCCACAAGACGCCAAGCCGGAGCGCGGTCGGAATCGTATCGTTCGTGGACTGCGCCATGTTGACGTGATCGTTTGGATTGACCGGCTGGTTCGCGTTGCCGAGTTCGTAGCCGAGCAATTGGTTGGCGCGGCTCGCGATCACTTCGTTGACGTTCATGTTGTGGGACGTGCCCGCGCCTGCCTGAATCGGATCCACGACGAACTGCGCGTCCCATTTTCCTTTGATCACTTCTTGCGCGCTCGCCGCAATTGCTTCAGCGATTCCTGGATCGAGCAAACCGAGATCGCGGTTGACTTGGGCCGCGGCGCGTTTGATGATCGCCATTGACCAGATGAAGGCGCGGTATTGTTTCAATCCACTGATCGGAAAGTTATGAATCGCGCGCTGGGTCTGCGCGCCCCACAGCGCGTTGTCGGGAACGCGGACAGTGCCCAGCGAATCTTTTTCCATGCGTTCTGCCATATTGATTTCTCCCACGAATTAGTTCGTCGTGTGCGCCGCCGCGCATTTTTTCAGCGAAAGCGGTCACGCCGAACCTTTTGAGATGACTCCTAAGAAATGATGAACGGACGTCCGTGCAGATTGACGACCTCGACCGGCAGACCATAGGTCGCGCTGAGATGTTTCGCCGTCAGCGTGGTGGCTATTGGACCCGCCGACAGAAGCGCGCCTTGCCGCATCAACACCACGTAATCCGCCGTCGTCGCGACCAGGTTTGGATCGTGCGTCGTGAAGATGATCGTCACGCCATCATTCGCGAGCGCGCGCAAAGCATTCAAGATGCGATCGCGATTGCTCAAGTCGAGATGCGACGTCGGTTCATCCAACAACAAGATGCGCGGTTTTTGCGCGAGCGCACGCGCGACCATCGCCAACTGCCGCTCGCCACCGCTCAACGCTGGCGCGGGACGATCCTGCAAATGCTCCAACCCGATTGATTGCAGTGCTTCCAGCGCGATGTGACGATCCGCTTCACCCGGCATTTCAAATGGACCAAGATACGGCGCGCGACCGAGCAACACAAACTCCAACACCGAGAACTCGAACGGAATGTACTCGCTCTGCGGCACCAAGCCGATGAGCCGACTCATCTGCCGCCGCGAGTAACTTGTCTGCGGCTTGCCGTCAATCAGGATTTTGCCCGCTTGCGGCGAAAGCAATCCCAGGATGATGTGCAGCAGCGTCGTCTTGCCCGCTCCGTTGGGTCCAAGAATCGCCGTAATCGTGCCGGGCGGGATGTCGAGCGAAAGTCCGTGCAGAACTGTCGGCAACCTTTTGTCGTAACCGAAGCGCAGATCGGACAGCGACACGCTATGCGTGGTCGACGCGTTCATGGTTTGAACCTCTGCGCACGGCTCATCATTATCGCCGCGAACAACACTGCGCCGATGAGCGACGTGAGAATGCCGAGCGGAATCTCGCCGACGTACAGCGTGCGCGCGATGTCGTCGCACAACAGCGCAAAAATGCCACCGAGCAGGATCGACGCGGGCAGCGAATTCTGTGCGTCCGTGCCCATCACGCGCCGCGCGAGGTGCGGGACGATCAAACCGATCCAGCCGACGATGCCGGCGACCGCGACGACAGCCGCCGTCGCCGCGACTGATACACCGAGCAACAAGGCGCGCTCGCGTCCGGTCGAGACGCCGAGCGAAAACGCGGTCTCATCGCTCAACGAAAGCAAATTCAGCCGCCAGCGCATCAACCACACGACGACGAGCGCGGGCACGACCACCGGCACGATGTAGAGTAACTCGCTCCACGTCACGCTCCACAAGCCGCCGAGCAGCCAGAATGTAATTTCCGGCAATTGCTTGAGCGGATCGGCGACGTACTTGAGCAAGCCGACGCCGGACGAAAACAGCGCCGAGACCGCGATCCCGGCGAGGACGAGCCGCAGAACCCAACCGCCGTACCGCAAGTTGCGCGCGAGAAAGTACGATAAGACGAGACCGAGAATCGCGAAGAGCGCGGCAGACATTTCAACGACCAGCGGTGCGTTGCTGATCTTGATGATCGCGAGTGCCGCACCGAATCCGGCTCCCTGCGATACTCCTAGAAAGCCCGGTTCAACCAAGGGATTGCGAAAAATCATTTGCATCACTGCACCCGCGCCCGCCAGCGCCATCCCCAACAGTATGGCGGTTAGAATGCGCGGCAAGCGCAAATTGAAAACCAACTGGCGCGCCAGTTCGTCTTCCTGCAACAGCGTCGGCGACATCCAATACGGCTGTGGATATCGTCCGACGAAAAGCGACAGCACGAGCGCGAGCAACAACAACGCGGTCAAAAAGATAAAGGGATGACGCGCCATCGCCGCACTCACGGCAAGTCTCCCTGCAATAGCGGCATCACCTTCGATTGCACCGCCGCTTGATCTAAACCGTACAGCGCATAGAACTGATTTATCTCTTGGTTGATGTTCACATCGCTAAAGAGCGCAGGCTGAATTTTGGTCGCGAGCCAAGTGAGTCCCAAGCCCCAACGCGAGTCCGGCTGATCCCAGGTATAGAAATCGCTGGGAAAGCCGTAAATCTTGTTCTCCTTTACTGCTTTGAGCGATTGCCATTTCGGATCGGTTTTGAGTTTCGCCACCACCTCTTTGGAATTACCGTTATAGTTGACGATGAAAACCAAGTCGGGATTCCACGCCGCGATTTGCTCCAGGTTCACAATTGCCCAGCCGCCTTGGTCCGATGCTTCTTTCCAAATCGCTTTACCGCCCGCCATTTCGACGATGAGCGTTTGCATCCATGTGGCCGGCGCGACACTGAATGCGACCGTGCCGCTTTTTTCGGCGGACTGCAACAAAAGGACTTTCGGCTTGTCGGCGTCTTTGAGATTCTTGACCTTGCTGTTCACGCGATCTATTTGCCCCTTGTAGTACGCATCAATCTTTTTCGCGCGGTCGGGGTTGCCGAGCACCTGACCCAGGATCGCGAGATCGCGCGCGTACTGCTCCGGTAGCTCAAAATCCACGTAGACAACCGGAACGTTTACCTGTTCCAACGCCTTGCCCAGTTTGCTTGCATTGACCGATTTCGTGATGACGACGTCCGGCTTGGCGGGCAAGATTTGTTCAGGTCCCACATCCGCGCCTTGGAAAAAAGTTTTGTTCGCGCGGTTCGGATCGATCACCGGGTAAAAGTCGGTCTTGCTCTGCGTCTGCTCCGGCAAACCGATGACGCGCTGTCCGGCTTCGGGAAAGAGATAGAGTGCGTCCACGATCATAAAGAACGCCTTGCCCGCCAGCACGATGCGCTGCGGCGGTTTGTCGAATTTGACGGTGCGCCCCATCGCGTCCGTCACGACAATGGCATCGGACGATAACGCGGTGGTCGGTTGCGGCGGCGGACTGCACGCGGCAAGTGCGACGACAAGCGCAGTCGCAAATAGAACAAACCAGATTGTTTGTTTGAACATGCCTGACTCTCCTTATCTTGACTTACGCGGATTCGCGGAGATTCGCGGATCCAGAACATAGACAATTTGATCGAACAATTCTTCGCGATTCAATGCTGTGAGAGTCAGGACTTGTGGATTCAATTTCAAGCGCGCCTGAAAATTCTCCACCAACCCCGGACGAACGACGACGAGCGCGGCGCGATAGTGTCCCGTTTGCAGCACGTCCAGCGCAACGATCCATCCTACGTTGTGGATCAGTTCGAGCGGACCCAGTTCGTCAATGACCAGCACATCGCACGGCGGCGCGTCTCGCAGAATCTGCGCGCCGCGCGCCAGCCCTGCGTCATCGAATTTCCACGCGAGGTTCGCGGTGCCCGCGCCGACTGCCGCGCGTTCGGCTAGTGCGCCTCGTTCGCCAGTGCGAACGTCTTCAACGTCCATCCCGATTTTTTCGCCGTCTGCAAAACGCGGCAACGTCAACACGCCTGCCACATCCAAGCCGCGCGCTTTGAGCGACGCGACGACGCGGGCGCACAACGTCGTCTTTCCGCATCCCGACTCGCCGGTGAGCAGCACGATCATCGCCGCCTCACCGCAGAAATCTTCCTTCGATGAACCCGGCGATTCCGGCGGCATCGTCCAAGTCGAACCGAGGCAGATTGAGCGTAATCGGATGATCAGACACGACGGCGATCAATTCGTCGGCGCGTGCGACCAGATCGGCGCCTAATGCCGCGCGCGACACTTCAATCTTCGGCGCGGCTTCGCGCTTGAATCCTTCCGTCAGAATCAAATCCACATTCACGATCTGTGCCGCGATTTCGTTCAGCGTCAGTTCGCGCGGCACGCGTTCAAAGCGCACAATCTCAACCGGCGACGAGACAATCGCGACGCTCGCACCGGCTTCCGCGAACCGCCATGAATCTTTGCCGCGCCCATCAATCGGCGTCATGTGCGCGTGATGTTTGACGACGGCAATCCGATAGCCGCGCCGTTTCAACTCCGCGACCAGTTTCTCAATCAGCGTCGTTTTGCCTACGCCGGACTTGCCGACGAAAGAGAGGATCGGTGACATCATTCAATCCTTAAAACAAAATTGCCAGTCGCGGAAAGCAGACTGGCACGTCGGGATAGACCTGACAGGTTTTCTGAAACCTGTCAGGTCTGCGAGTCTCCTTTCCAAACACGCGGAGGTGCGCGCGTTTCCTCGCGCACCCACGACACTAAACGTGTCCCCTGAGATACGCTCAGGGTCCGGCACACCCACCATAGCCCAAAGGCGTTAGGCGTGTGCGCTTGGAGAGATTTTTCTTAATTCGAGAGCAAAGTCTTAAGTCGCTCCTCCGGTGACAGTTTCCACAGCGCGGCTTCAACATCCACCATCAAGAACGTATCCACCGCGTCATTCACGATCTTGTTCAGATCAATCGTCGCCGAGAGCGTAACACCATCCCGATAGCAAATTTCCTGGCAGAGTCGGCAGTCGGTGCAGAGAGCGAGTTTGAACGCGACGCCTAGTTTGCCATCTTGTTCGATTTTTGTCAATGCACCGGTTGGACAGAAGAACGCACACATTTGACAGCCATTGCATTTTTCGCTGAAGCCGAATTGCGTCCAGATGCCGCCGCTCCATTCCGCGATCACCGGCTTGCCGATTTTCCGCAGCGCGGTCAACAGCGGTTGGTGTTTCGCCGGAACGCGCGTCGGCAATTCACCTTTGGGCAACTTTGCCTCTGAATCCGCAAGGGGCGCTTGACCGGTAAGGACACTATTGACGGTGACCGCCGTTGCCCTCACCGTCTCGCGCCTGAGAAACTCGAAGAAGGCGCGGCGCGACATCCCATCGGCCGTTGACGCAGAAACGGGGGGCGTTTCCGCCTGCTTCACTTGCTGCGCGTCAAACCCGACTCGGCGCGTGACACCCCATGCCGTAAGCAGCGCGTTCGTCGTCTGCGCGGTCTGCGCGGCAATCGTCCGACCGATTGCGTGCGGACAATCCGCGCACACACCATCAAGCAGAGTGACCGACGGCGCGCCATCGACAATTGCATCGAACAAGATGGATTCGTCCAAGCGTCCCAGGCATTTGACCCGGACGACTTGGGCAGATGGCACACGCGTTGTTTCGAGGTATCTCGAACACGCGAACGCGAGGGGGCGATTTTCTGCGACGTGCGCTTTGATTTGTCCCAACAATTCCGCGTTCGTCGGCGCTTGCGCTTCCAGCGCGCCGGTCGGACAAACCGTTGCGCAATTTCCGCAGCCGACACACTTGTCCGACTCGACTTTCAGCGACCCTTGCCAAGTGATCGCCTGGGTGGGACACGCATCCGCGCAGCGTGTACACGTCGAACGGCGGTGACGCAATCGGACACACTGCTTTGCATGAACGCTTATGGCCCGGCTCTCTAACCGGCTGAGTATCTCTGCAATTTGTTCCAATCCTACTCCCAGCATAGGCTCACCTCATCAAGCCCTCAGAGGGAAATGAATTGCCCTCACTGGACAGCTGTGGGAGCATTCGAGGCATTTCGTACAGTCTTTGAGAGAAAGAATGCCCTTTTGGTTACGCAGATTGATGCCTTCAGGGCAAGCGTTTCCGCATGCTTGACAGTCTATGCCCTTTGAGACAAGGCAAATCTCTTTCTTGATAACGGGGCGAAGGAAACGATTGTGGCTACTGGCAAGACTCAGCAACGCCCCTAGTGGGCAGATCGAGCGGCACCAGGATTTCAATGCGAATAACTCCAGTCCAAGCAATACCGGAAAGAGCAGCAGTTCTAAACTTGGCTGTTTGTCGGAAAAGAGCCTGCTCACAGCAAAGAGGGATCCAAAGAATAAACCTATGGGACATACAAGACAGAAAACAGGAAACCCGAACAAAAATGATGATAACAATGCCCCACCCAAGACAGCGTAGCGCGAATCGAATGCCCAGAGTGGCTTCTTGGGTTGGACTTCGATGGACCCATCTGGATCTGAGAAGGATGACGCGCGCGGCTCAATCGCAACATGAGCTTTCAACTCGCGCGTTTCTCTCGTGGAGTTCACACCCTTGCCTTTGAAAATCTCCCGCAGGAGAGCCATGGGGCAGATCCAGGCACAAAAGAACCGACCTAATACGACAACGGAGAGAAGAACCAATGTTATAGAAAGCCACAGCTGAGGCAACAGCGTCCTGCCAGCCAAGACGGTCTGTAGGTATCCCAGGGGACATGTGTAAGATATCGCCGAGGAACCCAATGAGCAAATCGTTCCGAACCCAATCTTACAAGCCACACCAAGAACGATCACCATAATGACTATTGAGATAGTTAGAATGCGAACTGTCCTTACTTTGGTCCCGAACATGACTCTCTTCCTTGTAGCCGAATGATGTTATCTGCCGCACAAAAGAGCGGGATGCGCAAGCCCGTCTCATGACTTGACATCTGTGGCAACAACAACTATTCCTTTACCACCGCCGCGGGTATATGCTCTTAAGGAGGCACGAGGACAGATGTATTCACAAAGACCACATCCGTTGCACTTGCTCGCATCGACGATCGGTCGTTGGCTACTGTCCAGGGCGATAGCATCGAAAGGGCACTCCGCATGGCACTTGGTACAGCCACCCCACGCCCATGCTACGCATCTCTCCTTGTCTACCTGGGCTATACCTAATCTTACCGCATTCTTGTCAATCGGTAGCAGTGCACCCGTGGGGCAAACCTCAATGCACTTTAAGCAGAGGTTGCAGTATCCTAGACGAAAGCTCAGTTTAGGGGTACCAGCACTGGCAACGCCCTCGGTTACGAGTGCTGAAGTTACAGTACCAGTGGGGCAGACCTCCAGGCATTTCTGGCACTTGATGCAAAGGGAAAGAAACTTCTCCCCTGCTAGAGCTCCGGGTGGTCGGATGAACCTGTCTTCGCGTCCTATGAGATACGTGCAACCTCCTAAGCCGACTACAATGGCAACTTGCCCCACCAGTCCGAGAAATGCTCGTCGGGTCAGTGGCAATCTGTTTCGACCGAGATCTCCATTTCTTTTGAACACTTCCACGTATCTTCTCGAATCTTGCTGCACGTTACATCAAACGAACAGCAAACTGGCTACCTTCGAATTTCCAAGGCAGCCAGTTCTGTTTGCACATCTCGCCACCTTCTCTTTTCCAATCACGCGGAGGCGGATGCGTTTCCATACCCACCCCCAACTGCCCAGAGATGGGCAGTGCCCTACCAGTGATTGGTGGGGTTTAGCCTTCTAGTCTTTGGGCTGCTTGCCTTTAAGTTTGAAGGCTCGGAGAAGAGTTGCTAACTTTCCCATCAATTCCATCAATCAGTTTGCCGATCAGGTCTTGCTCCATCTTCAGGTAGCCAGTCGAGACCTTCGCTACCGCTTTGTAAAAGTCTGTCTGGGCAATTCGCTCCACATCCGCACAGAAGGTTGGCGCCCAGGGTATCAGGTGCTTTTCCAGGAAATCCTTCTGCTTGTTGAGATAGCTCAATGTAGCACTTTTGTCGCCAACCTTCAATGCTTCGCTTGTCTTCTGACATAGGTGAGCCATGAACTCGAGTTCCAGAGTGATGTGATCTTCAGGTTCAACAAATTCTTCCGCTTTATCAAGCCCCTCCTCCCTGTAGATCTGCAACACCTGATCTCGTGCTTCTTGCATCACCAGCCTATGCGGGTTCGTGTACACAGATTCATAAGGATATGCACCATCCCCTCCACCTAACCCTGCTCCCAAGAAAATCCTGGCATATTCCACTGCCAAATCGGTTAATGTGCTTCCTGCCAGATGCTCAAGGAAACCCTTCAGCATTCGATAGCCGACGCTGATTTCGGGCTCATCAACACCTACGGAGAGGTCCATCTTGACCATCTGATCCAGCAGTTCTTGATCTACCTCTACCCTATAAATGCGGGCCAGGAATCCGTACATGCTACCACGGTTTGTGATCAGTTCCTCAAACTCTCCTGAGCCGAATCGCTCCACTTCCGTTACCTCCCCCAAAAGAGCAATAGAGAGAGGGGAGGGCTGTCAATCCTCCCCCCAACTCGCCTACACTGTGTAGTGCAGCATCGTCTCCTACGAGAATTTCTCGATGCTGCTCCCCAGGACATACATGAGGGCTCTGGTGGCAACCCCTCCCGCCAGAACACAGACCAGACCCACTACAGCCACAACGAGGGAGGGAAAGACTCTCTTCTTGGCGGCGAAGAACCAGGCCGTCAACCCCAGGGGAATCAATAGCCCCACTACCACTAACCCTCCCCAAAAGACGGGGGCCAGATCGCCAGCTAACAGCCTGCTGGCAGACCGGGTAGGATTCGGGAAAGGAGCGACTGCCAAATAAACCACATAGGCGACGACCACCAGCGCCTGAATAGCCAGCGCGATCAAGGTAGCCTTATCCACACCTATCACGACGGCCGTTTCTTCCTTGGTCACCACTGTCCAGATGTACATGGTGAAAAGGCCGAGGACAGCCGCAGAGGCAAGCTGGAGGAGGGGCAGGAGCAAGGTGTTCCAAGCCGGTCTTGCTGGTAGAACATAGAGGTTCCCTATCGCGAAGGCTAAGATGACGGCCAGCACCAGACCAATGGTGGCCACAATCTTCCTGGCCTGCGCCGAATAGCCCCGGCGCATCGTGATGATGTAAACCAAGATCGCCAAACCGGTCAGACCGGTCAGGATCAGCTCCTGAGCGATGCCTGAACTCAAGTTGCTCAGCACGTTGAATATCCGCTCCACGTGCCCCAGGTGGAAGGCACTCGCCACGCCTCCCAAAGCCACAGCCACCAGGGCGGTGATGGCTCCCGGCATCCGGGTTCGCTGCGCCTTGCCCAGCCATTCAGTAATGGCTACGAAAGCGAAAGCACCGACCCCCAGGCCGATCAAAAGGGTATAGAATACTAATGGCCATTGAATTTCCATTTTTATCCCCTCCAGGTAGCTATTCTTGGGTTAAGAATATAGCACAGTGACGGATGGTTGCCCACATCGGTGAGCCAGTGCACATTTTTGCCAGCCCCTTGTATCTTCTGCGATATCTTACTATAGGGGTCATCAAGGTCGCCAAAGATTCTAGCCTTGCCTATGCATGCCTTTACGCAAAGCGGCTCCTCTCCCCTGTCTATTAGATGAGCGCACAGCGTGCACTTCTCTACAACCCCTTGTTCTTCATTGTAGTAGCGCACACCGTAGGGGCAAGCCATAGCGCAATACTGGCAGCCGATGCACTTG
>Ga0315285_10003131_pt1 | contig 17315 bp, 15 predicted proteins | sample YL17G09_36_MG_FD_203698 | JGI IMG/M metagenome (GOLD analysis project Ga0315285, IMG submission 203698) | Sediment microbial communities from Yellowstone Lake, YNP, Wyoming, USA - YL17G09_36 | ecosystem: Environmental > Aquatic > Freshwater > Lake > Sediment | place: USA: Wyoming | collected... | reverse complement strand
CGGAGCGTAGTTTTGAGTTGTACTGTCCGACCAAGGTGAAGTTCGGAGTGGGGATTTCGTCAAAAGCGGGAGAAGAAATAAAAAACCTGAACGCCCGGAAAGTAATGGTAGTCGTAGATTCGGGTATCGTCGCTGCAGGCCTCTTGGACGACATCTTGCTGTCACTCAAAAAAGCAGATCTTCCTTATGTAGTTTTTGACGAAGTCGAGGTCAATGCAACTTTAAGCAAAGTCCTAAAGGCATCAGAGCTTCAGAAAAGGGAAAATTGTGATTTTCTTTTATGCATAGGTGGAGGAAGCACCATAGATACTGGAAAAGGGATAGGGTGCCTGGCCACCAATCCCGGACCGTTGGTTGATTATGAAGGGCCGGAGAAATATCACAATCCTCCGCTCCCTTCCATAGCGATTCCGACTACAGCCGGAACCGGAAGCGAGCTGAGCTTTGGAGCCGTACTATACGATAAAGAACGAGAGTACAAGTTCTCCTTCAGGAGCGCCATGCAGATTCCCAAAGTGGCGTTGCTTGATCCATTATTACTGAAAAGCCTCCCGCCAAGCGTTGCCGCCGCAACGGGGATGGATGCGTTGTCTCACTGCGTTGAGGCATTTGTTTCGAAATGGGCAACTTACCTCACGGACGCATATTGCAGAGAGAATTTTTATCTCATCGGCAAATACCTGAGACGATTTGTTGCCAATCCATCCGACGTAGAAGCTGCCAGCGGTATGCTCCAGGCCAGTGCCATGGGGGCCATGGCCTTCAATACCGCACGATTGGGGCTGGTTCACGCCATGGCGTCACCCTTGGGAGTGCATTTTCACCTGTCCCATGGAACGGCATGTGCTGTTTTGATGCCCCCGGTGATTCGCTTCAACTTAATGGCCAATCCTGAGAAATACATTCAAATGGCCGCAGCCTTGGAGGGGTCGGTTGAAGGACGGTTGGAGATGGATCGTGCCCTGTGTGCCGTGTCAGCATTGGAACGGTTGATGAGCGATATCGATATTCGATTTGATTTCGATGCCGATCAGATCACGGATGACAAGCTCTCTCAAATGTCAGATCAGTCTCTAAGCTCCGGGATGCAGATGACCAACCCACGGGATGTAACCAAGCTGGATGTCATTAAAGTCTTCAAGGATTTTTTCGGAATATGAATACGTGGTTCAGAGCCGTCTAAGCCCGAGATATTGTGGCCGCAACCATGGACGATCCCGGGGAGGGCATCCTACTCCACAAAAACGGCGATTGTCGGCCCTTCGCCCTTGCCGGTTTGAGCCCCGAAGGCGGTGGGCATTTCTGCAATCCCAAGTTCTGATTTGCTGCCGTGTTTATGGAGAAACTCGGACAAGGCGCTCAAGGCATTGCGTTCTTGAAAACCTAACTCAGGGTGCGTCCCGATGAAGGCAGCGAGGCTCCTCATTTCATCGGCCAAAGCGTCGATGTCCAAACAGGCCAGTTGTTTCCGTTCGTCAAGGAATGCGGTCATGGCAGAAGTCCTTATCCCGGCTTGAATGATACAGCAGCTGACTTCAGAATCATTACGATGCGATTTTACCTTTCAGCCCATTCAGATCATTGCGAGCCGGAGGAAGACGAATGTGTTTCCATGTTCTTGGCTTTCCGCACAATCGTTTCCGCCAATACCTGCGAAGCATCGTAAAGTCTGATCCCGGAATCAACGGTATTGCCTATCAGGGATAGTTCCGTACAGGCAATGACCAGGGCCTGCGCTTTTTCCGCAACGAGATATTTAGCCGCCGCATCCAATGCGTCCGTTTCTTTTTGACCGTATCGACCGGTCTTGATCGTGTGGATGATGCCCATCAGACGGTCTTGTAAATCGACCGACGGATAAGCAACAGTCACACCGTGTCGCCCGATGCTCTTCGAATACAGCCCGGTCTTCAGCACCGCAGTAGCGGCCAAAACGCCGACCCTCTGGATTCCAGGGTTATCCCCGACCACTCGCGAGGCGGTCAGCTCGATCATGTTCAGGACGGGAATCCTGACTGCGGACCGCACATCTTCGTAGTAATAATGGGCGGTATTGCAGGGGATCGCCAGGAAGTCGGCGCCCCACGATTCTAGTCTTCGGGCCATGTTGGCCAGGTACGGGCCCGGGCTTTCACCGATCCCTTCCAACAGTGCTCTTATTCGGGAAGGGACCTTGGGATTGTTGTCGACGATCATCCGGATATGATCGGCGTCGTCCTTGACCGGAGTGGCCTTGATGACGCGCAGCATCAAATCCACAGTGGCTTCCGGGCCCATGCCCCCCATGATTCCCACGATCTTATCTTCCATCCGGGCGCTCCCTTTTGGGCGAACCTCCTGGTCGACTCCCCATGCCCCTCAGAACGAGTGCGGAGAGTCGAACCACACGGATCAATCCGTTACTTCCTCTTCGCCCAGGATCGGCTTCAGGTACGCCTAAAGAGCCGAGACCCGCCAGTTTGAATGAAGAGCACATTTTCGCCCTTTCTTAAATAGCCCCTGCGGCTCAGATCAATCCGATCAGCCATAGATGCTGCCCCCCCCCTGCTGGACCCGCCGCTGTTGAAATCTAGGTTCCAGGGGTTCCGGATAATCCCAAACACTTTGTTGAAGGTAGACCCCCAGCGGCAAATTCGGGGGTATTTGTCTTTCCCAGAATAATCGCTCCGGCCTTTTTCAATCTTTCTACCACTAAGGCATCCTGGTTGGGAATAAAATTTCGTATAATTTCGACCCAAAAGCGGTCCGGATCCCGGCCGTTAAAGTCACGTCTTTAATGGAGACGGGGACTCCATGGAGGAGGGTAAGGTCCTTTTTGTCATAATCATTTATTCGGCTTTTTTGCCTTCGTGCAAGGCCAAAACCGGGCCCAAAACGATTCCCCAGAAATCCGCTAGGCAGGGAGAGAAAAAGGCCGGGTAGCGATGTGAGTCCAATGAGGGTGCCGATGGCTGCATACTCGATGGCAAATTCTTTAATCAACGAGGGAGATACCGATCCTATCGACTGAAATTGGTATCCCATGCTGATCCGCGCCAGGAAAATGACGGAGAGGATAAACCAGCGGTTTGAAAGCACAAGCATCTCCATTCAACCGAGCAAAGGCTAAATTCAAATGGTTCTTAATTCACAAAAAGATAAGGCTCCAAAGAGAAACTGGGTTTCCTTGGAGCCTTCATATTGGATCCTTCTGGAAAATCCATTTCATAAATCCTCCAGAAGTACAAGGGCAAGTTGTCAGGCTGGTCGTTTAGTGTTAGGCAATGACGATGCCAAGGTATCAAAATCCCCCTTTTGGGTCAACAAGAAAATTGCAGAAAGCGTGCCACTTTATACACTTGGCCAAAATTGCAGGAATGAAAAGTATATCCAAACCTCGATTGCCAACTGAAATTTACACAGTCTGAGAAAATCTTTCAACTGAAGATTTCAGGAAGTAATATTCCCTGCTAGTCTTTACACACGCTGTCAACGAAACTACCTCCTATGGCATATAAGGATTATGGACAATTAAATCTTGCAGCAGCCGCGACCCTCTCCGGCTATTTTCTTTTCGCCGTTATGGGTATGCTCCGGTAGGATTCATCCACCGCCGGCATTTTGACCTGCTCCTTGGGACTCAACAGCTTTCCGTAAACGGGGTCGTTCTGCCAGCCGTCCACATGGGCTGCCCTTTGGGCGGCGGATTTGAGCTTTTTCCAGTCGGCGCTGCCGTATAAGAACATCTCCTGTGCGGCCATGGACCCCTCCCCGTGAATGGTGTCGATTTGGTAAAAGTTGCAGGTCATGTCCTTGGCCAGCCGCATCACCCGAAGCCTATCTTCCGTGGGAACCCCCTCCTTGGCCCCCAGGTATTTTTCGATGTAGGGCCGAATCTCCGGATTGTTCCAATCCCGGAAAGTCGGCACGGTGGTTGACAGTCCTCCGGCAATATCCTGCAGGTGCTGGCACATCTGGTGAAAGTTGCTGGCAAAGGTGTACTTGGAAGCATTGATGGCCATCCGGTTGGGCATGACCACATCGTGCCCGAATTCCGTCTCAGGATCCAGGCAGGCCGCCTTGCCCAGCTGCGCCACCGTTTCCGTGATCATGGCCATCCAGGCCAGCTTTTTGCGCACATGGGGAACCTTTTCCACCCCGTTATACTCGGCGACCAGGGCTGCCGCCCCGGTGATGATTTCGAGCTTGCCGATCATCTTGCAGGTGCCGAAAAGGCGGTGGTAACTGGCGAAGGCATAGGCGAGATGGCGGCTGAACTTCCATTCGCCGCACATGAATACCCGCTCCCAGGGCACAAACACGTCTTCGAAAACAATCAGGCATTCCGTGGGCTGGAGCTCGCTCGTCTTGGGGTAATCAAATTCGCCTTCTTCCCCGTAGGTCCGGGACACCGGCTCTACGGCGAGAAGCTTGATCCCGGGGGCATTCAGGGGGATGGCGAAGGCAAGGGCGTAGTCCTTGTCTTCTTCGCCATGGGTCCGGCAGGGGAGGCAGAGCGCCTCATTGGCGCAGGGGGTAGCGCTGATATGCACTTTGGCCCCCCGCACCACGATGCCGTCTTTCCGCCGGTCGACGATTCTCAGGTAGTAGTCCTGGTGCTGTTTCTGTTTTGAAGGGTGCAGGCTCCGGTCCCCTTTGACGTCCGTTATGGCCCCGGTAATGGCCAGGTCCTGTCTTTGAAGCAGCTTCCGGTAATTCTCCACCCGCTCCGTATAATGGGTCCCCAATTCCTTATCCATGACCTTGGCTGCAACCGTAAAGGCGGCGAGGGCATCCGCGCCCATGCAATGAACGATCACCCCTCCGCCGGACCGGACGCCGATGATGTAGCATTCCCTTCTCCGCAAAAGGTCCTCCGCCTTCTTCGGGGAGGCGAGCAGGAAATTAACCTCTTCGCCGTACTCGTTCCGGGTCACAAACAGTTCCCGGAAATCCGGGTGGTTGGGCAGGACATAATCCATGCAGGCCGTCTTGATGATGCTGCTGAGAGTGGGATGGGTCCGCACGTCGGAAACCTTTTCCCCCAGGCACCAGATCTGCCTGCCGTCATTCAAACTTTCCAGGTACTGTTCAACGGTCTTAATCATCGGGAGCCTCCCTCTTTGTTTAGCGGTAAAGGGTCGTGACAGCAGAGTCAAGTGATGATGCCTGCCGATCCATTCCTTAGTCCGGCGATGTCCGCGGCCGGGCGAAAAGCCTGCCGATCTATGGTTTGATTATGACCTTGATGGCATCCTGGCTCCGGAGCTGAACCTGGAAAGCCTCGGCAGCCCGGTCCAGGAGAAACCTGTGGGTGATGAATGGTCGGGTGGCAACTTTCCCGGTTTGAAGAAGCTCGATGGAGGCCGGGAAATTTCCCCCCAGGCAGCCGATGAGGGTTAAATTCTTGGCCATGGCCTTCAGCGGGTCCCAGGCGAGGGGCCGCTCAAAGACGCCCACCAGCATGATCTTTCCCCCGCCGCGGGTGATTTCAACCGCCTGATCGAAGGTTTCCTGGGTGCCCGCACATTCTACGACGATATCCACTCCCCCCCCGGAGGTAGCCTCCATAATCGCTTTTAAGACATCCTCTTTGGCCGCGTCCACCACCACGTCGGCTCCGCACCCTTTTGCGGCTTCGAGACGGATGAGCCTGCGGCCAGTGGCTAGAACTCTCTGGACCCCCATGGACTTGAGGACCTGGATGGCGTTTAGCCCGATGACCCCCGCCCCCAGGACCGCCGCCGTGTCTTTTTCTCCGGGCTGGGCTCTTTTAACGGAAAAAAAGGATATGGAGAGGGGTTCCACGGAGGCGCCATCCTCGAAACTCAATTCATCGGGAAGCCGGAAAACATTACGACCGGGGTTGGCGAAAGGAACGGCGACGTATTCGGCCATGGCTCCGGGAAACTGGTACCCGAGCAGGGCCATATCGGAACAGCGGTGCGATTTGCCCTGCCGGCACCAGAAGCACTTCCCGCAGGGACGGAAACCTACGGCGGTAACCCGTTCACCCGGTGAAATGCCGGTGACTTTATCTCCCACTTCGGCGACAACGCCGCTGAATTCATGTCCGAATATGGTTCCTTCCTTTCCGCTTTGTTTATAAACATGCAGGTCGGACCCGCAGATCCCGCAGGCCTCGACTTTAATAATAATCCCATGAGCCTCAAGGACGGGACAGGCCACATTCTCCGTCCTGATTTCGCCGGCCCCATGTAAAACGGCTGCCTTCATAGATTCTTCTCCCCTGATGGCTTCATTTCCTTGGGCCCTCCCCCCGAACCCTGGTGGAGGGGTCAGGAACTTGACAATTTCGGGATACCTCGATCGCGGCCCGTGCGGGGAATATAGCACGAAACCGGTTGGGAAAAAACAGGCAGAACCTGCCCCCGATCATCTCCCTAATAATTCGAGAAGGGCCTGGGCCAGCTCGCGGGCGAAGGAGGGGTCGTTGATGTGGGATTCCTTTTCAATGACCGGGATGCGCGCGGGGAGGTTATTTTTCAGGGCTTCAACAAAGGCTCGGTCGGCGGCAGGATCGAAGAAGGGTTGCCCGGAGGCATCGACGGCCGAAAATCCCCGGAGGGGGATGTAAACAACCACCGGGCCGTTGGCCCGGGAGAGCTTCCGGGCCATGATCTCGGCAAGCTGCCGGTTTTCCTCCTCGCTGGTGCGCATCAGGGTGGTAGCCGGATTGTGAACATAGAGAAGCCGATGGCGGAATTGGGGCGGAACGGAATCGGGGAAATAATTGACCATATCCATGGCCCCGGGAACCACCACCTGGGGGATCCTCATTTCTCCGGCCTTTTCCAGGCGGTGGGGGCCGGCGCTGCCCTTGCCCCCGCAGAGTTCGTCGGGTAGTTCCGTGGTGGTGATATCGAGCACCGCCTGAATTTGTCCCTCCCCGATTAACTGTTCCATGGCCATGCCCCCGGGCCCGTTGGCATGGAAGACCAGCACCTCGTAGCCCTTTTCTTCCAGAACCCGTTTAGCCTCGGTGACGCAAGGAGTGGTCACTCCGAACATAGTGGTGGCGATGAGGGGACGTTCCGCCGGACCCTTTTCTTCTCTCCCCTCCGCCATCCCGCAAATAGCCAGGGCCGCATTCCGCAGGATTCGCCGGCTGATCCGGTTGAGCCCGGAAATATCCACCACCGAATACATCATGGTAATGTCCGAAGTTCTCACGTAAGGGCGCATGTTTCCCGAGGCCATGGAGGAGACCATGACCTTGGGAACGCCTACCGGGAGAGTCCTCATCGCACTTGTCCCGATGACCGTTCCCGAACCGCCCCCCAGGGAAATGACGCCGGAGATTTCTCCCTGATCAAAGAGGTCCCGGGTGACCTTCGCCGCGCCCTGGGCCATGACGGCCACCGCCTGCCCCCGGTCTCTCCGGCTCACGAGCTCATGAAGCGGGCGCCCCCCGGCAGCGGCCACTCTTTCATTGGGAATATCCACGTAAGCCGGGGAAGGCTGGAGGACTCCCGCATCAAGGGTCCGGGCTTTCTGACCTCTCGCCAGGATTTGATCCTTGATGAAGTTTAGTTCTTCTGCTTTCGTATCAAAAGTTCCGATGATGAGGATGGACTTGTCCATAAAGGATAAAAACGCATAGCGCAGAGCGCATAGAGCATAGCGTGAATGAAAGGAGGCAAAGGGCAAAGAGCTGGGGGCAAAAAGTTTTTCTTTTTGTTTAGTACTCTATGCTCTCTGCCCTATGCTCTATGCGTATTTATCTTTTCAGCTTTTGGGCCTTGAACATCTCCGTCGTCTTCCGAATTGCCGTTTCCACCGGGATCCGTTCGATGGAAGAAGCGCCGACGAATCCCACTGCCCGGGTATGGCGATAGATATATTCCGTGGCCTCCGGTCCCTCGATCGGCCCGCCGTGAGCCAGACAGATCACGTTCCGCTTGACGGACAGGGCGGCTTTGAAGATGGCGGAGCACCTCTTGCCCGCTTCTTCCAGGCTCATGGGCCGCTTGGCCCCTACGGTTCCGCCGGTGGTAGTTTTCATGTGGGCGACCACCGAGTCGATCCCGTTCCGGGCCATCATTCTGGACTCTTCGGGGTTGAAAACATAGGCCATGGTGAAAAGACCCAGAGACCCGGCCAGCCCCATGACCTCGGCTTCTCTCCGGTAGCTCATACCGAGATCCTCCATGGTCTGGCGGAAGTCCCCGTCGATTCTTCCCACGGTGGGGAAATTGATGACCCCGGAGAATCCCGCCGCCAGCAGCTCCTTGAGAAAAACCTCCATATCCCGGGTCAAGTCGTAGGCGCAGATGCCCGCAATCACCGGGGCTTTTTGGACGATGGGCAAGACATGACGCAGTCCCATCTCCTTCACCATGGCGTTGGCGTCCCCGAAAGGCATGTAGCCGGCGATGGAAGGAAGGCCGTCCATGCGGTAGAGGCCAGAGTTATAGATGATGATCAAATCCGACCCGCCGGCCTCGGCAAATTTGGCCGAAAGGCCGATTCCCGCCCCGGCGGCCACGATGGGCCGTTTTTTCCCGATCTCGGCCTCCAATCTTTTCCGAACTTCTTTTCCACTGTATCGATTGGCCATTGTAGTCCCCTTTACAGTTTGGGGAGATCTTAGTCAAATCACCCCCACAATTCTATCAAAAGAAAAGGCTTTTGGAAGGACATAATGCCGAATGATGCCTGAATCTGCTGAGATTCACCGCAGGTTTTTTTATCGGATAGGAAATCATAAACCTCTCTCTTTGTAACCCCTGGAAAATATTTTTATTATCCGGTGCGTACCCTGTCGGCGATGAAAAAAAGCCAGACCCGATTTCTCTCGCCCGCTTCAAATGTCAAAGCAGAGAGCGGAGAGCGTGGAGCTAAGAGCAGAGAACAATCAGAGACGGGGAAAAAGTCCCTTACTGGCTTCGGATTCCTGACTCCTGGTACCTGAATCCTGACTCCTTTTTTCCCTTTCTCTGTGAACCCTGCGGACTCTGCGAGAGACATTTGTTTTCTTTTTTTAACGTTGATCACCAGGCAGAAAAGGAAGGGTATTCAAAGCGATCATTGACACCTTCCCTTCCCTGGGATATGAATTAAAAAAGTGAAGAATACCCAAAAAATACCCTACGGAGGATAATTCATGGCTCTGGTCATTGAAGGCGGTCTGGATATTGCCATCCCCAGGATGGTTCCCATCCGACAGAAATTTCCCGGCCCGGAAATCAAGGATATCGGAGAGGAAATCAAACGCCTCTTTTCCCAAGATGACCGGTTGAAAAAGATCAAGAAAGGCAGCCGCATTGCCGTGACCGCGGGAAGCCGGGGGATCAACTCAATCGACAAGATTATTCATGCCCTGGTGAAGGAACTCCAAACCCTGGGAGCCAAGCCCTTTATCGTTCCCGCCATGGGAAGCCATGGAGGGGCCACGGCCGAGGGGCAGCGGAAAGTCCTGGCCGAGTACAAGATCACCGAGGAGACCATGGGCGCGCCCGTTCAATCCTCCATGGAAGTGGAGAAGGTCGGGCAGCTGGAAAACGGAGTCCCGGTCTATCTGGACAAGATCGCCCTGTCCAGCGACGGAATCGTGGTGGTCAACCGGGTCAAGCCCCATACGGCCTTCAAGGCGGATTATGAGAGCGGGCTCCTCAAGATGCTGGCCATCGGCCTGGGAAAGCACAAGGGGGCCACGGCTTTCCACACCTGCGGGGTGGACATGTTCGGCGAGCTGCTGCCCCAGCTGGGGAAAGTGGTCCTGGACAACGCGCCGGTTCTCTTCGGCCTGGGCATCATCGAGAACGGCTACGACCATCCGGCCCGGTTCGAGATCGTGTGGAAGGAAGATATGATCCGGAGGGAAAAAGACCTTCTGGTGGAGGCCAAGGGCCTGATGCCCCGTCTTTTACTGGACAACCTCCACCTCCTGATCGTACAGGAAATCGGCAAGGAGATCAGCGGAAGCGGGATGGACCCGAATATCACCGGGCGCTCCTCTTCGATGCACTTCCATAAACCCGACGCGCTGAAGACGGAAAAGATCGTGGTGCTGAACCTGACCCCGGCTTCCAAGGGAAACGCCTGCGGGATCGGCGTCGCCGACGTGACCACGAAACGCTTCGTGGACTCCATCAACCTGGATTATACCTACGTCAACGCCGTCACGTCCGGGATCCTGGCCACGGCCCGGATTCCGATTTCTATGCCTACCGACCGGGAGGCGATTCAGCTGGCCCTGAAAACCTGTTACCGGGTCCGGCACCCGGAAACGAGAATCGTCTGGATTAAGAACACCCTTTCTCTGGAAAAGATCTTCGCCTCCGAACCCCTGCTGCCGGAGATCCGCAGGAATTCCCAGATCGAGATCCTGGGCGATCCCCGGCCCATGGCCTTTGATGGAAAAGGGAATCTGAAATTTTCCTGAGTGGTCGCTTTTTCCGGAAAATCCCCGGGGGGAGATTTGGCTTTCGAGGATCGGGGGGGATTTATTGACGGAGGTTCTTCCAGTCCGCGAATATGGCGTACTCCCGGGGAAAGATTGAAACCCGGTCCCCCGGCTGGATCACATGATCGGGGGAGATGGCCCGATGATTCACCATGACCAGCTGCACCTGATCGGGCTGAATATGGAGACGATGGATGAGCTCTCCCAGAGAGATGGGTTCATCCAGGTTGTCGAGGACCGGGGAGGCGATGGATTCCCCCGGTCCCCTTCTCAATGATCCGTAGAGATAAACTTCGGTTTTCCCCTTCATCCCTTTTCTTCCCGCATTTCAAGCCATGACCGGCTGAGCCCGCAGAACTTCGCCCCGGGTGCTGATGATCACGTGTTCCAGGGGAATCTTCTTCCTGGACAGTTCCAACCCCTTCCGGACGATCATGGGCAGACCCTGGCAGCAGGGGACTTCCATGGTCACCACGGTGATGGACTTGATCCCCGCCGCCTGGAAGATGGCGGCAAACTTCTCCACGTATTCATCGGCGTCATCGAACTTGGGGCAGCCGACCATGACGGCTTTACCCTTCAGGAAATCGCGGTGAAAATTCGGGTAGGCAATGGGGGTGCAGTCGGCTGCCACCAGCAGGTCCGCGCCCTTCAGGAAGGGAGCTGTCGGGGGAACCAGATGGATCTGAATGGGCCAGTGGGTCAGGGCCGAAGGAGTGTCCCCGTGGGAAACGGGCCGGTTGGCTTCCTGGCAGCTCACGGCCGGAGCGAAGGACTGAATGCGGGCGGAAGGACATCCACCGGCCATGGGCAGGGGTTTTTTCTGGGGGGCTTTTTCTTTGGAGTGTAGATACTCCTCGACGGCTTTTTCGTCAAAATCCTCCGCATCCCGCTCGATGACCTTCAGGGCGTCGTTGGGGCACTCCCCGAGACAGGCGCCCAACCCGTCGCAATACTTTTCGGCCACGAGTCTGGCTTTTCCGTCGATGATCTGCAGGGCTCCCTCGGCGCAGGAGGGAACGCAGACCCCGCAGCCGTCGCATTGGTCTTCGTCAATCTGAATGATCTTCCGTTTGATTTTCATTTTCTTCTCCTTCATTTTCTTGCCACAGAGGGCACAGAGTTCACAACGCGGCTGCGCCGCAACCAAAAATTTTTTATTGGACACAGATGAACTTAGCGCGGCTGCGCCGCAACCAAAAAAATTTTATTGGACACAGATGAACACAGATAAACACAGAAAAGGATTCATGAAAAACGCTTAACAAAATTTAAAGATTTTACAAAACAGTAGTACCAAGGATCAAACAAAAAAATTTCATTTGTTCTTGTTTATATTTTTTTCTCTGTGTTCTCTGTGACCTCTGTGGCTAATAATGCTTTTCGGGCCAGCTCGCGGCCGGTGGCGGTCAGAAAATTCTTTTCGATCATTCCTTCGAGTTTTTCCCGGGGGATCTTCTGCCCCTGCTGATTTTCTTCCAGGTTGACAATCAGGTCGGCATCATAGACGATCTTGAAATTCATCGTTTCTTCCGGCTGGGGATGGTGGTGGTGGCCGATGATGTCGCAGACCTCTTCGATGAGCTCGGGGGCGGCTCCCAGCTTGGTCAGGATCTCCCGGGCGATAGGCGGGCCGAGCTCTTCCTGGTATTTGGCTCCCGTGCTCTGGTATCTGGCTTCCGCCTCCTTGATCCCAATGTCGTGGAGGCAGGCGGCGGTGAGAACGATGGCCACGTCTCCTTTTTCCTCCTTGGCGATCTGCTCGGCGTGCCGGGCCACTTTGGTGGCGTGCCCGATCCTTTTGAAGTCCGGCTTGAAGAAATGCTTCATCTCGATGGCCACCCGGTCTTTGAGGAGGTCCTTTTTCTGAGCAATCAACTCGGGGGGCAAGTCTCCCAAGCATTGTTCGGCGTACTTGCAGTAAGACGCGCAGCCGAAATCCATCTTGGGATTGACCATCTTGTGCCCGCACTTCTTGCAGCGGCGGGTGGGCTCATCCTTGAAGAACTCGATGGAATTCCCGCATTTCGCGCAGGCTACGTCATACACCGCTCCCGGCTTCCAATACCGGCTGTCCTGTCCCGGGCACCTCATGAAAAACCTCCATTTGCCACAGAGGACACAGAGTTCACCGAGGAGAATTCCAAATAGACAGGCATTACCCAGAGGGGCTTGGAAAATATTCCGTTTGTTCCTTTTCTACCCCGGAGAGTCTTGAAGTTAGGATTTCGGGATTTGTAATTCATAAACCTCTGTGTTCTCTGTGCTCTCTGTGGCTAAATGCCTTACCCCAGGATGGCCTTCAGGTCCTGATCCGGGGTGGTGATCATCTTGATGTCAAAGGTCTTCACCAGGGTGTTCAGCACCGCCGGGGAAAGAAACGCGGGCAGGCTCGGCCCCAGGCGGATATTCTTGATCCCCAGGTGGAGAAGGGTCAGCAAAATGGCCACCGCCTTCTGCTCGTACCAGGACAGGACCATGGAAAGGGGCAGGTCGTTCACCCCCACGTTGAAGGCCTTGGAGAGGGCCACGGCGATCTGGATGGCGGAATAGGCGTCGTTGCACTGCCCTACATCCAGGAGCCGGGGAATTCCCCCGATATCTCCGAGCTGCTTGTCGAAGAACCGGAACTTCCCGCAGGCCAGGGTCAGAACGACCGTATCCTTGGGGGCTTTTTCCACGAACTCGGTGTAATAATTTCGCCCCGGTTTTGCCCCATCGCACCCGGCGACCAGGAAGAAGTGACGGATGGCCTTGCTCTTCACCGCTTCGATCACCTTGCCGGCGACCCCCATCACCGAATTCCGGGCGAATCCCACCATGACCGAACGGCCGTTTACATCCGCCGAAAACCCGGGCAGCGCCAGGGCCCGGTCGATGACCGGCTTGAAGTTCCGGCCGGTCATATGAGTCAGCCCGGGCATGCCCACGGTTCCGGAGGTGAAAATATTGTCCTTGTAACTGTCCCGGGGCTTCTGGATGCAGTTGGTGGTCATCAGGATCGCTCCCGGAAATTCGGCGAATTCCCTGGCCTGGTTCTGCCAGGCCGTGCCGTAATGCCCGTAGAAATGGGCGTATTTCTTGAGGGTGGGGTACCCGTGGGTCGGCAGCATCTCCCCGTGGGAGTAGACATAGATTCCCTTGCCTTCAGTCTGTTTGAGAAGCTCCTCCAGGTCTTTGAGGTCATGGCCGGAGACCAGAATGGCTTTTCCCTTTTTGACTCCCAGGGGGACCTTGGTGGGAACGGGATGCCCGTAGGTTCCGGTGTTGCCCGCGTCGAGAAGCTCCATGGCGCGAAGGTTGATCTCCCCGCATTTGAGGACCAGCTGGATCCAGTCATTCAGGCTCAGGTCTTTCCGCAGGATGGCGGTAAGCCCTTCATGGATGAAGGCATAAACCCGTTCATCCTCCTGCCCCAGAATCTGGGCATGGTCGGCATAGGCGGAAACCCCTTTCAGACCAAAAAGGAGAGTATGCTGCAGGGAAAGGATATCGGGGTTGATGGAGGAGTCCGATTTCAGCCCGACTTTTTCCCCCTGGGCGGTCAATCCTTCAAGGCTCTTTTCCGGCTTGAAAGTGGCCGGCCCATCGGGGAAATCCACCTTTCCTTTCGCCTTTTTAACTTTTTCTTTCAGCTCATCCCTCAACTGGACGCACTGGTTGATTAATTTCACAAAGCGTTCCGGGTCGAAATTCACGTTGGTCAGGGTTGAAAACAGGGCTTGAACGGTAAAGATATTGATATTTCGGTCATGGATTCCGACTTTGCGCCCCTCGACCGCATACAGGGAAAGTCCCTTGAGGGCATGAATTAATAGATCCTGCAGGCCAGCCACTTCGGGTTGCTTGCCGCAGACTCCCACTCTGGTGCAGCCTTCCCCCTTGGCGGTCTGCTCACACTGATAACAAAACATCGCTTCATTGGCCATATCCTCTCCCTCCTTTTTGTGGTTGCTGTATTCACTGGCGACGCTTCCTGCCGTAATCTCTCTTATACAATATCCTCTTTGGGGAGGTAATTCCTTGACTCAAGTCAAGAAAATTAAAAATCCTGACCGCCGACCGCTTACGGCCGACCGCCGACTGGCACGAAAGGAGGGCCTTAACGGCGGTCATCGGTCTGCGGTCGGCTGTCGATTATTTCTTCCTTCCCCGTCCTCTCCAGAACCTCCCCAAACCGTTCTCCATCTTGACAGCGCTCCTGGTAAAGATCCAGGCAGCGGTCGAGGATTTCCAGGGTTTCCTCGGGGAAATGGATCCCCGGCAATTCCTCGGCCAGCCGGGGATGGCGGCCGAGCTTGCCGCCGACCTGAATCCGGAAACCACTCTTTTCTTCCTGCAGGGTGCGGGTCGGGCAGGCAGCGATGCACTGGCCGCAGGACACGCATTTCCCCCAATCGACAACCGGCCACTTCCCCGCTAGAACAATAGCCCCCTCTCGGCAGGTCTCCACACAGGCGCCGCATTGGGTGCAGGGCTCCTCGGAAATATTGGGTCTGCGGGCTCCGATCAGCCCGATGTCGGCAATCTGGGGGCGGGAGCAGGCGTTGGGGCAGTCGGAGATGGAGACCCGGAACTCGTGATGCAATTTTAGCGGCCCTTTGGCCTTCTCCTCTAGAAAAGACTTCAGGTTCCGGCGGGAGAGCAGGTCTTCAATTTTCCGGGGCAGGTCATCATAGGCGACTGCCCGGTTCGGACATCCGCTCGGGCCGAAACAGGTCTCGACCTGGAATCCCTTTACTTCCTCTTCCATCTGGTTCAAAAACCGCTGCTGGCAGGTCTTGACGTGCTCCAGGGTGGCTTCCCCGGCCCCCACGCGGGCGGCCTCCTCTTCCACTCTCTTGCGGACCCGTTTGCGGACAAAGAAAGGGACTTTGGATGCCGCTTCCTCTGCTTCTCTGGTCCATTTCATGATTTAATCCCCCAAGAGCTTGACTCGGGGCGCAGCGGTGAGATTCTTTCCCTTCCCTGCTCCCCGCATCCTTCATGCTACACCCTACACGCTACACCCTATACAATTTAGTTTACACCCTTCTATTTTCATGGGCCTTGACTTAAGTCAAAAGATGGGCATAATTCCCCTTGAGGCATGCTTCTATGAAACTGACCGATCAAATTGCCGCCATTCCCCTTTTCCAGGGCCTTTCCCGGGGAGAGTACGAGGATCTGGCCATGATTGTGGTGGACCAGGTTATCCGGAGGGGGCAGACCATCTTCGAAGAGGGGGATGAGGGGAGCGGCTTTTATGTGATTCTCTCGGGGCGAGTGAAAATCTTTAAGCTGTCTCCCGACGGCAAGGAGCAGATCCTCCACATCCTGACAACGGGGGAACCGTTCGGGGAGGTTCCGGTCTTCGCCGGCGAGAAATTTCCCGCCCATGCCCAGGCCATGGAGGACAGCCGGGTCTTCTTCTTTCCCCGGCCAGCTTTCGTGGACCTGGTCAAGAAGACCCCCTCTCTGGCGCTCAACATGCTGGCCGTCCTTTCCCGGCGCTTGCGAAAATTCTCCTCCCTGATCGAAGATCTTTCCCTGAAAGAGGTTCCGGGAAGGCTGGCGGCTTATCTTGTATACCTGGGGGAGGGGAAGAAGGGGGGGTCGGAAGTGACCCTGGAGATCTCCAAAAATCAGCTGGCCAGCCTTTTGGGGACCATTCCGGAAACCCTTTCCCGGATTCTGGCCAAATTGACCCGCGAAGGTTTCATCAAGCCGAACGGCCCGCGCCAGATCCAGTTATTGGACCGCAAAGGGCTGGAAGAGCTGGCCAGCGGGGAAAGGCGGCTGGCGTAATCAGTGGGTATAGAGCAAGGGCAGGTTGGATTGGGCCTTTTCCTGATTTCCCCATTTCTTAACTTGACAACGATGTCGTCATTTGTCATCTCATATGACGATGAAACCGGCAAAGCAGGCTTCTATTTTTGCGAATGAAGTGGCTCTTATTGCATGGCTTATTCCCCTTAAGCAGGGGATCGAGAGTGATATATTTAGTTTCGAGATCAAAGAATTTTGCAAGCCATGTCAAGGAAAGCCGCCGGTGAAGATTTCACCAACTGTTGAATCAAGGGGTATTTTGGGCATTAAAGATTATCGAAAGAAGCCATACATCCCGATTCAACATATGGAAACCATATCGCATCCATTTTTGATGCGGTGAAAATGATGGATAGATAGCAGTACACACAACCATCGGCTAAAGAGCCTGCACCACAATATATTGGGGTTGACCCTTTAGGTGCCTTCCCCTATATTTGACTTTGCAGACCTCGTCAAACCAAGTCTTTGCCGCGTCTCCTCCCCATTATACCTACAAGTCACTGGAAGTATTGGCTAAATAAGTTGACAATCACGAATAGAAAGATGGATAATAAAGTAAACAGGCTCCCTCTTTTAAGAAAATATTATCTGCAGAAGTTTCGGTTTTTCCCCGATAAGAGATCGGTCACGAAACGGGCATTGAAACCATGGTTCGGGAATTGGGTCCATAGAGAGAGATTTAATTATGGATTCTTCTCAAGCTCATATATTTCTCGCCTACCCCCAATTTTACATATTTCATACGGCGGCCGTCGGCTCGGCAATTTCTCTGTTCCTCATCTTTTATATAAGAAATCTGATCCTTCAGGCAGAAAAGGATGCTGTTGTTAAGCCAGTGTCATTACCAGTATGGTTGAACTTTATGTATCCAAACTGGCTTGATAAATTGACCTTTCAACACATTTTTAAGGCATTTGCCTGGGGGTTGGGTATTGCCATAGTTTCCTGGATAGTACTGGCAATCTTATTCCTAACCTGGCACAGCCAGAACCAAAAAGTTGAGATTTTCAAAAAACGATGAAAACCCTTGCTGGCAAAGGGGTTCGGCCGCAGCCATAAAAATTTGATGCCAAAAAAGCATCAATTTAAGCGGTAA
>Ga0315285_10003129_pt1 | contig 17317 bp, 17 predicted proteins | sample YL17G09_36_MG_FD_203698 | JGI IMG/M metagenome (GOLD analysis project Ga0315285, IMG submission 203698) | Sediment microbial communities from Yellowstone Lake, YNP, Wyoming, USA - YL17G09_36 | ecosystem: Environmental > Aquatic > Freshwater > Lake > Sediment | place: USA: Wyoming | collected... | reverse complement strand
TGGCTACCAGAGTAGAGCATTCCTTTTCCTTGTAGGGCGAAGTAGTAGAGGCAAAATACAAGCCATCTACCTTCTCACGTTGCCAGCCAGCTAAACAGTCAATGGCGGCCTCACTTGCCATGGTGATAGTGTCTTCGTCATTGTTGGCTACGCTTCTTTCGCCTCCGGTTGAGGCGCTTTGCCAGGCCGCGGCGATAGCATCTCGAGAGAGTCGCCACAGCGGTATATAGGCGCCATATGAAATAATGCCAGCCATGAGCTGAGACCTCCTTTATTCGTATTTGTCGAATTCCCGTGCCCCTCTTCCCATCACAATCCCACCCTCCGATTTTCGGCGGCCGTTCTTGAGTATGCGTCGGCCGGCATATAGATTATGCCCATTGTCCTACAGTTGTCAATGGTGAAAACTTGCTTGGCTTGGAACGAATTTGATTAGCGGCTGGTGGGAGTGTCTGGAAGTGTTGTGTTGCGAACGTGATTCCGAATGGGCTACTCCAAATACAGTATCCTGCTACAGTTGTTGCATTGGATTAAATCGCCTGCTTTGGCTTTCTGCCATTGACTAGTAGGCACGGTGATGTGGCATCCCAGGCATCTTCCTCTCTCCACTTTGACCACAGCTTGTCCCCTTGTTAGCCTGATGCGCTCATAAATGTTGAAGGCTTCAGAGTCAATCTGCTCGGCTAACCTGTTACGCTCCCCCTTGAGGTCAGCAAGCGCGATCTCAATTTCACTTTTCCTTGGCCTAAGAGTCTCTTGTGTTTGTTCCCATTCCCGCTTCAATCGCTCAACTTCTTCACTGCTAGTCTTTAGTTTGGCTTCTAGCTCTTCCACCTGGGTCATTAATCCCAAGAGCGCATCCTCTTTAGTCGTAGTCTGGCTTTTCAGTCCTTTGACTTCTTTCTCAAGATTAACCAGTTCCTTGGGATCCTTGGTTTTGCCGCCGTAAAGCTTCCTATTAATCTGCCTGATTTTCTCCTGGAGGTCTTCGAGTTCCCATTCAGAGCTCTTCTGCTTTTTCCTCGCGTCTTCGAGTTGTTCTTTTTGCGAGGCAAGTCTGGATTCAGCAGCGACCAAGGCCTTATTATCGCTTAATTGATTTTCAACTTCGCTTAGCTCTTGTTGCCTCTTTTGAAGCTCTAGGTCGATCTGCTGCAACTTGTAGAGTTGCCCTGCTAAACTCATATCAGCGCTTATTGTAGAAGTGACGCGGGGATATTGTCAAAAGTGCAGGCAATTGGTCGGGATAGCGGGAGACTAAAGCTCCACGGTGCGAGGTTTCACACGGCATTTTTCGGCAGTGACAATGGCATCTATCTGGGATACGACTTCATCAAGCTTATTCTGGTGGCTTGTTATGACATAATCGAAAAGCGGCAAGCTTCTTATCTCTTCTCTAGCCGTTGCCAACCTTAGAGCCAGATCTTCTGAAGACTCACTGCGTCGCCTCTTCAACCTTTTTTCTAGTGCTTGCGTGGAAGGAGGCATGAGGAAAATGAGTACTGCTTGGGGCAAACTCTTTCTTATAGTGGCGGCACCCTGAACATCTACTTTGACTATTGTATCTACTCCTTTGGACAAAGCTGGACTTACCTCGTCTTTGGGCACACCATAGTAGTTGCCGTAGACACTGGCCCACTCCAGGAATTGGTGCTTATTTATCATTTGTTGAAATGCTTTCTGGGAAAGGAAATGATAATTCACTCCATTCTTCTCTCCGGCGCGCTTGGGGCGTGTCGTAGCGGTGACTACATAGTGGAAGGGACGCTCTGACTTTTTCATTCTGGCCAGCACAGCATCCTTGCCTACCCCCGAGGGCCCGGAAAGGATGATGAGGAGAGGTTGAGAGCTGTTGGCGCCTCTTGGGGTGACTCGAGGATTTGACGCAAAGCTTGGGTCAGGCACTTCCCATCTCAACCTTTTCCTCAGACAGGATGGATGTAGTGGCCAATCTATGAGCGATGGTCTCTGCCGTCACGGCAGCCAACATCATGTGACCAGTTTCAAAGAGAATAACGGTCTTGGCTTTCCTCCCGTGCGTGGCATCAATCAAGCGTTCCTTTTCCCTTGCTTCCCGAATGAGTCGCTTGACGGGTTGTTGATTTATGGACAAAAGAGCAATCACCCTATTTACAGCGATGACATTGCCAAAACCGACGTGAACTAATTCTGTGCACATGCTACCCTCCTAACTACAGTGCTTCAATATCGCTCAGTATTCAGTTATCTGCCGCAGAGTCTGCCAGAAGGCAGGATATGACACCTCTGCTACCTGAGCGTGCTTGATGATTGTTTCTCTTCTGGCGATCAAACCGGCTATTGCCAGGCTCATCGCCAATCGGTGGTCGAAATGGCTGTCAACCTCGGTGCCCGATAAAAGCGTCCCGCCATAGATGACCATGCCATCTGGCAGAGGCTCAATCTTGGCACCCAGCCGAGAAAGCTCATTTGCCACAGTGGCAATCCTGTCTGATTCCTTCACCCTCAGCTCCCCGGCATCCTTGATCACAGTCTTTCCTTTGGCAACACAACCAGCTACGGCCAACACGGGAATCTCGTCAATGAGGCGAGGGATAATATCGCCGCCGACCTCTATCCCCCTTAATTCGCTAGATTCTACCACAATATCGGCCAATGGTTCACCAGCCTCCAGACGCTCATGGTCTATTTTTAACCTGGCTCCCATAGCCAGGAGAATGTCTATGATTCCCGTGCGTGTTGGATTGATTCCACAGTCTCTTATCACTATTCTGGCGTTAGGGTGAATAGCTGCGGCAACTAGAAAGTAGGCTGCTGAGCTAATGTCGCCGGGGACGCGTAAGTCGAGAGGCACTAACGGACTAGTCAAAGGCAACAAGGAAACTGAGTTTCCCTTGCTTTCCAAACTGGCTCCCATCTGCCTGAGCATCCTTTCCGTATGGTCCCGGGAAAGGATTTTCTGGTGTAACACAGTGTTGCCGCGGGCAAAAAGGCCCGCTAACAAAATCGCCGACTTGATTTGAGCACTGGGAACAGGCAAGGTAAAATCTATGCCCTGTAATTTCCTCCCCTTAATAACCAGAGGAGCAAAGGAGTCTCGTCCCCTTCCCCAGACCTGGGCACCCATCAACCTCAGCGGCTCAATCAACCTGCCCATCGGGCGATTACGAAGAGAAGCATCCCCCGTAATGACCGACAGGAAAGGCTGGCTGGCCAGAAGACCGCCCAGAAGGCGCATCGTGGTAGCGCTATTCTGGGCATCAAGCACGTTGCTGGCTTCCTTTAGGCCATCTTCGCCGGTTCCTGAGACTGACATAGTAGGTGAGCCCCGCGACCCTTTTCTGTCGATTTTCACCCCCAGGGCTCTGAGGCACCTGACCGTTGACAGACAATCCGCCCCCGGAGCGAAATTGTCAATCTGGGCTTTACCTTTAGCTAAGCTGCTCAGGATGGCAGCCCGGTGGGAAATAGACTTATCCCCGGGTGGAACTACCTCCCCGTCCAGCCTCTGGCAGGTTTTAACGGTTCTTATCGTGTCTGTTTTAGCCATTCTTGTCGTGCGTTGTTAGCCTCAGTTAAGGCTTGCTCCAGGCGTTTATCCCCTTTAGCCACCAGTTGTCGATACTTCTCTAACTCTCGGCCGAATTTATCTATCCAGTCGATTATGGCTTCTTGGTTGCTAAGGCAGATATGAGAATTCACTTCAGGATTTCCCGAAGCCAGGCGAGTAAGGTCATGATAGCCTGAGGAGGCCAGTTTGGACATTTTAGACCAGGAAGGATTCTTGGTAGTTAGCGACACCAGAGCCGCCGAAAGCAACATAGGTAGATGACTAATGCCAGCCACCAGGTTGTCATGCTCTTGAGCATCAATGAAAAAAGGTATGGCACCCAGCTTCTTAGTCATGCCTATCACCGTATCTATTGATTCTGGTGAAGCCTTCTCTGACGGGGTCAGACAATAGGTGCACCTCCGAAACAGATCCGCTTCAGCCGCCTGGATGCCATAAGTCTCTCTCCCGGCCATCGGATGTCCGCCAATGAAGTGCACTGTCGGCGGCAGCATTTCCTCGGCCCATTTCATGACCTGGACTTTTGTGCTGCCGGTATCGGTAACGATGCAACCGGAGGGAAGGTGGGGAGCTATTCTGGAGAAGATTTCCTTTACTGTCAGAACCGGCGTGGCGATGATGACCAATTCGGCTCGTTCTACGGCGTCCTTTAGATTGGTTTCACCTCGGTCAATGGCGCCTAAACTTAAGGCCCTGGCTACAGTTTCCCGGCGACGGCTATGGCCGACTATCTCCCAGCTGGACTTCTTCCCTTGTCTTAAAGCTAACCCTATTGACCCGCCAATTAGTCCTAAACCGATGACGGTAACCAGCACGGTATTATTATAGCAGCGTAAGGTCCGCCCGTCATCGCGAGCTCTTGTTTTCCTGTTATTGTGAGCCCCCTCCTTATAGAGGCGCAAGGCAGAAGGTGCGCGACAGACTAAGTAATGCTCTTGACTCAGCGATGACTGTAGCGCGCTCCGCATTAGCTGAGTTCCCCAGTTCTCGTGGTGGGAACAAAAGAAAGATGACATTAAGGCCCACGATAAGAGTGAGCAGAACTGGGCTTTGTTTCTCCAGTTGTTAATGACAACCTTGACTCTTGCTTTTGGTGGTGGCAGACTACTTTGGCTGACGGGCAAGAAGCTATGAGATGGACCTAAGCGGGCTGACTCGCAAAGTTAATCCTACGCACGTCAGGATATTCATGCCGATATTTGTTCAATAGTAACAATATAGCGGTTTGTGGCTCCCTAACTCAATGGCATGTCTTGGACACCGCACCAATCTCTTGCCTATCTTACTCCAATAGCATATATTGAAAGGGAGCTCGCTAAAATCCGCAGCCCAGTGCTACCCATGTGGTCAGCCAGCACGCAGCGACAGATAAACTAACTGAAATGATAGAAAGGAGGGCCACTTAATAGCGAAATAGCATTAGGTCAATCTGAACAACAACTAGTGGATGTGGTGTGGATGAAAGAAGTGAAGAAGTTTAGGTGAAGGAGGTTAGAATGATTAAAAGACTTTCAGAAGTGGGATGGATAGTCCTGGCTGCTTTGTTATGCCTTGTTCTTGTCGCATTGCCGGCCTGTGCTGGTCCAGCCGAAGAGGAAGAGGCGGTGATAACGCTAACGGCGGCTACCTGGATGCCGGCTATGGCGGGCCAGAGCGTGATGGTGGAGGCTTTTCTTGAGGACCTGAAAACTGAATCTGGTGGCCAATTGGACTGTGTTTGGCATCCCGGGGGGTCGCTGCTCGGACCGTTCGACTTATATGAAGGATGCACCGAAGGGCTCGCAGATATAGTTATGTGTGCTCTTCACTATTCGGCTGGGCGTTTCCCAACCATGGATGCTCTATACCAACCTATCGGCATTTCCAGCGCCTGGGTAGCCACGCATGTCATAAACGACTTCTATGGGGAATTCCAACCCGCGGAAGTAGCCGATACGCACCCACTTTTCTGGCATGGTAGCGCTCCGCTCGTTATGTACACAAAGGAACCAGTGCAAGAGTTAGCTGACTTGGATGGCATGATTCTAAGGTGTGGCAGCTCTAATAATCCTATCCTTCAGGCACTGGGTGCCACGCCGAGTAACATCCCGATGCCGGATGTCTATGAAGGTATTGAGAATGGGCTGATAGATGGCTGTATGATCGGGGCCGACGGGTTTACAGTATGGGCACTCGGCGACGTGGTTGCTTACACCACCTTTCCCAACGTGGCTGGCTGCGACGTCTTTTTGGTAACAATGAACAACGACAAATGGAATAGCTTGCCAGCAGATCTCCAGGAAGTAGTTACCAGTGTTTCCGCTAGCTATGTTGACGAGTCATGCCAGATGTGGGAGACCTTAAACAAGGGCAGTTGCGATTATGGGAAGTCACATGGTGTAGAATTCATTACTCTATCTGCTGAAGAGCAGGCCTTCTGGGAGGGTACATTGCAAGCTGTGCTCGACAACTATGTAGCTGCCCGGGTAGATGCCGGGGAATCACGGAGCGAGGTCGAGGGATGGCTTGATTACATAGCAGAGCGTGTCGACTACTGGACTCAGGAGCAAATCGACGCAGGCATTCCATTCCTGCCCTAGGTGAGGATTAACTCGTGTAGATTCCGGTTTCGGTACATGATGAGGAGCGGCTGCGCCTGGTGGAGGAGCTGGCGGAGTGCTCCCGGGCCGGTGTGAACTTATTAATACTCACCTGGGTACTGTGATGGTCGGCGCAGACAGTCCTGGAGTCTGGCCAGGGCCGCCGGGCTGAAGACATCGTGGCTGAGATGAAGGCAGTAGCCGAGCGTAGCGGACAGCCGAACCTGCTTATCCTGACCATGTGCAATGATGCCATCATGGCGTTTTGGGATGGGCGCCTAGAAGAGGTGGTGCCAATCCGCCGCAGCATTCTGACGCGCGCCGAGAAGCTGGGCACACTTGAATTCACGACGGCGTGGGCAACTTGGACAATACCTGCCCGGGTGCATCTCGGGGATGCCGGCCGGGCTCTCGAGTCGGTGCTTCAGGGCACGATAATCCTACCTCGGAACCTGGCCGGTGAGATGACGATTCTATTCTGCCTGGCACATCTGGGCCGCGTAAAGAGAGAATAAAGATTTGTTGTCACACAAGGCATCTACCAGAAGCAAAAAAACGCTGATTATGATCTGGCTTCATCCCCGAGTTTGCCATTTTGCATGGTTATTCTGATCTCGGTACCATATCCGAGGTGTGTTTCTATTTCCAATCTGGCGCCTATAGAGTGTGCTCTTTCATGTAGACCTATTAGACCGAATTTACCTTTGGTTCCAAGGCTGCTGATGTGCTCTGGCAACGAAAAACCGTTGCCATTGTCCTGGATCCTTATCGAAACATTTGAATCTATGAATTTCAGCTTCACAGCAAGCTTGGTAGCTTTTGCATGTCGGCGTATATTATTAAGAGATTCTTGTACAATTCTGAATAGAGCGGTACTTACATCCGGTGTGATCTCCTGACTGTCACCCTCGGATGAGAATTCTACTTCTATACCAGTTTCCTCCCTAAAACTGTCTACAAGCCACCTTATTGATGGAACAAATCCAAGATGATCCAGGACACTTGGTCTCAAATCACGACAAATACGTCGAATATCTTCCGCAACAAGAAGACTGTTATCCTCAATCGCTGATAGATCTCTCACAGAATCTTCATCAGTTTCATTGCGGAACTTGTCTAGAAGGGAGCGAGCTAAACTGGCATTTCCAAGTATGGTCTGGGTTACTCCATCATGTAATTCTCGTGCTATTCTTTTGCGCTCATCTTCCTGTGCTCTGAATATTTGCTTCATAAAAGCCAGTCTTTGCTCCTCCTTTTCAGCCAACGCCCTCGTTTCTTTCTGACGTGCGAAAATCGTTAGTTCAATGCCGATACCTGTCAAGGCCGGAACTGCCAGGAAAGCAAAGCTAGAAAAAGCGGAAGCAGCATGGAAAGTCCAATGGACAATATGGTCAGCAATACACGCTAACAAGACAAGTAGGACAACAGATGACTGTTTCCACCCAAGGGTTAGAATTGCATATAATATCGGCACAAGGAGCAGAATACCTACGCAACCATTACGGAATTCAAAATAGAAGACAGGCCCGAACCATTCTAACCAATGTTGCCTGTCGGGCAACAAGTGCGCATACGTATAGTATAGAAAGATGATGGCAATCGCCGAAGTGATTACAACAACATAGTGCAATCTCGGTAGGGCTCTAATCTTAGATACCGTACAGCTAGATTCCATCAGTGAATATTACTCCGTTGGTCCCCAAAATCCATGGAAATCAAACCTGCCCGCTGCGCATTTATCACAGCAGAAGTTCTGGAACTTGCTTGTAGCTTATCAAATATGCCCATCAGATACTTTTTTACGGTATTCAGGCTCAGATTCAGGGTTTGAGCAATTGCCTTGTTGCTTGCTCCTTTGGCAACCAGTTCTAATACCTGTATCTCCCTGGCGGTTAGTTTCTCTCCATGGTCCAGAACCACAGGCTGAATAGGGTAGCGTGAAGCGTATGCGAGTAACTGTTTCATTATGTCTTCAGACAGTATAGACTCGCCACTAGTCACAGCCCTTATAGCGCAGGCTATTTCCTTACCCATTGCCCTCTTGGTAAGATACCCGGCGGCGCCAGCCTCTAGGATGTGAAGAATGTACTCTCTATCATCATGAACCGTGAGAACAAGAATTATCGTATCCGGCGATACCTTCCTTATTTGTCTAGTTGCCTCCAAACCATTCAATACGGGCATTTCAATATCCATAATGACAACATCGGGTCTTAATTCTGCAGACAGCGCCACAGCTTGTTCACCGTCCGTAGCTTCTCCGATTACTTCCATGTCTTGCTCTTTGTCAAGGCAGGACCGAAGGGCCTGACGAATAAACTTATGATCATCCGCAATTAACACTCTTGTCATTCTCGGATTTCCGCCGGTTCCATTCACTGAATAATCATCAATCACTATGCCGTCGCTTCCTGACATAACGCGTAGTTCTGCCTCAAGTCACTAGTGACCGAAAGTATATACACGAAATGATATTACTTTCCCAGTATCTATGTGATACCCTTTATGTAGTCGAAGAGGGATTGTCCTATATAAGGAGATTGTATATTCTGTTCTTCTATCCTGTCAAGAACGTGTACGCTTCAATGAAATATGAGATTTTATGGAGGGTACTAAAGGTTTCACTTAGGATTGCGGCCAGATAGACGGAACTAGCTTGGGTCGCACAGGGGTTCAGTTTGACGAAGAGACAGTCCCTGATGAGGGTGAGGCATGGCATCCTGGCGTTGCGGGGTTTCACTGATACCAACGGCATTCACTACCACAGCCTTTGCCTAACATCTCCCTCCCGGGCTTGCTGGCTTTTTCGCTTGCTTCTTAACAGGATTCTAACAACAGCATGATACTGTCAATAGAGAAGATGAAGCCATGGGAGGGGGTGATGCCTATCGAAGGAGAGTATGGAGAACACGGGATTCTGGACGGATTCGACAGGGGTGCAGAAGGACGGGAAAAGGTCGATTGTGTGGATTGTGGCAGCGACAGATAAACTAAGAAAAACATAATAGAAAGGAGGGCGACTGAATAGGGAATAAGCATTAGATGAATCTAAACAACAAGTAGTGGATGTGGCGTGGATGAAGGGAGCGAAGAAATTCAGGTAAAGGAGGTTAGAATGATTAAAAGACTTTCAAAAATGAGCTGGATGGTCCTAGTTATCTTGTTATCTCTTGCTCTTGTCGTATTGCCGGCCTGTGGTGGTGGTGAGGAGGAGGAGGAGGAAGGTGGGTACACTCTCACCATGTCCAGTACCGCTGGAGGGTCAGTTACCCCTGCCACAGGGGCCCATAGCTATCCCCAAGGCACGGTGGTCGACGTGACGGCGAACGCGGCTGCTGGCTACAAATTTGTCAGCTGGACTGGCGGGCCCGTCGCTGATGCAAATGATCCCACCACCACCATCACAATGAACGGTGACCACTCCATAGTGGCCAACTTCGAGAAGGTAGAGGTACCGGTGACAACGCTAAAGGTGGCTACCTACTTCTCAGCTGGTTCGGCCCAGGTCGCGATGCTGGAAGCTTTTTGTAATGACCTGGAAGCTGCGTCTGCTGGCAAAATAGAGACACTGCGTTATTGGGGAGGGATGCCGGTTGCCGCAGGGGATCTGTATGATGCAGCGGTCTCAGGTAGCATGGATATAATCTTTGTTGCTACTCTCTATGAGCCTGGCCGTTTCCCAATTATGGATATCTTTGCCCAACCTCTCGGCATTCCACACGCCTGGTGTGGCTCGCATGTTGTACAGGACTTCTATAAGAATTTCGCAGGAACCGCAAACTTTACGGTTTTCAGCGATACGCATCCTCTGTTCTTGTCGCTGAGCGCTCCCCTCGTTTTGTATACAAAATTTGCAGGGGTGAACGCGGCTGCCTTTAGCGGCAAGAAGATTAGGACTGGCATGCCCAATAAGTGCATACTTGATTCACTGGTTGCCACGATCAGTACCATAGGGATGCCGGATGTCTATAATGCTCTCAATACCGGGCAGATAGATGGAGTTATGATCGGCGCCGATGGGTATACAGTATGGAATCTCCAGGATGTGACTAGTGACCTCACCTTGCCCTACGTGGGAGGCGGTGACGTCTTTATAACAACAATGAGCAATGATTGCTTCAATAATAAATTGACATCAGAGCTCCGAACGGTAGTCAGTAATGTTGCCACTGCTTATGCTGACACGGTATGCACCATGTGGACTAACGTAAACAAGGCCAGTCTAGCCCTTGGAAAGTCGAGTGGTATAGACTTCAATTGTTTAGGTGCTTCAGAGAGAGCTGCGTGGCAGACAGCCATGTCTGGTTGTACCCCCAATTGGATAAATACAACAATGAAAGGAAAGGGGTATGATACGACCGTAGTTGGGGGCTGGGTTGATTATGTAAAAACTCGCCTCGCATACTGGATGGGTGTGCAAAACGCGACACCCTCATCCGCAGGCCTCGGATGGCATGATTGTTATACCTATACCCCCTAGCTAGGTTGGTAGATGAGTATTAACTCAAGTAGAGTCTGGTTTCACTAACAGGATGCGATATAAGGAGTCTGTCTGAGAACCGGGCAAAAGGTGATTCTCCAGAATCAGGTAGCCGGTTCTCGGACAGACTCCACGCTATGATGTGTAGCGAAAGGAGAAACACAATGCGCGGCAGAGTGATAGAGCGGGTTAGCGTTGCAGCGGACAAGGTCTATGGTGCAACACGCTGGCTGACCCGCTGGTTACTGTGGGTGGGAGTTGTTGCTGTGGTAGCCGTCGTGATTATCACCACCACTGATGCAGTGTTGCATAAGACCGGGGGAAAGCCTATTGTGTGGGCGTACGATACAATCTGCTATTTAATTTTGATATCCCTGTCTGCGGCAGGAAGCGTAACGTTAATCAATGACCGGCATGCGAACGTAGATGTACTTGTAGCTAAGTTTCCCAAGCGGGGGCAGGCAGTTGCTGAGAGTGTAGTCTCTTTCCTGTCGTTGATTGTGGCGGTAGCGGCTATCTGGTACAGCATATTATACGGGTTGACCATCTTAAAAGCAGGCAATTACAGCTATACTACTCTGATACCCTGGTACCCATTCCACTTTATGGTTGCTGCGGGGTTTGTGCCCATCGCTGTGCTGTTCTTCTTGAGAACCGTGAAAGCTATTTTGAGCTTGAGGACGGTGTCAAAATGAGCCCTATTTTGGTAGGAATCATTGGCATAGCAGTACTCCTGGTATTGCTCTTTCTGAAAATGCCAATTGCTTTTGTTATGGCCTTTGTGGGATTCATAGGCATTGTATACTTAGAGGGGTGGTATATAGGTGGCAATTTTCTGGCTGTAGATATATTCAGTAATTTCTCGAACTACAATCTCGGCACTATCCTGATGTTTGTGCTCATGGGTTATTATGTTGATGCAGCTGGCATAGGTAGAAGGCTTTACATAACTGTTCGCGATTGGATCGGACACTGGTCAGGAGGCCTGGCCATGGCTACCATCGGAGCATGCGCGCTGTTCTCGGCTGCCTGCGCATCTAGCGTGGCCACAGCCGCTTTGATGGGCAAGGCGGCGTACCCGGAGATGAAGCGTTACGGTTACGACCCCGTGCTGAGCACAGGCACTATCGCTGCCGGTGGATCACTGGGTCCCCTGATACCTCCCAGCACTATCCTGATTCTATATGGAATAGTTACTGAGACATCGATCGGGAAGCTTTTTATTGCCGGATTAATTCCAGGAATAATCCTGGCGACTTTCTTTATTATACAGATTGCCATTAGATGCAAGCTGAATCCTAAACTGGGTCCTGCGAGTCCTAAGGCCACCTGGAGGGCAAGGGTTGCTGGTTTGGGCAACCTGGTTGATGTCATTATCCTGTTTGTTCTCGTCATTGGAGGTATGGTTTTCGGTTTCTTTGGTCCCACTCAAGGTGGAGCTATCGGCTGTGCTGGAGCTTTGATTATTGGTTTAGCGCGGCGAACTTTAACCTGGAAGACATTTGTCCAGGCGAGCAAAGACGGTTTGCAGTCGGCCTGCATGATATTATTCATCATTACCGGATCTGTGGTCTTTGGACACTTTATATCCCTGTCTAACCTGCCTTTTGAAATGACTGGCCTGGTGGCGAATTTTTCACCTGGCCTCTTGATGTTTCTCATCAGCGTGGTGTTCTTCATAGGAGGTTTCTTCATTGACTCTTTGCCTTTAATGTTGCTGATTGTCCCTATAGTCCATCCGTTGCTTAATGCTATAGGCTTTAACCTGATAGTGTTCGGGGTGATGGTGGTCTTGCTTTGCGAGACCGGGGTTATCACACCGCCAGTAGGAGTGAATGTATATACGGTCAAAATGATAGCCCCGGAAGTTCCTATGATGGCTATTTTTAAGGGAGCGACGTACTTTTGTATCTCTATGATAATAGTATTGCTCTTGGTGTACTTCTTCCCTATTCTTGCAACCTTTCTACCCAGTTTCACGACATACTGATGCTAAATGAAAGGAGGAAATAAGAAATGCCATTCAAAGATTTGAGAGAGTTCATTGCCAAATTAGAGGAAGAGGGTGAAGCTGTCAAGATCGCAGAGGAGGTTGATTGGAATTTGGAGGTCTCGGCTATTCTTCGGAGGTCGGCAGAGGAGGGGTTACCGGCACCAATTTTCCAAAAGATCAAGGGTTATCCGCAGGGATACAGGCTATTCGGCAATAGTGCCAATAGCTTCAGACGGATGGCAATTAGCATGGATCTGAAACCGGACACGCATCCCAGAGAATTGATAGAGGAGTACATACGCAGAAGACACAACCCAATAAAACCCGTGCTGGTGAGTAGCGGCCCCTGCAAGGAGAATGTTCATATAGGTGATGACGTCAACCTGCTCGAATTCCCTGTCCCCATGCAGCATGAGGGTGATGGCGGACGCTATATCGGCACATGGCACGTCACCATCGTAAAGGATCCAGATTCTGGTTGGGTGAACTGGGGAATGTATCGGCATATGTTACAGAGCAAGAATTCCGTGGGCATATTGCTGGCTTCACTGGCCAAACACCTCGCGATTATACGTGATCGGAGCTATCTGCCCAAAAACAAACCCATGGAAGTTGCTATTGCGATAGGGGTTGAGCCAATATCGGCTATGTGTGCGGCCAGCCCCCTGCCGGTCGGAGTCTCCGAGGTCGATGTGGTAGGAGGTATCAGGGGAAAGCCTGCCGAGCTGGTGAAATGTGAAACCGTGGACCTTGAAGTCCCGGCAACGGCTGAGATCGTTATAGAGGGAGAATTGAGACCTGGTGAAACAATGGACGAAGGCCCGTTCGGAGAATTCACCGGCTATATGGGAGGGATAAGAGAGCCCAGGCCTCTAATAAGAGTAAAAGCTGTTACACATAGGAACGATCCCATACTGACCTGCAGTTGCTGCGGTATCCCTGTCGATGATAACGCTGTTTTCTCCCTGACAAAAGCGGCGGAAATTCTGGAGCTCATGAGAAAAGAAGGAAAGCCGGTGACCGGTGTCTTTGTGCCCCTGGTCACTACCCACATGTTGGCCATCGTGGCAGTCAGTAAAACGCATTATCCGGGTGTAGCTGAGGACATTGCCCACCTAATCTGGTCTTCAGGCAGTATCGGTCACGAGACACCGTATCTCGTGATTGTCGACGACGACGTAGATCCCTTTAATCTGAACCAGGTACTCCATGCCCTGATAACCAAATGCCATCCGACGCGAGGAATAGTGAGACTGGAACACTCACCGGTAATAAGTATTATCCCCTGGTTAAATAGGGAGGAACGAAAAGCTAGATTAGGTGCGAAGGCTTACTTCGATTGTTCCTGGCCTTTGGACTGGGATCCAGCTAACGTGCCGAAACGGATATCTTTCAAACAATCATACCCTGCCAAGGTTCAACAAAAGGCGCTCGACATATGGCGCAAACACGGATACGGTGAAAAGGCATGACCGTATTGATAGTTGGGATTACTGGTGCATCTGGAGCAGTATACGGTATTAGACTGCTTGAAGTGCTTTCCTCCATTGAGAATGTAGAAACGCACCTCATAGTATCCGAGGCTGCGGAAGCAATCATCGAATATGAAACTGGTAGAAGCCTAAAAGATGTAAAAGAATTAGCTACCTTTTCATATGATATCCGGGACATGGGAGCTCAGATTGCCAGTGGCTCATTCAAGACAGACGGAATGATAGTTGCTCCTTGCACGGTAAAGACGATGTCAGCTATAGCTAACTCATACAGCGAAAATCTACTAATCCGAGTTGGCGACGTTACTATTAAGGAAAGAAGACAATTGCTTCTACTGGTGAGAGAAACGCCATTGCATATAGGTCACCTAAGAAACATGGAGAAACTGTGTGAGATGGGAGCTATTATTATGCCGCCAGTTCCTGCTTTCTACCATAAGCCGCAGACAATTCAAGATATAGTTGACCATACGGTGGGCAAGATGCTGGATATGTTTGGCATAGAGCACACCCTTTTTCAGAGATGGTCGGGCATGGCGAAACGAGACGAGAACTTGAGCACATATTAGCTAACGATACACTATGGTTGAATATGAACTGACTAAAGGGGAAGGCAGAGCCCGGGTTAATGTCACAGTACATAGCATGGGCGGCGACTTCGTGGTACGTATTTACAACCAAAACGCTCACATAGGGGCTGTGGCCGTAGGAGAATACGATTATGAACACGAAAGAGCTTCTGTGTCCGTAATTACCAGGCTTGGACATAAGGATGATGTCCTAGCGAGGGAAGCTGCTTATTTGCTAAGTAAGTCTATTAGAAGGGCTGTCTGTGTTATTGCCGGCGTTCATCTCGATAATATCACCGGAGCAGAAATAGATGAGATTCTGGCGAACACCAGGACTGCAATAAGTGAAGTTATTAATGTATGTAGTCAGCAAAAGCGCGTCAATTAGACCTTCAAGAACGATGGATACTTTAAGGGCTATGTCCCCGCTCCCCGTCGGTTCTATTGTAGTCCCTTCTCCCCTCTAATGCCCTGCTCACCGCCGCTGTCCAGAAGAAGCAAACAGCTGAGTTAACGCCTTGCTTGATCCCGGGCTAACTGAATGGCTTATAGAATATGATTTCAATCGTCCACACCAATCCCTTGCTTATCCTACCCCCATACAGTATATTGAAAAAGCACTTGCTAAAATCTGCAGCCCAGTGTTACCTATGTGGTCAGCCAGCAGACCTTCTTGGACCGAGGTAGCTCACTGCGAAAAGGAGAATGGCACTTACACCAAAACCTATGAGGCCAAGGTCTCCCTTGAGAGGGATGTCCAAACTCGGCATCTTCCCCAATAAGCCTATTGTCCCGCCGCCTATGAGAGCAGCCAGGGCCCCCTGCGGCGTTACCTTTAACTTCCCTCTGTAGAACCCAGCGATTACAGGGACGACGAGGCCACAAGTGAAGATCGTGTAGGCAAAGAGAAGGGAAGAAATTACCCCTTTCAAAATCATCGCCAGTCCCAGTGCTAGCAGGCCCAGAATAATGATATTTAGGCGGGTAAGCAAAATGGTCTTTTTTTCGCTGAATGAAGGTTGGAATCGCTTGATTATGTCCTGGGTCAGGATAACCCCCTGGCTGAGGAGACAGGTGTCTGCTGAAGACATCAGCGCCGCAACCAGGGCCGCGAGGACTACCCCGCCTAGCCAGGGGGAAAGGGCACCGCTTATTACTTGGGGAAAAGCTTGCTCAGGAGAAATCTCTGGATAAAGGACTCTGGCGCCCATTCCTATCAAGACAATAGCAAAGGCGAAAGGAATAAAGGAGAAGGCAGACAGGAAAGTTGCTTTTTGAGCAGTTTTCTCGTTTTTGGCACAAAAGAGTCGAGTGTACATATCCGGTCCCACAACATAAGTTGCCCCCACGAGAATTAGAAGCGATAGAAATGCCTTCCAGTCGAATTGAGAGCTTACCGGGAAAGAGAAAAAATCTTGCGGCAGAGAAAGCCTTAATCCGTCTAATCCTCCTACCTGGGGAAGAAACAATCCTAAACCAATGAAGATGCCGAGGTAAATTATTATCGCCTGGTAAAGGTCAGTCCGAATTACCGAGAGTTGTCCCCCTATGATGGTGTAGGCAACAAAAACTACGGTAAAGATGACCATCCAAAAGGCACCGGAACCTACCCCAAGGATGGATAGGACTTTCCCGGCAGCCACAATCTGTCCGGCTACTACCCCTACCCAGGCGACAACGATGAGAATAGAAGCTGCCAAACCTACACGACGGTCATACTGCTTTTCCACTAGCTCGGGAAGGGTATAGAGTGCAGCACCTCGCACTCTCTTGGCGAAGAAAACCCCCAGAAGCACGAGGCCGATGGAGCCAACAAGGAGCCACCAGGCACCAGTCAAGCCTCGCTCAAACCCCAGGCCGGCCATCCCCACGGTGACCGAGCCTCCTACCGCCGTGGCGACAAGCGATCCAGCAATAAATGGTAAGCTCATTTGACGCTGAGCAACGAAGAAACCGTTTTGACTTGTTACTTTTTTCCTCGTCCCCAGCCCTACGCCTATCATAGCCAGGGAGTAAACGACAACTATGACGAGTTGAATCATAACCCCCTTAAATGGATGCAATCGCCGACAAGGACGGTTCTTAAAGAGCCGTCTTTGCTTTTTAATATGAGTGCTCCAGTGGCATCAATATCTATAGCCTGTCCTATCACTTCCTCGCCCAGACTCGATATCCTTACATCCCTGTTCAACGTTGCCGAAAGTTTCTTCCACTCTTCCAGTAAATCGGCTTTCATTAATGAAGGCAGCCGTCGCTCTATTTCCACCAGTAATGCGGTCAACAATTCCTTCCTGGAGATTACCCTTCCCAACACATCTCTTAAAGAGGTCACCGTTCTTTCAAACTGAGGAATAGACGTATTGGCGTTTATGCCTATGCCGACGTTCACGCAGTTTACGACGTCCATTTCGGCATCCATCTCCGCCAGTATGCCACAGACCTTCTTGCCTGCAATCAAGACGTCATTGGGCCATTTTAGTTCGGCCCTTAACCCAAATAGCTTCTTAATTGTAGCTGCCACGGCAGTAGCGGCCATCAAGTTTACCCGGGGAGCATATGCTGGACTTATCTTAGGGCGTAAAATGATTGTGAAGTAAATCCCTCCTTCCGGCGAGAGCCATTCCCGACTCAATCTTCCCCGCCCGCGGGTCTG
>Ga0315285_10003128_pt1 | contig 17319 bp, 44 predicted proteins | sample YL17G09_36_MG_FD_203698 | JGI IMG/M metagenome (GOLD analysis project Ga0315285, IMG submission 203698) | Sediment microbial communities from Yellowstone Lake, YNP, Wyoming, USA - YL17G09_36 | ecosystem: Environmental > Aquatic > Freshwater > Lake > Sediment | place: USA: Wyoming | collected... | reverse complement strand
CGCAATAACGGCGCCTGAATCACGTCTCGAGGGCCGGTGCGTCCCCCATCGATGGCCGACAGGTGACGCTTACCTTTGAGATTCGCCCGCGTAGCTTCACCCCAGAGTAGCCAATCGGCGGATACCTGGTAAAGCTCGCAGATCCGCCGGAGCATGTTCGCCGGGGGATAGCGGTCATCCTCGGCGGTATCGGTCCCGTCCCGCTCTGCCCGCTCCCAGGCACTCAGGGTCGCACGGCTCACGTCGAGCCGCCCGGCCGCGGACTCCTGGCTCATCCCGGTGGCGTCTCGTGCCATGGCGAGCCGACGACCGAGGCCCAAGTCCTGCATCTGTAACGCTGATCGTGCCATGTCGTTAGTGTGGGCGCTTTTGTCACACTTTGTCAAGGTCCGGTCCTTGACATCCTGTCTCAGATTCCTTACAGTCGCCCTATGCGTGCGTCATCCGCACCATCGAGGGGACCCCGGACATCGGGCCAGCGCCTACGGGACCTGCGGATTCGCCGGGGTCTCACCCAGGTTCACCTAGCCGTTCGGGCCAAGGTCGCGCCGGGAACCATCTCCTTCGCCGAGAGAGACAAGCGCCATCCCATGCCGCTCGTTCAGGAGCGGATCGCGCGCGTGCTCCGCGTCGAGCGGCAGGAGATATGGCCGGAGGGGACGCCGTGAGAACTGAGCATCCAGCCGCTGCGTTGTTCCCGGTACTCCAAGGGGCCGATCTTCAGGAACTCGCAGACGACATCCGGGAACACGGCCTACTCGAACCGATTGAACTCCTGGACGGCGCGGTGTTGGACGGCCGCAGTCGGCTCGCCGCATGTGAACTCGCTGGGGTAGAGCCGGACTTCACCGAAGCGAACATCGATGATCTCGGACCCACGGTATACGTCGTTTCTAAGAACCTGAAGCGTCGGCATCTGACAGTAGGCCAGCGCGCCGTCATCGCCCGGAAGATGCTCCCTCTACTAGCGAGGGAAGCGAAGACACGGCAAGGAACCCGGACGGACCTGGGAAGGCAACTTCCGGGTCCAAAGACCCAGAAGTTCGCTCCTGCGGCGCAGGTAGCCGCCGAGACAGTCGGCGTCAGTCCCGCTTCTGTGAAGAGAGCAGCCTGGCTAGCGAAACACGACCCTGAGGCACTGGAACAGGTCGAAGCGGGAACAGCCACCCTCGTAGGTGCCGTTCGACGTGCCCATGAGCCGAGATCATCCCTGGCCCCGATTGGTAGCCAGAAACGTGGAGGTGTTCCAGTTCGCGAACGCCTCCATCGCGTCGGGGTCGTGCTTTCGGGGTACGTCCTTGCTCTCCAATCGCTCGACTTGGGAAAGGAGGACTGCGAGGAGGAGCTGCTTTCGATTGTCAAGCAGGCGCGTGCGCTCGCACGGAGTGCTGATGGCCTGCGAAACAAGGAGGGGAAGACATGAAGAAGAGGTTCCGCACGGTTCGTCTTTCAGACGTTCGCACCGACCCGCGGGTCAATCGCCCCCTGGACCAACACTGGGTCGATTACCTCGTGAAGAACTGGGAGGGCGAGGCCGGGAAGGAAATGGTCTCACCACCCGTTCTGAGTGACCGAGGCGATTACTTCATCCCCCTCGACGGTCAGCACCGCATCGAAGCCGTTCGAGAGATGACCGTCGATGATCCGCGCATCGAGTGCATTGTATACACCGGGCTAGAACTCAAGGACGAAGCACGGATGTTCCTGACCCTGAACAAGGATCGGTCCGTCATTCCGTTCTTCAGGTTTACCTGCTCGGTCACGGCCGAAGACCCGGATGCCCTTTCTGTTACACGCATCGTTGAGAGTCTCGGCCTCCACATCGACAAGAACGGGAACAAGGGCACCGTTTCCGCGACCGAGGCGCTTCAGAGGGTCTTCCGCTGGGACAGGTCTGGGGATCTCCTGCGGGCGTCCCTCGCGATTCCGATGAAGGCATGGGGCAAGGACTCTAGCTCCTTCAGCGGCAACGTCCTCACTGGGATTGCGCTGTTCCTGCGTACCTTCCCCGAAGCTAGCAACAACGGGCGCATCTCGAAGGTTCTCAGCCGCAACGTGTCTGGGGGGTATGGATTGATTGGCAAGGCGAAGCCGATCCGCGAGGTCGAGGGCGGAACAGTACCGGGTGCGATCGCCAAGGTTGTGCAGAGTTTCTACAACAAGGGGCTGAAGAACAAGCTGGTGCGGACCTAGGCGATGTTCAACTGCGAGAGTTCGGACGGGGCCTCCCGATGACCCAAACCACTCTCCACTCCTGCCTCGAGTGCGGCCGTCCCATCGAGTTCACGGCGGCAGGGTGGATACACGTCGGCGGTTCCCTCTACTGGCTGCGCTGCTCCGAATGCGGCTGGCAGGGTTCCGTCGAGGGGTTCACCTGTCCGCACTGCGTCACCGATTCGCTCGTCGATGACCACGCGGCCCTGCCGGATAGGACGCTGCGGTGAGCGCCGAGACTCCGGCGGTGGATGGAAGCGTAAAGCACCCGGAGGTAACGGTGACGCTGGCTGGCGAGGACGGAAATGCCTTCTCCATCATCGGTCGGGTGCGGCACGCGATGAGACGCGCCGAGTTGCCGGACGAGGAGATTGCGGAGTTCACGCGGGAAGCAACTGCCGGCGATTACGACCACGTCCTACAGACCTGCATGAAGTGGGTCGATGTCCGGTGACCGCCGAGACCATGCGCAATCCCGTCGAAGTACGCCTGCGTGAGATTGAGCAGCGTTGGCATGGCGACGGGGTTGCTACCCGCGCCGACATCGCATGGCTCATTGAACAGGTGCGGAGTCGGCTGCCCCAGGTCGACTACCGGTTCTTCGACAAGTTTGGGAATCCCGTCGAGGTGTGTTCTGAGTGCGGCGGTTGGGGCGTTCTCACTCGGCGCGACGACACGTGGACTTGCCCCGGTTGCGGCGGAAGCGGCATAGGCGACGCCGATGGCCGCGCGTACACGCGCACGTTCTTCGGCAGGGCCGAGGCCATCGACGCCGCCACCTACGCCTCCGCCCAGGCCAAGGAACGCGCCTGGCAAACCAAACGTTTCCACCACTACATCAAGGCACCGGAGGTCGTCTCATGAACGCCGAAGTCCTCCGCGAGGCGAACGCCACGACGGCGCTCTACAAGGCACAGACGGTCCGCGCCAGCGCCTACCTTTCCTACGTCGCTAAGAACTTGAACCACGATGCCTACGCGCAGATATCGGCGCTCGCCGACGGGCTCGAATCTCTGGCGAAAGCGGTGCTCGGCATGGAGGATACGCCGCCGCCTGACCTTCGGGTGATCTACGGGGAGGGGTCGTGAAGGCCATCAAGGCGGCTTGCCTAGTGGGTGCGGCCTTTGCCTTGCTGGCGGGGTTGGCCTGTGCTTGGCAAGGTGATTGGGCCAAGGGAGCCTTCTTCCTGGTCCTGGCGAGCATGAACGCGGAGAACGCTTTCCGCGGAGACAAATCGTGACCGTCGCGTGGCGTCCGCCGTGTCGTGCCTGCAGCGCGGCGTGGTCCTGGTCTCACCAGGACTGGCGGCACCGGACGGGCTGTCCGAGGGAGGGCGACCGATTCGCCGACCTCGGTTTCCCGTCGCGTTTCCCGTCGCCGGGCAGTCGTCAGCTCGACCTTCCGCCGAAAGAGACCGAGACCATAGCGGCGGACCGCGATGAGGGGGGAACGTTGTGACCGAGAAGACGCTCACCTGGGTAGCGCCTGACCTGAACGAGTGGCCGAATCCCAAGCGGAACAACACGGTCACCTACTACGTGAACGTCGCCTTCGCCGACGGCGACCAGGGTTCCGTCGGTAAGGAATCCCGCGACGTCGCACTACACCTCCAAGAGTTGCTCACCGCTCTCGTCGACCAGCCTGCGGAGTTCGAGCTTGAGGATCGTGGGAAGAAGACGCAGGACGGCGACCACGTCAAGTGGACCATCAAGGGATTCCCAGGATACGAGCCGCAGGGTAGCAGTCCAAGCGGTGGGTCCTACGAGACCGCCTGGCGCAACACCGAGGCTGGCTGTCGCTTCGATGAGGACTGCACGAATCGGCGCACGGCGCTCATGCAGGCCGTCGCTACTCCCGGCCCTGTGTCAGTTGTCCCGGCTGGCGTACTTACTCTCGCTGACTCGTACTACGCATGGCTCACCAAGGATTCCGCCACCGCAGGGTCTGGGGAGAAAACCCAGAGCGCAATCGGGGATACGAGTAGGCCGGCGGCGGACGAGTCGGGGGCGGGCGAGGTGTATGGGGAAGGCATCACTTCCGCCCCCGGCTCAACTATCCCGGCCTCGGAGGTGTCTGACGGCGCGTCCGCTCACAATGCCTCCGCCTCCGACGGCCGGGACCACGCGACGCCGGAGCAGTGGGACCGGCTGCTAGCCATCGTCGGCTCCGAGACAAAGGTCCTGCCGATCGCCGCGAAGGTACTCGGTCGGTCCATGAGCAAGACGGCACTTGCGAGTCTCACGTCCGCCGACATGGCCAAGGTGATTGAGGGGGCAATGGCATGAGGTTCAGGAAGAAGGAGAAGGTTCCGGCTCCGGACACGGAGACGGTGCCGACGTTCCTTTGCGCGGGCGAACGCATCGTGGACGTGGCGTACACGACGTGGCGCGGGTCTCCCGACGGGCTGAGCTGGACGCTGTCGGAAAGGTCCGACCGGGTCCGTGTCGATGAGGCTGTCGACCGAATCGTCTTCGAGACGCCGGTCGGTTGCTTCGAGACACCGCTCCGGCTCGGCCCCGGCGACACCCTCACGTTCCAGTCCCGCGGCCGCCCCACCGCGGACTTGGCCCGGTGCAGGGCTCCGAAACGGTTCGAATCTGCGGAAGCAGAGGCGGAGAGGGCGATGGCATGAAGACGGCTACATATCGAGGCTTGGACGGCAAGGACTTCACAGTCGAATACGACGAGACCGCGCCGTGCATTGCGTGCGGCCTTCCGGTCGTTGATGCGTCCATGGGAGGCACGAGCCTTTGCCCCTGGTGCGACTGCGGGCAGTACCGCGATGGGTGCGACTGGGCCTATCGGTGGAACCGGGAGACCAACAAGGCCGAACCGGTCTTTCCTCACCCGGAGCACGCGGTCCAGCACGAGGGGGCGATGGCGTGAGGGTGCAATTCACGATCTACGGAGTCACGGCCGAAGAATTGGATGTGCATGCCCGCGCGAGATTGGCCGCCTTCGCGCCCCTGTGGCACAAGACTTCACGGTTCTACTCAATCACGGCAACCGAACATGTGACGAGAGCCGATGGAGCCGTCACTGTTTGGCGCGGCGATGTAGAGGCTGAGTTCGGACTTCCGGTGGCGCGGGATAAGTCGTGATGGACGCCGTAGACCTCGCCGTTGCCGGAGTACTCGTTATCGGTGCCGTCGCACTTCTCACGCTCGCCTTCCTCGTCTACGCGCTCTGGTGGGGATTCCGATGGAAGTGAACGGGCTGCTTCCCTTCGGCGGCCTGAGCGTCCTAGCCGATGCCGTTGTGCTTGCCTTCGGCGGCCTGGGTCTGTGCCTTCTCATCGAACACTGGCGGGACAAGCCCGAGGGGTGGTCCGAGAAGTGAGCGGGGGCTACGGGTGCTCGGAGTCAACCGGCGGCTGCGGTCAGCGCTTCCGTTCGCTCGAAGGCTTCGACTCCCACCTCCGCCATGACAAGGACGGCCTTCCATGGTGCACGGCGACGGCGGCGCTGCTCACCTCCGGCTGGGTTTGGGATAGCGGCTACTGGCTCTCGCCGCGGGACGTGAAGGCGCGGGCCAGGGTGGCCGTAGGAAGGCCGTCAGGGGTGGGGGATTCAACACAGGCGGCAGCAGAGACCGCAGCGGTACCGGGAGGCGGGGAAGGTGTGCTGGGTGGCCTGGATTGAATCCCACCAGGAGCTCGCCCGGCACCCGAAGGTCGGGCGCCTCGCCCGGACCCTCGGCGTCTCCAAGGTCACGGCGGTGGGGCACCTGCACTTCCTGTGGTGGTGGGCCGTGGACTTCGCCCAGGACGGGGACCTATCGGTCTTCACGGACCCGGAGATCGCCGACGGCGCTGGGTGGGAAGGCGACGGGACGGAGTTTGTGAGTGCCCTCATCGACGCCGGGTGGGTGGATAGCGAGCGCCGCATCCACGACTGGATGGAGTACGCCGGTCGCCTCATCGAGCGCCGAAAGACCGACGCCGAGCGGAAGCGTGCGGAGAGGGCTGGGACATCCGGCGCTGTCCACACGCCGTCCGCTGGACATCCCGACGTGTCCGACGTAACAGTACCTAACCCTACAGAACCTAAACCCCTACGCGCTTCACGGCGCGTGTATGCGTACACGGCCGAGTTCGAGGAGTTCTGGAGCGTGTATGCGAAAGAGGGGAAGCACGACAAACCGAAAGCCGCAGCAGCCTTCACGCGTGCCCTGCTAAGGGCCGACCTGGGTGCCATTCTCGCTGGTGCTCGGCGATACGCCGAGGACCCGAATCGCGATCCAGGGCACACGAAGTACGCCGAGGGCTGGCTGAACGGCGACCGCTGGAACGACCCGGTTCTCTCGTCGAAGGACCCCAAAGCCGACGAACTTGAGCAGGCTCGCATCGCACGGATCGCCGACGCGAAGCGCCTAGCCGAATCCACGAGGGGGAAGTAGATGGACGAGGTCGTGTGGGTCGTGATTGCCGAACCGGGAATGGGGGACGGCATGTACGCGGCGAATCCCGTCACGGAAGACGGCTCCGTCATGGTCGGCATCACTTTGCTGACAGACCTTGACGGGGTGCGTGAACACGGCGCGTTGCGGATCGTCGAGGTGGACAACCTCGACTTCGAGAACCCGCGAGTGATTTGGGAAGACGCGGAAGCGATAGCGGCGAGGGGGAAGCCGTGACGACGTACAGGGGCAGAGTCGAACGCACGTTTCGCACCGAGTTTACCTTCGACGACAACGACATCGAGCCGGGCGACTCTCCCGAAGAAGCTGCGGAAGAACTAGCCCCCGAGGACGGAAGTGAGGCGTGGGAACTGGTCGATTGGGACACGGACGTTCGGGTTGCGGAGGAGAACCCGTGAGAACCCGCGCTCAGCAACTCGACGACTGCCGTACCTACATCGCCGACTACGTGAAGTTCTGCGGCCGTATCGGTCGACCGCTGACCTACCAGGAAGCCTTGCTGCGCCACCGCGAGCAGTGCACCGAGAACATGCACGACGACTCGTGGACCGACCCCATGTGGCGCGACCGGCTGACACTGCTCGATGACCTGGCTAGCGAAGAGGGGGTCGCGTGAACCTCGCACGCGGGTATGCCGAGGGCTGGACGCGAACCGCTCCGTCCGAGACGACACCGGACTACCGCCGCGGCTACGCCGAGGGGCGTCAAGACCGATGCCACGCCGATCTTCGGCGCGACCCGAGGAGCTACCAAGCTCATCTGGGAATAGGGCGGAGTCACCGTGACTGGGCCGGCGCTTGGGGAGGGACGAGGCACCATGAGTGAACACCGCTGCCGCTATCCCGGCTGCCCGAAGTTACTTCCCCAGTGCCGACTCGAAGCCGTCTGTCCCGAGCACCCGCCGCGCACTTGCGCCGAACCGATGTGTGAGAAGCGGCTCTCGCGTTACAACCCGACGGCGTACTGCACGACGCACGAAGGACCGGCCGAGATAGCACGGCAGGCGCAGTTTCAGGTGAACGGCCGACGGCGCGTGGGGGAGCCGGTATGAGTTGGCAGGTCATCCCCGGCGACGCGCGCGAGGTGCTTCCGACGCTCGCTGCCGGGTCGGTTCAATGCGTCGTGACCTCGCCGCCGTACTGGGGCCTCCGGGACTACGGCGTCGAGGGTCAGCTGGGTCTCGAATCCACGCCCGAGGAGTACGTCGCCAACCTCGTCGCCATCTTCCGCGAGGTGCGCCGGGTGCTGCGGAAGGACGGAACGGCCTGGCTGAATCTGGGGGACTCATATAACACAACGCCCGCAGGCAACAGGATTCCAAGTGGTATCTCGCAACTGACCGCCAAGCGGGTCGGTCGGTTGGACGAATACAACACCCAACCCAAGACATTTCCCGGCCTCAAGCCCAAGGACCTCGTAGGCATCCCTTGGCGCGTCGCCTTCGCGCTCCAAGCTGACGGCTGGGTGTTGCGTTCGGAGATTGTGTGGTCAAAGCGCAATCCTATGCCGGAGTCCGTCACCGACCGGCCGACAAAGGCACATGAACAGGTCTTTCTCTTTGCAAAGGCCAATCGGATTGGGCCTGATCCGACACCCTGGGACGACATTCCGGCGGCCGATGCCCGCTGGCTCGCCGCCCTGATTGACGGGGAGGGGAGCGTCATCATCCGGCGCGAGGTTGCGAAGGGGAACAGTTACGGGGCGCACGCCGCGCAACTCTCCATCGGTAGCACCAGCGAGGCGCTGCTCGCCGAGGTCGTGCGAATCACGATGTCGGCGACGGTCCTGCATCGTCCCGGCCTGAATGCCCCGATGCACTACTGGCAGGTCTCGAACAAGCAGGCCCTAGGCATCCTCCGCTGCGTCTACCCGTTCCTGATCGTGAAACGGCGACAGGCGCGGTGTGCAATCGCGCTGGAAGAAGGCAAGCGGTACCCCGGCGGGCACGCCTCTCTCGCGCAGAAGGAGATCGCCCGTCGCGATGCGCTCTGGCAGGCCGTGAAGTCCCTCAATCACTTCGGAGACCCCGACCTGTCCTTGGTGCCCGAGCCGACCTTCGGCCGCTGGACTTCTCAGCGGTACTTCTATGACGCAGATGCGGTGAGGGAGGAAGCAATCAAGGGGGCGTCGGGTTCCACATTCATGAATGGCAAGACGGGTATCAATGGTCTTGGGCGTGTTAGCAGGGCTGAACGCATCGAGTCTGCCTACCGCAACCTCCGCTCCGTCTGGAACATCGCCACCGAGCCATTCCCCGACGCCCACTTCGCCACATTCCCGAAGAAGCTGGTCGAGCCGTGCATAAGGGCGGGAACGAGCGAGAGGGGTTGCTGCCCCGAGTGCGGTGCGCCGTGGGTGCGACAGGTCAACCGTGCGCCACGAGTCAATGCCGATGGTTCCTGCGAGTGCGGCGTTACTCATGGGACCAACAAGAGCGGTGCCGATGCCTATACGCAGGGGCCGCAGGGCATGGCTCGGAACGGGCGGTCCTACTGTTCTCAGGTCATGACCACCGGCTGGAGCCCTACCTGCGCTCACGACGTCGAACCCACTCCCTGCACTGTGCTCGACCCCTTCGCCGGTTCCGGCACGACCGGCGTGGTGGCACTTCGGCTCGGCCGCTCCTTCGTCGGCATCGAACTGAACCCCGAGTACGTCGAGATGGCAAGGCGACGGATTGAGAACGATGCACCGCTGTTCAACACGGTCGAGGAGTCAGCATGAAGCGTCACAACCCCGCACCCAAGACACGCCGCCGCTCGAAGCCGAAGCGTCCATCCTGCACGGTGCGCGGCTGCACCCGTCGTCCGTACATCGGTGGCGAGTATTGCATCACCCACGGGAAGCGGCTCGCAGATTCCCTGTTCGCAGCGTTCATCGTCCACCGCGACGGGTGTTGCCAGAAATGCGGCACGACGAGTTACCTCCAGTGTTCCCACCACATCAGCCGAGGCCGACTGGCGACGCGGTACGACCCGGAGAACGCCGTAGCGCACTGCCGCGGCTGTCACAAGACGTTCACCGAGAATCCGCCACTGCACCTGGAATGGATTATCGACCGCATGGGTGCCGACGAGTACGAATTGCTGCTTGACCGCGCGTATGGACCGAGAGACGAGAACGGCGTACGGCACCAGACCGACGCGAACCGACCGGATTACGCAAGCCTGATAGCGCTCTACAGGGAGGACGCGGCGTGACCAGGCCAGTGGAACTCGCGCCGTGGGTCAGTCAGAATGGAGGGGGAGATGGAGGACGTTCTCATCAGGGCCGAGGCGCTGGCCATGGCTGCGGAGATGGATGTCCTGCTGCAGGGCGTCCGTGTCCACCAACTGATTGCCTCCCTCGGCGAGGAGCAGCGCATCCTCGACATCGCCGCAGCGAGAACGGCAGCCAGCATCCGGGCCTTCGTAGAAGCCTGGAACGCGCCCCATCCGGGCCTGAACTAGCTCCTATTGTCGACCGGCTAATCCTCGCCAGAGAAGCACTCGAACACATCACCCTTGAGCTGACGCCGTGACCCGCTGGCTCACCGTCGCGAATCTACTAGCCGACGCCGACGATGAACGCTGGGACGCCTGGCTTGAGGAACGCGACTCACGTCTCGCCGAACTCGCGCGGTCCTCAGTAGGTGCTCGGCGCGAGGTTGACGAGGCACGCCGTAGTGCTGGCCGGCGGAACTATCGACGGAGGAAGGTCGCATGAGCACACCCGAACGTCGCCTTGAGGGTCTAGCCGCTGCGATTGACCGTATCCGCCGGGAGTACGAAACGGGCACGCGCACCCGGGTGGTGTTCTCTTGCGGATGCGAGGTGAAGTTCCGAAAGGGCAAGTGTGTCGGCGTGAGTGCTGGCAAGGGCTGCCATGTCGAGGATGCGAAGCATATCCGCCGGGCGATGGGGATGGGGCTCCTATGAGCGCCTGGCTCACCGTCTCGGACGTGCTCGCCGACCTTGAGGAGTCGCGCTTCAACCATTACCTCACCGACCACGATCGGCGACTGGCCGAGATAGGCCGTCAGTCCCTCGCCGAGCAGCACCGAGCGAACGTGCTGGCGCAGACGAGACCAGCGGCACCGGACACACCGGAGGCGCGTCGCATCATCCTCGCCGGCATCTGCTCGGGCATGACGCTCAAGGCTGCGTCGGAAGCGGTTGGCTGGTCGAAGTCCCTCGCTGGCGTTCGAGCCCAGCGTGACCCGACCTTCCGCCAACAAATCGACGACGCGGTGAAGGTCCGTGAGTCCAACGCGCGACGCAGACGCCGCCTGCGATTGGAAGGGGGATTCGCGTGACCGACGACCTGACACACCTACTCGCTGAAGCCTTGCTCGCCATAACCGACGCCCTCGATGACCTCGACCGCGCGCGGGAACTCGCCAACCGCATCTTCAAGGACTACCCGGAACTCTTCGGCGCGGAGGAGGACGAGTCGTGAGCCGCCAACGCTTCCTGAATGAAGCCGCTACTCGGCCATGCCCCTTCTGCGGCGGACTCTACATGCCGGTGCTCAAGCGCCGAGACCACGATCCCCGTTGCCCTCTCGTCGCGAAGGCTTCCGAATTGACCTGGCCGGGAATGGAGAAGCCATGACCCAACCCAAGAAGCCTGAAGACAAGAAGCCTCGTGGCAGCCGTCGGCGGAATCCCGTTGGCTTTGACCCACGGCGGGACGAACGCCGACTCCGCGCGGTCACTCGCACCGAGGAACGTACGCGCCGATCAATGGCGGAGCAGTTGGAGGTTCTAGGCACTCGTCCCGGCGCGGCTAAGAGGGAGAGAAGCCGCCTCGGAACGGAGAAGAAGCCATGACTGGCCCCCGGCTAGTGACGGACGAGCAGGCCGAGAACATCCGGGCCGTGCTGGACATGGGCGGGCTAATCAACGCACACGGGTATGAACTCCTCGACACCCGCGCTGCGCTGATAGGGGCGCTGGAGCCGCTGAAGTACCTCGGCCCCGCGAAGGACGCTCAGCGCGCCCGTGCCCTCCTCGCCGAACCCCACGGAGAGAAGCCATGAGATTCCTACCTTTCCAGGCCGAGTTCGAGGAGCCCATCCGTTCCAGGCGCAAGACCATGACGACCCGCACCCGGAGATACGGCAGGGTCGGCGACACTCTTGACACGCCGTTCGGTCCGGTCAGGCTTGTCTCGCTGATCCCCGTGAACCTTGCCGTCGTGAGGGACAACTACTGGCGGCAGGAAGGGCTGGAGTCGCCGGAAGACTTCGTGGCGACTTGGAAACGGCTCCACCCGCGCAAGGGCTTCGACCCCGACCAGCGGGTGTGGCTCCACGAGTTTGAGTTCCTCGGGGAGAAGCCATGAATCGCAACCCGACTTTCCACATCTTGTCAGGATTCGCAACCATTTTCCTGGTCCTCGCCCTGCTCGGGTTGACGTACTTGGCAGGTACCGCAGCGTTGGCGTCAGCTACCGCGGCGGGCAGGGCGGGGTCCTGGAGGATGGGACAAAAGGAGAAGGAGGGGCCGCGATGAGTTGGTGTTCCTACTGCGAGGGCACTGGTGGTCCGGCGTCTTGTCCGTGGCACAGCCAATGGGCAGAAGCAAAGGCAAGGTATCAGCCGCCGATGCCCTCTCACATCCCGCCATGGGGGAGCTGGATCTGTAACCACTGCTACTGCACCGAAACGATCCGATGTGGAAGGCCGCACGTCCGCTGCTGCAAGTGCGGTGACGTTCGCCTCAACTCGGGAATGAAATGGTGAGGCGGGCACTGGCGCTCTTTCTCCTTGTTGCTGGGTACTTCCTCATCGGCATGGGGCTAGGGATTGTTGTGGCGCACGGCTCGGAACCTTCCTGGCGCGCCGAGACCTGCCGCTACGCCCGCTGGGACGGACACCCACACTGGACGACGCACGAGATACGCCTGGCCATCGCCTGCGCCGTGCAGCACTTCCCGGTGCCGGGTGGGGTCTCCTATGCGCTCTGTATCTGTGAGCACGAGTCCTCGTTCTACCCGCACGCCTCGGCGGGCGCTTACAAGGGCCTGTTCCAGCTCAGCGCCGGGGAGTTCGGCTACTCCTGGCAGCAGCGTGCGGATCTGTGGCGCAGGTGGAACCTCCGCCGCGACATCTTCAACCCGAGAAGCAACCTGCTCATTGCGGTGAGCCGCGCCCACGATCTGGGCTGGGGCGGCTGGACTACTACGAGATTCTGCTGAGATGACGGAGCCGTACTACGCCGACGAGTGGGTGACCATCTACCACGGCGATTGTCGGGATATAGCTCCGACGCTGGTCGCGGTCGACCTGATTCTGACGGACCCGCCATATCCGCGTGAGTTCGATTACGTCTGGGATGTCCTGGCCGACGTGGGTGCTGGGGCGCTCCGGGAAGGGTGTTCGCTGTTGACGCTATGCGGTCACTATCAGCTGCCGCGGGTCATATCCGCCTTGTCACGGACTCTCACCTACCGCTGGCTCTGCATCGTGGAGAACGGCGGTCAGCAACCGATTATGCACGGCTGGAACGTGAAGGTCTGTTTCAAGCCACTGCTCTGGTTTACCAGGGGGCCGGGGCGCAAACGTCCACTACTACGAGATAACTTCAGCATCCGGCGCGGCAGCTTCGCGGAGGCAAGAAGGATGCATGGTTGGGGACAGGCCATCCTCGCTGAGCCGATCCTTGTTCTAACCGATCCGGACGAAACCATCCTCGACCCATTTCTTGGTTCCGGTACAACCCTTCGAGCCGCGAAGGACTTCGGCCGGAAGGCTATCGGCATCGAGATAGAAGAACGCTACTGCGAGATAGCTGCCAGTCGCTGCGCGCAGGAAGTGCTCGCCGTATGACCCGTACTACTACGAGGTTCTGCTGATGAGGGGAGGCTGGAGATGAGCGTCCATTGGTGTTACACGCACGAAGCTGCCTGGGATATGCATGAGAGAGATGCGACGTGCATAGACCGGCTTGCACACCTATACCAACTTGAGTCGGAACTGGTGCGACAGCGGGACGACCGCATCTCTGAACTAGAGGCAGCGTTGAGGGGTTTGTACGAAGCTGTCAAGGAACACCATCGCGGATATGCGGTATGTCCGTGCCCGTTCTGCGAGCTGCTACCCGCCGCCCGTGAAGTTCTCAGGGGGGAAAACCCATGACTCCCGGCACTACGAGGTTCTGCTGATGAGGGGAGGCTGGAGATGAGCAAGCCGATGACGCTGGGTGAAGTGCTGGACAAGTGGGAAGGCAAGGGGCGTGCCACGTTCGGTCAGACAGGCGGCGCGATCCACGACTTCACGCAAGACCTCCGCCGCATCCTCTACGGCACCGACGAGCCGTGCCCGGAGTGCGAGACTAGCGGTGTCGGTTCTCCTCCGGCAGACGGCCGACCTTATGGCCCCGTTTGTCCCACTTGTCACGAACTACGCGGCACCGGCCGCATCAAGACACCGGGGATGGTGGAACGGATAGACCGAGCACAGCGCGGAGATGATGACGGCGTGCCGCTTGGGTATATCGGGGCCATCCGCCACGAGATAGGGGAGACGGTGTGAGCGACGAGGAGTACGCCGTCCTCCGCCTGATCGCCGCCACGGCGCGGGGGCTGTTCGCGCGCTATCCCTTCGACGATGCGGAGCAGATGCACGAGCGGTGGCGGATGCTCGGTCTCTATCTCGCCCGACTGCAAGTGCTCGACGACCGCCGAGACGGAGCGCCGGACAGGACCGCCGAACGGTGCCGCCATGTGGAGGCGGTGTGATGGGAGTGGAGAAGTGACGACGCCGGCTCAGTTCAACCGGGAGGGACAGTGACGCGAATCGTTGCGAACCTTGACGAGCGCCGACGCAAGGTTCTGGAAGAAGTCTTCCGTCTCTTCCTTGATCCGTCGCCGACGGTCTTCGACCTGGATCTGTGCGAGCACATCGAGGCCACGGTCGGACTCCGAGACGACTACTACTGGGTCTACTTCTGGGGGCACCAATCTTCGGTCGTGGGGGTCGGTAGGCGGTCTGCGGTTCGTGAGTCGGACCCGACCGGCGAACTTACCGTCTCTGCTGGGAAGGAGGAACTTCGAGCCGGCACGAGGGGGGTCGTTGAGGGCTTGAGGCTGGACACGAACCATGTGAAGTCCATGTCCGACGGGCTGCGCGGACTCCTCGGGGGAGGGAAGCCGGAGCTCGGGATGAAGCCGCAGGGGCCATTCCCATACTCGCTGAAGCCGGGTCAACTCGAGGAAGCGGAGTCCGCGCAGCGCCGACGTAGGATCAGGGCCGAGACGTACGGGGAGGGGTAGTCGGTGGGAACCGAGGAAGTCGACGGCAGGCGCTATAGCCACGGCGGCGTGGAAGGAGCAGAAGCGATGACTCCGGTACCGATCAAGCAGTTCACCCCGTTAGACCTTGCGAACCATGCGCACATGATCGCGGAGGTGATCGTTCGTCCGAACCTCGATCGCCACGATGAGGTCCTCGTTGGGGCCGACGCAGGGGGATATCCGATGGCGACGGTGGTCGTGCATCTGCAAGGGCGGCCTCCGCTGCTCATCGAAGTCAAGCAGAAACGCTGAGGGGAGACGGAAGCGATGAGGCTGGAGCTAGAGTTCGAGACCGAGCACGAGCCCAACACGGATTTCCCGGTCCTAGACCAGGGCGTCCACACGATGATCTTCGAGAGCGACACCGGACTCTGCAGCATGGAAGGCTGGTTCGACGCGATGGCGCACTGGGGCGCTGCGGTTTGGCTCAGGGACGACCAGCGGCGGCAACTGGCGGCCGCACTTCTTGAGGACCTGATCCCCGAGGTGGACTGATGGGCCTTCAGTCGGCCGGGTCGTTCCGTGAGTACCGGGAGGCGACACGATGCGTGGACTGCGGGCACCGTGGCACGCTCCGCGAGGACTTCAAGGGCTGGCTTGAGCACCGTCGGTGGGTTCGTGTGCACAACCAGTGGCACAGGACCGCAAGCGAGGACGAGCTACGCAAGCATGAGCGGCAAGGGGCCGCGAGCCGTACGATGGCAGCACGTTTCATGGAGGCCATCCTGGATGACACGTCTGGTGCTTGACGCCGGAGAATCACAACGTTAGGATTTAGGCGTTGGTTGGACAAGCATACCCTGGGACCGATTCCGTCGGTCCCTCTTTCATGCCCGGTCGGCCCCCGGTAAAGGGGTAGCGGACTGGACGTCGCCGAGCCCGCGGGCTTGGTGCTGATTCGCCGAGGGTTCCTGGGTTCGGTCTCCCGCGAACGCCGAGGCTAAGCCGCTGACCCGATTCCCGTAGAGGGCCGGCGGCGAAGGCGGGGTCCGTATGCCCTGCGCAGGGCAGGAGGTTCCCCCGAGCGGCTGCGAGACGGGATAGGCCGGGTGACCACCGGCTGATCGGCAGCCGCATATTCCATCCCCCGCAGGGGCTCTCTATCGAGGAACACCCAAGCCCCTGCGGCATTAACCCAAGCAGCCGTCCCCTTTCGGGCGGCTTTCCCTTTGCCGTGACGGGCACTCTCGCTGCAGGCCCCACGCGCTCACTCACAACGGCCGCACGATGCCCGTCGCGGCAATCCCTTCGAAGCAAAGGAGAAGGTCATGGCAGGTGGCAAATCAGATGCAATGGAGAACTCGGTCCTGGACCACGTCTTCGGGGTCACGTCCTACACGCCGGAGGCGCACGTCCACGTCGAACTCTACACGGTGACGCCGTCGGACCCGATGAACGACGGCACCAAGGTCTCGGGCTCCGGCTACGTGTCCGTCCAGGTCACGAACAGCAACGTGAACTGGTCGACGGCCGTCGCCGGCGAGACGCACAACGCGACCGCTATCACGTTCCCTGCGGCTACCGACGACTGGGGCACCGTGGTCGCGTGGGGCATCTTCGCAGCGGACGGAACCACTGGGATGTATTGGGGGCCGGTCTCACCGTCGAAGGTCGTCTCTCTCGGCGACACCCCGTCGTTCGCGGTGGGACAACTCTCGATCACCGAGGCGTAAGTGGACCCTCGGAAACGGGGGAGGTGAGTAGCCATTACCGACAACGTTGCATGGACCGCTGGAACGGGTACCGACATCGCCACCGATGACGTGTCGGGTGTCCACTTCCAGAAGGTCAAACTCGTCGATGGCACGGCAGACTCAGCTACCGTCATCGCTGCGGGCGGCGGCGTAGAAGCCGCCGCCCTCCGCGTGACGCTTGCCTCGGACTCTACCGGCGTGGTCTCGATAGACGACAACGCCGGCACCTTGACGGTTGACCAGGGAACGGCTGCGAACCTCAAGACCGAACCCGCCGGGAATGTGGCGCACGACGCTGCTGACTCAGGCAATCCCGTCAAGGTCGGGGCGATGGCCGTCAACGCGCTTCCCACGGCCGTTGCGAATCTCGACCGTGCCAACAACCTGTCCGACCTGTTCGGCCGCCAGCTCATCGCGCACATCGACCCCGCGATGCAGGTATGGAAGTCGGCTAACTACACGACGCAGCAGACCGGCGCGACTATCTGGGATCCGACGGCGGGCAAGAAGATCGCCATCACGTCGGTTGTCGTCGGCTCCTACGGGACGACGGCCGGACGGCTCATCCTGTGGTTCGGCGCGAACGGTGACACGACCTACTCGGCCGGGACCGACCAGCTCCTGCTCGCCGCTTCATACGCGCCGTCGGCCACATCGAAACCGGGGACGGTGTTCACTCCTGCCTTCCCTGTTTTCTGTGTGACCGCCGACATGGA
>Ga0315285_10003127_pt1 | contig 17320 bp, 13 predicted proteins | sample YL17G09_36_MG_FD_203698 | JGI IMG/M metagenome (GOLD analysis project Ga0315285, IMG submission 203698) | Sediment microbial communities from Yellowstone Lake, YNP, Wyoming, USA - YL17G09_36 | ecosystem: Environmental > Aquatic > Freshwater > Lake > Sediment | place: USA: Wyoming | collected... | reverse complement strand
CGCCGCTTCAGGCTTGAGTGTGGGTAACCCCAACATGTTGTGGTTGCCCGGAAAAGTGGAAGCAACACTCCCGATGTTTCACCTTTCGCAGGGTGGCGGTGGACACGGCCAGTGAGTCGGACCAGCTCGCCGCCGCAGCGAGCAGCACGCCCAACGGGGTGGTGCAGCGAGCATGGCGGCGGGGAAGGGTGAAGTGCGGCCGTTCGGGCGGCTATATGGGGAACTCGGACCAGACCCGGAAACCCGGAGGCGTTACGGTGGGCGCTTCCCGCAGAACTCACGCGGTCTCGGCGCGCGGGTAGAGGTCGAGGCCGCCGCAATGGAAGTAGATGGCGGTCTTGTAGTGCTCGCGATTCCGGTACCCACAGGCCATCAGCTTGAGCATCTGGATCTTGCTGTTGATCCCCTCGGTGGTGGCGTTGGTGATCCGGTGGGTGAAGTAGGTCAGGAGGTTGGGCAGGTGCCGCTTGAGCGTCTTTGCTGCGGCGATGATCGGGTCGAGGCGCGAGTGGGTGGCCCAGAAGTACCAGGCCTTGAAGTACCGCTCGGCGCACTTCGGGTAGACGTAGGCCCAGAAGCGCCGCAGCGACTCCTTGATCGCCCAGGCGCGACTCGTCTTGAGCTCGGCGTGCTTGACCGCGTCGAACTCGGCCCGGCGCCACTCCGGCACGTTCTCTGCGTTCCGCAGCCACAGGTACTTCGTCCCTTTGAGCCGCAGGTCGTCCTGCGCCTGCAGCACCTTGTGCTCCTGCCGGCGCACCTTGTCGACCGCCTTGGTCACCTGCGTCGTCGCGTGGTAGCGGTCGAACACGATCTTCGTGGCCGCGTCGGGCACGCAGGCGTGCGTCGCCAGGAGGTAGGGCTCCCACATGTCCATCGCGATCGCCTCGATGGCCTGCAACTCCTCGGGCGTGAACTGCCGGTAGTAGGCCTCGAGGCTCGCCTGGGCCCGGTCGTCGACCACGGCCTCCACGGTCCCGCGGTCCAGGTCGACCACGAGGCTCTCGTAGTCCTGCCCTTTGCCCACGGCCTTCTCGTCCACGCCGACCCGGGCCGGGAGCCGGCGCGGCTTGCGGGCCAGCCCGCGCGCCACGGCCCGCGCCATGACGCCCCACGTCGCGTCCCAGCTGGTGGCCCACAGCCGCACGACCCCGGTGACATCGCATTCTTTGAGCGTATCGATCAGCCGGCCCTCGAAGCCGCGCGTATAGTCCGACCGCGCCTCCGCCCACGGGGCCGGGACCTGCTTTACCCCGTCCACCGGGCAGGCCGTCCGCGGCAGGCGGGCATGCACATAGGTCTGGCACTGGCACGTGTCCAGGTGCCGCCACACCTGCTCCGACGTGTGGTCGTAGACTGGGGCGGGCGCCTGGCATGCCGCACAGGGGAACTTCGTCCCCGCCGCCTCCTCGACCCACACGTCGACCCGCTCGGCTGCCAGGTTTACGGTCACCTGCGCCACCCGCCACGGGGGCGCGATCCCCAGGAGCTTGGTGAACAGCTCGGTATCGTCCATGACCTCGCCTCCTCTTGGCACGGGACGATACCATGGCGGGGTCCTCGGAAACCATGCCCTTACCCCCAGATGTTGGGGTTACCCACACTCAAGCCGGAAGGACCGAATTTTCCAACTGACATCGCCGCCCCCCGAGTCACTCACCGGGGAACCCCGTTCAGCCAGGCACGACGCTACCTCTCATCGGAGGAGAAAGTCAAGGTGGAAAGATAGCAGTCAACGGTCAGCGATCAGCACTCAGCGATGGGATCCGGCAGCGACGCCGCATCGATCGATCCGGCCGTCATTCGCGTACCCCCTGGGTGTTCCGCGGGATCTCTGGTTTCTCTCGAATGCCCGAACGCACTTGCACCTCCTTCGGCACTGCATGTATGATATGGTACCGGCAGCATGAAGAGTCCATTCGGTCGTATAGGCCCCCCATGAATTCGAAGCGGGCCTCGAGCGCGGCTTCGCCATCAGCGTGGCCGAGCATGCCTCGGGTGAAACCATGGAGTGTCGCCTTGCCGAGGTCGCGCGGGTGCTGCGAGAGGATTCGCCGCAGCGGGATGGCCGACTAGGGGAGAGAGCTTCCGCAACTGCGGGAGGCCGTTCATAGACCTGATACACTGGAATAACCTTATCGCTAGGGAGGTGCCGGCCATGCGTTACTGCCTGACTCGCCGCACGTTTATCCGGTCATTGGGTCTCGCAGGGGGCAGCGCGATTCTCACAACGTTCCCCGGCCGATCGCTCGCGGCTGCCGCCGGAACTGCGCCACAGGTCGTGTTCAAGTTCTCGCATGGGGAGGCGGCCGACAGCGCCCAGGGAAAGACGGCCGACTTCTTCGCCGAGGCGGTCGCCAAGCGTTCGAATGGTCGGATCAGAGTTGACGTCTTCCCCGCAGGGCAGTTGGCGGGGGGCGGGGATGTCCGGATAGAACTGGAACGCGTGCAGCTCGGAGTCATCGACATCACCTCCAGCGCCGGCACCCTGTACTTCGCCGCCTTCGATCCCCGGTTCAACATCGTCCAGTTGCCCTACCTGTTCAAGGATGACGCCGCGTATCTCAAGTATATCCGCTCTGCCCCGAGCGCACAGGAGATGCTCACGTCGGTCGAAAAGCACGGGTTCAAGGCGCTGACATTCTGGCCACGCCCGTACCGGCAGCTCACCAACTCAAAGCGGCTTGTCAGAACACCCGCGGACATGAAAGGGCTCAAGGTCCGGGTCCCGCCGGTGGAAATGCTGACGGACGCCTTCACGGCTTTCGGCGCGTCCCCCGTGGCGATGGCGTGGTCCGAAGTGTACACCGCGCTGCAGAATGGCACGGTTGACGGCCAGGACAATGCCGTGGAAGTGATGTGGTCGGCGAAGTTGTATGAAGTGCAGAAGTACCTGTCCCGCATCGAGTATACGCGGGATGCGTTCATGCCATCGATGAACAAGCAGAAGTTCGACGCGCTTGCGCCGGATCTCCAGAAGGCGCTCCTGGATGCGGCTGTGGATGCTGCCGAGTTCCGGCTCAATTTTGACCGGACAGGCGAAGATCGCTTCCAGGTCATTCTCAAGGAAAAGGGGGTCGAGATCGCCGTCCTCTCCAGCGCGGAGAAGCAGGCCTTCAAGGAGGCGGCCCGACCGGTCTGGGAGAAATGGTCGAAGAAGCTCGGGAAGGAGTTCTTCGATCGGATCATCAAGGAGGTGGAGGGGTAGGGAGGACGATTCTGCCCTCCGCAATTGCAGGAGGGGTCCGCCATGAAGCCGTCGGTGTTCCAGCGAGGGATCGAGCTGCTCCTGGCCGGCCTGATCGCGGTGATCAGCGTCACGCTCGTGCTGGAGGTGATATTCCGCTACCTACTCACCGGGTCTCTTCTGTGGGTAGAGGAGCTGAGCCGGTTCCTCTTCTTGTGGTCGGCCTTCATCGGGGCAGCCGTGGCCGTCGGAAAGGGCCTGCATTTCTCCCTTCGGAGCCTGGTGGATGCCCTGCCTCGCGCCGCCCGCCGTGCCGCAGGAATCACGAGTGTCCTGGCCGTGTTCGCACTGGCCCTCCTGCTCGTCGTAGAAGGCTGGGGGCTCGCCCGTTTGGCTGCACCGCAGATGTCCACCGTCCTGGACATCTCGCGGTTCTGGTTCTATCTGGCGATCCCAGTGGGAGGCGTGCTGATGCTCCTGTACCTCCCCGAGGCCTTTCGCCAGGTGTGGCGCGAACCGTTAGCCGGCGACTCCGCTGACTCGCGCGAGGCCGTCGAATGATTGTGCCGCTGGTCCTGACCTTCGCCGGGCTGCTGGTCGTCGGGGCACCCATGGCGGTGGCCATGGCGCTCTCCGCTACGGTGGCCTTCCTGATCCAAGGATCCACCTCGCTCAAGCTGGTTGTCCAGACCATCTACGCCGGGATGGATTCCTTCCTCTTCCTGGCGGTGCCGCTCTTCATCCTGGCCGGGAACCTGATGGAGATCGGAGGGATCACGCGGCGCCTGGTCGCCCTGGCGCATGCCTTGGTGGGCCACTTCTGGGGTGGCCTGGGCATGGTGACCGTCGTCGGAGAGATCCTGTTCTCCGAAATCTCCGGCTCGACGACCGCCGATGTGTCCGCGATCGGATCGATCATGACCCCGGCCCTAACCCATTCGGGGTATGCTCCAGGCCGTGCGGTGGCGATCGTGTCCGCCTCGGCCGGGATGGGAATCCTCGTCCCACCCTGCATCACCATGCTGGTCCTCGCCTCCATCGCCAACTTGTCAGTGGCGGCCCTGTTCATGGCCGGCTTCCTGCCCGCGTTCACGATGGCGGCCTTGATTATGGTGCTCATTGGGGTGCAGGCGAAGCGCGAGAACATCCCGAGGCAGGGACGCTTTTCGTGGAAGAGGCTGGGCGCAACATTGCTGGACGCGCTGATCGCCCTCGGGATGCCGGTCATCATCTTCGGCGGCATCCTCGGTGGCGTCTTCACTGCCACCGAGGCCGCCGCCGTCGCCGTCGTCTACGGGTTGCTGGTGGGGGTGTTCGTTTACAAGGAAATACAGCCCCGTCAACTCATCCGGGTCTTCGCCCATTCGGCAGTGCTGACGGCGACGGTCGGATTCCTGGTGGGGGCGGCCGGGATCTTCGCCTTCATCCTGGCCTCCGAGAAGATTCCTCAAGCCGTCGCACAGGCGATCCTGTCCGTCTCGAGGAATCCGACGTTCTTCATGGTGGTGAGCCTGATCGTGTTCCTGTCCATCGGGCTGATCCTGGAGGGTCTGCCGGCGGTGATCGTTCTGTTTCCCATCATGCAGCCGGTGTCGCGACAGGTGGGCATTGATCCGCTGCACTACGCCATCGTCGCCACCGCCGCCATCGGCGTCGGCATCTTCATCCCGCCGCTCGGGGTGGGGTACCTGATCGCGTGCGGAATCGGACGGGTTCGTGCCAGCGATGCGATCAGGCCCATGCTGCCCTACGTGGTGGTCCTCATCCTGGGGCTGCTGATCGTCGCCCTGGTGCCGGGCATCGCACTGGTCTTGCCGCGGTTCCTTGGGCTCTATTGATCACCTGCAGCCCAGACGCCCACGTTTCCCCCTTTCGGTCACTGCGACGGCCACAGGTAAATTTGACGTAGCAGACTTATCAGACTTTTCGCTCACCCACTGCGTCCCTAAAAACACAACAACCCTCTGGGGATCAGCGTCCCCAAGGGGCCGTTGGGCTCGCGCACCAGGATCTTTCAAACCCGCATCGCCGCCCCCCGGTCAACGCCGGGGTTCTCCGCTCAACCGGGCAAGACGCTTATTCTCATCGGAGGACAAAGTCAAGGTGGAAAGGTACCCAGTCAGCAATCAGCAGTCGGCGATAGGATCCGGCTGCTGGGACGCCGCGGTCGATTCCGACATCATTCGGGTATCCCCTGGGTGTTCTTCATTCAGCATTCCGCATTTGCCCGGGGCCGGGAGCCACTCCTGGGGAGAGGCCCCCTGAGCGGCCGGAGCTCCTACGCTAAGGCGACGTGTGGACGCCAACAGGAGGGATCCGCCTCCACACCGCACATACGGCCGGGTCCCCTTCTAGGGTATTATCGAGCGCCCTGCATTCCCATGGGTCGGGGGAGGGAGAGGAGATTGCCCTGGGCCTTCGGGGGGCCGGGTCGAGGAGGGAGATCCGCCTTGACACGCAAGGAGCGGCCGGGTCTTCCTTTCCCAAGCACCGGCCTCTTGTGTTTCCTTCTGCGACCGCTTTCTTCCCCACTCGAGAGATCCGGAACCCTTTCAATCGTATGTTTCCGTCGGAAGGCTGGAGGCGTCCTCGCTCTCCTCTGGAAGAGAGGTCCCGCGACTCACAAAGGGATGCCACTCGACTCCCCACTTCACTGCTCCCGATACCCATGACACTGGCTCGACGATTCGCGCCTTCCCCTCGGCAAGAGAACGCAGATAATCTGCCAGCGCATCTACGATGAAGTCCATCAATACCTTCCCTTTTTCCCTCGTAGCCTTCCGCGCTTCTGCATTTTCAACCAGCTCCGCATGCACTTTGTGGGGCGCTATATATTGCAGTGCGGAAGTCTCGAACTCCTGCGCGTGACCTGGAGCCACTTGGGTCTCCAGATGTGTGAGAGGAACCTCCTCCGGAAGCAGGTCCCAATACGAGAAGTTGCGCACATCCGTGCGAGGCAATTCCTGTCGAAACCGATCCATGACGGACGACAACGGCCGGACGTTTCCCCCGTGCCCGTTGATGATGACGATCTTTTTGAGGCCCCCTCGGGCGAGGCTCTCCGCTATGTCGAAGACATACTCGGTGAAAATCTCCCAGCGCGAGGTCAACGAACCAACGTGCTTCATGTGGTGTTCCGAGACCCCGACGCTGACCGTGGGAGCAATAATGGCCAGGGGCGCCACCTTTTGAGCAGCTCTTCGGGTGACGAACTCGATCTCCGTACAGTCCGTGGACATTTCCAGGTGGTGGAGATGCTGCTCCGTTGCGGCAACCGGCACGATTCCAATCTGCGTCCGGTTCGATTCTATCAGTGCCCGGATTTCAACTCTCGTGAAATCCCCCAGCAGCACACGAGGCTCCCGGCTCTCCTCCTTCATTGGTTTCCCTTTCTTATCTGTGACACTGAGGTTTTCAGCCCGGAATCCCGAGTTCTGCGTCACTCGACCATCTGAAATGGGTACCGGACACCACTCTACGGCAAACCGCCTGGTTTCCTTGGGTGGGCTTACCGGTTCTTCGGGGTCGGGGACGAAATGGCGTCCTGTGGCGGCTTCCTCGCCGGGGAGTTCGACGCACCTCCGCTGCCGCCTCCTGGAACCCGGACTGGGCCGGTGAGGTCCGGTGTACCGGCGGGCTGCGACGACCCTGAGCAGGGGAGGCACGACGACGTGCGGGAGGCACTCGCGGGTGAGGACCCCGGTGCCACCACAAGACCGGACAGCGCGAACGATGGTCCGGGGTCGAGAGCAGGGATCCGCCGTGACACCGCACGAACGGCCGGGTCCCCCATTCACAGCCCTGGGTCAAGCTCGACGATACCCTTCAGAACCAGTGGCGACTCTCCATCAGCGGCTCTCCAGCCGGACTCCTCCGAAGGCTAACGCCGGCGAAGCACTTTTCCGGCCCTGACATCCGTCAGCTTTCCGTTCTCCACGGCGATCCGGCCGGCAACCAAGACGTGCGAGATACCGATCGGGTACTGGTTCGGCTCCGCATACGTCCCCTTGTCGATGATGGTCTCCGGATCGAAGACCGTGATATCCGCGACCATGCCCTCGCGGAGCAGCCCCCGGTCCTGAAGCCCAAGGCGCTGTGCGGGAAAGGAGGTCATGCGGCGGATAGCTTGGGGCAGCGTCAGCACCTTTTCCTTCCGGACGTACTTCCCGAGGAATCGCGCGCAGGTGTTGTACACGCGCGGATGGGGTTTTCCTCCCACGATCCCGTCCGAGCACACGGTCATGCAGTCGCTTCGCATGATCTCCTTCACGTCATCTTCGCACCCGTAGAAGGCGGTCATGGTCACAGCATCGTCCTCGTCGATGAGGAGGTCGCAGACCACGTCGATGGGGCGCTTGCTGGTCGCTTTCGAGATGTCCGCGATGGACTTTCCCTCCGCAAACCGGTTGGCGTCCGTCTTGACCGCGTTGACCCAGATGCCATCCCAGCCGCAGAGATCGACCCAGTTATCCCAGCGCTCGGGCTTGACCTTGTCCTGGACCTGACGGATCTCCTCGCGAACCTTGGGATCTTTCAGTCTTTCAAGAAGCGCTGCCGTTCCTCCCGAATGGAACCGGGGAGGAATCACGGCATCCAGCATCGTGCTTCCGGCCACATAGGGGTATTGGTCAAAGGTGATCTCCACTCCTTTTTGGCGGTACGATTCAATGAGCCCGAGGACCTCGCCCGCCTTGCCCCAGTTTGCCTTCCCCGCCACCTTCAGATGGGAGATGTGGAGGGGGCATCCCGCCTCGAGGCAGATCTCTCCGACCTCGCGAATCGAATCCAGCACGTAATCCCCTTCGTTTCGCATATGGACGACAAAGAAGCCTTCGCACTCGGCGGTCACCCGGCACAGCTCCACCAGCTCGGCCCGGTCCGCATACATGCCCGGAGGGTAGATCAATCCCGTCGAAAAACCCACTCCCCCTTCCTCGAAGGCCCGGGCCAGAATCTGCTTCATCCGTGCTATTTCGTCCGGCGTGGCAGGTCGGTTCTCCCACCCCAGGACCGTCGCCCGGATGGCCCCATGCGGGATGAGCATCAGCGTGTGCGTTGCCGGAGGCAGACTTTCCAGGCGCTCCAGGAACTCCCCCATCGAGTTCCACGCCCATTCCGTCAGATAGGTTCCGAGCAGCCCTGACACCCGCTTCATCATGGGCGCCTTGTTGGCATCGTCGATGGGCGCGACCGAGAGCCCGTCCTGGCCGATCAGGGCTGTCGTGATGCCCTGGAGCAGCTTGGAATCCTCCTCCGGGTGCTCGAAGACCCTGAGGTCGGAGTGGGTGTGCATGTCGATGAATCCAGGAGCAACGACCGAGCCCGCCGCATCGATGACCCGATCCGCCTCGTCTCGGATGCTGTGGCGCAGCGAAACGATTTTCCCCCCCTGGATCCCGATCTCGCCTCTGAACCAGGGACTTCCCGTCCCGTCGACGATCCGTCCATTCCTGATCAGGACGTCCAGCATCGCACGTTCCCCTTCGCTACTCCGGGGCCTCCTTGCGCCACCGTAGCCGCTCCTCCAGCTCCCCGCTCTGATAGTCACGGAGCAACTGGATCAGCGCTTCCACCGCCGCCTCGATCAGCCCCCTCCCCTTCTCCTCCGTCGCAGTCGAGGGATCTCCGAATCCACCCGGGGCCCACGCCAGCTCCCGGGTCTGCACCAGGTCGGGCTGAAGGTAAAGCTGCACCGACGTCTCGAACTCGCCCGCATGGCCGATGAATCCCTTGTCGGTCGGGCAGAGGCTCTGCATCGCCTGCGGCATGGTGGGGAGGCCCCAGTAGTCGTACCCCACGACGGAGACGCCATCCTCCATGGCGAGTTTTGTCTGCATGCCGGCCACGATGGGGGAATTCCCCCCGTGTCCGTTCAGGAGCAGGATCTTCCGGAACCCGTGGGCGTGAACGCTCGAGGCCACCTGCGTCAGCACCTCCACCAATGTGTGGTACTTCAGCGTGACGCTCCCCGGGTAGGCCATGTGATGGGGCGAATATCCGGTCCAGATGGGAGGGAGGACCAGCACGGGAAATGCCTCGATCGCCCGGGCGGCCCTCTGGGCTATGGTGAACACGATGTTGGAATCGGTGTTCACCGGCAGGTGGTTCGCATGCTGCTCGAGCGATGCGATGGGAATGATCACCACCGCCCCCGCCCTCGCAGCCTGTTCGATCTCAGTCCGTCTCAACCGTTCCCACAGCACCTCTCGCATGGCTCGAAGCTCCTTCCCTGTCGCCGTCGCCCGGTCTCCGCATCCCCCGGTTCTCACCACGCTCCGACGACTTGCCGCCCCATGATCAGGGTCGGAAGCCACAGAGACAGCCACGGGATGTACGTGGTCAGCATGAGCGTGGGGATGCCCACCAGGAAGAGGAAGACCATCATGGGCGGGACCAGCTCGCCATAGGGGACGTCCGCCAGGCGCGTGCCGACGAAGATCGAGATCGCATAGGGAGGCGTCACCACGCCGAGCCCCACGTTGAAGACGATGACCGCTCCCAGGTGCACCAGGTTCACGCCGAGCGCCTGGGCGATCGGCACGAGGAGCGGCACCGTGATGATCAGGATGGGGATCCCGTCGATGAACATGCCCAGGATGAGGAGGAGGATGTTCATCATGAGCAGGATCGCATACTTGTTCTGGGAGATACCCAGCACGAAGTCCGTCATGGCCTGGGCCAAGCCTTCCCGGATCAGGAGCCTCGTGAACACCGTCCCGAAGCCCAGGAGGAGCGTGATCATCCCCAGGGTCACCAGTGAGCTTTTCACGCCCCCCCACATCGAGGTAAAGGTCATTTCCTGATACACCCAGAGTCCGACGGCGGCCGTGTACACGACGGCGACGGCTCCCGCCTCGTTGGGCGTGAAGATGCCGGCGTAGATGCCCACCAGGACGACGAACGGGCACCCCAGGGCCGGAATAGCGCTGTAAAACGACCGCCCGATTTCCACCATGGACCCCCGGAACGTGGTGGGCAGAACCGGGATGTCCTTGGCGGGCTGCATGTAGCGGCGGCACATGAAGGTGTTCACCAGGATGTAGCCGAAGGCGAGGATGAGGCCGGGAATCACGGTGGACAGGAACACAGCGGCGACGGATTGCTGTGCGACCAGGCAGTATAGCAGCCCCGGAACGCTCGGTGGGATGAGGTACCCGAGAAAGCTCGACGAGCAAAGTACGGCCGCCGTGTAGACCCGCTGGAACCCGTACCGCTCGAGCCGGGGAACGAGGAGCGGGATCAGCGCCCCGATGACCGGGAGGGACGACCCGGTCAGGGCCCCCATGAAGACGGCCGCCACAATCCCCACGTCCACCAGCCCCCCCGGGACGCGCCCCACCAGGGCGTAGGAGAAGCGGATGATGCGGTCGGCGATTCCGGAGACCGACAAGAGGCTTCCGGCGAAGATGAAGAACGCGATGGCCATCAGGACGTAGTTGTCGATGGCATGGTAGAACGTCCCCGCCATGAAGGATGTGGATCCGCTGATCAGCACGATCGTCGCGAAGGTACTGCCCAGGAAAACCCAACAGAGCGGCAGACCGATGAGGATCCCGAGGAAGAAGAGCAAAAGACCGATGAGAACGCCCGACTCCATCTATCTCCCCTCCTTCCGGGATCCCGTTCGAATCGCCTGGACCAGGTCCCCGATATCCCTCCGGGCGATAACCAGCAGATGCAGAAGAACGAACAGGAGGGACAAAAACACGAGGATCTGGAGCCAGCTCGTGTTGAACCACCGGACGAGCGTTCCGTACTCCGGATACTGGATGGCTCTCCGCATGAACGTGTACGCGACCGGGAGCACGAGGCACAGGATGAAGATGGAGAGGAGCACGAGGAAAACGCGGTAGGCGCTTGCCGCAACCGGTCTTCCCTTGACCATCCATTCCCGGAACACGTCCACCGCCACGTGGCCCTCATGCCAGGTGGTGTAGGCGGCCGCGAGCAGCATGAAGAAGAGGAAGGTGTAGAGGGCCAGGTCGTTGAGGATCATGATCTCAAAGTGAAGGACGTATCGATTGAGGACCTGGGCGAAAATGAGCAGCGTCGTGAGGAGGAGTCCCACCCCGCATATCGCCGTTTCCGCCGACTTGATCGCGTCCAGGATCACGCTCCACAGCCCCTCTCGTCGCTCCATACTCAAACCCCTCCGTTCGCCAGGCGATGGCTGCCGTTGCAGCCAGGACCTTTCCGTCGGACTCGTGGACTCCAGGCGCGAGTGCCGTTCGGCTCGCAACGAAATCCCCTCCCCGTCTCGAACCTCCTGACGGGGAGGGGATCTACCTCAGCCTCTCACGGGCCAATAAGACTGCCCGGTTGCATGCGATCCCGGGCCCGGCCTACCGCTTGACCGATGCGCGGACCTTATCCAACTCACTCAGCATCTTCTCCGTCATGTTCTGGCCCGGGTATGTTTTGTCGAGCCAGGGGGTGGCCAACTCCTTCCAGACAGCGGGCATGTTGGCCTTCTTCCTGAACACGTCCCGATCGGCAGGGGTGGGATAGTAGATCTGCAGGCCGGCGTCGACGATCTTCTTCTTGAACCCGTCGATGCTCGCCTGGACCTCCTTCATGTCGCGCGCCTCGGCCTCCTTGCCGGCCCGCATGATGGCGTCCTTCAGATCCTGCGAGAGGCTGTCCCAGAGCTTCCGGTTCATGGTGATGTTGCTGGCGTCCCAACCCCAGGCAAGGTCCGTGTAGTACTTCAGGACCTCGTAATGCCGCTCCTCGACGAGGGAGGGCCAGAGGCTCCAGCACCCATCCACGACGCCCGTCTGCAGGGCGTTGTAGATGTCCGCCCAGGGGATGGTATGGAGCGTCATCCCCGTGCCCTTCCCCATGTTCTCCAGGGTCCGGACGAAGCCGAGGGAACCCGAGACCCTCAGCTTGAGGTTCTTGAGGTCATCCGGCGTCTTGATGAGACGAACCTTGTCCCCGATTCCATACGGCCCGTAGTGGGAGCTCCAGAGGAGCTTGTGGCCGACCTCCCCGTAGGCATCATCCATCACCTTGAAAATGATCCCATCGGGGCCATAGGCAATGGCAGCCTCCTCATAGGTACCGATGGTCCAGGGCATCCAGTTCAGCATGCCACCAGGCACCAGGTTCACATACGGGGCAAACACCCCAATCTCGATGCTCCCCTCGCGAACGGCGTGGAAAATCTCATCATGGGTTCCCAGGAGGCCGCTGTGCTGGAACCTCGTCTGGATTCTGCCATTCGAGTACTTGTTCACGAGTTCGGTGAAGAGGGTGATGGAGTCATTCCTCGTCTTCTGGGTCCAGGGGCTTGCAGCGCGCCAGCGGTAGTCGACCTTGGCCTGCGCATCAGCCAAGGCTGGCATCACGACCCAGGCCAGAAAGATCACGGCGGCCAGACCGATCCAGATCCCTCCATGCCGTACCCATTTCCTTTTCATGTCTCCCTCCTTGTTCCTGATATTAGAATGCCCTCATCGACCCGCCGAAGCCGCCATCTCCTCCGCCACCTCCTCGGTGGCGGCAAGGATCCGCCCGATGTCCTCCTCCGAATGCGCCATGCACACGGCCCCGCCCCCGTACATGCTGTATAAGAGTAAAAGTAAATATGGCTCTGCCGACTTTCGTGTGTATAGAAGGGGACGTGTAGAAGGCGACGTAGTTCGCTTATTAAACTTTTCCTCGAGGGCATCCGCCTCAGAAACACAACGGCCCTCTGGGGATCACCGTCCCCAAAGGGCCGTCGGGGTCGCGCGCCAGGAGTTTTCCAGCCGGCATCGTTGCCCCCTGCGGGTCAATCGCCAGGAAATCCCGCTTAACCGGGCACGACCCTAACTCTACCCGAGGACAAAGTCAAGGTGAAAGGCAGTGGTCAGCGATCAGCACTCAGCGATGGGATCCGGCGGCGGGGCCGTCGCGATCGATTCCGATGTCATTCGGGTACCCCCTGGGTGTTCGGGTACCCCCTGGGTGTTTCCCATTCCGCATTCCGCATTTGCCTGGGGTCGGGGGGCACTTTTGGGGGGAGGCCCCCTGAGCGGCAGGGGCTACTACGCTAAGGCGACGTGTGGGCGCCGCCAGGAGGGATCCGCCTTGACACCGCACAAACGGCCGCGTCCCCCTTTATGGCGCAGTCCCCAGATGGAGACCTGACAGGCCTCGAAAGACCTGTCAGGTCTCGGTTGCCATTACGACTTGAAGAAGAAAGTCGCCGGATGCGAGGTGTTGGGCGTACGCGCGTGCTGCGCGTTGGTTTGGCGCGCGGGAATGTTGCCCATGTTGTTCTTGACGATCCGCACGCCCATGAACGCAGGCGACAGCCCGACCGTACCGATGACCCAGCACTCCTCGACGATTATCTTCCAGATCTCCTGCGCGATCTTCGTCCGCTCGGCTTCCTTTTTGCCGGCAGCAGAGCGATAGAGGTCGAAGGCGCGGAGCATCTCTGGGTTCGTCGGCTTCTTGCCCTGCGCGCCGTTGGTGGCGTACCAGCGCGCGAACGGCATGCCGAGGTGGCATTCCGCCGGGTCCACGGGCAAGACGTGGCGCGGGAAGAGGTAGAGGTTTTCCGAGCCTCCGACCGTCCAGAACATGGTGTGATGTTCCGCATTCGCGGTCTTGGTGAAGGCAAGGCTGCGCTCGGTCTCTTTCACGTCGGCGTCAATGCCGATCTTCTGCCACTGCTGCTTGATCATCTCAGCAACCTGCGTGAACGGGATGAACTGTCCGCCCACGGTCATCAATTCGATGCGGAGGCGCCCCTTGCCGTCGGTGCGCAAGCGGTACCCCGCGCTGTCCTTCTGGGTCAAACCGATCTTGTCGAGCAAGCCATTGGCCTGTTTGACATCCAGGACCCCCCACTTCTTGCGGTACTGCGGACCGGGGCTGATGGCCACCTCCTCTGCCGGCGCAGGCGAGCCGGGCGTCCCAATCCCAAGCCAGATTGCCTCGTTGAGTTGCTCGCGGTCAATGCCCAACGACAACGCGCGGCGGAAGTCGCGGTTGGTCAACCACTTGGCGACTTCAGGATCGGCTTCGAACGCCGTGTTGACAAGGAGCGCCGCATCGCACCCGCTCTGCTGCGTGTCGAGGTGAATGCTGTAATTCCCCTTCTTCTGGTTCTCGATGAACACCGGCAACTTGGAGAGGCTGATGTGGCGCTCCTGCAGGTCGTACTCGCCCGCGATGGCGCGCAGGTTCAGGACCTCGAGGTTCTCGGCCAAGTTCATGACGATCCGGTCCATGTACGGCAATTGGTTGCCCGCGGTGTCCACCGCCCAGTAGTACGGGTTGCGCTCCATGCTCCAGGTGGGCGTGTTGATCGGGCTGACGGTCTTCCAGGGACCCAGGACGGGCAGCTCGGGGTTAAGCGCCCAGTTGGTGCGGTTCCGGAAGTAGCTCACCCAGCTGTCGAAGTTGGCGGCTTTTGCCTTCCGCTGGACCTCGTCCACCGAGGAGTACTTAGGCAGGAACTGCTTGAGGTAGTGCGCCGGCGCATAGGCGCCCATGAACGACGCGCGCGCCATCCCCGTCGCCTGCCCACCGCCGATCAGCGTGTCGCCGGCGAGGATGTCCACGAAGAGGTAGTACGGCTCGGGGAATTCGAAGACCACGGTGTACTCGTCGCGCTTGGAGAGCCGCCCGGGCTTGCCGTTGATCGTGAACTCCGGCGCCGGCGCCGGGACGAGGTCCTTATTCTGATAGATATCGTCGTACCAGAACAGGAAATCATCCGCGGTGAACGGCTGCCCATCCGACCACTTGAGCCCCTTGCGCAGGAAGATCGCAGTGAGCTTCCCGTCGTCGCTTTGCCGCCAGTCTTTGACCAGCGAGGGCGTGACCTTGTTGCCGGTGTAGTCAAACATCAATAGTTTGTCCGTGGAGACGATGCGGTTGCCGTTCTCGGTGTCGGCAGGCCCGGTGAAGCCGCGGCGCCACCGGCCGCCATACTTCCCGATCTCTTTCAGGGGCTTGACGACCATGAGGTCGGTCGGCTCGGGCAAGCGCTGCTCGACCGGGGGGAGCTTCCCGGCTTTGACCAGTTCGGCCAGCATCGGCGCTTCCTTGAACGTCTTGGGGAATTTCGCCGGGTCGCGGATGATCTCGGGGCCTTCCAGCTTGCCGATGAGCTGCGCGCCGAGCTTGGCAGGGGCCTTGGGTGGTTGGGGGGGCGCCGCCGGGGCCTGGGCCGCGCCAACCACCGAATTGGGGAGCGCGACCGCGGCGGCCGTCACCGTTGCCAGTTCCAGGAATTCGCGCCGGGTCAGTTTCCGCTTGGCCATGAGTGATACCTCCTCTCCTGAGAAACGGATTGAGTAAGAGGGGACGTCGTCCGCTTATTAAACTCTTCCTCGGAGGACATCCACCCCAGAAAGACAACGGTCCTCTGGTGGTCATTGGTCCCCAAGGGGCCGTGGGGCTCGCACACCAGCATTCTTCCACCTGGCATCGCCGTCCCCCGGTCAGTCGCCGGAGTTCCCCGTTCAACCATCCACGACGCTACCTCTCATCGGAGGGCAAAGTCAAGGTGGAAAGATAGCAGTCAGCAGGGATGAGGAGAGAGATTGGGGGGAGACGGGTCGAAACCGCAGCGGGTCACTTCCCGAACAGGCCCCGGAAGAACTGCCCGATACCACTTTCCTGCTTCGGTGCCTCCTTGCCGGACGGCGCCGCGGTGGAGGGCGCCGCCCCGGTCTTGGCGGGTGCGGCCGACTTGCTCAGGGCCGTCTGGCACGGGTGGGGATCGGCCGTGGCCTTCTTCACCAGGGTCTCGGCCAGGAACGAGAGCCCCATCGTCGCCACGGCCGCCCCGATGGAGAGGGCGGTCTTGCCTACCTCAATCTCATCGACCCCGAGCTTCGGCTCTGCCATGGTCCCGCGAATGCGGAGGAGCTTCACCAGCTCGCCCGCGCCGATGCCCACAAGCTGCCGGGTCTCGGGGCGCAGGGAGAAGTCGATGGCCTCCGTCCTGAGGTCGGCCGTCCCGCTGCTCACGACGGTCATCTTGTTCGTCTCGAACGCGATGCCCTTGTCGGTGGACGCGATCCCGTCCTTGGCCGCGAACCTGACCACCCCGCACTTGAGCTCGGTGTACGGATCCGTCTTGCGGAATGGGTTGACTTTCTCGACGACCTGGGTCAGCAGGTCGGCCCCCAGCCAATCAACGAAGCTCGAGTGAATCCTGCCCTCGCCCAGGACCAGCAGGACCTCCCCATTGAGGCCGGCCATGAGGTCGCGGACCGAGCCGCCGTTCCCCCGGACGTTCAAGGAGAGGTCGGTCTTGGTCCCCGTGACGAGGTCGGGATTGCCCATCTGCCTGAGCACCTGACCGAGGTCTATGCCCTTGGCGTCAATTCTGGCCGCCAGGGAGGCGGCCTTGCCGGCGGAGGCATCCAGGGCCACCTGGCCGGTCGCCGTGCCGCCGCCGATGCGGAGGCCCAGCGGCTGCACCTCGAGCCGCCCGCCCGAGAGCACGAGATGCGCGGTCACGGCCTCGACGGGCAGCTTGTTCGGCAGGACCAGCCGGTCCACCCTGAGGTCGAGGTCGGCGTCCGCCGCCTTGAGACCGCCGAGCTGCAGCGGATCGGCCGGGAACACCCGCTTGTCCGGGCCGGATTGCTGGCTCTTCTGCGCGGCAGGCGCGCCGGCCTTGGCGGTCGCTTCCCTCTGGAGCAGCTCGGACAGGTCGAGCAGCGTGGAGGCAAGCTGCGCCTTGAGCCTCGGTCGCGCTCCCCCGATCGAGATGGCCCCGCTGCCGGTCAGGTTGCTCCTGCCGATGCTCCCCTTGAGACCTTCGAACGCATACGCCCCCTGGATATCCCGGATTCGCGCGGCCGCGCTCAGCGGAGGCACCGGAGGCAGGTCCACGCCGAAGGCCTGCGCGGCCGACTTCAGATCCTTGGACTCGATTGCGACAGAAACGTCGATCCCCCTGGCGTGGAGCGCATCCTTGACCGCGCCCGTCGCTTTGACCAGCGCCTGCTCGGCCTTGCCGAGGCTGGCGTCAATCCCAGACACCGACAGGCCCTGCGAGGAACCGGTAACACGCGCCGCCACGGCAAACGGGCCGAGCGCAGGAACCTTCTGGCCCGCGAGCCTGGCAACCTCTGCCAGCTCCTGTCCCTTTGCCGTCACCTTGAGGTCAATGCCCGC
>Ga0315285_10003124_pt1 | contig 17322 bp, 21 predicted proteins | sample YL17G09_36_MG_FD_203698 | JGI IMG/M metagenome (GOLD analysis project Ga0315285, IMG submission 203698) | Sediment microbial communities from Yellowstone Lake, YNP, Wyoming, USA - YL17G09_36 | ecosystem: Environmental > Aquatic > Freshwater > Lake > Sediment | place: USA: Wyoming | collected... | reverse complement strand
GTCCCTAAACTGTCCTCGTGCAGCAGTGCTATCAAGATGCCTGCCCAGTAGGCGTTTAGATCTGGTGGTGAGATGAGCCACATCCAGTCGGGACTGCAATTCCCAAAGAATGTCAATGGCCGACAGTGCGCGATTCACGACTTTGGCAAGAGAGACCTGTGTGTGTGTGCGCACCATTAGACCCGACGACGACGAAAAACGCCCCTCAAACGCCTCTCCATGACGGTTCAAATCCGGGCGCCCGCACCAAGCTACCCGACGACGACGACGACGAAAATGCGCCTATCCAATTCCCCTCCTATCACGAGCGTCAAAATCCTACCGTCCGAACCAAGAAAAGTCACGACGACGAGACTCCCGAAAGGCTCAAGCCGCCATCTTACGCATATCAAAGTGATCGTGTTTGAGCCTCAGATCCGATCTCATAGAACGTGTCAGAGCTCTAGGTCAGGAATCGCCTGAAGTGCAGCAGTACGCCGACGAGACTGCGAAGTGCCTAGACCACGGCTGTAACAGAGCAGCCATTGTGATGTGCTGGAACATCCTCATGTACTTTCTATATCGCAAGATAGAATCATACGGACTCTCCAGTTATGCTCGAATTGCAAAGCAAAGAGGAGTGAAATTCACGGGAAAGCTAGTCTCCATGTATGACCTGAACAAGCTGACAGACGCAAACATCATCGAGGTGTCGCACAGTATCGGCATCTTCGACAGAAATGTCAAACAGCAGCTAATTCAGTTGGCGTCAACTAGGGGCGGCTGTGCTCATGTCACACAGCTTGCGGTGGATGAAAGAAGAGCTGAAACATTCGTCTCAGATGTCCTCAACTACTCTAAGCTAGTCAAGGGCAGCACAATTACCAAAAAGGGATTCATCGTTCAGTCAATTCTGACCTATCCCAGCCAGACAGTCATCAGAGATCATGTCCGTACGATGATAGGTTCTAGGAGATTCTGGCCTCTTTTGGCAGCCATACTGGACGAAATTGAGCAAGCCAACTACGATCAGCTGAGCGGTATGGAGAACTACTTCACCTACGTCCGCGTTGCCATGGAATTCCTGACGATGACAAAAAGGAGAATACGCCTCTTCTCGATTCTGCATGAGAGATACTTTCTGAGGGGAACGTATCCTGCTAGGTCACGATTACAGCCGCTACTGAAGGAACTCTTGCGGAACAGTTCCGTCAGACGCTATGCCGTGAGAAAGCAACTACTGGAATCCTATGTCACGGACCTCGCGTCGAGCGATTCTTTTGATGAGGCAGGTGATCGTGCGTCCGTTGTGGCTCTGTTCGGGGCAGACCTAACCCAAGAGCAGCTAAACAAGGTTGCCGAAGCAGTAGCAAAGGAAGACCAAGTATTCAAGAGCGGACGTGCTCAATCGGCTCTCAAGCAATTGCTGCAATCTCGCTCGAGGGAGCTCTTCTCAATCAACACTGACAAACTGAAAGATGTTGGCTGGATCACATGATGGTGGCCGCACCGAGTGACCTGCGCACAAGGACCAACCGTGGCGCATGGAGGTTCAAATCCAGACTCCCGCATCAAGAGAACCGACGACGAAAAGACTGGACCGAACAATTCTAGTTCTTAGGCGCAAGGAATCCTGCATGGCGTGCAGAATTTCTCCAGTAGATGCCAAACACGACCTTGCGGCGATTCTGCAGCCCGTCGTAGATGGTGAATCAGGAATCTAGTAGATCTAATAAGTCTAACAAAGTATCTCATTGGGAACTATTCTTTCGTGGATTGAAGTCGACAAGGCCAAAGGGAAATCCATGACTCGCGATGAGATAGACGAACTTGTTGATGGCCTATCGCATAATGTCAAAGGGAGTTTTGGCTACGGACCTTGGGCGCGGCGTGGCGTAGTAATCATCGGTGGATTTTTTGGCATCCTGACGTTCATGGTCCTGAAATCCGCGGAGTTTCTCATGGCGGCCCCCGCTCCCCAGAATATCTCGGGAACAGGTCTAACTCTAGTTGCGATACTATTCTCAATGGCGGGTGGTCTCATCCTTCCCTCAGTGCGAGCGATGCAAGCTGAAGAAGCGCTTTTGCTGGAGTTGCCTGACCGTATGCGTTTGGACCTCAGGCTTCTGGAGTCAAGACGTGATTTGGCTACCGATGCGAAGGCCCGATTGCGTGACCTGATTGTCCAAACCTATCGCGATCAGTACGCGAGCAGAGTAGGTATCCCATTCACCAGAATGAACTTGACATCAACTGTCAGATGGCTGCTTCCCGAGGCATCGTTGGCTCTTGTGTTCTTGTTCTTTCAACCATTCTTTCCAGGTCTCTACAACCTTGTTGTTCTTCTTCTTGCCATAGGCTATGCCACGGCTTTTATGTCCCTGACTCTCGTGTATCCGTCTGTTGAAGAAATCTTGCGAGGTAAATGGGTTCAACGCTAGTTCTCACAAAGCAGTGGCGCATGTGGGTGATGAACCTTGGACCTACTCATTCAAGATTCAGCGCGGTTTCGGAATAGCGAAGAAGACGCCTCTTGAGAATGAAGTCACTCACAAGCTACTTGGGAACTCGTATCAAGACCCCAAGAATACGGCAGAGTTGAAGGATTCAAACGCGAAAACCTCGGAGGGGATTCCACGTTCATCACCGCCGTGCTCCATGCGTGATCACGCAGTAGGCTGAGAATCCTTATCTGAATTCGCTGTCAACTGTCTCCTCATGTCTAGTGAATACTGGGTCGAGGCTCGCCTCTGGTTTTCTCATCTGGACAGTCAGCTGTACCAAAGACTACTTCTCTCCCTAATCAAGAGAACCATAGACGAACTCGATGGCTCGCGTGATCTCACTTCATTCCATTTTCTGTTTGAACCTGAACCACACGGACTTTTCCGCATCCGCCTATCTAATGAAGACGCTATTGGCAAGGCAAAGCAGGTCGTCAAGGCAAACCTGCAACGGGTACGCGACTTCGTCATCATCAAAGAAGATGACAAACTGTTTGGAGACTATCGAGGTGAGTCCGAGCACTTCGGAGAAGATGGCTGGCAGTTGGCGCAGAAAATGTTCGAATGGGGTACAAGGCTCGCTATCGCAAGAGTCGATTCTGAGTTCGGGAAGTCCAAAGGTTTTGATATCGGCAAAATCGTCCACTGCATGATGAATCCGAACTTCGGCCAGCAGGAGTACAACTTCTACCTAGAACAATACATCGGCAGAGTCATGCTCAGAAAGCGAAAGCGCACGATCGATGAGGGGGTAGAAAACGAGGCGAAAAGGCTGCTGGACGAAAAACTACAAGAGTGGAAAAGCATCCAATTTCAGACAATCTAGCCTCTCGACTTGAGTCACCATGATGGTAGAGTGGAAGTGTTGATAGCTCAAGTCGTGTTTGTTGGGCCTGACTCGTTTTCCCATTGGCTCTCTTGCCCTCTTGCCTTCCGCTCCCGTTCTTGCCATGCGGCGCGCTTTGTATCGATGACCCTCCTGGGGTATGCTGTTCGCTACCTCTTGCGGTGCAATCCTCCCCCAATAGAGAGGCCGCCTCATAGGGAAAATACACGCAAGATCGGGTTGAGAAGCGATCTAACCTGCCTTCGGCAGCGGGTTTTCTGCGTATTTTCTGTATGAGCAAGGTTGAAAGCATTTCAGACACGCATTGACGAAATCCACACCACTATAGCCACAAGTTCCGCGGTCGCATTTCCCCTCAATCTTGAAGACCTAGTTAGGTTGAGGCCTCGACCGAAGTTCACTTCCCCATGGCGTCATTCGCGCAAGATGAAATGTGCCGCACACGTGCCTAGCCCTCTGTCAGAGGAAAAGGGTGCCCTATTTCGAGGCCTACACTCGTCGGCAATGATCAAGGTGATACGTAGACACATCAAGAACGGCTGGATCCTCATAGGTGTAGAATGGGTTGTCCCTGGTTGCAGGATCGATCTTTTGTTCGCAAAGCAGGGGCAGATTCGAGTAGTAGAGGTCAAGTCTGCCAATAGAATCAGAGAAGTCGACAAGTTGCAGACAGCTCTCCTCTCCGCTTTTGTTGACGTTGAAGAATACGTTGTGTCGAATGGTAGGGAGGACCAGATTCTGGATCAAAGTTTTGTCGAACAGACTCTCGTGAAGGCCAACGACACCCATCAATTCCTTATCAACGATCCGTCGCGAGCATCAAGAACCTACACACCGCATGAGGACGTCTGCTACACCTGCAGCTGCGCGAGTTGTCCATATCTCCGAAATCAAGCAAAGGAGAACGGACTAGCATGAGCACTCTAGACGAGTATTTCGCCCCAAGAGCGCCAGCTAGTGAGAAAAACGCGATTCTAAGTTTGATTCTGGTCAGCGTAGATTCGGGAAGTGAGTCTGGTAGATCCACTCTTGCCTTCAAGTTGGGCGCTCTACTCCACTTTCTTCGAGAATTGCATGGTGAAGTTGGGTATGCTGGTGTTGATTCAATTCGCGACTATCTGATCATGAAGGGAGTTGTCAAGTCCGAGCTTGAGGTTCAAAGGCTCCTGAAATTCGCACATAGACTAGGTCTAATCGGGGAAGGGCAGATACCGAGCACTTGGGGAGCGGTTGGGGCCCAAGAAGGAGAAGAAGTGGAACTGGACTGTTATTTTCATACTGAGAGGCCCCGTATGGACATGAGGCGACGAGGTGGCCAAGCGCGCTTGTAATGGAGAGAAGGAACGTTGCCAAAAGTAGCATTGAGGTTGTATAGGCCGCAACGGAAAACACGGCAGCTCATTGACCTCATTCTGGAACTTGTTTCGAAATACGACATTCCTGTCACCGTTAGGCAAGTTCACTATCTGCTTGTGGGGATAGCGCAAATCAACCACCCAAACACGCTAAGTGGATACCAGAAGGTCTCGCGAATACTGACGGACATGAGGTACGGGGGTCTGCTTGACTGGGATAAAATAGTAGACCAGAGCAGGGACGTCTACAAGCAGGAATCCTACAAGGACATCGGCGAAGCCGTCAACATGCTCCTAGCGCGCTACAGGAGAGATAGATGGCAAGGCTCCGACTACTATGTTGAGGTCTGGGTTGAGAAGCGGACCGTGATTAACCAATTCTATCCAATCACGAATGGAGCAGATGTCTATCTCGCGAGCGGTGGAGGATTCAGTTCCGCAACTTACGTGTACGAGGCACGAGAGAGGCTCAAGGCGCAGCAGGACATGGGAAAGGAGATTGTTGTGCTCTACTTTGGTGACTTGGACTCTTCGGGAGAGTTCATGTCTGAAGATATCGAGAAACGTTTCAAGGAATGGAGAATCGACCTCTCCGTGAAGAGAGTCTGCTTGAACGACGAACATCTGCGTCAGTACAATCTACCGATGACTTTCGATGTGCCAGTCAGGAGTGGAGATCAAATCGTCAACAAACTAGAAAGAGATCCAAGAGCGAAGCGGTTCGCCGAGAAGCACAAAGGAATGCTGTTTCAGGTAGAGCTTGAAGCCTTAGATCCAAATATCCTTCGTGAGATGCTCGTCGCCGCACTATCAGAATATGTCGACGAAGAAGAACAGAAGCGGATTCGGACAAAGGAGAAACTGGAAATCAATCGGATACGAAGAAGACTGGACCTGCGGAAGGGCTAGATGTGCCGTGTAACGTCAATCTGCAGGCCATCGAGACAGCGTGGAACTAGGAAGGGGAGACTCACCCTCACAGGTTTGAATTCGACAAGAGACCGATTGTCCAACTGAGGAGAATCCCTGTAAGGCGACTATCTTACACGACGAGGGATGAGCTTCACAAATTGCTCACAGGATCACTGTTCTGGAATGGCCACGCGGCATCACTTCTGGACATGATAAGTCATGGCAAACACTGAAGGCGTGAAGCTGTCTCGAATGTGACAGGACAGTATCGATTGTCTATCACGTTCGCTTGCTTGCTTCAATGCGAATATCAGATGCAATAGTCCGTATCATGTTCGAGACACTAAACTCTCGCTTGAAAGTCTCTATCTGCTGATACCCATCTGCTTGTTGCTCATAGATGAGTGCCCCTATGCCATTTAGATACTTCTCAGCCTCATGGAATTTCTTGAGCAAGAGTTCTTCGCTCTCTCTAGCGACTTTTCTGCCGAGCCAAAGGGCATAGAACTTCGGAAGCGCCTTCTGTTTCCATTCGAGCCAGTCCTGCTCCCTGTCCAGAGACAGAATATTGCTCACCCCGCCCCTGTCGTACCTTCTCTTTAGATCCATGCTGGTGTACTTGACTTCCTTCAGTCGCTTGTCGATGTCCGATTGCATTCTGCGCTCGGGTTTCTGTTCGCCCCGCAGAACATACCCTGGATTGCCTTGGGCCTTGACCTCGACACAGATAATGGGGCCTGACTTGCTGGTGAAAGCTAGGTCAACATTGTGTGTTTCGCTAGCTCCAGGTATGGAGTCTGGCTTGACCTGAAAGCCACAGGCGTTTGCGATGGCCTGACTGACCAAATCCATCCACCAATTGCCCTTGTCGTTCCTGTATGTTTCCATTGGAGTTCTTGCTGTTTGCAGTCTCGCGTCCAGATCCCACAGGGTGCTGAGTATCTCATTCTCGACTTCCTCAAACGTCGTGCCCCGTTGACGTAGCCTCTCCAGAATGTTCGTCATTCTGTCAGTGTAACTGACTCGACGCGACAAGGAACTCAGACCGCGACTCCTTGATGGACTACAAAGTCTTAGAGACCGCCCAGTTCAAAATGCTATCTGCTATGTCCGTGTTCAGTTAGCGTTTAATACATCAAATACATTCTCCACATTGGGAAGCGCTGTGGCAAAGCCTCGTAAGAACAATGTGACGACGCGCAACGTGGTGTTGAAGATCGCCACATACAACCGATTGCAGAAGTTCTTGGTCCAGCTTGTCAGAGAAAGAGAAATCCCTAGGATATCTTTCGACGACGCCATAAACGAACTACTGGACAGAGCTGAACGACAATGAGTGGGCCAGCTGTGGATGAGACTGCGATACCAGACAATCCGACGACTCACGAGGTAGATCTTCTGGTTCCTAAGCTGGCGAAGAACAAAACAGTTCTCGATGAGATCGAGCGTCGCGTTCAGGCCATTCCCACGCATCACAACTTGATCTTGGGCGATTCAAGGAAGTTCGTCGGAATCAAGGATTCGACTGTGCATCTTGTTGTGACGTCGCCTCCGTATTGGACTTTGAAACCTTACAACAAAATCCAAGGACAGCTTGGCAACATCAAAGGGTACGAGCATTTTCTGGACGAACTCGATAAGTGTTGGCGAGAATGCTTCAGGGTGCTTGTTCCTAGGGGAAGGTTGGTCATTGTTGTCGGGGACGTCCTACTCAGCAGGCGGAAGCATAAGAGACATCAAGCAGTGCCGCTCCACGCAGACATTCAGATTAGATGTCGAAGACTGGGATTCGACAATTTGGCACCTTTGTTCTGGTACAAGATAGCGAGCGCGAAGTATGAGGCCGAAGGAAACGGCAAAGGGTTCCTAGGCAAACCATACGAGCCGAATGCAGTCGTAAAACATGATGTAGAGTACATTCTCATGGAGCGGAAACCTGGAGAATATCGGAGTCCAAGTCCAAAGACAAGGCTACTCAGCATCATACCTGCGGAGAAACATTCCATCTGGTTCATTCAGATCTGGAATGACATAAAGGGAGAATCCACGCGGCATCACCCTGCGCCTTTTCCTGAGAAACTCGCCAACCGCCTTATTCGCATGTTCAGCTTTGTCGGAGATACGGTGCTTGATCCCTTTGTAGGTACTGGTACAACAATGGTGGCAGCAGCACGGGCAGGACGCAACAGCATCGGCATCGAGATCGATCCTGCTTACTACACTCTTGCGAAGGATCGTCTCACGAAAGTGCTCCCATCAATTACTGCGAAACGCACAGCTGAATTCCTGAAATGGTAGAGTGGAAGTATGCCGTCGGTATTTGTCACGCGATCTCGGACGTATAGAGTCATAGACAGAGAACTGGAATCACGAATAAGAAAGGAATTCTCAGTCAACAAGGGCAAGATTGGAGCGATCAGATGGCAGAAGAATAACGGAGAGTACTCCGAATGGCGGGTTGAGGTCTACTGGCGCGAAGGGAGCAGGTTGCGCCACAAGATTCTGGGAAAGCTCACGGACATGCTCGCAAGATTCCATCTTGACCTTGCCATAGATTAGACACCAGCCAAGCTTGGCCGTTCGCTATTGCGAGATAGCTCGCCTGCATTTTGAGCAGGTGATCGGAAACCGTTTTCGTTCAGTCATGGCCTCGTTCACATATCCCTCGCGTAACTGTAGAACGATCGACCTTGTTTCATTCTAGGACACGCACGTACGGCAGAGCCACTTCATTCGACATGCACTAGATCAAGTCTTTTGCCTGTAGGATCTTCTTGTACTTGTAGAAGGTTCCTTTGGAAAGGCCGCTCATCTTGATGATCTCCCTGTCTGACCTATCCCGATGTTTCTTGATGAGAGACAGCACCCGATTCTCAGTTCCTAGCTCACCCATAGTGTTCAGGAACAGCGGGTGTACGAGATCATAGAGATACAGATCTGACATTGTGACTTTTCTTATGCCATTGAGGAGCGCATTTGCTCGCATGAAGGTTTTGATGTAATCCTGCGCTCTCGCGCAACTCTGGACTTGGTAGTCGTCCAGTTCAAGCGCATACTCGGCTATCCTATCCTCAATCTCTTTGCAGTAGGGAAAAGCCACATCTATCTTCTTCTCGTCGTCGATCTTCTCGGGCAGCGGCAATCGGATGACTGGCGGCTGCCCCCGCCGTCTCGTTCTGAACTGTAGGATGTCTTTCTTCATCTGTCTGGTAACGTTATGCTTGAACGGTGGAACCCTATCGAGAAAGGTTGCAGACATCAGCTCGTCTCTGAATCTGTCGAGCTGCTCCGAGGCTAACCCAAACAGGGCGAGTGTCCTCACATCGGAGAGAGTATCTCTGTCTCTCCCATAGTTGCCTTCAAGCAGTTTTGTCCAGAAGTTCACTAGCTGCTGTCTCTGTTTTGTTGACATACCCTCGAAAGTCGGTATCAGATCATCAATGACCATTATCTTGTTGTGGAAATAGTCTCTCCCTTTGGTCACTAGTTCGCTCTCAAAGATCTTGGGCGGAAGGGCCCTGAAGTGTTCGGGGTTGCTTGCCGCTAGAATGTGCTCCAATAATTCGCTCTTGCCCGACCCTCTTGGAGCAACAATGAGGCAGCTGTTAAGCTTCCTAATCCCGGCAGGAAGCTTGAGGTTGATTGACATCACATTGACTATTGGGATGACTGCAGCAAGACACCAGCCTTTCAGCCACGACTCGACTTGCCAGACCAACTCTAGTGTCTTGCGACAATCCCGGAGGAACCGCTTCTTCTCAGCGGTAGAGCATGTCTGAAGGAGAGGCGCGCGACTAGGTCTAGAAGTATACGATAGAGAGCATAGAAGATCAGCGATCGATAGAGTGAACTTCTGTACTTTCCCACTGGTGTCAGTTAGACTATGCTTTTGTACTCTGCGTCCTATCCTGCCCTTGCGATTCTTCGCTCTAGCTTTGCCGGCTGTGCTGAGTGTTTTGGTCAACGTGCCGGGGCCTCGAAGAACTTGCACCATTCAGGAAAACCGACGTTGATTCTAGCGCGATCGAAATCTACGCGGCCATGATCGTCGAGCAGTAACCATTGGAGCATGTTCGCGAAACCGGCAGGGACATACTTGTCTAAGTAGATGCTGACATGGTAACCTCTGCTACGGCTTGGAACGATCCTGATGACGGTCGCCTTCAAACCGAAGAGTCCAAGGATCAGCTCTGCTATGCGCCTGTAATGTTGCAGCCACGAGTTGTCAACTGTTATGTCAAGGTCAATCTTCAGAAGCCTCGTCGGAGGTGGAGGTATTGGCTTATCTTCTGCCATGTCTCCTTCGCCTCTTGGCGAACCTCATCCTGCCCGATGGAAGATTCTCCGCCACCCATCGTCTGTCGATTCGGCGCATCATGAGCCTTCGAACTGAAGCGTACGCCTGCTGAATCTGTCTCTTTGCGCGGTGTTCCTTCTCGAAGTTGACGTGGACAGCTCTCTCAAGCTGCACATTCAGGTGCTTGAGAATCCAATAGTGGAAATGCTTGCGGCCCTTCTGTTCTAGTCTGTTTCGAATGCGCTTGATTTCACCTCTTGTTCCTGCCGCGCGATTGATGCCAAAATACATCTCGAATTCGACAGGTTGGTGTTTTTGCTGATCATAGTCGAAGGACGATGCAGTCATCCTAATGGTACGAACAGGGCGTTTCCGTCGTCGTTTTCTACTGATTCCTGATCTCATCCGAATCTCTCCGCTTTTGTTGACAGGCCTTGCTTCGGCGAACGGTTTAACTAGTTAGATTAACTAACTTGAGTTCGGAGAACTGTCGTCAAACTAACTGAGGTTAGGTCACTATTGCAGCACGATCCGTTTTGGTCTCAGAAGAGGACGAAGTCGGAGAATATGCGTAAGATCCTGATCGCGGTAAGAGATAGGCATCCGACCTTTAGCGAATTGTTGAAGGAGGTTGGTCTGTCGCGTCCCGTATTGAGCGGCAAGCTGCGGGAGCTTCAGAACTACGGTGTAATCACTCGGAGCATCAACGGTAGGCGCATCGAGTACCAAGTCACTGACAGAGGGAAGGAACTGGAGCAGCAACGCATGACGTACATCGCAAATATAATGCAAGCACTGAAGGGCCTTGTGGAGATCTACTCAGATGAAACAGCAAAAGATATTTCTCAGTTGGCTCAGCTGGCCAAAAAGTCCCCCCAACACTTCGAGGCCATGATGCAATCCACGTTGGAGACCTATCAGCTCCTATTGAGCGATGAGTGTCTGCGTTGGGCTCAGAATCAGTCCATCGATCAGATCTGCAAGAAGATTATGAAGAGGCTGCCACCGGGATGGGTTGTCAAGTCTTCCAAGATTGTGTCAAGTCCGGAGGAGATCCCGGAATACTTAGAGAGAAATCAGAAAGTGTTGAAGGCCGTACGAGAAGCTATCGCCGCAGACAAGACGATCAACCAGATTGATATCCCTAAGTCAAAAACACGGAGGAAGCGGACTTGAATCCGCTTCCGCTAATTGGATTTGGGAGCAGCCTGTCCGTCAAGGAAAGAAGCTTGGTTGTCCGCGAAGGCAGATTCTCTCCCCTCAGTTTCACTCGATATTCGAACGGAGAGTTCAGGGAGCCTAAGCTGCTGAAGTTCCGACCACGGCAAATCCCGCACGACTCAATCATAGTCGAAGGCCATTCAGGGATGATCACGTTTGAAGCGATCAATTGGCTCATGCACCATAACATACCGGTCTTCATCCTCGACTATGATGGATCCTTGACCTCCGCGATAATGCCTCCTCAACCTATCCGTGGCGACCTTCGTAGAGCGCAAGTTATGGCACACCTTGATTCAGAGAAGCGTCTAGCTATCGCGCGATCATTCATCGAAGCGAAGCTGGAACGATCAAGTCAGGTGCTGAATTGGCTTGGCCAAAGCCATGACGTGAAGCAAGAAACTCAGTCCTTCGTATCAGAGGCCCGTATTCTATCTCATGCAAAGACTGCGGATGAAGTCAGAAGTGTCGAGGCTCGGGCTGCTGAAGTCTATTGGCGGGCTTTTCAGAAGGCTGTGCCGTCGAAGCTGGAGTTCAGGAGCCGAAGTTCAAGAGCTCGGAATCGCCAATACAATGCAAGCGACCCAGTTAATGCTCTCCTGAACTATGGCTATGCGTTTCTGCAGAGTTCCGTTCGACGCGGAATCAACACGACTGGGTTGGACGTTTCGCTTGGCTACTTGCATGAGGATCAACCAGCCACCACGCCCCTAGTATATGATTTCCAGGAGCCGTACCGCTGGCTTGTGGACTATACAGTTCTGAGGATGGTTCTGTCGAGGGCGTTCTCTTGGGATGACTTCTACTTCACAGGCGGAGATTATCGGTTGAGGATCAAGCCTCTTTTGCTTGATCGGTATGCCGAACTGCTGCGGGGGCAATTCAATTCCGGCGTGTTGTACGGTGGTAAGCGTCTGACGTGGGATACGTTGATCTTGCGTAAGTGTCAGGAGCTCGCACATTATCTGTTGGGAAAGACGACAAGGTTCGACCTAGTGAATCCTAAGCTGACTTTTGAGCGAGAAGACACTCAGGCGTTGAGAAAGAAGATCCTGAGCCTTTCCGGTGTCCAAGCTAGTAAGCTTGGTCTGAACAAGAGCACACTTCATTACTTGAGAAAGCAAGCGAGAGACCGAAAGCCATTCAGGATCTATGAGCCTGTTCTCGCAAAGCTGAGCAGTTGACGTCGCATTCTTTGGGTATAACTAGAGAACAGGCTTCTTTGGGTATAACTACAACTACAAAGTTGGGTGTAGAGTGGGTATAGATTCACTCTATACCCAAACTACGAATTAGGTATAACGTACTCATATAGTTCTTCTAAGAATTCCTATTCAAAGAAGAGGAAGAAGAATGGGTAGAATCAACATTGACATTCCTGACCAAGTGCATGCGAGGCTGAAGATGATAGCGTCTGCTGAAGGCAAAGGATTCTACGAGTGGCTCAAGGAAGATCTCTGTCAGACATGCCCTGACGAGCAAACGCTAATCGATATGCTCAAGGATATCAGAAAAGATAGGCCGGAGCAGACACAGCAATAGACCGGATAGGAATCTCTTTTTCCCTCTTGCTCAGGAGGCTCCTTCGGGAGCTTCAGGAGACTCGGGAGCCAGTGTGTTGCCGCCGTCTATCGATGGAAATCTGAAATCTGGACCGGAAAGGAGAACCGCCACAGTTCTGTGCAGCCCAGAGACTTCGATCTCGGCATCATCGGTCGGGTTCCAACCTTCATGAACCACTTTGTTTCTCATGTCAATCGCTTTCTCAGAATGTTCTATATCTTCTGCAGAGCTCCTTCCAGCGGCGGCCGCCAAGACAGCCAATTGAACGCGCAGAGGCACGTTGGAGAAAGATCCAAGAATTGAATAGTCCTTGGGGAATTTCCGCCGAATGAATTCACTAACGGCGAGCTCAGCCGCAGTAGCTCCTTCTAGCAGAGCATTTCTCAGATCTCCTTGGTCCAGTGACTCATGACTTCGAGAAAGCCTACGTGCTGCCGGCGAAGGGTCTTCTCCTACGTTCCGTGGAATCTCCTGGTAGTCTTCTTTGCTCAGGTACACACGATAGGGCTGCAAGCCGAATTGCACAACAGTGGTGAGTGTAACCATGGGGTGATCAGGTACGAAATCTGTCCAAGTCTCTCCGTCGTCGAGGCTCCACTGCGCGCGTAGGGACCGACAGTAGTGTCCCACTGATTCCTTACGAGAGTCCCAGCTAGCTAGTTCTCCTATCCAATATTGCCCGTAGTTCGTACGAAGCAGATCCAGCAATCGGCTCAACGAAGAATAGACTAGCTTTGCAGCTCTCTTTCCGAGGCCTACATAGTCTGGGTCACCAATGGCATTGTTCCGCAGGAAGCTCAGTTGGCTCTCTTCAAGATCCCTGATCTCCAGCACTGCGTGAAGAGGGCCTGCATCAAGAAGCCCTTGCCTAGACATTATCTTGGGATCAACCTCTCTGCGCGCCCGATCAAATTCGATGAACCCGTCTTTCACGAACCCCGTCCGCTCAAACCATATCTTTAGTCGAGCGTTCGAGTCTCCAGTGTCCAATGCTATTGCATCTTTCTCGCCATCAGGGAGCCATCTGTGGAATAACGGACCGAAGCGACCAACAGTACCGTGTAGATCTTGTCGTTCCAGTTCAACAATGAACCTCAGTAGGAGCAATCTGACACCCGGACATGGATGGTTTCGGTACAAATATCTGTTCTCCGGTTGAGAGCCTACTCATTCTGATCCCTTTTCTTCGATGAGGTGCTACCGCTTCTTCCTTGCTAGTTCGTTCTGTGTTTGGTTCCCGTGGTGCTGGCATCGGCATCTGAACCGTCATGGGAGGAGGGGAATGGGAGTGGCGTTCGTTTTTCGTCGTCGTCGCGCACCAAGCTACCCGACGACGACAAACCCCCCTCTGCTATCCTTCTCCTACTTCCGTCCTCTGCTCCTTCAAATTCAGGCACCTGCACTATGAGACCCACCAGGAATGCAAATGGGAACACACCGTTTTCTAGGCCGAGATAGAAACATCAGATTAGCTTGCACATTTCGCGCGTTTTCGTCGAGCACATCTGGCTTGTTGTCAACGGGAACCGCGACCATGTGCACTTAGAAGAGATGTTTTGGGACTTGTATTTCGACAGTAATGGGTCAGAATGGCTCGCCTATCTCGATTGGAGACTTGGTAACCTCAATCGTCTTACATGCCATCTTCTGAACGCACATGCTTCCAAACACATATCAGAACCCCAAAGTAATCGGTTCTTTGGGGGAGTCCTTCTGCAAAGAGAGCTAGTTGACGAATTCCGGCGGCACTTCATGTATGTTGTGTTGAGTGTCGCTGCGCTGCTTATACTTGGTTCCTACCTTGTAGTCACGACCCTCTCGATATGGCTTCCGCCGGCAGACATCTTGGTTCCTGTCAAGTTCTCGCTAGTGATGATATTCTTCCTGTGGGCGGTCTACACGTTTGCGGAGGCGATTCAGTCATACCGAAGAAGGAATTGGTTAAGATTGATGTTCTCTTTCCTGAGCATTGTTCTACTGGCAGGCTTTGTGTCATTGTACGACACGGCCAGGACATTCATCTTGAACCGGTTCGTATTGATCGACCTTAGCTTTCTCTCAGTTGATATCAAGCTGTTGGCGACCTTTGGACTTGTGATGGCCGCCACATTCATGGCACATTCGATCTATCACTTCGTTTGGGATAGAGTGTTGTGGGCCAGCATCCGCTCTTTGGTTACCCCTCTTGGCAAGACTCAAGAGGAGCGTAAACAAGGCTAGAGTTCGGTTCTCAGAAAAACCAGTTTTGGCGCGGAGTTGTGTGTGGGTCTCTTGGTGCGGAGACATGAGATGGGCAGAGGCCCCGGCATATTTCTTGGAAACATTCATGCAATCTTCTTGGTATCTGCCAGATATCTCAACAGCGCCCCCGCCGTGCCATACGCCGTTTCTGCGGGATTCTCCGCTTCTCGTATTTGATCGTCAAACATGTCAGACAAGGAGCCGATCTCCATCAACGATGCTGTCTTCATTTGATCAATCAGCACTCTGGCTTGATGCACCACTCCGCTTTCCATTTCACTCTCCTTTGTTGATACCAGGTCCAAAAGTTCCTCCGAGATGGCGTTGTAGCTTCGCTGGAGACTCTTAATCGCTTCAGCTGATCGACCAATAGTCTCGGTCACGTTTCGATAGCTTTCCCATCTGTTCACAAGCTTTCTCAGACTCGCCGCCAACTGGATGCAGGTGGCATTCGCTGTTGAAGATCCCTTGCCTGCGATTGACTCGTGGGCTTCAGCTACGGCCCTTTCCAACCCGTCCGGAGAGACTCTGATGCCCTGGAACGATTCGAGAAAGCCGGGCAAGTTGTTGGTACCGTCGAAGATGAGCGAAACAATAGGCTTACTTTTTCCGATTGCTATTCCAGCTTCTTGGTTGGTTCATTCTGAATTGCGGAAGTCTGGTGTCACAACTGCTACAAGCGCCGAACAGGTGTCGAGGTGTTTCAAAATCTCAGCCCTCCATTCTTCCGTTGGCCGTATATCCTCGTGAGCGAGGAAAACTTCCCAGCCGAGTCGCTCGAAGTACTCCTTGACGTTCCCGGCAAGGTCTCCATCTTCTTCCTTGTAGGTGAGGAAGACTTCCTTGGTGGCCATTCCACCGCCGGTCCTTTGCCTGAGCTAATATACGCTCCTGCGATAATAGTCTGCGTAGGGTTGTTAGGGGATTCCTCCCCTAACTCGTCGTCGGGTAGGCTGGTGCGGGCATCCGAATTTGAACCGTCGTCGAGAAGGCGTTGTTTGTGTGCGAGTTCCTTTGCGTCAGTGAAGAAGGCTGAGTCATCAATAAACCACAAACCATCAAGTTGCCCGCGGATGGGACACCTAAGAGCCCTATCCTGCTCCCGGCCGCCAATCGCTAATGTACTTTAGGAACTCAGCCCCCATAGGCATTATCCGGGATCGGAGGAATCCTTCTGGAGTGTAGGTCATTGTGTGCACGCCATGCATGTCAAGGTCGATTAGTCCACGAGTGAAAAGGTCCGTAACGATTGGGTCATAGATCCAGTGACGCAGTTCCGGAAGTGCTGTCTCCAACGCGAGACTCATAGGACCCTTGGTAGCGGAGAATCTAATGCCCCGATCCCTAAACCACTTAGCTGGATTCTGGAAGTACCTTAGAACTGTAAGGTGCAACGGGGTTAGATCGTCTACGATGTTAAGAAGCATGAGCTGCAGGTTCTCATCTATGTTGGTTCCACGCGCGGAATTCACAACAGCGTTCTGGAGTGCTTGAAGCTTCTCTTCTTGGTGGGTTCTCAGCGCGACGTTTGTAGCGTGCAGCACTACGGTGACAAAGAGAGGGCTCTCGGCAAGGTTTTCGATCTTGAATCCTTCGACTTCCAGCTCAAGTTGCTTGAGTCGCTCGGCGATTCGGTTCACCCATTGCGCTCTTCGACGCTCCAGAGGCGATGCGATAGCTAGTGCAAGCAACTCCGCAGCGACGCCTCCCGTAAAAGGAACGGCGGAGAGAGCGCCCTTTGCGAGGGCATAGATCAAGTCCTCCTTGCTAGGGTTCGGAACTGTTAGGTCTTCTTTCTTTCTTCGGTTGTCACGAAACCTTGACTGTAGACCGCGAATTCGTTCGCTCCTGTCGGCTCCATGATTAGTTTTGGAGGATGATCTGTATGCCATGGAGCCATATTGTTCACTCGTAACCACTGTCCAATCTCTCTACTGATCAGTTCTCTGCACTCAGAGCTCCAGAAAGAATTCTTGTCGATGTTAGCGATCACTGGCTCGGCTCTGCCTTGAAGGTGTAGCACAACAGAGCCCCACTCCCTTCGAAAGTAGCGGTCTCGGTCTCTCTTGTCGACCCTGAGTCCGTAGCCTGATCCTGACTCATGATGTTCCCCATTGTTCCAAGCTGTGACGATCACGTCTCCAACACCAACCTAGATCTTCAAGGTGGAATTTGATCTGCGACTATGTTTACCAGTCATGGTACAGGCGTCGGAATTAAGCCCTCATGAGAGGAGTGGGAGAGGGCAGGCTGGGGGTTTTTCGTCGTCGTCGTCGCGCACCAAGCTACCCACACACACCAAGGCCGCAAGTGAAACCACATAATAGCGGGCCACGCAGAAGCGAAAACAAAGCCGGGGTTTCATGCTCACGTCATTCACCCTCGGGGGGAATCCCCTAACAA
>Ga0315285_10003122_pt1 | contig 17334 bp, 14 predicted proteins | sample YL17G09_36_MG_FD_203698 | JGI IMG/M metagenome (GOLD analysis project Ga0315285, IMG submission 203698) | Sediment microbial communities from Yellowstone Lake, YNP, Wyoming, USA - YL17G09_36 | ecosystem: Environmental > Aquatic > Freshwater > Lake > Sediment | place: USA: Wyoming | collected... | reverse complement strand
TCGATCAAACAATTGGTCGAACTCTCTCCCAGCACCGTCCCATAGCCATAGGAATTTCCCCCGTAATAACGGGCGCGATGCAAATAGCATCCACTGATTTCTATGTGCGAACTATGGCTGATGTGGGTATGGTGCCTGGAGGTTAATTCCGACTCTACTCCCCGCAGCCAGCAATTCACGGCGTAAATCAACAGGAAGTTACTGCCGCTTCCATATTGGTTGTCCGAGGATTTGGACGAATCGACTCGATAAATCTTTAAATTTTCGATTCCAATATTGGTGACGGGCTGGATTTTCTGTATTCGAAGGCCGTATGTTGCTAAATATTCTTTGGAAGCGTCATCTTTCATCCTAAAGTCTGGGGAAACACTTTCCAATTGAGTAATTTGTCCCACCACTGCCCCACTCTCGGCAGGAAAATCTGCCTCCCACAGATGAATCCAGTTTCCTGCTGAAAAGCAGTCTGGCCGGTCCGAACCAGACGGGCAAAGAGGCAAGCTAGCCATAATCAATCGATCTCCTTTGGGAATATCAGCGGAGAGATCATATATTGGAGAGGCCCCGGTGGAGCCGAGCATTTGGAAACAGGTGCCATCTTTGCCAACGTTGCACTGTAGAATCGTCGCATTCGGCCCTTTCACTCCCGCTCCTTGGAAAATAATGTTACTGTCCGCGGATCCCAAAACGATGGGGGATTTGATTCGATACGAACCTGGAGGAAAATAAATGATCGATGTTCTGGCGTGATCTCTCCACTCGATCCGGGCGCGGTTTAACGCCTCGGCGATTTTCGCATCGATGTTGGTTCCAGACATCAAGGTAACGTCAAATATAACCTGCGCTGCGGCAGGAGTCTCAGGTAGAAGGCCAGATCGATTGGATGGTAAAAGCCCCGCATTTCTCCAATTGACTTGGTCAGGCTCAGGAATATGGCCGACATTATTATATAAAACCGGCGGGTTATAATTTTCCACAGTGGCTTTCACAGGGTTGGAAGTAAGATGATAAACCGATCCATAGGTGTCTCGATAATTCAGGGTTGCTCGCAGGGTATAAGTATGGTTACTCATCAGATTATATTTTGCCGAACCGCATTCAATGTCCCCATGGATATTATCCCAGTTGTATACTGGAGATCGCGCCTCCTCATCGGTATACCAGGTTTGTCCATCATCCGGCGAATATTGAGTGGTTACGGATACGGCTTCAAACCCTTTGCCCACGGCAATCGTGTACAGCATCTGAAGTCCGAATCCATAGGGGTCTGGAAAGGGATAGGGGTACGCTTTGTCGACTTTGATCGACGTCTTCACGAGCGACTTCGGATCGCAAATCCCCCATTGATAACAGGTAATCACCTGCCCATCGGCATTCGTGCAGGAGGTATCACAATAACTTTCATAATTGCATTCATCTGAACAATAGGGCGGTTTTGCCAAACATTCATTCGAATAGGATGAGAACAGGAAAAGACAAAATATCAGAAATAGCCCCCCCGCTTTTTTCAAAAATCCATTCTCGATTATCATTTTTCCCCTCCTTCAGGAATCTTCTTGTTGTCCATAATCTCTTCCAGCAAAATTGTTTCAATCCTTTTTATGACCCTAGCCCGGGAATAAAACTACGCCGGGAGATGGTTAATGAGTCGATATTTAAGAACGTTTTGCAAATCAGCGGCCAAAGAGCGCCTTTTAGAAACCTATATGATTTTCATTCATTATTGTTTGTTTAGGGCCAGAGGAAACCAACCTGAGGAGGCGATTTGCCCTTTTTTGTCACTTTGTCGCTCTTTTGCGCAAACGATCATTTCTTCAAAGCTCCACCAATTTATAAATTCCTTCCCTTTTTGTCAAGGGTTTTACCGCTAAGGGGTCAAGCCTGCTCTTGCCTCTTGGTGATAATTGAGATTAAGGCATGGAAAGAACCAATGATGAATGCTAACCATGGAAATAAAGCAATACGGAGGCCAACGAGGAAAGGAGGCAAAGCCATTGTTATTTATGTATTTTTGGATTTTCCGGCTTTTAAAAAAGGGAAACAGATTTTCCACTTTTGGATAAAATTTTTCCTTTTTGGATCCCCATAGTGAGATAGAAAAAACAAACTAATGTTTATCTGCCTCCGCAGGCATGACAAGTTACGACGCAATCTCCAATGCTAAAAAAGGGATGCATTTTTTTCTACCCAGGGCTTTCGGGTTGAAGTAGAATCAGGACAAAATGCAGAACCCGGGGTGAGAGGAAAAGAGATGCTAAAGTAATCGTTCGCCGGGTTCGAGTTCTTTGCTTAAACTTACTTAAAGGGAGGGGGATACAGGATGGAAAAGAACCGGATGAAAAGCTGGATCAGAGGGAAAATGACGGTGTGGAGCTTCATCATCCTGGGAGTCTTCTGTACCCTTGCCTGCGTGCCCGAGCCGATCCTGGCCCAGGAGAAGTACCCCAGCAAACCCATCAACTTTGTCATCGGCTACCCCGGAGGGGGAACGACCGATGTCTGTGCCCGGCCACTGGTCATGGCGGCGGGCAAAATCCTGGGACAGCCCGTCGTTGTCCTGAACAAACCCGGCGGAGCTTCGGCCGTGGCCATGGTTACCTTAAAGAACGAGAAGCCGGACGGATACACCATCGGAATCCTCCCCAGCGGAGCGGTCATCAGCCAGCACATGCGCAAGGTGCCTTACGATTCGGCCAAAGATTTCACCCCCATCATGCAGTATGCCGTTTACCTTTACGGGCTGGTGGTCAAGGCCGACTCCCCCTGGAAGACCTTCAAGGAATTCATCGACTACGCCAAGGCGAATCCGGGTAAGATCCGATACAGCACGGCGGGGGCGGGGACCCCGCAGCACCTGGTCATGGAGCGCTTAGCGATCAAAGAAAATATCAAATGGACCCACATTCCCTTCCCGGGGGGGCCGCAGGCGATTACCGCATTGCTGGGGGGCCATTTGGAAGCATCCTCCCAGACCACCGAGTGGAAGAAGCACGTAGAAGCAGGGAGCCTGAAGCTTCTGGCGGTATACGGGGAGAAGCGGATGATCGACTTTCCCAACAGCCCCACGCTGCTGGAACTGGGTTATGATATCACCGCGCCCAGCCTCATTTCCATCGTCGGCCCCAAGGGTCTTTCTCCTCAGGTGGTGGAAACTCTCCATTCGGCTTTCAAGAAGGCCATGGAAGACCCGGATTTTGCCCGGGTGAGCCGGCAGGTGGACCAGCCGCCCCTGTACCGGGGGCCGGAGGAACTGGGCAAGCACCTGGTGAAGATGAATGAAGAAGTGGGATCGTTGATCAAAAGCCTGGGTCTGCAGGAATAGAAAGAGTAGGGGCGATCACGCGAAGCGGGTGACGTGATCGCCCCTGCGGGATTCAAAGGAGAGGATTCAGTGACGGATATCCGCTTTCCCACTATGGAAGTGAAAGGTAAGATCGCGATCGTGACCGGCGCCGGGCAAGGGTTGGGGCGGTGGATGGCGCTGGGCCTCGCTCACGCCGGGGCCGACATCGTGGTCAGTGAGATCAATCCTCAGACCGGCAAGGCCGTGGCGGATGAAGTGCAAAAGATGGGAAGGCGGGCCCTTTTCATCGCGACCGATGTCTCCCGGGTGGATTCGATCCAGGCCATGGTGGACCGGGTAGTGCACGAATGGGGGCGGATCGATATTCTGGTGAACAATGCGGGGATCAACGTGCGCAAGAAAGCGGAAGAGGTGACCCCCGAAGATTTCGATGGGGTGACCGCGGTAAACCTTCGGGGAGCCTATTTCTGCGCCCAAGCGGTGGGCAAAGTCATGCTCCAGCAGAAGCAGGGTAGGATCATCAACATCGCCTCCGCCGCGGGATTCCTGGTCCGGTCCGGGATCCCCAATTCGGTCTATTCGGTCACCAAGGCGGGAATCATCATGATGACCAAGGCCCTGGCGGCCGAGTGGTCCCCCTACAACATCAACGTCAACGCCATCGCTCCCGGCTATTTCGCCACCCCTCTCACGGCTCCGCGCCTGAAGGATCCCAAGGCCTGGCAGGCCATCATGGACTCGACTCCGCTGAAAAGGGTCGGAAAGGCCGAGGACATCGTCGGGCCGGTCGTCTTCCTGGCTTCCGACGCGGCGGCCTTCATCACCGGCGCCTGTTTGTTTGTGGATGGGGGAAGAACCGTTTTATAATGCGAAATGCGGAATGGGGAAAAAGCGCGTAGCTTATAGCTCGGGGGTCAGAAAGGCTTAACCGCAGAGGACGCAGAGACCGCAGAGCAAACAAATTGGAACGCTGGAATGATGGAATAATGATTTAATCGAATAGCAAAATAATAAATGGTTGTTCATCCATTATTCCATTGTTCCACTATCCCATTATTCCTTTCTTTTTAATTCTCTGCGCACCCTGCGCTCTCTGCGGTTAGTCGTTTATTCTTTATTCCGCATTTGAAGGATCAGTGCTGACAACCCGGACCAAATATTTCGTCGTCGCCCTCCTTTATTTCTCCGAAGGCCTTCCCTTCGGGGTGATCAACAACCTCCTTTCGGTCTATTTCCGGGTGAAGAAGATCTCCCTGGAGGAGATCGGGCTGCTCAGCCTCCTGGGGCTCGCCTGGAGCCTGAAGATCCTCTGGGCTCCCCTGGTGGACCGTTTCGGCCGGCGGTATTGGTGGATTCTTCCCGCCCAGCTGCTCCTGGCTCTCTTCATCGCGGTCCTGGCCTTCCTCGATCCAGTCTCCCAGAAGGCCCTTTTCTGGCTGGCCCTTGCCGGAATCTGCCTGGCCTCCGCCACCCAGGACATTGCCGCCGACGCCTATACCATCGACATCCTGGATGAAAAAGAGCTCGGACCGGCCAACGGAATCCGTTCCGCAGCCTACCGGGTGGCGCTGATCACCGCCGGGGGAGTCCTGGTCATGCTGAGCGAAACCATGGAGTGGTCCCTGACCTTCATTGCTGCCGGGATCATCATGGCGGTTCTCGCGCTGGCCGTGGTCAGTCTTCCTTCCTTCCGCCAGAAAAGGCCGGCGGTTTCCGCCTCCCTCCCCATGTGGGAGCAATACATGAACCCCATCAAGAGACTCTTCCTTAAGCCCAACTTCTGGACCGCGGTGATCTTCATCCTCTTTTTCAAAGTAGGAGAAGCCATGCTCGTGGCCATGGCCAACCCCTTCTGGATCGACCGGGGGTTCACTCCGGGAGAGATCGGGTTTGTGGTGGGCACTTTGGGAACCCTGGCCAGTATCGTCGGAGCGATCTCCGGAGGGAGCCTGACCGCCCGATGGGGCATCCTGAAAGCGCTCTGGATTCTGGGGGCGGTGCAGGCCACAGCCGGCCTGGGCTACACCTTCGCCTCGCTGCCCCTGGCGCCGCGTTTCTCCATCTACTTCGCGGCCCTGCTGGAGAACCTGGCCATCGGCCTGGCCACGGCCGCTTTCCTGAGCTTTCTCATGAAGCTCTGCGACAAAAAATTCAGCGCCACCCATTACGCCTTTCTCACGATTTTATTCGGTCTGGGCCGGTCCCTGGCCGGGGTCCTGAGCGGGTATTCCGCGTCATTCCTGGGCTATCCGATCTTTTTCTTTTTGACATTCATAATTGGGCTGGCGCCGCTTCCGCTGATCCTTTATCTCAAACCAACCTTGAACAATGATCAATGACCAATGGGCAATGGTCAATGACCAATGGAAAATGAACAATGGACAATGATCAATGGTCAATGATCAATGAGCAATGAAAGAGGTACGAGGATCGAGGAACGAGGAACAAGCAACGAGGAATGAGGAACAAAGTGCTTAGCAGAGACCTCAGAGAAAAGATCGCCCAGATGATCATGATCGGCTTCAAAGAGGCGGTGGTGGACGAGAGCACGCCGGTCGTCCGGGCCATCCGGGATTTTTCTCTGGGGGGGGTGATCCTCTACAACATTGACCTGAAGTGTTTCCTCGAAGCCCAGAAGAAAAATCCTGAACTGACCCGGTATGAAGGGGCTAAACGCTGCCCCAAGAACATCACCTCCCGTGAGCAGTTGAAGAAGCTTACTACCGCATTGAAGCGCTGCTCCAAAGAACCTCTCCTCATATCCGTCGACCAGGAAGGGGGCCTGGTCAGCCGGCTCGGCCCGGCTGCGGGGTTTCCGGAAAGGGAGAGCCCCAGGGAACTGGGTGGGAGAGATGATCCGGCTGAAACCACAAATACGGCAGAGGGAATGGCGGCCGACTTGAAGGAGAGCGGAATCAACCTGAACCTGGCGCCGGTGGTGGACCTCGATCTGAACGCCGAAAGTCTGATCTCCAGAAACGGTCGCTCCTTTGGGCCCGACCCTGAGCTTGTTTTTCAACATACCCGAGGCTTCATCACAGCCCATCGCAAGAAAGGAGTTCTAACCGCACTCAAGCACTTTCCCGGAAAGGGAAGCGCGGGCAAGGACACCCATTTCGAAATCGCCGACATTACCTCCAGCTACCAGGAGAAGGAACTCTACCCATTCTCGAGGCTTATCCAGGAAGGACTGGCCGACCTGGTCATGACCTCCCACCTCAACCACCGGGGATGGGATGAAGATTATCCGGTCACCCTTTCTTCCAAGGTCCTTCAGGGCATGCTGAGGGGAAAATTAGGCTACCAGGGGGTGATCATTTCCGACGACCTGCTCATGGGGGCCATCATCAAGCAGTTCAGCCTGGAGGAGGCCTGCGTGCTGGCCGTCCAGGCCGGGGTGGATATTCTCCTGGCCTCCAACAACAGCCCGGAAGGGGACGATCCCCACCTCTTCCACCGAATCTACGAAACCCTGGTCAAGGCAGTCGAACAGGGCCGCATCTCTGCCAACCGGATCGAATCATCCTGTTCCCGCGTGCTGGCCCTGAAGAAGAGGCTCTCTTAAGGCGGCACAATCCAGACTCCGGGGCCACATATGAAAAGGACCCTCCATACCCGGAATCTGAGATTCGACCTCCAAACTGATTTCCTAACCCGGACAAGCCGGAACCAAAAAAGAATATTGTAGGGGTCCCGCCGTGGCGGGATGGCCGCCCGCAAGATGGGCAACCATCACGCGCTTCGCGTGATTGCCGCTACAATTTATTTTAATCTTGCGCACAACTTAATTTTTTGTGGGAACTTTTTCAATCCTCCTCCTGTCCAAGAGGTTAAAAGCGCTGAATCAACCGATCCGGGAGGTGGAAGATGAAAAAGATCGTGGCGGCGGGAATATTTGCGGTGCTGCTCCTCGGGGCTACTGCGGCCTTGGGAGCGAAGGTGGGAGATTGGGTACAGGTGGAGATCCTGACCGACAGAGGGCTCAGCCTCTCCCTCTACCCGACAGGAGCAAACGATCCGAAAAAGAAGGTCTATGCGGAGGCGGTGAAGGGCGATGAGTACACCATCTTGATACGGAATCTTCTCCCCCGCCGGGTGGGTCTCGTGGTGGCGGTGGACGGCCGGAACATCATCAGCGGCCAAAAATCATGGCTGAAAAACAGGGAGCGCATGTACATCCTTGGCCCCTACGAAACCGGCCAGTATCGAGGGTGGCGGACCGGCGGCGACCGGGTGAACCGGTTCTACTTCACCGATTCAGCCGACTCCTACGCCGCCGCCTTCGGCGACGGGAGCGCCATGGGAGTCATCGCCGTGGCGGTTTATCCGGAAATCGAGCAGGTCGTCACTCCGGCGCCGCCGGCGGAGCATTCCCGTGAGCGGGCCGGCGCCGCGAGTCCCCAGGCCCCCCAGGCCAAGCGGGCGCCGGCGGACAGCTCCATGGAAAGCGCCGGCACGGGGTATGGCCGTGAAGAGTTCTCTCCCTCGCGAGTCGTCTCCTTCGAGCCGGAGGCCCGGGCCGTCGAAACGATCCTGGTCAAGTATGAATGGCGCTCGACGCTATGCCGGATGGGACTCGTGTCCTGCGCTCCCCCCTGGACCCCGAAAAACCGCCTGTGGGACGAGGGAGGATACGCCCCGCCCCCGCGGGGCTGAGAAAAAAGCAGTCCCATTGGATAGGAGCAAAATCAGGGGCGACTGTTTTTTAGTGGAATGTTGAAAAAGTTCCCTTCACTGGAAGTCAATAAAGCTTCTCTGCGTACCCTGCGAGAGGCAAAGGCTTTTCTCTCGCCCGCTTCGCTCGAGGCCGCAGAGCGCGCAGAGAAAGAAAAAAATATTTTCGGGATGGTACGTAAAGGGGGAGTTTACCTCTGTGGTCCCTGCGGGCTCTGCGAGAAAAAAATCTTTGGATTTGTTTTTTATCGGAAGATCAGGTTTTCCCCTGACCGGGAAACGGGGGTGGCAAGGATTTTTTTGGCTTCGGCCAGCTTGCGGGGAAAGGGATCCTTCTTGAAAGCGGCATACCACCGGCGCAAGAGCAGCCAGCCCCCGAACCTCGTCACCTGGTGGGCCCAGACGCGGTACCATTTTTCCCATCCCCGTTTCAAATTGGGGAGATAGAAGAAAAGGACCGGAAACCAGAGGATGTGGAAACCGATGTGAAACATGTGCTTGAAGCGGTAGAATCGTCCCATGATCCGATGGGAGGAAACCTGCATTTCTTCCGGGGTCATGGGCGCATCGGGGATGAAAAGGGGGAAATTCCCGTCGTAATATTCCCACCCGACCAGGTCTTTGGGAAAGATTCGGTTCTGTTCCTTCAACCGGCGGGTCAACTCCGTGCCCGGCAGCGGGGCGGGCAAAAGAACCTGGACCGTGTCCAGCTGTGCGCGCTTAATGAACTTCTTGAACCTTCGTATCCGTTCCTTGGCCGGCATGGAGAAATCAATCCCTTCGGCCAGGGGATAACCGAAAATGAACATTCCATGGACCATAAAACCCGCTTTGTAGAGCAGCCGGGACAGGGTAATCATGTCTTCGGGCTTGAGCCGTTTGTCCATGGCCTTTAACTCCTCCCCGATCGGGGATTCATAGCCTATGGCCAAATGATTGATCCCGGCTTCGAGCATGCTCTGGAGCAATTCGGCATCCTTGGCTTTGTCCAGGCGGATCTGGACGGTTATATGAAAGCGGGTACGCGCTTCCCTCTGATAGTCCCGGAGGAGATTACAGAATCGGATGGTTTCCAGCCGGGTCTGCCCAAAAAGATCATCCACGATAAAAAATTCCCTGGCGCCGCGGGTTTCGTAGAGAGAGGCGAACTGCTCCATCAGCCGCTCCACCCGGGCATAGCGGGGTTTCCCTTTGACGGTGCAGAACTCGCAGTCCATTCCGCATCCCCGCACCCGCCCGACGGGATAGATCCGGATCCGGGCATAACGGACCAGAGAAAAATCGGGAAGGGGGAAGGAGTCGAATTCGGACAAGGGCATTCTCTCCGGAGTCAAGACCACCCGGTCTCCGTCCAGGTAGGCGATGCCCGCGATGTTCTCCCAGGAGAGCCGGCCTTCGAAAGCCTGCAAGAGTTCCTTGAGGGTTTCTTCTCCCTCTCCTCTGACTACGACGTCAACGCCGTTTTGCAGACCCTCGTCGATGTTTTCTTCGACGAAATGCTGCCCGCCGGCGAGGGTCGGGACGGACCGCTCCCGGTAAAACCGGGCGAGTTCGTACAGCCGGGGTATGGTGCTGGTCAACCCTCCGTAAAGGCCGACCAGATCAGCGGGCCTCAATTGCTGGAGGGCTTCATGGTCCGGCAGGCCCGCAGCAGTCACCGGGCCGGATCTCTGGTAGTTGTTCTCGTCGATGACCTCGACGTCCCACCCCTCCATCTCTCGGGCGGCGGTGGCCACCGTCACCGGTCCCAGGGCCGTGGTCACCCGGGCGACCCGGGAATAGATGTTGAATGCGGGGTAGGCGGGGATGATGATCCTCAGCCTCCGCCTTTTCCCTGCTTCGCGGGTCAGAAACCCAATCCGTTTTTGCATGGGAAAATCCTCGTCTAGAAGATCGATGAGAATCTAAAAGCTTCTGCCCCGGAATCCCCGACGGACTCGGGCCTCTTTGACCAACAGCTCTTTTTCCATGAACGGCCTTTTATTCAGCATGGAGATCGCTTTCTGGGCCTCCCGGCGGGTGGACAGCTCCACGAAGGCGAACCCCCGGGACTGGCCGCTCTGGTGGTCCTTCGGAATCTTGACGGAAACCACGTCTCCGGCCTGCGAGAAATGAGTTTTCAGATCGGCTTCGGTGGTCTGAAAGGCGATGTTCCCCACATAGATTTTGGTGTTCATTTTTTCTCCCCGTGGGCTGGAATCAGCAAGGCAAGGAAAATCTTGGGACGGAGAAGACCCCGGAGGGATGATTCCCTTCCCGGGGTCTCGAATTCGGCCTACCGAATCCTTAGCATTTCACCACGTCAATGGCCTGCAGGCCCTTCTTCCCCTGGGCGATTTCGAACTCGACCTCGTCCCCGTCGTGAAGAACCTTGAAACCTTCCTGTTTAATGGAGGAGAAATGCACGAATAAATCTTCGCCACCTTCTTGGGAGATAAATCCAAACCCCTTCTGCTCATTGAACCATTTCACTCGTCCTTTCGGCATTGCTTTTCACCTTCTTTCCTTCGGGCATTGGTAAGGCACAAGAGCCAGGGGTGGAGCAAAAATGAAAAAACCGCATAAGCTTCGAGAGCCTAGCGGCTTGTTTTTGTTCCAAACCAAAACTCTTTGCAACTTATGGAGGTATCATAAACTCTTTCTCCCGGGCTGTCAAGGCAAATATCTTCCTTGCCCACCTTCACTTTTGCGATTGCCTTTTCTGCGAAAAAGCAAGCTTGTGGCCCGGAAGCAAGGGCGTTGTGCGCAAAAAGCATCGGCGGGAAAAGAAATCCACTCGAAGGTAAACCCGTGTTTCCGCAGGATGCGGCGGGCCCATCGGGCGTTACCGAATTCGGAATTCGGAATGTGGAATTCGGAATTCTTACTTCTTTTTTTCCATTCCGCATTCCGCAATCGGCATTCCGCATTTAAATTGCCCGCCCTGCCCAAGAAATGAAGCGTGCTTCATGGTTTTTGTGCACAACGCCCTTGCTTCCGAGCCGGGCAATGCCTAGAATCCAATCAATTTTACGCCTACTTGGCGAAAAGTGAAGGGGGGCAAGAAATCTCTTCCTGCGCGGCGGGTCAACCCGTGGCTCACCGGTTGATTATTCTTGGGGATGGATCGGATCCCGGGGAACGGGGGTAACCAAAGGCTGGACTAACCCTCCGCAAACGCTCTCAACAACCTGGAGCGGGAAGGATGACGCAGCTTGCGGAGCGCCTTGGTCTCGATCTGACGGATCCGCTCCCGGGTGACGGAGAAGTTCTCTCCCACTTCTTCCAAGGTGTGTTCCCCTTCCTCGTCGATCCCGAAGCGCATCCGCAGAACTTTTTCTTCCCGGGGGGTCAGACTGGACAGAGCCTCGCGGGCCCGCTTGGACAAATCCATGTTGGTCATGGCTTCCATGGCCTGAACGGTCGTCTTGTCCTCGATGAAGTCCGCGAGGAAATCATCTTGCTCTTCTCCGATCGGAGTGTCCAGGGAAATGGGCTCCCGGACCACCTTCAGGATGTCGCGAACCTTATCCGGGGAAAGATCCATGCGCCGGGCGATCTCTTCCGGGGTGGGTTCCCGCCCGATCTTCTGCAGGAGATGATGGGAGGCCTTCAGCAGCTTGTTGATCGTCTCATTCATGTGCACCGGGAGGCGGATCGTCCGGGATTGATCGGCGATGGCCCGGGTGATGGCCTGCCGGATCCACCAGGTGGCATAGGTGCTGAATTTATGGCCGCGCCGGTAGTCGAACTTCTCCACCGCCTTGATGAGTCCGATATTTCCTTCCTGAACGAGGTCCAGCAGGTGGAGCCCGCGGTTGAGGTATTTTTTGGCAATGGAAACGACGAGGCGCAAATTCGCCTTGATCATCTCGTTCCGCGCCATTTCAGTCTTGATCTCGGCCCGGTAGATCGTCCGGAGCAGGCCTTTGAGCTCCGGAATGGGCAGGCGGGCCTCTTTTTCTATCCTGGCGAATTTCCCCTGGGCTTTCTTGAACGCCTGGTGACATTCCTCAAAGGTCTCCCCCTTGACCTCCCGTTCGGCGAGCGTCTTCCGGAATTCCCGTGGATTTCTCTTCCTCAGTCGAACCAGGCTTGGCAGTTGATCAACGGGAACCCGGGCCCGGTCCTGGATATCCAGGATTTCATCCTCCACCTTTCCCGCGTTCTCTCCCAGGTCCTTCAGTTTTTTGATCATCGTGTCCAAAGCCCCGGTCTTCCGGTTGAGCTCCCTCAGCAACAGGGTGATCCCTTCTTTCCCTTCCTGGAGCTGCATTTCCAGTTTCCGGCGTTTATCTTCGTTCCTCCTCTTTTTGGCGAGGCGTTCCCTGGCTTTCAGAATTTGCCCGGAAAATTTTTTAATCTCATGGATTAGGACCAGGATGGCCTTGGCATCCAGTTCTTCTTCGAACAGGGATTCATTATCCGGTTCCCGGACCGGCTTTTCCGGGGACTTTCCCAGGGATTTCAGCCTCGCTTCCAGATGTTCAATTTCTTCAAGGTAAAGGGGGGCGGATAAAACCGAATCGATCAATTCTCTTTCCCCCTCCTCGATTTTCTTGGCGATATCCACTTCTTTTTCCCGCGACAGAAGGCGAACAGCGCCGATCTCTCGAAGATACAAAGCTACCGGATCCTGAGGCTTTTCTTCCTCAAGTTCCACCTCGGTTTCTTCCTCCTGGGGAGAAACCGATCCGTCCCCGTCAGGTTTAACGAGCTCTCCCGCCTTGGGAGCCGCGTCAACCAGTTCAATGTTCATCGCTTCGATTTTCGTAATGATTTCCTCAATCTGATCCGCCGATACAACCTCTGGGGGAAGGAACTCATTGAGCTCCGCATAGGTTAAATAGCCCTTTTCCTTACCGATTTTTATCAATTGGTTAATCTTTTCCATTTTTTTGCCCTTTAAAAAAAGGAAAGAAACTTATGGGCTTTCCAATCTAAAGCGAGCCCAAACAAGATTTTATCGGCATTTTTTGGCCTGGCTTTAATTGATTCGCCCGATTTACATTTACTCTTGCCCCTCATGCCCCGATCAAGTACGAATTTACCAATAATATAAGACCATTAATTAAATTTTCCAGCCAATTTATCTGATGAATTCCTAAATAGTCGTTATTCCCGCGCCGCAGGAAATCCAGGATATTCCCAAGACATTGAAATAACTAGATTTTCCGTTTTACGGGAGTGAAAAAAGGGTGTGGAAAAGACTTTTTGCGACTCCCTAATTTATCATTGTAATCTTTAGATGCGTTTTTTTAAAGGGGGATGGAGATTTCTGGAAAAATATACCCGGAAAAAGTTGATCCCTCAAGAGGACAATGATAGAAAGCCGGGATAGCAGGCCCTGCTGAATTATCTTTTTGCCGGAGAGCTATCTTTTTCTTCCGGAAAAAACCAGCTGAATCCTCTTGACGGAATCCTCAGGGTCCAATAGAATTCCCTATAGGGTTGAGATTTTCATCCCTTCCTCGCTTTCAGGGTGACAACCTCATTCTTTGGATATCGGGGGAAAAATAATCTTCAGCTTGTCTCATTAGAAAATCGTTTTTTCCTCCCCATTCGGGGGAAAGATCAGGGAACACCTGAATTTTCATATCTGGAAGGAGAAAAAGCATGGCCGAGGAAAAAGCAGGGGGCGATGCGTGGGATTCCACGCAGTGGCATGTGGTGCAGAAAGGGGAGTCCCTGTGGAAGATTTCCGAGCAATATTACGGGGACGGGAGCCTTTACAAAAAGATTTTTGAGGCCAACCAGGATATTCTTTCCGACCCCAACCTGATCAAGGTGGGTCAGAAACTTAGAATCCCATAACCAAAAGGAGGAACGATGATGAAGAAAGGTTTTGCGCTGATTGCGGTCGTGCTTGTAGGTCTGATGCTGGTGGCCGGATGCTCGCGGGACAAGGAGCCGGCTGAGGCAGCGCTCAAGGCGGCGGAGGCGGCCGTGAGTGCAGCTAAGGCGGAGGCGGCCAAGTATGTTCCCGATCAGGTCAAGGGTGTAGAGGATGCCCTGAAGGCCGCCAAAGACGCCTTCGAGAAGAAGGAATACACCCAGGCTCTGAATGCGGCCAAGGATCTTCCCGCCAAGGCCAAAGAACTCGCCAGCGCGGCCGCGGCCAAAAAGGCCGAGTTGACCAAGAGCTGGGAAGAGATGGCGGGTGGCCTTCCGAAGATGGTCGAGGCCATCAAGAGCCGGGTGGACATTCTTTCCAAGAGCAAGAAGCTTCCGGCCAACCTGGACAAAGCCAAATTTGAGGGCGCCAAAAGCGGCCTGGCTGAAATTACCCAGACCTGGACGGATGCGGGCAACGCCTTCAAGGGCGGGAACATTGCCGACGCCGTAGCCAAGGCTAACGCGGTGAAGGCCAAAGCCGCCGAGATCATGACCACTCTGGGCATGCAGGCCCCGGCCGCCGCCAAGCCCTCTTAAGGGCGGCCTTTTGGGCACCCTCTTTCCATGCGGGGTGAAATCCTGAGGAAACAATCGAAAAATGACAGGGGGATCGAAAGATCCCCCTTTCTTTTTCCGGTAGAAATTCAAGCCTTCTGTCTACTCAGAAAACCGCGATATTTTGCCTTGATGGAGCCGGAATATTTATAGCAATGATAAGGGGAAAACATGGCTATCAGAATAGGAACTGGGAAATTTACTTATGAAGCCCATCCCGATTGGGCCAGGCTGCCCAAGGAGTGGAAGTTCCTCGAAGTCGTGGACGCGGCCGTGGACCCGCAGGACCGGGTCTATGTTTTCAGCCGGGGCGAGCACCCGCTCATGATCTTTGACCGGGAGGGGAATTTTTTGACTTCCTGGGGAGAGGGGCAGTTCAAAAGACCCCACGGGATAACGATGGGTCCGAATAACACCCTGTTCCTGGCCGATGACGGGGGCCACGCGATCTACCAGTTCACCCTGGAGGGAAAACTCCTGATGACCATCGGGACTCCCGGGAAAGCCGCCGTGTTCATGGGCGGCCAGCCCTTCAACCAGCCCACCAAGGTGGCCCGTGACCCGAAAACCGGCGAGCTTTTCATCTCCGACGGATACGGCAATGCCCGGGTCCACAAGTACACCGGGGACGGGAAATACCTATCCTCCTGGGGGGGGCCCGGAATGGGGCCGGGGGAGTTCAACCTCCCTCACAGCGTAGCCCTGGACAAGGATGGAAGATTGTTCGTAGCCGACCGGGAAAACCTCCGCATCCAGGTCTTTGACCAGCAGGGAAAAATTCTGACCATGTGGAACAACATTCACCGGCCCTGCGGCCTGCACATCGCGGGAGAGGGGGAACAACTGGTTTATGTAGGGGAACTGGCCCCCGCTTATCCATTCAACCAGAAGTACCCCAACCTGGGGGCGTGCATCAGCATTTATGACCTGAAGGGAAACCGCCTAGCGCGCCTTGGGGATAGCCACGCCGGAGAAGAACCCCATCAGTTTCTGGCCCCTCACGGGGTGACGGTTGATTCGCGGGGGGATATCTACATAGGGGAGGTTTCCTGGAGTTTTAAAGGAAAAACCCTCACCCCGCCCCGGGAACTGCCCACCTTCCGGAAGTTGGTCAAGGTCTAGCGCTGGATGACATGGCTATTGCCGGCAGGGCATGACCGCGGACGGCTGACCGCCGATGGCCGAAAGAAATTTGATTCAGGATGACTTTCATCATGCCTTCATGAACCCCACCACCATAAAATAAGTGCGAACCTTTTGGGAGGACCTTCCATCCAATCATGACAATTAGAAAAGCTTTGGTTATCGCTTGTGCCATCATGAAGAAGGAGTTGGAGTATCTTCAGACCGACGGGGTTTCGTTGGTTTTTCTGGAGCAATCTCTGCACCGGACCCCGCAGAAGATGAAGGGGGTCATCCAGGAGGAAATTGACAAGGCAGAAAAATGGAATGGGGACCAGATCGTCCTGGCTTACGGCCTGTGCAGCAACGGAATTCTGGGGATCCGGGCGAATCGCCATCCCCTCCTGGTTCCCAAGGTTCATGACTGCATCAGTCTATTCCTGGGCTCCCATGACAGGTACATGGAAGAACATCACAAGGAGCCCGGGACTTACTACCTGACCAAGGGGTGGATCGAGGAAAAGAAATCTCCTTTGGGAATTTTTGAAGAATACTGCCAACGCTACGGTAAAGAAACGGCGGAGTGGGTAATCCGGGAAGAGCTGAAGAACTACACCCGCATCGCTCTCGTTGAGTCGGAGCTCGGCATGGAAGAGACCCATCGGAAGCACGCCCGGGAGAATGCCCGGTTCTTAAATTTGAAATATGAGGAGATCAAGGGGTCCCTGGGATTTTTTCGAAAGATCATCCAAGGGCCTTGGGACAGGGATTTTGTGGTGTTGAAACCCGGAGAAGAAGCCCAGCAGGAGATGTTCTTGGAATAGAGTTATCATTTCTTGTAGGGGCGGTTCGCGAACCGCCCCTACGAATACCAATGCACCCGCCGTGCCAGGGCGATTCATGAATCGCCCCTACGATCTTACCGCAATCAAGTCACTTATCCTTTCTTGCCGATAAATTCCCTCAACTGGGCGGTATTTGCCTTCCCCGCGTCCATGAGCATGCGAATGTCATTCTGGTAGGTAAAGAGGCGCATCCCCTTGGCCAGCCACTCTTTTGCCTGATCTGTTTCCGTCAGATGGATTCCGGGGGCCACCCCGTGCTTATTGCAGGCGGCGATCACCTTTTCAAAGGCTTCGGCCATCCTGGGGTGTTTCATCTGTCCCACGATCCCCAAAGAGAGAGACAAATCGTGGGGGCCGATCATCACGGCGTCAACGCCTGGTAGGGAAACGAGTTTCTCGATGTTGTCGAGGGCCTTCTGGGTCTCCGGCTGGATCACCACCAGGGTGTTGGCATTGGCCCATTCCACATATTCTTTCTGCGTCGTGCGGCGATGGGCAAGGTGCATGTTGCTCATGGAGAGTCCCCGCTGTCCCATGGGAGCGTAATAGCAGCTGTCGGTGATATGGCGAACCTCCTCGGGAGTTTCCACGTGGGGACAGATGACCCCCAGGGCTCCCACGTCCAGGGCCCGGGCCAGATAGGGATAGGTAGCGACGGTTACGCGGACCAGGGGCACGATTTCCTCGGTGCGGGCCACGGTAAAGATGTCGGCCAGCCCCGAGTAATCGAAGAAGCTGTGCTCCGTATCCATGATCAGGTAGTCCCAGCCCTGGACGGCAAAGATCTGGGCGATCTGGGGAGTCCGGAAGCTGGAGACCATGCTGCCGATGCAGGCCTGCCCGGCCTTGAGAGCCTTTTTCACTTTGTTCACTTTTAAATCCATGCCTCTTCCTCCTTGGGAAAAATCCATTTCTAACCAGTGTTGCATCATACCACCAACCAGGGTGGGAATCTAGCCAAAG
>Ga0315285_10003121_pt1 | contig 17334 bp, 13 predicted proteins | sample YL17G09_36_MG_FD_203698 | JGI IMG/M metagenome (GOLD analysis project Ga0315285, IMG submission 203698) | Sediment microbial communities from Yellowstone Lake, YNP, Wyoming, USA - YL17G09_36 | ecosystem: Environmental > Aquatic > Freshwater > Lake > Sediment | place: USA: Wyoming | collected... | reverse complement strand
CGGCGGCGATCAGCACCAGCGGCTCACTGCCAACCGCAGGCTCGGCTGGACCGGGGCCTGCGGCTGCCGCGCTGGCCTCGCCGCGCAGGAGCCGCTCCACTGCCGCCAGCGCCGGCGCTTGTGCGGCCCGGTGATTCCCTTCCAGCCACTGGTCGGCGAAGCCCAGCGACTGCAGCCAGGCGCGGGAGCGCGCCGCCTGGTAGAAGAAACCGGCGCTCTGCCGGTCAACCGTCTGCCGGTCCAGCGTCAGCGCGATCTGCGCCGCCAGCCCCTCCGCCCCGGGCCCCGTTTGCAGCAAGGCTTCCAGGAGCGCCCGTTGCTCCGGCGTGAAGTCGCTGAAACCGTCCACCAGCAGCAACCGCAAACGGAGAGCGCCGGAACGAATGGCGCCGGCGGCCAGGCGTAGTTGGCGGTGCTCGTCGATGCCTGCCTTCTCCAACGCCTTGTCGTATGCCTCGAAGAAAGACAGGAAGGGCCGGTGCTCGCGGCCGGGCAGCGCGGCGCGCAGCATCTCCGGCGTTAGCCCCGCGCGGCGCAACTCCTCGACCGACTCGGCCAGCGCCGCCCGAAAACCCGGAAACTCTTCAACGGCGCGGAACTCCGGCAGCGCCAATTCGGAGAGCAGCCGGCGGAGGAGCAGCTCGCGCCGCGCCCCGGTCAGCACCGGGCCGGTGGCCGGCGCCTGCCGCCGGAGCAAGTCGCTGAAGGTGCAGATGGGTTCGCCGGCCAGCCCCCTCAGCTCGCTCTCGCGCAGCACCTGGTTGCGGGTGTGCTCGCGGTAGCTGGCCGTCGGCACCAGCAGGAGCACCCCTTGGGCGTCGCCGGCCCGCACCGCTTCGGCAAAGGCTGCCCGCAGCAGCCGGCTCTTGCCGCAGCCGGCCGGCCCCAGCAGCAACCGCCGCCGCGCCGGTTCGCGATTCTCCAGGCCTGGTTTCATGGCCAGCCGAAAGATTGTATCAGCCACAGTGGCACGGAGGCACAGAGACAAGCTGCTGTGCCGCCGCGGTGGCGACAGAGCCGCGAGCGTCCATGGAACCGCAGGCAGCGGGGGGCGCTCCCGCATCCCCCGCCTTGCGGGACGGCTGGGCTGCGGCGCCCGCCGGAACTATGAAAATTTCTCTCTTGGCCCTACGCCGCGCCTGGGTTATAGTTGCCAACCAATCCTGGATCAGAGACGCAATGAACGTCGGAATAGTGATTCGGAGCTATCGACAGAAACTGGGGCTTTCCCAGGGCGACCTGGAGAAGCGAACGGGGTTGATGCGCTGCTATATCTCGCGAGTGGAAAACGGGCATACCGTCCCAAGCATTGAAACCCTGTCGCGGATCGCGCGCGCGCTCGACGCCCAGTTGGCCGACTTGTTCTCCGGTCTGGAAGACACGCCGCTCACCACCGCGGACCCCAGCGAACAGCAGTTCCTCGAAGAAATGCGGCGCTACCTGCCGGTCCTCACCCCGGCCGAGCGGGAGCGGGTGCTGGAAATGGTGCGGCAGATGGCGGGCCCCGCCTGACAATCCCACCTGGGCCCACGGACACACGAAACGTTGAGAAGGCGCCGGTGTGTTGCGCACCGCCGCGGCCGGATGATCAGCGGCGGGCGCCCTTCTTGCTCTTGGCCTTCAGGGCTTTCTCCGCGTCCGCCTGCAGCTTCTTGGCTGCGGCCTTCAGCGGCGCTTCCGGTTCCATAGCCAGCACGCGCTTGGCGGCGTCCTGGGCGCGCTCGTGGAACAGCTTCTCTTTGTCGGGCTCGGCCAGGTTCTTGAGGTCGAAGACGACAGACAGAGTTTCCAGCGTGGCGCCCATGGCCAGCAGCATGCGCGCCGCCGGAACCTCGGCGCGCCCCGAGGCCAGGGCCTTCTGCGCGCCCGGCACATCGTCGGCGGTGGTCAGCACGGCGCTGACGGCGCGCACCACGCCGCGATCCAGCGCTTTCTCGTGGGCGTCGGCCCGCTTGGCCTCGGGCATGTCCATGCCCTTGTAGATGCGATCGAGGTCGGCGACTTCGGCCCCGCTGCCCTTCGGGAACGGAAACTCCAGGATCAGCGCCTTATCCAGCGGCTGCTTGGTGCAGGCCTCGTAGCATTCAAACAGGCCGATGCCGTAACGCTGGGCTTCCTTCAAATGGTCGGACTTCTGGCGGAGGTAAAAGGTCTTGTTGGTCCGGTTGGCAATCCATCCTTTTGCGTAGGCCTGGGCCAGCTCCAGATGTCCCTGCGCCAACCCCGCCGTGATCACCGCCCGCCATACGCGGGCGCGCTCGGCATAGGGGTTGTCTCCCTGCTTGCCGATCTTCTCCAGGTGGATGGATGTCTTGTCCAGGTCGCCCGCCTTGTAGGTATCCTTGGCCGCCAGCCACAGCCAGGCCGGTGTCCCGACCGCCGGCGGGGCCTCGCCCGAGCAGCCGGCGAACAGCAGGACCATCAGCAAAACGAAAACGAAAGTGACGTGCTTCATGGGCCGAACTCCTTTCTCCTCGTTGGAAGTGGAGTTGGTTATTGGTCAACGAAGAACCGCAAGACGGGCGTAGCTTAGAACATTCCGGGCCAGGAAGCAATAGCGCACCGAAACTGCTGGGCGGCGGCGCTGGCGCCCGGCGGGGTCACCTGAAATCCGGGGGGTGGGGCGTGTGTCTGGGTTCGCCGCGCCGGATGTAAGGGCATGGACCGCCCAATCTGCGCTTGCCGCCCCCGGAGCGCGCCAGTTCCGCCTGCAATTCCCGCGCGCCATGATTTCGTTATCGCACACTACTGGTGCATCCTCCAGCCTCCCCCGACATAGAGGAGCTGCCCTGTGAGCCAGCGGGCCTGATCTGAGGCGAGGAAGACGATGACGTCGGCAACATCCTCGGGGGCGCCGCAGCGGAGTGCTGGCAGGGATGGCTGCCTCCTGGTCGGGCGTGAGCCATCCGGTCTGAACGGGGCCCGGCGCCACGATATTGACAGTGACGCCGTACTTGCCGACCTCAGCCGCCGCGGAGCGGCTGTAAGACTCGATGGCGTGTTTGCTCGCGGCATAGCTCAGCGCGCTTCCGTGAGCGTGCGCCGCGTCGGTACTGATGTTGATGATCCTGCCCCACGTTGCGTGGCGACTCAGGTACCGCTGGATGTACTCGGACATCATGAGGGCGCAAGCGCGCGGGTTCACGGCGAAGTGGGCGTCGATGCCGGCCGCCGACAGGGCGCGGACCCCGAAGCCTTCGCCGGTCACGGCCGCGGGGTCGATCGTATCCAGCAGGGCGTGCGTGTGGTTGTTGACCAGTATGTCGACCGGCCCAAGAGCGGTCTCGCAGGCGTCAAAGAGGCGCGGGATGTTCGCCGCATCGCCAAGATCCGCCTCGCCTGCCGCGATGGCGCCCCCGCTCGCCTTGATTGCGTACTCCACTTGATCCGCGGACCGCCGGTGCTCTGCCCAGTACAGCAGCACGCCGCCGATCCCCGCCTTCTCGGCCCTGGCTAGTTCGTCCTCTTCATAGCTCGACGGCTCCCGGAAGTAGGTTACGAAAACGCGGGCGCCCTGGGCCGCGAATGCTTTCGCCGTTGCCGCGCCGATGCCATGGTTTGCTCCCGTGATGAGGGCGACCTTCCCGTCGATTCCCGGATTGATCATAGGCTGCACCCCTAGTCATAGCATCTCGATACGCTCGCGGTAAAGCTCAGGGCAACGCCGGTCGGCGGCGGGTCAGCCCGTATCACTGTTGTTCCTCCCAAAAGAGCTGATCCTGTGTCCTGTCAAGAGCCCTGGCGATCCGGATGCACAGGCTCAACGACGGGTTGTAGCCGCCCTTCTCGATCAGCCCGAGGATTCTGCGCCTCGGATCCGTCAAGAGACCGTCGAACGGCCCGTGATCGGCGATCCGGCACATCGCAGCCGTCGTTCAATGCGCCGGGGCTATTTCGCTGTGCCCCTCGTGATTTACAAGGCCAACCAGGCCTGGGGGCTCGGGCCAGACAAGAGGGAACGATCGCCAGCGGGGAATACGCAACTTTACCCTCGGAAGGCCGTATTAACCTCGTACTGATGCTCTCTCCGAGCCGGAAATCAAAATGGAAATGCCGGAATCGAGCTCGGCTTGGATTACGAGGCGCGGTCAGACCTGTTTGGAGGGCCCGGTCTTGTCGGTTCACCATACCGCTGATCTGAGTCCGAGCACCCCGTTCGTGAGAGGAGTGTGGCCATGTCCCGAGCACTTTGGCTAGTTGTGGGGCTTATCTTTGTCACAGCCGGCGTTGCACTCACCGACTTCCGCGCGGTCCCGTTGTTCGATTCAACGCTTCTGTGGGCCGGCCCTGAGTCTCCGGCCGAGAGTCGCGAAGCCCGATCCAAGGTCGTCGCCATGGCCGCGGACAATCAGGGACATCTGTTCGTGGTGTCGACACTGGACCGGGACACCTTCGCGGTGCCTGCGCGCGCATTCCAGAGGGTGCGCAAGGGCAAGCGAGACGTGGTGATTGCGAAGTTCGACCGTAGCCTCACCAGGTTGCTCGCGGCGACCTATGTGGGTGGCAGCGAGAACGATGAGGGGCGGGGCGTGGCCGTGGACCGCCGGGGAGACGTGTACATTGTGGGCGTGACCGAATCGGCCGACTTTCCCGTCACTCCTGGAGTGCTCGGGCCGTCCTACCGCGGCAAGGGCGATGTCTTTGTCGCAGTGCTCGACGGCAACCTGCACGCGGTGCGCCGCGCGACGTTCCTGGGCGGCGCGCGTGAAGAAGGTCTCCGAAGCCCCTTGCGTTTCTTGCTCGCGGGAAGCGACATACTGGTCGCCGGGACGACCGCGTCGCCCGATTTCCCAGTGACCGCCGGAGCCTTCTCAACCACCCACAAGGGAGGCAACGACGTATTCGTGGTGCGGTTGGATGGGGCGCTGGCCCGCGTGAAGGCGGCGACACTGCTGGGCGGCGCCGACTCCGAAAGCGTGGGCGGCCTGGCCATATCGGCGGGAGGAGGCCCCTACATAGCGGGTTGGACAACGTCGGGGGATTTCCCCTTCACCGCCCAGGGCATGCTGTCCAAGGGCGGAGGCAGGCCCCGCGCCTACGTGGCCCGGCTCGATGGGGAACTGCGCACCCTGCAGGCAGCCGCCGGCATCGACACACCGCGGCACATCTTTCTATACGCTATCGCGCTGGACGCCGAAGACAACGTCTACATCACCGGCCACGCTCATGCAGGCTTCCCAACGACGCCCGGCGCCTTTCGGGAGCGTCTTGACGGCTGGCCCGACGGCGGGTATGTGGCCCGGCTCACCCCGGACCTGACTCGCATCGCCGCCGCGACTTTTACCCACGGCGGCGGCAAGGGCGCGGATGGCGGCAACGCCAGCGGCTGGGATGTGGTGATTGACCGCCGAGGCCGGGTCGTCGTCACGGGATTGGTGGAAAGACAGGATTTTCCGGTCACCCGCGGGGCCTACGACGAGTTTCACGCCGGCGACACGGATGCCTTCATCGCCGTCTTCGATCGTGAACTGCGCCGGATCGAGGCTGCCACGCTGCTGGGAGGCGGGGGCTTCGAAAAAGCGGTTTCCGTGATCGCCGCCCCCGATGGCAGCCTGTACTGCGCCGGCGTGACCGGATCGGCCGACTTCCCCGTTTCCGCCCGCGCCTATGGCAGGACGTTCGAACAGGGGCACAGTTGCTTCATTACCCGGTTCGGCGCGGATCTCACGGCTCCGGCGCAGTCACCTCTGGCGGTGGCCTTGGCGAAGGATGACCTGCCGGCTGTAAGGCGACTGGCGGTGCGACGACCCGCCCTAGTGACGCGCAGCAATGCCTCGGGCATCTCTCCGCTGCACCTGGCGGCGCGCAGCGGCCTGCGGGAGGCTAGTCGCCTATTGGTCGAGCACGGCGCCGCCGTCCATGTTGCGGACAAGACCGGCAACACTCCTCTGCACTGGGCCGCGGTCTACAACCAAGCCGATCTCGCCGAGTGGCTGATCGGTCGAGGCGCCCAACCGGACCGGGCTAACCGGACCGGCCACACACCGCTGCATCTGGCCGCGGGGCACGGTGGCGGCGCGGCGGCGGCCACCCTGCTGCGGCGTGGGGCCAACCTGGAGGTGCGCAACCAGGATGGCGATACCCCCCTCCATCTGGCCACCAGTTATCACCACGCCGGGATGGTCAGGCAACTGCTTCAGGCCGGGGCGGCGGTGAACGCGCGCAACGCTCGCGGACAGACGCCGCTCCACCTCGGTGTGCGCCCGATGGATAACCAGGAAGTCTGCGGGCTGCTGCTGGATGCCGGCGCGGACAAGAACGCGTTGGACGGTGATCACCGGACCGCGTTACACGACGCGATCTGGTCCTGGGGCAACTGCGACTCGCTTCTACTCGAGAAGGGGGCCGACCCCAATATTGGCGACAAAGAGGGCAGGACCCTCTTGCACCATGCCGTGGCGCGCGGCAACGCGGCCAAGGGTTTGGTGGAGCGGCTGCTGGCCCGCGGAGCCGACCCGCACCGGACCGACCACGCAGGCAAGTCGCCTTTAGTGCTGGCCAAAGAGAAGAACTTCGACCAACTGGTCACCCTCATCGAAAAACGATAGGCATTGCCGTCAGAATCCTGCTGGACTGTTGCCGGGCCAGATCAGGAGGTCCGAGGCTCGTGGGGCGACAATTCCCGCGCTGCCGGTTCGTGTGGCTACATGGCTCCAGCCAGCAGGCGGTAGGCCATGACCCGATTGTCGAAGAAGGTAGGAAAGACCACCAGATTCCCGGCCGGGACGAAATCGAAGTCAGCGATGTTATGGCCCTGAACAGTCAGGTCGAGGAGTTTGGCGACTTTGCCGTCCGGCGAGATGGGATACAGCCGGCCCTCGTTATGCGAGACGAGCAAGTTGCCAGCATCGTCGGTGTGGACGCCGTCGATGATACCCTGGCCGAGGTTGGCGATCACCTTGATCTGCTTCGTGGCCAAGTCCATCAGCATTGCGGTCGCTGTTGCCCTGTTGCTTGTCGGCGCGGCCTTTGACGAGGCAACCCGCCGGCCCAAGTACGTCCCGCCTGGCGAGGGCGAACAAGACAGCGACGAGGAGGACAAGACGTGAGGAGTACCCGCGCTACTGGCGCCGGATGGCCAGGAGGGTGAAGTCGTCGTCGAAGGTTGCCAGGCCGGAGAACTCGCGGGCGGCCCGGACAATCTCGCTGACTACCGCCTCCGCTGACATGTGACGGGAGTCGCAAGCCAAGGTTGCCAACCTCTCCAGCCCGAACTCGCTGTCATCCGCACGCGCGGTTTCCACAACGCCGTCGGTATAAAGCAGCAGCAGGTCGCCGCGAGCCAGCACGATCTCACCGGCCTGGTAGCGCGCATCCTCGAAGAGCCCGAGGGGCGGACCATCGGACTCCAGTTTCTCCACCTTTCCGTCCTTACGGATGAGAAGGGCGGGGCTGTGGCCACAATTCGCGTACTGGAAGCGGCCAGTCGCGGGATCCAGGACGCCGTAGACGGAGGTCACAAAAGCGGGCAGCCCCATCGATTCCCGCAGCAGCGCCAGCGACTCGCGGGCCAATCTGTTCAAAGCATGCGCCATCCGCGATACATCCGGCTCGCTCTGCGCGCAACTGCGCAGCAGGGCGCGGAAGGTGGTCATGATGAGCGCGGCCGGCATGCCCTTGCCGGAAACATCGGCGACCACCGCTCCCAGCCGGTCCTGCGGTAGCCGGATGTAGTCGAAGTAATCGCCGCCGATCTGGTAGGTCGGGAGGCTGATTCCGGCGATGTCACAACCGCTGACATCGGGCGCTCCGCCGGGCAGAAGGCCGGCCTGCACCTGGTGTGCGATTCGCAATTGGTCCTCGATCCGCCGCTTCTCCAGCAGTTCCCGGTGGAGGATGGCTTTCTCGATCGAGATGGCAGCGGCGTTGGCGAAGAAGCGCAGCACTTCGGCATCGCTGGCGGCGAAGGCTCCCAGGCAGTTGCTTTCCAAGTTCAGCGCGCCGATGGGGCGGTTGCCGATCAGGATCGGCACGGCGATTTCCGCCAGCGTCCGCCGCCGGCCTACCACGTAGCGGGGATCGCGACGCACGTCGGGAGTGACGACCCATTCGCCGCTGCTGATCACGTGGCCCACGATGCCCTTGCCCAGGCGGCGCATCGGATCGCTTTCCGGCGGCAGCGGATCGTAGCCGCGCGTGGCCATGCCCGCAATGAGGTCCTGGAGATGGCCATGCCTCGGGTAGACGTCCGCCCGGTTGAGCACGAAGATGCCGGCTGCGTCGTATTCGACGACAGAGCGCACCGCATCCAACAGGTGTTCCAGGATTTCGTCCAGGTCCAGCGTGCCACTGATCTTCTGCGAAATCTCCAGCAGCAACCGGTATTTCGCCTCCGCGCTCAGTTCCGCCGTGTCCCGTGCTTTTGGTGCTCCGCGTTTTGCCGGCACAGTTGTTCGACTCCGCACCACCAGCATACGCCGGCTGTCCGTCGGAGTCACGCGCGCCTGCCGGCTGGCCCGACGGTCGTCAGCCGGCAATGGGGTTGCGAATGATCCTGCCGGGACGGCCCGCACAACGTGGCGCACAAGAGCAGATACCGCGGGGTGGCTCCCCGCAGGAACAGCGCGTAGAAAGTGTATTGCGATACATCGGCTACTACCGCTCCCTCCCTCTCCCCATGTTCTCCGGCGTGAGGTGTTCGGTCAGAGCGCCATGCAACCTTTGGGGAAAGGCTTGTTCCAGTTCCTCCAGGCTGCGAAGCCCGAAGACGAAAGCGACAGCGATGGGATCAGCCCGCCAAATCGTATGGCCCTCGTAGAACCCATAGCGCATAATGTAGTACGCCTGCATCTCACCGACCCTGAGTCTGGAGAGCTTTCGAATGAGTTCCTGCATTCTGTCCGGCGCCAGACCGGCATACCGCGCCTTCAGGAAGGCCGTTTCGTTCGCATCCAAATCTCTCCATATCTCGATGTCGCAGGTGCCCCGGATCTCGTCGTTGAAGATCGATTCCTGGAAGCCTTTCGTGCCCATGGCCCTCACAAAGATCTTCCTGTTGTCGTACAGGACATGTTCGAACCCGTCCCAGACTCTTCCAAACCGGCCGAGTTCGATGTCCTTGAGAATCAGGTTCCAAACGTGAAACAACGGTCTCGCCATTTGGGTATGTGTCAGCCGCAACCTGGCCACATATCTGTTGTCCCCCTTTAGTACCGACAGGATGTCCTCGTCCTCAGCCAGAAACCCGGCAGCGGAGGCTCTCCCAGGCCTGCCGATCTCGGTGATCTCGGAAATTGGCTTGCCGGTGATCGTCTTGAGAGTGTCCAGTTCCTTTTCGGCGTGAACGCCCGTCTTGGCAAGAGTGGGGAAATCGTCCGCGTCCACCTGGCGCTGATTTCCGGAAAGCACATTCCATGTCAACTGAAGCGGTCGATCCGTAACGGTCACCGGGACAACCGCGAATCGCTTTCCCTTCGTGAATGCCAGCAGAACTTCCGCCCCGTCTCCGGTCACGAAGGGAGAGGGGATGTCGGGCCGGCTGGCGAGTGTCGCGGGGTAGAGTTCCAGGCTGGGGTGCTGCAGCCGGGACTGGTTCGCTTGGCCAAAGCTGGAGGAAGTGAACAGCAAGAAGCCAATCGTCGTCAGGGCAACTAGGTGCAGTTCACTCATGTTCGAGACGCTCCGAACAACAAATACTGCGGCGTGCTTCCCTTTTCGTGATCTCCTTGTACTGATGCACGTAACGTGGAACCATCGCGCGCAGCCAGAGCCAGGAGATTGGGAGGTTTCTCCTTCGCCGCTCGATCGCGATGCGAATCGCCGCGACCAGGGCCCAGACCACGCACACCGCCGCAGAATACAGAAACGGCACGGGATTCATCGCACCTGCCACTTGCCCTCCACTTTGTTCGCCGGCCGCGAAGCACTTTTCATTTCGTGCCGAAGCCAGCGTTCAGGTTTGCCAATAAACCAAGCTTCAACCGCCGGCTGCGATCTGGGCCAGCCTGACGGCCAGCATGCCGCACCTGGGCTTGCCCGGAGTTCGGTTGCTCAAGAGGACGATCGCGACATCGTCGTCGGGCATGGTGATCAACCAAGTGCATGCGCCCGGCATTGAACCTCCGCGCATCGCCGCCCGCCGCCCGTTGATTTTGTCGAGCTGCCAGCCGCCGTGCCCCGTGTTGGCCAGAGTTCCATCATTCAGCGCGACCGGTTTGAAGCTGTACGCCAACGATTCCTTGCGCAGTAGTTTGTCACGAAGAAGAGCTTCGTTGAACCTCGCAAGGTCTTCGACCGACGACAGGCAGCCTCCCGCGGCGTATAGAGCCTTCATGGTGTAGGGCCGGGCAAGCAGAAAACGGCTCCAATCCGGTTTGTCGTCCGGGGTTCGCGCGGGTTCGTAGGCGGCCGCCAGCCGCGGAGCGTCTTTCAGGGAGCCGTTGCACAATGTGCTTTTCATGCCGAGCGGGTCGAAGATGTTCGCCTTGACGAACTCGCCGAAGCCGACTCCCGAGAGCTTCTCGACGATTGCGCCGAGCAGGATGTAGTTCGAGTTGCAGTAGGCGTTCTTTGCTCCCGGGACGAAGGAGGGCGCCCGGTCCCTGAAGGAGTCGATCAGTTGTTCGACGGTGTACTCGTGCCGCACCCAGTCCATGAAGTCCGGCCGGTCGAGATAGTCTGCAAGCCCGGAGGTATGGGTCAGTAGGTGCCACACGGCGATCCCCCGGCCCGCAGCAGGATTCCCCGGAAAAAACTTCGCAACCGGGTCCTGGAAGTCGAGCTTGCCCTGCTCGGCCAGCATCAGGATGGCTGTCCCCGTGAAGCTTTTGGTCAAGGACGCGAGACGGAACACCGTGTCCGGTGTGACGGGCGCCTTGCGCTCGGTGTCTGCCAAGCCATAGCCCTTCTTCAGGATGACCTTGCCGCCCTTCGAGACCAGCACAGCGGCGCCGGGCTCGCCCGCGGGGTATTCCGCGGACAGGATCCCATCGATCTGCGCGGCGGTGTCCGCCGACGCGGGCCGTGCGTCGCCGCAAGCCCCAAGCGAAACAACCAGCCCCGGCAAGACCATCCACAACAGGCCTGACAGGAGCGCTGAACCGGGAGGTCTCACGTGATCCTCCTTTCAACGGCGATGGATTCAATGCCCCGCGCCCTTCCGCCGAATGGGCGCGACCGAGTGAAGCCCGCAGCCCACGTTGTGCGGATCAGCGCTGATTCTCGGGTGTCCCGGCCTTCTGTTTCTCGATCAGCGCCTTCACCGCTTCCGGCAACGCGAAGCGGGATGGCTCGATTCCCACGTTGGTTTCCAGCTTCTCCAGCTTGGACTCGATCTCTTGTCCCGGAAGGACCCTGACGCTGCGGTGGGATTGCACAACCCCGCCTGCGGGGCGGTAGTCATAAAGCAACAGATCCACGGGGAATTGCCCCTGGGGTGTCGTCACTTTCAGCACCACCTTGGCAAGAAAACCCGTCTCCTTTTCATAGTACCGCGTGTGCTGGTTGCCGTCGGTCGCCGTCAAGAGCAGCTTGTAGCAGGTCCGGCCATCTATCTGCTCGATGCCAGCGGTTTCCGCGGTAGGGAAGAACTCCCGCCAGCGGACATCCACGTTCATCACCGCGCCATAGAGCGCCATGTCGCGCTCCGTGCCTTGCTTGATGACAGCCCCGCGCGCGGAGGTCAGGCCCCAGGCTACCTCCCCGTCGGTCCCCTCCTCGACTTTGCCCATCCCCGGTATGTCGGAGATGGAGTAACCCTTGTTCGGTTGCGCGCGGTAGACGGTCACGGGAAAGCGCAGGTCTCTGCCCTTTACTTCCATCGTTATCGTGCGCACCTCGGTCCGGCGGCGTTCGTAGGCCTCGCGACCGCCGGTGACGGCCACGTAGCGATCCATGATCGCTTCTCCCTTGGGGAGCGGGTCCTGTGCCCCTCCCTGCGGCAGAAGCGCTGCAAACAACAGAACGGTTTGTATCGGCGTCATGAGAAATCTCCCTTCTATTTAACCTGCTCTTTCTCGTACCAGCGAACGTGCGCTTCGTAAGCGTGGGTCCGCGGGAAAAGCGAAGGAATGTCGATCACCCGCGCGCCCTTCCGCAGCTCCTCTTTCAAATCGATGCGCACCACGTTCTCGAAATTGTGGAAGTGGTAGAGGTACATGGCGCGCGCCTCCAGATCGTAGATGTTGGAGTACTGCGTTGCCGCATTCCCTTCCTGGTGAGTCGCGGCCAGGATGCGGCGGAACAGATCAACCGAGATGCTGTCGCGCGCGGCCTCCAGCATGCGGCTGGCGATCTTGTACCTCTCGCACGGCTCCTCACCCGCCTTGACCTGCGAACGGTAGAAATTGGTTTGGACAAAGTACCAGTCCTTTTTTCGCACCGTCGCCGTCGGCTCGATGGCCACGGCGTCCCCGTGGCGGTCGGCGAACAGGTACACCACGCGATCGGCGCGGCTATACGGCTCAAACAGCCGGACCACTTCATCGACGGTCGCGCACTCGGCCAGCGCCTTCTCTCCGAAGCTGCCGAAGTACATCTGCTTGTCCGCTTGCGATGGCATGTCCACGGGCGCGGTGGCGAAGCCATCGAAGCACAACCCGTGTTCGTTCATGCCGCCTTGCGGAGAGCCGTTGTCGAAACCAACGTAGAGGCGCCCGTAAGCGCCTTTGCCCGCGGGAACAAACCACACCCTGGTGCGCGGGTTCTTGAAATCCTCGTTGTTTCCGAACAGCACTTTGCTGCCGGCCTTGGCGCAGAACGCCGTACAGGCCGGCGCCGGGACGCCGGCTACGGCGAGGAGAAGCACAGCCATCAGCAACCGCGACATCAATGTCACCTTTCTGTCTCCGGCCGATAAGTTCGGCCGGTGGCAACCGTCCGCACGACTGACTATACGGATTGAGCCTGCCGCCGTCCCGTGATTCCGCCGACTTTTTCCTGATGTTTTTCCGATACCGGTGCTATAAAGGATTGTCTTCCCGGCGATCGTGGAAGGCAGCTTCCAACTCGGCGCGTAGCGAATCCAGCCGCGATTGAACAGCATTCCCCGTGGGGGCAATTCGAGGCTAAACGACGCTTCAATCCTAATATGGCCTCAACTCCTGATGCTAGAGGGCAAGATTTCTCCGGCGTCGAGTCAGCCTTGCCAGGCGACTTCCTGCTGGGCCCCTGGCTGATTCAGCCCAGACTGAACGGCATTTCCGCGGAAGGTGTCACCCGGCACGTCGAGCCGAAGATGATGCAGGTGCTGGTGTGCCTCGCCGCGCAACAGGGCGAGGTCGTCAGCAAGGATCGGCTGATGAAGACGGTCTGGCCGGACACGTTTGTCACCGACGATGCCCTGCTGCGCTGCATATCGGAGCTGCGGAAAGCGCTGGAGGACGATCCCAAAGAACCGAAGTACATTCAAACCATTCCCAAGAGCGGCTATCGGCTGGTCGCGGAAGTGAAGTGCGTGGAGCGGGGCGCGCCGGAGGACCGCCGGCCGATTTGGGTGCTTGGCTCGGCCGCAGTGGTGAGCCTGGCGGTCTTGCTCGTCGCCGGCTACCTGATTCGGCGCGCGTTCTGGCTGCCCACCTCGGTCATGGCCAAGAAGACTATGCTGGCCGTTTTGCCGTTCCAGGACCTGGGCGGGGACGCCGAGCAGGAGTACTTCAGCGAGGGCCTTACCGAGGAGATGATCACGCAGCTTGCCCGCCTGCAGGCCGACCGCCTGGGAGTGATCGCTCGCACCTCGGCCATGCAATACAAGGGCACGAAGAAGAGCGTGGAGCAGATCGGCCGGGAATTGAGGGTGGACTACCTGCTGGAAGGGACGGTGCGGCACGAGGGGCAGCGGGTCCGAGTCACCGCGCAATTGATCCGCGTTCGCGATCAGACCCATGTATGGGCCGAAGGCTTCGACCGGGAACTGAGCGGTATCCTTTCGGTGCAGAACGAGGTGGCGCGCGCCATCGCCGAGCAAATTCATCTCACCCTGGCGCCTGCCATGGCCCGCGAGTTGGCCAGCCCGCGGCCGGTCAACCCGGAGGCCTACGCGGCCTTCCTCAAGGGCCGCTACTACATGTACAAGTTGACCGCCGAGGCTCTGAAGAAAGCTACAGAACACCATCAATCGGCGGTTGAACTGGACCCGAGCTTCGCCCGGGCCTGGACGGGCCTGGCCGACTCTTATTGGCTCCGCGGCACTTGGTGGGGTGACCTGCCGCCCCGGCAGGCGTTTCCGATGGCCAAGGAGGCGCTGGCCGAGGCGCTCAAACGGGATGGCCGCCTGGGAGAGGCTTACGCCTCGCGGGGATGGATCCGCTTCTCCTACGAATGGGATTTCCCGGCCGCCGAAGCCGACTTCCGGCGCGGGATCGAACTCAGCCCTAACTCCGCTGGCCCCACATCCAGCTACGGCACCTTCCTTCGTTGCATGAAGCGGCTGGAAGAGTCGCGCGTGCAGATGGAACGGGCTCTCGCGATTAATCCAATGGATCCGGTCGATCTGGCTGAAACGTCCGCGCTCTATGTCCAGATGAAGCAACCGGCCAAGGCGGAAGTGCTGGCTCGCCGGGCCCTCGAAGTGGATCCGGCGTTTCCGCACGGCAAGTGGGGCCTTGCGATGGCCTACGCCAACGCCAATCGCGCAGACCAAGCGGTCAGACTGCTGGAGAAGGGTCTGGCTTCGCCACACCCCGATATGCTCAGCATGATGCTGCTCGGGCGCCTGTACGGCCAGGCGGGAAAAACAGCCGAAGCGCGCAAAGTCCTCAAGACCATGATGAGACACCCAAGTGCCGCCCAGTCCATGATCGCCGAGGTCTACGCCTGGCTTGGTGAAAAGGACCGGGCCATTGAATGGCTGGAGAAAGGGTTTGCCGAACGCGAGCCGCATATGGTCTGGCTCAACTTGTCGCCCGACAATCACCCGCTGTGGGGCGACCCGCGGTTCCAGGATATTCTGCGCCGCATGAACTTCCCGCGCTGACCGGGGTTCCGCCCAGACCTCCTCCGCCGGTCCAGCGGGCAGATAGCCCTGCTCCGCGACCGACTTCAGAAGGCTCCCTACCGCTGTGGCGCACAAATACCCCGTCCGGCCAATCCGTGATTGATTCTTCAGGCAGTTGCAGTGTGCGATCCTGAGCCTTTCTTTCGGAGCACCGCCTCAGTTCGGCGATGCCGCATCGGCCCGTGCCGCGCTCCTCTCCAGCCAGCGGTTGAAGAACCACATCGCCAATGCCGACGCCAGGCCAACCAGCGTCAGAATCATCCAACCCGCGGCATTCCGTTCGGGGAGCAGGTTCAGCAGACCGTCGGCGCGCCTGGTAGCGCCCCGTGCCATGACTTCGTTGAAGATCAGCGCGCCGATCGGGCCCCCGGCCAGCGAACCCAGCGCCAGCGGGAGGTTGGCGTATCCCAGGAACAGGCCCTCTTGCCCTTTGGGCGCCAGCGCCCCTACGTACTCGTACATCCGCGGCGAAGTGAACAACTCGGCGAAGGCGCACATCGCGAACGAGCTCACCACCAGGAAGGAACCCAGGGGCAACAGCCCCGCAACCGCCGCCCGCACGTCGCCGCCGGCCAGAGCCGGAAGCATGTTCAGCGCTATGGCCGCGCTCATGACCAGCGACCCCACGATCATCGACCGGATGGGCTTCATCCTGCCGAACAGCTTTGTGACGCCCAGTTGCAGGCATACGATCACCAGCGGGTTGGACATGGTGTAAATATCCATGGCCGGCTTGGGTTCCACCACGGTCTTCAAGTACAGCGGCACAACCACGTAAAACTGGTTGTAGAGGAAGTAGAACGCGGACGCCACCAGCAGGAACAGCAGGAACCGCAGGTTGGCGATGACCGTGAACATGCCCAGGATGATCTCGCGCACCGAGCGCCGCGGCTTGCCCGGCATGCCGCTGCCCGGCGCCGTCTCGGGACCCTTGTAGAACGGCGCCACGACGAAGAGCGCCAGCAGGGCCAGCGCGGCCGCAACCGCGAAGATCGAGGTCAGCGCCGCTCCCGGACGGGTGCGGACGTAATAGGCCACGACGCGCCCGAACAGGGCCCCGATGTTCACGACCAGGTAGAAAAGCGCGAAAGCCAGCGTGGCCCGGCTGCCGGCCGTCTTTTGCGTGGTGGCCAGCACGCAGGGTTTGACGATCGAGCCGCCGAAGCCCACCAGCACGATGCCGATGACGGCCAGCACCACGGCCCCGGCCCCGGCCGTCACTTCGCGCTCGATGGTGGGAGAGAGAGAAGCGGCTCCCACCCACACCGGGGAGCCCAACAGAAGGTACCCCGCTGTCAGCAGGAGGCATGCCCCGAGCAAAGCCCGCCGGTAGCCGATCTGGTCGGCGACGGTCCCCGAGAGAATGGGAAGAAAGTAAACGAGGAACCAGAGGAGCGTGTTGAGCATCGCGGGCCAATAGGTGCCCAGTCCCATCTGGCCCAGGTAAATCACGACGAACGTCGCCATCGAGTAGTAGGCGGAACGCTCAAACAGCTCCGTGGCATTGGCAAACCAGAAAACAGGAGGGAACTTCGCTTTCGTCTCTTCGTTCTCTCGCCGGGATGCCATTCATACCCTCCAGTGATCGCGGAACAGATTCCGCAATCTTCCGCACATCTTGGCCGCGCAGTTCCTTGCAGGCCAGCTTGAGGGCATGATAATCGAGGATCATCATGAGCTCCTATAATTCCTCCATGTGGCGCGGGAAAATTTTCCTACGCGCGCCCATCTTGCCGTTGAGCGCGACGGCGATTTCGCCCGTCTTACCCCAGCACTCGGCCGCCGGGGCGCTTGACAGACAACTGGCTCCGCGATATACACGCAGGGAGGCGAGGTATAGGTCGGCGGCGCCGGGAGAGAGCGCTGGGGCCCCGGGGGTATCGTTTCTCTCCAACCATTAGCGCGAATTCCACAGCGAAGGGGGTTCAGCCGTGAATCGTGAGCGAATCATAGCCGTTTTGCTTTTGGGCTTGGTTTTGGCGGTCGTCCCGCTGTTCGGCCAGGTGGGCACGGCGACCATCAACGGGACGGTACGCGACAGCAGCGGTGCGGTCGTTGCCGGGGCCAATGTGACCGCGCTGAACGATGCGACCGGAATCACTTACAAGCAAACAACAACCGAGGCCGGCGTGTACGCCTTTCCGTCCCTGCCGGTCGGGCTTTACACCGTCACCGTCGAACTGCAGAGCTTTAAGACCAGCAGGAAGACGGGCAACCGCCTGGAGGTCGATACGCCGCTGACCGTGGACATGACGCTGGAGCTGGGAGCGCTGAGTGAGATGATTTCCGTGGAGAGCCGCGCCGAACAGCTTCAGACCAGCAACGCCACTATCGGTAACGTGGTCGAGCAGAAGGCGGTGGTGGAGCTGCCGCTGAACGGGCGCAACCCCCTCAACCTGATC
>Ga0315285_10003120_pt1 | contig 17337 bp, 8 predicted proteins | sample YL17G09_36_MG_FD_203698 | JGI IMG/M metagenome (GOLD analysis project Ga0315285, IMG submission 203698) | Sediment microbial communities from Yellowstone Lake, YNP, Wyoming, USA - YL17G09_36 | ecosystem: Environmental > Aquatic > Freshwater > Lake > Sediment | place: USA: Wyoming | collected... | reverse complement strand
CCACTACGCCATGCCCATGGACTACCGCGCCCATTTCCCCGAAGGCTTCGAAAGGCACCTCGATCTTCTCGAAGAAACCATCGAACAGCAGAAGGAATGGGCGAAGGACCACGAGCACCTCTGGATCGGCATCTCGGTCCATCACATCTGCTCCGAGGAGTGCGACCTGGCGCGCGCCGCGCGCGACCTCATCGAGAAAGACGCGCCGCCCGCCGAGATCCAAGCAGCCTGGGACAAGGTGGACTACTCGGTCAAGAAGGCCCAAGCCGGACTGGACGGAGCGGTCGTCAGGGTCGCGAAGGGCGACGGCGGAAAGGATGAAGCGCTCGCCGCGCTCGACGCGTTTCTGAAGGAAGCGCCGATCTCGGGATGGCTCGAGTCCAAACTGATCCGCACGATGGAGCGGATCAAGTCGACGGGCGCCGAGGGCATCGTGCTCTTCTCGGCCGGCGCCTTCATTCGCAACGAGCTTCTCGACGTCGTCGGGGATTTCTTCGGGCGGTAACCGCCCCGCGAACGCCGGCGGCCTTGCGGACGCTGACCAGCCTTGCGCACAACTGAGAAGTGCTTGCGAAGGCGACTCGGTTCGGCGTATCGTGGCGACAACGTCGGTAGGCAGCCGGAGGGCGATCCGGCAACTGCGTGAGGAAGGATGCAAACCATGAGCGCAACGAACAACAGGCGGCTCAACCGTAGGCGTTTCCTGAAATGGGGCGCCGCGGGGGCTGGGGGGGCGCTGGCGGCGCCTTACGCGATCGCTTCAACCGCCTTGGGCGACGAGGGCCGGCCGCCCGCGAGCGAACGCATCGTGATGGGGGCCATCGGCCTCGGCGGCCGGGGAAGCTACGACATGGACGCCTTCATGGGGAACGAGGACGTGCAGATGGCGGCCGTCTGCGACGTTCAGGGCGACCGGCGCGAGGCCGCCAAGGCCGCGGTGGACAAGAAGTACGGCAACAGCGACTGCAAGGCTTACATCGACCTGCGGGAGCTTCTGGCCCGGCCGGACATTGACGCCGTGCTCGTCGCGACGGGCGACAACTGGCATTCCATGGCGTCCATCCTGGCGGCGCGCGCCGGCAAGGACGTCTACTGCGAGAAGCCGGTGAGCGTGGCCATCGCCGACAGCCGCGAGCTGGCGGAGACGGTGCGGCGGTTCTCGAGGATATTCCAGTGCGGCACGCAGCGCCGCAACGTCGGCAACTTTGTGTTCGCCGTGAATCTGGCGCGCTCCGGCAGGCTGGGCAAACTGCGCGAGCTCCACGCCGAGAAGGCCGACACGAAGTCCGGCGTGCACTTCACGGTCCTGCCGCCCGAACCCGAGCCGACTCGCGAGGCGATGGCCTGGGACCTGTGGCTGGGACCGGCGCCCTGGCGCCCCTACAACGCCCAGTACTACACGCGCGGATTCTGGAGTTCCCACGGGGACTTCTCCGGCGGTTCCATCACCGAATGGTGCAGCCATACCGCCGACCTCTGTCAGTGGGCCAACGACGCCGATGCGACGGCGCCCGTCGAATACGAGGTGATAAACGAGAACGGAGACGTGACGGCTCGCTACGCCAACGGGGTGAAACTGGTCATGCGCAAGGGGTTGCGGTTCGGATCGTGTCCGGTGCGCTTCGAAGGCGAGGAGGGCTGGGTGGAGACGGGCGACTCCGGCGAGATCGAGGTCCACCCCGCGTCGCTGTTGGAGGAGCGGCGGTTCCACGGCGGCTATCCGGCGGACAACCACATTCGCGAGTTCCTCGACTGTGTCAAGTCGCGGCGGCAGCCCGTCTCCAACGCGGATGTGGCCCATCATTCCATCACGGCGTGCCACGCGGCCAACGTGGCCGTCCGTCTGGGGCGAACGGTGAAGTGGGACCCGGCCAAGGAGGAGTTCGTCGGCGACGAGGAGGCCGATCGCCTCCGATCGCGGGCCTACCGTCAGCCGTGGCGCTTGTAGATCGGACGTGTCGCCCAGCGTGTAAGCCTGAAGGATCCAGCCATTCAACAAGGAGATGAAGCAATGAGCCGCAAGACCTGGCATGTCAGTATTATAGCAGTGCTCTGCGCCGCCGCAGCTCTTTGCGCCGCGGCAGCTCTTTGCGCCGCCGCCGCGCTGTTCTCAACCGTTGCCCGGGCAGCCGACGCCCCCGCGAGCGCCCAGGACCGGGCGAAACGGGAGGCGCAGTTGATCGAAACGCTCAAGGGCGACGCCTCCAACGCGGAGAAGGACAAAGTGTGCCGCGAGCTTCAAGTGATCGGCACGCCCGCTTGCGTCCCCGCGCTGGCGGCGCTCTTGCCGAACAAGGACCTGTCCCACATGGCCCGCTACGCTCTGGAGCCGATGCCGTATCCCGAGGCAGCCCAGGCTCTGCGCGAGGCGCTGGCGAAGACAGCCGGCATCACAAAGGTCGGCGTAATCGGTTCCCTGGGTTTCCGCGAGGACAAAGAGGCCGTCCCGGAACTGGTCCAGCTACTCAAAGACCCCGACGCCGAGGTCGCCGGCGCCGCGGCTGCGGCGCTGGGCCGCATTGGAACGCCCGAGGCGGCCCGGGCCCTGAAGAAGTTCCGCACCGATGCTCCGGAGCCCCTGCGGACCATTGCCGCTGAAGCCTCTCTGACCGCCGCCGAGCGGCTGTTGCGCCAGCGCAGGCAGGAGGACGCCGCCGGGATCTACCAGGAACTCCAGGCGCCCCAGTGGCCGAGGCACGTGCGCCTGGGCGCCTTCGCGGGCCTGCTGATGGCCCGGCCAGGCGAAGCGCCCGACAGAGTGGTCCGCGCCATTACTGGCGACGACCCGGTTCTCAGGTCCGTCGCCGTCGCCAATGTCGCCGCGCTCAAAGACAAGGACCCGGCGACCGGAGCGACCGTTGCCGAACGCCTCGCGTCCGAGTTGCCCAAAGCGTCGGACGAGGTCCAGGCGTTGCTGATCGGGGCGTTAGCCGACTGCGGGGGGGCGTCGGCGCTTCCCGCGGTCGTGAAGGCGGCGGCCGGCCCCAACCCGGAAGTCAGACTGGCCGCGGTGAAAGCCCTCGGGAAGATCGGCGACGCGACCAGCGTCGAGACGCTCTCGAAGACCCTCGTCGAAGGCAAGAGCGACGCGGAAAAGGAGGCCGCCGCGAACAGTCTGGAGCGCCTTCGCGGCGAAGGGGTCAACGCCGCCCTTCTCGCCTGCATGAAAGCGGTTCCAGCCGATGCCCGGCCGGCGCTGATCGACGCCCTGATCGCCCGGAACGCGACCGACGCCGCGAGCGGCCTGCTCCAGGAGGCAGCGGGACCGGATGCGCAGGTTCGCACGGCGGCGTTCAAGGCCCTCGGGCGGCTCGCCGGGCCGAACGACCTCCCCGCGCTGCTCAAGCTCCTTGTCGAGTTGCAGGGCGACGCCGGTAGGGGAGAGGCCGAGCGGGCGGCGGCGCAGGTATCCCGGAAGATCGCGGACGAGTCCGCGCGGGCCGACGCGGCGCTTACGGCGCTCCAGGCGACCACCGCGACGCCGGCCAAGTGTTCGCTCCTGCGCGTTCTCGGCGGCATCGCCGGCGCGGAGGCCTTCGATGCCGTCCGGAGCGCGTTGGGGAACGAGGCGCCTGAAGTGCGGGATGCCGCGGTCCGCGCTCTGGCCGACTGGCCTGATGACCGGGCGCTGGACGCGCTGCTCGGCGAACTCCGAACGACGGACAGTCCGACGCATCGCGTTTTGATTCTCCGCGGCTGCGTGCGACTCTTGGGCCTCGGCACGCGTCCCGCGACCGAGAAGCTAACGATCCACGAGGAGCTGATGAAAGCCGCCCAGCGCCCGGAGGACAGGAAGCTCGTGCTGGCCGGCCTGGCGGACGTGGCGGACCCCGCGGCGCTGAAGATGGTCGAGCCGTGCCTGGCGGACCCGGAGATCAAGGTCGAGGCCGAGCGGGCCATGCTGAAAATCGCGAGCGGGATCGCGGGTTCGGCGCCGGCGGCGGCAAAGGAAACGGCTAACAAACTGCGGGCGGAGTCGGGAAGCGAAGAGGTCCGCAAGGAGGCTGCTCGGATCATCGAACAGGTCGAACAGTTCGAGGACTTCATCGTGGCTTGGCAGGTGGCCGGACCCTATGCGGAGGCCGGCCGAAACGGAGCGCAGTTGTTCGACGTCGTTTTCCCGCCGGAGAAGAGCGGCCAGGACGCGAAGTGGCGGAACCTGCCCGCAAGCCGCGCGGATAAGCCGTGGATGCTCGATCTGGCGGTCGCCCTCGGAGGCGAGCAGCGCGTCGCCTATGCGCGCACGTGGGTCCACAGCGAGGGAGCCCAGCCCGCGCGCCTCGATATGGGCGTCGACGATGGCGTCAAGGCGTGGCTGAACGGCGAGGTCGTCCACGCCAACAACTCCGGCGGCGCCGCCATACCGGGCGAGGAAAAGGCGAACGTCTCGCTGAAACAGGGCTGGAATTCGCTGATGCTGAAGATCGTGCAGGACACCGGGCCGTGGGAGTTCTGCGCGAGGCTCCGCGCGCCCGACGGCGCACGGCTCGAGGGCGTGCGAGTCGACGCCGCTCATGAGGGACAAGTCGAAATGCTCCCCGCCAGCCCACAGGCGAAGGCCGCTGCACCCGGCAAGCCCGAAACGCCGAAGGCCGAGACCGGCGCCGCCGTCCCGGTCACAGGTTGGACGCCGCTCTTCAACGGCAAGGACCTGACCGGCTGGCGCCCGACGGGCGGCGCGATCTTCAAGGTCGAGGACGGCTGCCTGGTCGGCACGCAGACGACGGGCGAGGGCGGCGACCTGTGGACCGAGGGCGAATGGGACGACTTCGAGCTGCGTGTGACGTATCGCGTCGTCTGGCCGGCCAACAGCGGCTTCTGGTTCCGCCACAACGGGCAAACGGGTTATCAGTTCGACGTCCTGAAATGGCCGAACCCCGTCGCCTACAGCGGCACGTTGTACTGCCCGGAGAAAATGTTCCTGACAACGAATCTGAACGAGTCCCTCGAGAACCGCGACGGCTGGAACGAAGCCCGCGTGCGGGCGCTGGGCGACGAACTGACCCTGTGGCTTAACGACGCGCAGATCGGCCAGTGCCGGGATGACTTGGTGCGGAAGGGCAAAATCGGCGTCCAGGTTCACGGCGGCGACGGCTTCAAGGGCATGCAGATCATTATCAAGAAGATGGAGATCCGCGGAGTGAAGCGGTAGACGGGCGCGGCTGGGCTCCCCGCAACGCCGGCGTCTCGCCGGCTGTCGTCGGGGGCGTGTCGCTTCCGCCGCGCCCCAGGGGCGCCGGAAGGGGATCCATCACCGCCGAGGGCGGCTGTGCCACAAACCGAAAACGTAGGGTGGGACGGCGCCCCGCCAGACCACCGAAAGAGGAGTCGCCGTAGGTTAGAGGCGCAACGCCCCAGCGGCCTAGCCCACCGAAGAGAGGAAAAATCGATGAGCGCAAAGGCATTGGCGGAAAGGGCCCTCGAGCAGGGCAAAGGGATCGTCCGGCTGACGCCGACTTGGGTGCCGCGCGTGTTCTGCGTCCCGGGACGACGGATCAAGCTGCACCCCGACGACTACTACGCCCTCGGGGCAAACCGCGGCGGGATCGACGAGCGGTGGTTCTCCTCCACGACCCCCGCCGACAACGGGCCGCTCACCAGCAAGAACGAAGGCTTGAGCCACATCGCGGTCGAGGACGGCGGGCGCGTCGAGACCGTACTCCTTCGCGACGCCGTCGACGAGCTCAAGGGCCAACTCATCGGTTCGAAGCTCTGGCAGAAGTACCGCGCGTGGCCCATGTATTCGAAGTTCTTCGACAACCAGGGCGCTCTGCCGTTCCACATCCACCACGACGACGAACACGCGGCGCGCGTCGGCGCCCGCGGCAAGCCCGAAGCGTACTACTTCGCCCCCCAGGTCAACAACCACGGCGGCGACTTTCCCTACACCTTCTTCGGGCTCCAGCCCCACGTGACCAAGGACCAGGTTCGCGAAGCCCTGCGCCGCTTCGTCGAGGGCGACAACCGCCTCACGGACCTGTCGGCAGCCTACGCTCTCACGCCTGGAACGGGATGGAACGTGCCCCCCGGCGTGCTGCACGCCCCGGGAAGCCTCTGCACCTACGAGCCGCAGAAGGCCTCCGACGTGTTTGCCATGTACGAATCGGTCACGCATAACCAGGTCGTTCCCGATGAACTACTTTGGAAAGATACGCCCAAGGAGGAAAAGGGCAACTTGGACTACCTCGTCGACGTAATCGACTGGGAGCAGAACGTCGATCCGGCATTCAAGGAGAAACACTTCATGGTCCCGGTCCCCGTGCGGGACCTGGAGGAGACGCGGGCCGAAGGGTACGAGGAGCGCTGGGTCTGCTATCTCTCGGAGGACTTCAGCGCCAAGGAGCTGACCGTCCTGCCCGGCAGGACGGCGACGATCAAGGACGGCGGCGCCTACGGAACGATCGTGCTTCAGGGACACGGCACGATGGGCGTCTGGGACATCGAAACCCCCGCGCTTATCCGCTACGGGCAGCTCACGTACGACGAGTTCTTCGTCTCCGAGGCCGCGGCGAAGGAGGGCGTGACGATCGAGAATCCCAGCAAGGAAGACCCGATCGTTATACTCAAACATTTCGGGCCTATGGCGCACAGCGATATGCCGAGCGGGTGCCGGTAACGGACCGCCGGAACGGAATACGAACCAGAGAGGACACACAGAGCACAGAGACCGAGCGATCCCGTCTCCGAGTCCTCTGCGGTTCGACATAGAAACAACAAGGGAGGTCGGACCATGGCAAATCATCCCAACAACTACCCCAAGTTGCACAACGCGGCCTGGCCTGGCCTCGTCGGGAAAGGCGACGGCGGCGAGCCGCCTATCGGCCTTGAAACGATGCTCGATCTCACGGCCTCCGCCGAGGTCGATGGCGTCAAGTTCGACGGGATCGACCTGTTCTTGTCCGAGCCGCATACGCCCATTGACGCCTCCGACGACGACCTCAGGCGCCTCGCCGAGAGCGTCCAGACTCGGGGTCTGGCCATAGGCACGGTCGTCGCGCCGGTCTGGCCGCCCACCGGGGGCGGGTCGGCCATGGGAGGTCGCGAGGAACGGCTCCGGTTCCTCGAGCAGGTCCGGAAAGCCTGCCGCATTGCCCAGGAACTGCGCAGTCTCGGCGTGCGGCCCAACGGCGCGGTTCGGATCGATTCGGCCGCCGACCCGGGTTCGTGGGCCAAAGATCCTGAAGGCAATCAAAGGCGGATCGCCGAGACGTTCCGACAAGCGTGCGACGTTGCCGAGGACCACGGCGAACGACTGGCGGCCGAAGGCGAGATCTGCTGGGGCGGCATGCACAGCTGGAGGCGAATGGTGCAACTGCTGGAGATGGTCGGCCGACCGGACACGCTGGGGTTCCAGGCCGACATGGCCCACACGCTCCTCTATCTCCTCGGCTACAACGCGCCGGAGGACGCGATCCTGCCCGAGCGGTTCGATTGGAGCGACGCCAAGGCGCTCGACGAGGCCTACCGGGAGCTGTGCGCCTTGCTGCGGCCCTGGACGATCGATCTGCACGTAGCCCAGAACGACGCGACGGTGAAGGGCGCCGGCACGCACGACAAGACGGGTCGGCACTGTCTTCCCAACGACCCGAACGGCAAACTGGACATCCCCCACTGCGCCGGCTACTGGCTCCGAGACGAAAGTCGCAGGCTGACCAAACGCCTTCGGCACATCTGCTGGGACGGCTGCATGTTTCCCAACGAAACGATGATGGAACCCCAGACCTGGAACGGCGTCCTCGCGGCGATGCTCGCCGTGCGAGACGCCCATGGGTGGCGGGAGGAGCGCTAACCGAAAGCGGCATCCCCCGGGCAGCGTGAGGCGATAATGATGAATCTCCGTGAACGCATCCGCGAGGACGTGCCGCGCGAGGCCGTGCCGCTATGAGGAGCGGTGGCGAACGCCTGCTCAGCATCCACCCCCCGAGCGAAAGGACCAGACAGATGCCAGAATTGAACATCGGCATGATCGGCTACGGCTTTATGGGCCGGGCGCACACGAATGCGTATAAGCGCGTGTCGGACTTTTTCCCGGAGCTGGGGTATCGGCCGGTTCTGAAAGCGGCTTGCGCCCGAAGTAAGGACAGCGTCAGGAAATTCGCCGAGCAATGGGGTTACCACTCCGTCGAGACCGACTGGCGCAAGCTCGTCGAGCGCGACGACGTCGACGCGGTCGACATCTGCGTGCCGAACAACCTCCACAAGGACATCGCCCTGGCGGCGGCCGCCAACGGCAAGATGATCCTGTGCGAGAAGCCCCTCGCCATGAACCCGGCTGAGGGCGAGGAAATGGTCGCGGCCGCGGAGAAGGCGGGCGTGCCCAACATGGTCTGGTACAACTACCGCCGCGTGCCGGCCGTGACGCTCACGAAGGCGATCATCGACGAGGGCAAGCTCGGGACGATCTATCACTACCGCGCGAACTTCCTGCAGGATTGGACCATCTCGCCGAACGTCCCGCAGGGCGGCCATGGAACGTGGCGTTTGGACGTCGCGGCGGCGGGTTCGGGCGTGACGGGCGACTTGCTGGCGCACTGCATCGACACGGCGATCTGGCTCAACGGCCCCATCGACGACGTCAACGCCATGACGAAGACGTTCGTCAAGGAGCGCATGCACGCCGAGAGCGGCAAGGTCCAGCCGGTGGGCATCGACGACGCCTGCGCGTTCCTGTGCCACTTCGCAAACGGCTCGCTGGGCCTCTTCGAGTCCACCCGTTACGCCCGCGGCCACAAGGCGCTCTACACCTTCGAGATCAACGGCGAGCACGCCTCCATCCGATGGGACCTCCACGACCTGCATCGCCTCGAGTACTTCGACCACCGAGATGAGGCGAGGCTCCGCGGTTGGCGGTACATCCACGTCACCGACGCCGGCGGCGATCATCCCTATATGGACAAGTGGTGGGTGCCGGGCTTGCAGATCGGCTACGAGCACACCTTCGTGCACCAAGCGGCCGACTTCCTGGCGGCGTTGGAGAAGGGCGAGGCGTGTGCGCCGACGTTCCGCGACGCCCTTGAGACCCAGAAGGTCTGCGACGCCGTCCTGCGTAGCGCCGCCGACCGCGCGTGGGTGGATGTTCCCGACTAACCCCTTGGCCGCGGCCGCTTCGCCGTGACGCGGTCTGCTGCCGGATGGGAACAAACAGGGATGGCCAGGATAGTCAGGATCAAACAACATCCGGCCCAACATCCTGCCCATCCTGGCCATCCTTGTTCCTCCCAGAGGAAGATCCCGTACTGCCTTCATGCGCCGCCGGCGCCTCCTTTCAAGACGGCACAAACGCGACGGGGACAGGGAATGCGTCCTCACGCCGGCGCGACTTCCACTTCGCCGTGGAGGCGCAGGCGGTCCGAGCTGCTCCCAACCATCACTTCGAAAACGCCCGGCTCGACAACCCACTCGAAATCGCCATTGAGCAACTGCAAGTCTTTCGGTCCCATCTTGAAGGCGACAGACCGTGTCTCGCCCGGTTGCAGGTGGACGCGGGCAAAGCGTTTCAGTTCCAGTAGGGGAGAGACGACGCTCGATACCTTGTCGCGCATGTACAGCTGGGCGACCTCGTCTCCGGGCCGATCGCCGGTGTTGGTCACGTCGAACCGTACGCCGAAGGCGCCCTGGGGCGCAATGCGACCCGGCGTGACGGCGAGGTTGGCGTACTGAAAGGTCGTGTAGCTCAGGCCGTGCCCAAAGGCGAAGAGGGGTTGATGGTCGCCGTCGATGTAGCGCCTGCCGCCCCCGCGTCGGCGATTGGTGTGGATCGGCAGCTGCCCGACGGATTTCGGGAAAGTCATGGGAAGGCGGCCCGCGGGGTTGATCTCGCCGAAAAGCGCCTCGGCGATCGCCTGGCCCCCTTTCTCGCCCCCGTACCAGCACTCCAGGATCGCGGGGATGTGTTCGGCCTCCCAAGCGATCGTCATGGGGCGGCCATTCTGCAAAACCAGTACGACGGGGACGCCGGCGCCATGCACCGCCTGGAGCAGTTCGAGCTGACGCCCGGGCAGATTGAGCTCGCAGCGATCGAGGTTCTCGCCGCACGTCTCCGTCGAATCCCCCAATGCCACGATCGCCACGTCCGCTTCGCGGGCGGCGCGCACGGCCTCCTCGATCTCTTCGCCGCCCCGGTTCCACCCCAGCAGAATCTGGGCGCCGTTCGTGTCGCGCCGGTACTCCACGCGCAGGTCGTATTCGCGTTCCGCCTCAAACCGGAAGGGTCTGCTTTGCCTGGCCGTCTTGTCCTCTCCCCAGCCGTCGACCAGGATCTCGCCATCCACCCAGAGGCGCATGCTGTCCTGACTGGCGACGCCCAGACAGCCGTCGAAGGAATGGGACGGCCTTAACTTGCCGGTCCATCGGACGGAGAATTCCTGGGCGCTGATCTCTCCGCACGGCTTGGCCAGAATCCAGTTGAACGAGATCCCCGCGTCGATTCGCGCAAGGACCGGCTCGCCTGCCGGGTCGGGGCCGTTGAAGTACTCCCCCCGGAGCCCCTGCGCGTCGCCGTCGGGCGTCCGCAGACATTCGGCGGGGATGGGATCCAGCTCCTCGGGCAAGATGCCGGCGCCTTTCACATAGGCGACGCGCGTTCCCGGCGACACAAGACGGCGAACGCCGTCCAGAACGGTGACCGGCTCAAACCCCTCGATTACGGGCGTGTAGTCTCCCAAACGCGCCACGTTGGCGCTCGGGCCGATAACGGCGATTGACGCGATGTTCCTGGGAAGAGGCAGCAGATCGCCTTCGTTCTTCAGGAGGCAGATGCCTTCCCTGGCCGCCCCCAAGGCGAGGTCTTGATGGGCCTGGCAACGAACCGTCTTCTTCGCGAGTTCCGGGTCTGTGTAGGGGTCGTCGAAAAGCCCGAGCAGGAACTTCACGCGCAAGACGCATCGCGCGGCCCGATCCACCGCCTTCCGGTCGATCGCGCCCGCTTCGAGCATCCGCGCGAGCGCCCCCTGGAACTCCTCGTGGTCGTAGTCATAGTACTGCATGTCCAGTCCCGCTTCGACGGCCAGGCGAATGGCTTCCTCGGCGCTTGCCGCGGTGCAGTGGTCGGTCTGCAACATGCGGACGGCGCCCAGGTCGGATCGCACGAAACCGCGCAGGTTCCACTTGCCGCGCAGGATGTCGGTCAGCAGTCGGCGGTTCGAGGCGCACGGCTCGCCGTCGATGCTGTTGTACGAGCACATCACGTTCAGCGCCCCCGCTTCGGCGACGGCCGCCTCGAAGACCGGCAGGTAGTACGCTTCGAGCTCGCGCCGCGACAGGTGGCAGGGACCGCAATTGAGCCCGCTCGCGGAGGCCCCGTAGCCGAAGAAGTGCTTGGGTTCGGCCACGATGCGGTCACGGGCCTGGAGGTCCGTCCCCTGCATGCCCCGCACCATCGCCGCCGCCATCCGCGCCGCCAGGTGAGTGTCCTCGCCGTACGTTTCCTCGACGCGCCCCCAACGGGGGTCCCGCGCCAGATCGATGACGGGGCAGAAGGCCTCATGAATCCCGAAGGAGCGGGTCTCCGCCGCAATGGCGGCGCCTACCCGCTCCACGAGTTCGGGATCCCAGGTTGCGGCCAGAGAGATACCTTGCGGGAAGACGGTGCAACCGGGCCGCGCCAAGCCGTGCAACGCCTCCTCGCTGAAGAGAATGGGAATGCCGAGGCGCGTCTCTTCGCGCGCCCAGCGTTGCAGACGATTGGTCGCCTCCGCGCTCGTGGGGTACAAGTCGTGAATGCACCCCGCCCCCTCCGAGCCCAGGACTTCGCGCACCTTGTCCATCTGGATCGCCGCGTCGTCCGCCATGCACGTGTGCTGGCGAGGGTGGATCTTGTCCACGGCGAAGGATGTCCCGAAGTACTGGTCCATCTGCCGGGCCTTCTCCCGGTCGGTCATCCGGCTGAGAAGGTCCTCGACCCGCTCCTCGACGGAGGCCGGCGAACTCCTATAGAGGGGAGTCGGGCTTGGCGTTGGGGAATCGGGTGCTGTCTCTTTATCGGTCATCGTGCGCTTCCCCTCGATCGCTGGGTCTTGCTTCCGCCGTCGAGGCGGGTCGCTCTTATGGCATCCGTCCGCGACTCAGTGCTGCAATCCATGAATTCGATGACGTATCCTCCTGACAGTCTCTCATGAACCAAGGGTTCTCCCAATATTATGAAAATAGAGGACTTATCTCCCCCTCTCCTGGGGGAGAGGGGCAGGGGTGAGGGGTTCTCCTCTCCCCTATTTTCAGAGCAGGATGAACAAGATTCAGGAGCATCCTGTGAATCCTGTCCATCCTGTCGAAGATGGCTTTATACGTAACCGTATTTCTAAATAGAACCACTCAGCATCCTTGGCGGGGTAGGGGAGAGGGCCTGCCGGAAAACGCCCCGCACCGACCCCCTGAGCGGGAAGCCTTCGCGCAACGACGCTTTGGCCCCTTCGCCCCGCCGCCTGGCCGGATTGCACCGAACGCGCGGGTCAAGGGAAGAACGCGTTCAACCTCACTGTGAACTCCTCCGAGTTGGCGAAGAGTTCGATCAGGTCGTCATACGTCTGGCGTCCCGAGTCGAGTTCGCCCGACCAGTACGTCACTTCCGCGTCGTTCGGGAAGCGGCCGAGGAACGCTCGGTAGAAGCGCGTGACGTAGACGGGGGCCGTCGGGTTCTTGCTCAGGAACTCCGCCGAGACGATCACCTCCCGAGCCATTTGTTTCGCCTGCGCGCGCACGGCTTCGATGCCGCTCCTCTTTCTTGTGGCCCCGGTCCTTCTTGTGGCCCCGGCGCCCCCGCCGGGGTCGCTCTCCTGGATCGCCACAGCCGAGGGCGGCTGTGCCACAAGGCCGCGTCCCGCCGTCACAGCCGGGGACGGCTGTGCTACAAAAGATTGTTCGGCGTAGGCGGCGTCGAAGAGTCCCGCGGCGTATTCGAGGCCGTCCTTGTCCACCAGGCGATCCAGAAGACCAATGTACATGAACGTGACGAAGTTCCGCGCCGGACTGCCCTCAAGGCCTGGGTACATCGCCTGAATCCGATTCGCGAACTCCTCGGACTCGGAGAAAACCGTCATTACTTGGGATCGGTTCCAAGCGCCGCCGAGCCAATTGTCGAGCTCGGTCTGACTCGGATAGCGGTTCAGGAATACGCGGTAGCAATCGGTGATGAACTCGGCGTCGGTGCGGTTCCGCGCGGCGTACTCCTCGGACAAGAAGAACAGCCGCGCCATCTCGCGCGGGATGAAGCGCACGTCGATGCCGAAGCCGAGAGCGTACTGGAAGTAGCCGCTCTCCCAGGCGTCCACCGCACCCGCTTCGGGCGCACGGTCGAGCACGAGATTGTAGAACGACGCGATGAGGTCGCGAATCGCCGCTGGATCGGCGGTGGGCGTGGGGGTGGCCGTTGGGCGCGGCGTGGGCGTTTCGACCGGCGTGGGAGTGAAGGTCTGTACGGGCGGGAGGGTGGGCGTCGGCGATGGCGAAGAGGTCGGCGTGCGTGTGCATGTGGCGGTTGGGGTTGGCGTGCCTGTGGGCGTCGCGCTGGGCGTGAAGCTCGGCGTGTTCGTGGGCGTAGGCGTCGCGGGAGCGAGCCCGCTGTCCCAAAGAAGCGCCCATCGGTCCCTTCCTCCCGTCAGGATCCTGGTTCCGTCCGGAGAAAAGGCGACGGAGGAAACCTCCTCGGTGTGGCCGGAGAAGGTGCGCAGTTCCGCCCCCGTCGCCGCGTCCCAGAATTTCGCCGTCCGGTCGCAACTCCCCGTCAGGACCTTCGTCCCGTCGGGCGAGAAGGCGACGGACGTGACCCCGACGGTGTGGCCGGAGAAGGCGCGGCGTTCCCCCCCCGTCAATGTGTCCCACAGTTTCGCGGTGTCATCCCCGCTCCCCGTCAGGATCTTCGTCCCGTCGGGCGAGAAGGCGACGGACCGGACATAGGATGTATGCCCCGAGAAGGTCCGGATTTCTGCTCCCGTCGACGCGTCCCACAGCTTCGCCGTCCCGTTGTCAATCCCAGTCAGGACTTTTGTCCCGTCCGGCGAGAAGGCGACGGAGGTGACCCTGTAAGTGAGGCCGGAGAAGGCGCGGAGCTGCGTCGCCGTTGACACGTCCCACAACTTCGCCTCACCACCCGCCGCCGTCAGGACCTTCGTCCCGTCCGGGGAAAAGGCGACGCACGTGACCGCGTCGGTGTGGCCGAAGACGCGGCGTTCCCCCCCCGTCAATGCGTCCCACAACTTCGCCGTCCCGTCGTAGCTTCCCGTCAGGATCTTTGTCCCGTCCGGAGAGAAGGCAACGGAGTAGACATACCCGGCGTGGCCGGAGAAGGTGCGGAGTTCCGACCCCGTGGAGGCGTCCCACAACTTCGCCGTCCAGTCATCACTCCCCCTCAGGACCTTTGTCCCGTCCGGCGAGAAGGCGACGGAAGAGACTCCGTAGGTGTGACCGGAGAAGGTGTGGACTTCCGCTCCCGTGGAGGCGTCCCACAACTTCGCCGTCCGGTCATAACCCGCCGTTAGGATCTTCGTTCCGTCCGGAGAGAAGGCGACGGAGTAGACATAGCCGACATGGCCCCAAAAGGTGCGGAGGTGCGCCCCCGTCGCCGCGTCCCACAAATTCACGTTCCCCGACCAGTTCTCGTCCCCCGTCAGGACCTTCGACCCGTCGGGCGAGAAGGCGACGGAGTTGACATAGCCGGCATAGCTGGAGAAGGAGCGGAGTTCCGTCCCGCTCACCGCGTCCCACAACTTCGCCGTCCCGTCACCACTCCCCGTCAGGACCTTCGTCCCGTCCGGGGAAAAGGCGACGCACGTGACCGCGTCGGTGTGGCCGGAGAAGGTGCGGAGTTCCGACCCCGTCGCCGCGTCCCAGATCTTCGCCGTCCGGTCCCAACTGCCCGTCAGAACCTTTGTCCCGTCCGGAGAGAAGGCAACGGAGTAGACATACCCGGCGTGGCCGGAGAAGGTGCGGAGTTCCGACCCCGTTGATGCGTCCCACAACTTCGCCGTCCAGTCCTCGCTCCCCGTCAGGACCTTTGTCCCGTCCCGCGAGAAGGCGACGGAAGAGACTCCGTAGGTGTGACCGGAGAAGGTGTGGACTTCCGCTCCCGTGGAGGCGTCCCACAACTTCGCCGTCCAGTCCTCGCTCCCCGTCACGACCTGCGTCCCGTCCGGAGAGAGGGCGATGGAGACGACAGAATGCTGCGGCGCACCGAAAGTCCTCAGTCGCTCCCCCGTCTCGGGATTCCAAAGGTCCGCGCCGATTTTGCCCGCCGTGGCGATGAGCGGCAGGTCGGGATTGGGCGAATACGCGACGCACTCCAACGGCCCAAGCCCGTACCACATCACCGGCTGAGTGACCGTAACCGGATCGCCGCGGGCCGGAACCGCCAGGAGCGCGAGCAGCGCCGCCCCGCACAGCGTCCCCGACCTCCGCAGTCTCTCGAACGCGCGTTGAAACATGGGTTTTCCCTCCTTGCAGGAAGTTTCCCCACGGAACCATCTCGAACCGACGCAATCTTTTACCAGGCCATCCCCGGCGCATGCAACAGGTTTCTGCCACAGATTCCATCCGCCAACGGCCGCCAACGGGGCGCGATGGGCAACGATAGCCGCTGGAGGCGCCACGCGCGCCTCTGAAAGGCCGCATCGGCGGCGCCGGCTTATTTAACGAACATTCCCGAAATGTTTAACGAACCTTGACCGCCCGGGAGTCCGTGCCCCACTCCCCGGAAACCCTCGATTTGACTCAAGAATCGACAAAATCCTTGACAAGGGGCCATAAGTTCGTTAAATTAGCATTTAACGAACATGAAAAAACCCCGAAAGGACTCCCCCCCATGCCCCCCGTCAAGTTCTCCCGAGCCCTCTACGATTTCGAGGCCTATCTCGACGTCGAAAAGAACCTGGCCGAGCGCACCCGCAAGGCTTACGTCTACGATCTCGAGCGTTTCATGGACGATTGGATCGAGCGCCACCGCGCAAACCCCACGCTCGACAAAATCACCCCCGACGACATCCAGAGGTACCTGGAGCGTCTGCGCATGGACCGCAACTACAAGAGCGCGACCCTGTCGCGGACCATTTCCTCCATCCGCGTCTTCCTTGACTTCTGCCTGATGCGCAAGCTCCTGCGCGACAACCCCGCCGCCCAGATCCACACGCCCAAGATGCAGAAGAAACTTCCCATTTTCCTCCTGGAGAGCGAGCTCAAGCGCCTGCTGGAGGCTCCCGCCGAAAAAAAGGCCGCCCTCTCCCCCGCCGCCAAACAGCGCGGGGACTACAAGAGCCTGGCCGCCCGCGACCATGCCATTCTTGTCACGCTCGGCTTCACGGGCCTGCGCTTGTCTGAGTTGGTTGGCCTGAACATCGCCGACGTCGTGTTCGAACACGAAACGATCCGCGTCCTCGGCAAGGGGTCCAGGGAGCGCATTGTTCCCATGAATCAGGTGGTCGTGAAAGTTTTGCGGGAATGGCTGGGGGTGCGCGAGCCTGCATCCCCGCGAGAGCCGGCCGTTTTCCTCAACCGGTTTGGCGGGAGGATCTCCACTCGCGGAGTCGAGAAAATCGTGGAGAAATGCGTGAGGATCGCCGGGATATCCAAGGCCAAAGTGAGCCCCCACAAGCTGCGCCACACCTTCGCCACGCTTCTGCATCTCAACGGCGTGGACATCGTGGAGATCCAGGCGTTGCTCGGCCACGCCTCGATCAACACGACCCAGATCTACACGCACGTGAGTTCCAAGCGGCTCCAGGGAGCCGTTAAGAAGCTTGAATCTATATGAGTTAGTGGTGCGATCTTAAAGCGACGCTCGAGGACGGAGATCTGGATTGACCCGCCGGCCTGCGTTAGTTAGAGTGGCCCTGCTTCAGGCAGTTCGGCGCGGCCCAAGTCGCAAATCACATAGGAGGACTCATCTGCCATGGACCTTCGTTCCCACATTCGCGATATCCCCGATTTTCCCAAGAAGGGAATCATCTTCAAAGACATCACTCCCCTGCTGGGGGATCCGGAGGCCTTTCAGCACGCCGTCGAGGCCTTGGCATCCCGCTACGAGACGCAGGACTTCGACAAGATCGTCGCCGTAGAATCGCGGGGTTTCATTTTCGGCGCGGCTTTGGCCCTTCGCATGCACCGCGGGCTCGTGCCCGTGCGCAAGCCCGGGAAGCTCCCCGCCGAGACCATTCGGCAATCGTTCGAACTGGAGTACGGTCAAGACGCCTTGGAAATCCACAAAGACGCGCTCAGGCCGGGAGAAAGGGCGTTGATCGTGGATGATCTGCTCGCTACGGGGGGGACGCTCGAAGCGGCCGCGAAACTGGTCGAGGCCGTCGGCGGAAAGGTCCATGGAATCGTGACCTTGATCGAGTTGACCTTTCTGAATGG